>Ga0307445_10001021_pt1 | contig 15641 bp, 11 predicted proteins | sample SalMarSW160330MG_FD_202147 | JGI IMG/M metagenome (GOLD analysis project Ga0307445, IMG submission 202147) | Salt marsh sediment microbial communities from the Plum Island Ecosystem LTER, Massachusetts, United States - SW1603-30 | ecosystem: Environmental > Aquatic > Marine > Intertidal zone >...
GGGCGATGGTATGCAGGACGGTTGTACCGTTCAGGGCCTGGTCGGGAAGGATATCCAGGGTCCTGTAAATCATGCTCTTACGGGAGAGGCCTGCCATAAGGGGCTGGCTGAAGATATGGAATGCCTCCAGCTGACTGAGGATCTGGAAATTGTGGTCCGCGGTCTTGGCAAATCCGAATCCCGGATCGAGGATAATGTCTTTTACGCCCAGCCGGTTGAGCCGGTTGAGTTTGCCTGAAAAATCAAGGATGATCTCCCTGACAACGTCGTCGTATACGGCATTTTTTTGCATGCTTGAAGGCCTGCCTTTCATGTGCATCACTATGTAGGGCACTCCCAGCCCTGCAATGGCCGGGAACATATCCTCATCCATGTCGCCCCCCGAAATGTCGTTGATGATGTCTGCACCGAAATCCAGGACAGCCCTCCGCGCCACCATCGAACGGAAGGTGTCGACCGACAGCAGGACGCCGGGAAAGGCTTCCCTGATGACCGGGAGGGCTTTTTCGAGCCGGAGCAGTTCTTCCGTCTCACTTATGTCCCCCGCGCCGGGCCTGGAAGAATAAGCCCCGACGTCAAGGATATCGGTCCCCTGCCTGATCATTTCCCCCGCATGTTCACGTATTCTGCCGGGATCGGTCACCCTGCTGCCGGCATAAAAGGAATCCGGGGTGATGTTGAGGATACCCATCAGCAGGGGACGGTCAAAATTCACCAGCCGGCCCCTGCAGCAGAGGGACTGTTTTTTCGAAAAAAATGTATCTTTAGAATCCATTTGCAGGATTTAATTCCTGTATGTAAATGTAACAATTTGATGATTAAATCAGGAGCGGGATGTCAGGGGACGGCAAGCGGTTTATCGTGATAGAGGGACTGGATGGATCCGGAAAATCCACCCAGATCAACCTTTTGCTGAAGGAGCTGAAGGAAAGGGGCACGGCATGCGAGTACCTGCATTTCCCGAGGACCGGCGTCGGGTATTACGGGGAACTGGTGGCCCGGTTCCTGAGGGGGGACCTGGGGCCCCTTGAGTCCGTTCACCCATACCTGGTGGCGCTGATTTATGCGGGCGACCGGTACGATGCCGGGGATATGATCCGCGGTTGGCTCGATAAGGGGATAACGGTGGTGGCCGACCGTTATGTGATCTCCAACATTGCCTTCCAGTGCGCCAAACTCGGAACGGAAGGGGAGAGGGATTTACTGAGGGACTGGATCCTCGATTTCGAGTACCGTTATCACGGCATACCCCGGCCGGATATCAACATCTTTCTGGATGTACCGTTCCATTTCACGGCCCGCAAACTGAGGTCTGAAAGGGAAGGAGAGGACCGGAAATACCTGAACGGCAAACCCGACATTCACGAACAGGACCTGAATTTCCAGCAAAAGGTCCGCCAGGTTTACCTTGGCCTGGCATCCTCCGATCCCGGCCTGCGGATCGTGGACTGTGCGGATCCCCATGGTGAAATGCTGCCCCCGGAAGAAATATTCAGGAAAATAATGACTTTGCTGTTTCAATGACACATGAAAAAAGAAAAAACAATTTCAATATTGCTTGTGGTCTCAAGGGTTGTACTGGGACTGGTATTCATCTTCAGCGGCTTTATGAAGGGGGTGGACCCGCTGGGATCGGCCTATAAATTTTCCGATTATTTCAACGCTTTCGACATCGGGTTCCTGGAGCCGCTGGCCCTGGTCCTTTCCTTTTTCATGTCCGCCGCCGAATTCCTGATCGGGATCTCCCTGCTGTTTGGATTCCGGTTCAGGACCGGGACCTGGGCAGTAACGATCTTTATGGGCTTTTTTACCCTGCTGACCCTGGTCCTGGCACTGACCAATCCCGTTACGGACTGTGGCTGCTTCGGAGATGCCATCGTCATGACCAACTGGCAGACATTTTTTAAAAACCTGGTTCTCCTGCCTTTCGTTTTCACGGTCTTTTATTTTCGCCGCAAACATGCGGAACCTTCGCCCCGGTACCTTTCCCTGGCTGGACTCCTGTTGTTCGCGGCATTGTTCCTTGCACTGGAATTCCATTCCTACAGGCATCTGCCCCTGAAGGATTTCAGGCCGTACAGCATCGGGACCCGCATTCGGGATAAGATGATCGTTCCCGAAGGTGAACCCCTGGATGAATACCAGACCCTCCTTTATTATGAAAAGAACGGCGAGGTAAAGGAATTCACCGAGGAGAATTTCCCCTGGCAGGACAGTACCTGGAAATATGTGGATACCAAAAACAAACTTGTCAGCAAGGGGTACGAACCACCCATCCACGATTTCACCGTCGTGGATGAATTCGGCTACGATCATGTCAATAATATCCTTGCTGACCCCGGTTACAGTTTCCTGCTGGTAAGCCCGCATTTTGACAAAGCCGACCGGGAAGCGCTGGTGCTCGCGGATGCACTCGCTACCTGGTGCCTGGCCAGCGGACATTCCTTTTACTGCCTGACTTCCTCCCCCGAAGATGAGATTGAAAAGGTCAGGGAAGACCTGGGCCTTGGTTTCGGGATCTATACCACGGATGAGATCGCCCTTAAAACCATCATACGGTCCAACCCGGGACTCCTCCTGCTGAAAGAGGGAACCATTCTCGGGAAATGGCACTACCATGATCTGCCTTCGCCGGAAGCATTAAAGGCCGGACCCCTGCCCTTTATCATGACGCAGTACAGGAAGGGGATTGAAGGAAGGGGACTGGCAATTTTTACCGGCCTGTTCCTGATTCTTGCAGTTATTCTATTATTTACGAGCTATTCCAAAAAACCCGGTCGATAGCGTGGCTGTCTATCTGCTTAAAAAATGCCTTTACGGGATCCTCGTAGCATGGGGTGTGATCACTGTGGTGTTCCTGCTCTTCCATGTCCTGCCGGGAGATCCGGCCAGGATGATGGCCGGCCAGAGGGCGGATGAATCAACCCTGCAGAACATCCGGACGGAACTTGGACTCGACAGGCCCGGGTACGTACGGTACCTGTCCTACCTGAACGACCTGTCGCCGCTTTCCCTGTACGATCCGGAGAACGAAAACAGTTTTATCTTTCTCGACCGTGACAAATACGGCGACGCCAGGGTTCTGTTCAGGTTTTCCCCGCACCGTGCGCTGGTCCTAAAATCACCTTACCTGGGAAGGTCCTTCCAGAGCCGGGAAAGAGTCGGCCGGATCCTGCTTCAGGCCATCCCGAACACCTTTGTCCTTGCCTTCTGTGCGATGTTCCTGGCCTTTCTCCTGGGCACCGCCGCCGGAATCCTGGCAGCCCTGGGGAAGGACCGTCTGTACGACCGCCTGATCCTGCTGTTTTCCTCACTCGGGATGTCCCTGCCTTCATTCTTTGCAGCCATCCTGATCGGCTGGCTTTTTGCTTACAAGCTTCAGGATTTAACGGGACTGAACCTGACCGGTAACCTGCTGGAGGTCGATGCCTTCGGCCGGGGAACCCACATAAGCCTCAAAAACCTTATCCTGCCGGTCCTGACACTTGGCATCAGGCCTCTTTCGGTCGTGATGCAGCTTGCCCGGAATTCCATGCTCGAGGTCCTTTCCCAGGATTACATCCGTACGGCCCGGGCGAAAGGCCTTTCCTTCTGGCGGATCATCCGGAAACACGCCCTGAAGAATTCGATGAATCCCCTGATCACGGCAGTCAGCGGATGGTTTGCCTCCCTGATGGCAGGGGTTATTTTCGTTGAATATATTTTCGGGTGGAAGGGCCTGGGCTACATCATCGTGAATGCCCTGGATAATTATGATTTTCCCCTTGTCCTGGGCTCCGTGATCCTGATCTCCCTTATTTTTGTAATCATCAATATCCTGGTGGACATGGTCTACGCAATCCTGGATCCGAGGATACGATTTGCCTGACATAAGTTTAACGTAACCCATATAATAATCAAGAACATGAGAAAACTGATCGTTGCAGGGAACTGGAAAATGAATAAAACCCTGCAGGAAGGAATTGAACTGGCCACGGAGGTGAACAATTATTTTGAGAAGCATCCAACGGAAGTGGAGGTGATCATCGCCCCCCCTTTCATACACCTTGCCGATGCGGCCAGGAGAGTGAGCTCCATAGGCATCAGCGCCCAGAACTGTGCATCCGAACCGGGAGGGGCCTATACCGGTGAGGTCTCTGCCGAAATGATCCGATCGGCTGGGGCCCGTTATGTGATCATCGGCCATTCGGAGAGAAGGCACTATTTCGGTGAAGAGGACAGCCTTCTTTACCGTAAGATTATACTGGCCCTGGAACAGGACCTCATTCCCATATTCTGTTGCGGGGAAGTCCTCTCCGAGCGGGAGGCAGGCAATCATTTCGGGGTGGTCAGGAAGCAGGTCGAAACCGCCCTGTTCCAGCTGAAGGATGCAGAGATCGGCCGTCTGATCATTGCCTACGAACCGGTTTGGGCCATCGGGACGGGCGTGAATGCCAGTCCCGCCCAGGCCCAGGAAATGCATGCCTTCATCAGGGGACTCATAAGGGAAAAATACGGCGATGGGCCTGCGGAAAATATGACGATCCTGTACGGAGGAAGCTGCAAACCGGGCAATGCCCGGGAACTTTTTACCAATCCTGATGTGGACGGGGGACTGATTGGAGGGGCTTCTCTCAATGCGGAGGATTTTATAGCCATCGTACAGTCCTTCTGAAAACCTTGGCAGAGTATCTTGAACTGGATATTGAACTGGACGGCCGGCGAGAATTTGAGCCGGACCTGGTAATGGCCCTGCTCGCTGATTTCGGCTTCGAGGGATTCAGGGAAGAAGAGGGAAGGATCCTGGCCTACATCAGGACCGGTGCATACGACCCGGACTCGTTTGAATTTTTCCTTGACCGGAACGAGCTGAGGGAACTGATCCGGTCGGTCACAATAACTGCCATCCCGGAAACCAACTGGAATGCACTCTGGGAAAAGGATTATTCACCCGTGGAGATTTCCGGGAAGTGCATGGTGAGGGCCCCTATCCATCCTCCACGGGCGGATATGGCCTACGACCTTGTGATTTTCCCTGAAATGTCATTCGGGACCGCCCACCATGAGACGACCCGCCTGATGATCGAATCCATCCTCGAGCGGGAATGGACCGGGCGGAAGGTGCTTGATTTCGGGAGCGGGACCGCGGTGCTGGCCATCCTGGCCGAAAAGATGGGGGCCACGGATGTCGTTGCGCTCGACAACAATCCCTGGGCCTTCAGGAATTCCCTTGAAAACCTTGAACTGAACGGCTGCCGGCACATCAGGACCCTTCAGGGGGAACTCGTATCCCTGGATGAGTATGCCTTCCATGCCATACTGGGGAACATTAACCTGAACGTCCTGATTGCCGAAATGGGAAATCTGAGTGCACGGCTGGTATCCGGAGGAATTGCCATCCTGAGCGGTTTTTTCAGGGATGACCTGGAGACCCTGAACCGGACTGCCACTCAACACGGACTGACCCTGACCGGGGAAAGCTACCTGAACCGGTGGACGGTTGCAGTTTACATAAAAGGTGATTAATTTGCAGCTGAATGCTCTTATAAAGATCCCGCAATGAACCAGCGTATCCTCCTCCTGCTCTGCTTTCTTCTTTCAGTTTCCCATGCCCCGGCACAGGAAATTTTCAGGCGATTTTCAAGCAATATTGAAAAATACCCCGAAGAACTCGTAACGTTCATGGGGTTTTCAGGGGAGGAAACGATGCCCGGGGCGGTCCAGTCCCTCTTCCAGAAATGGGGGGAAGGCAGCATACCCGACACGGCCAAAACCGAGATCGTACTGATCTCCAACCGGATGCTGGAAAAATTTGCAAGGCCCCTGCCGCATTTCATGACATTCCTGCAGATCCTCTATTTATTCGGCGAAGCACCGGACCAGTACGAAAACCAGCGCAACTGGATCGAATCCATGCTCGATTTCTCAGTCTCTCCGGACGTCTCCCTCCCGGAGCTGCAGGACTACCTGGTGTTTACCCTTCATCTGCTTGAATCCGGTACAATGAGTGAGACCAATTCGACCCGCTGGGTAAGTTCAAACCGTGTATTCAGGCTGGAATATACTGATTCCGTGCGCCTCCTCCTTGATGGAACCGACCTGACCTGCTTCGCGGTTCGGGACAGCATCATGGTGCTGCAGACGGGAGGGGTTTACAATCCCGTAAGCCGCGTCTGGTCAGGCAAGGGGGGAAGGATAAACTGGGCGCGGTCAGGGTACGACCCGGAAAAGGTTTACGCCGAACTGGACCGGTACAGGATTAACCTGAGACAGTCGGAATTCAGGATCGATACCGTACTGTATCATAATTCGGAATATTTTGATTTTGCTGTCCCCGGTCGTCTTGAACACAAGGTAGAACGCATCATTTCTGGACCCCGGGCAAATTTCCCGAAATTCTTCTCCTTCAAGATGGATTATTCCATTGACGATATCTTTAAGAACGTTGATTTTTCAGGAGGAATAAGCATGCAGGGTGGCAGGATGGTCGGCACGGGAACGGTCGACCGCAAGGCGTTCATGAGGTTTCTCCGCCGCGATACACTGGTGATCGTGGCCCGTTCGGAGGCTTTCAACTTCGAGCCTTCCAGGCTGACAAGCATGAATACGGAATTCTCCCTTTATATTGAACAGGACTCCATCTATCACCCGAGCACTGGCATGGAATACATTGCCGGGGATAACCGGATTTCCTTCTTCCGGACAGGCAGTTTCCAGTCCGAGAGCCCCTACCACAACTCCTACCATAAGGTCGAGATGAATTTCGAGGAGCTCTCGTGGTATCTTGACGAGGATCTCATCCTGTTTAAAATGAAAGAGGGATCCGCAACGGGACTGGCGAATTTCCAGTCCGACAATCTCTTCGATGAACAAACCTATTACAGGATCCAGGGGATCGATGAAGAAAATATACTCATTACGCTCAGAAGGTATTCGGAAAAAGTGTTCGACATCACCTTCCGGGCCGACGACTTTGCCCGGTATGCCAGGATCCGCTACGAGCAGATGCAGCAGATCCTCATACGGCTGGCAGTCCGCGGTTTCATCAACTACGATTTTGACCGCGAACTGATCACCCTCAGGCAGAAACTGTATGACTGGATCTATGCAAGCGTGAACGCGATTGACTACGATGTGATCGACCTGCATTCGGAAACCACCTCCCCGCTGGAAAACGCAAGCCTGGATCTGACCAATAACGACCTGCATATCAACGGTTTGAAATCCTTCCGCCTGAGCAATGCCCAGGCGGTTTACATCTTCCCTGAGAACCAATCCATTACGATGAAAAGGAACCGGGATTTTGTGTTTAACGGGGTAATCAATGCGGGCCTGTTCACCTTTTACGGCAAGAACTTCCTGTTCAATTACGATAAATTCCGTATCAACCTGACCGATATTGATTCCCTGAGCCTGCAGGTACAGGGGGATGAAGTGGATCCGTACGGCCGGACTTTTCTTATCCATGTCCAGAGCATTCTTCAGGACATGTCCGGCGAACTGCTCATCGATTACCCGGAGAATAAATCGGGGAGAAGGGACATGCCCAGCTATCCGCTTTTCCGCAGTACCGAAAACTCCTTTATCTATTACGACGCAGCAGACATTCAGAATGGCGTTTACACCAGGGATAATTTTTATTACGAGGTGTATCCCTTTATCTTTGACAGCCTGGACAATTTCAGCAAGGATGGACTGAACCTTCAGGGGAAACTTCATTCCGCAGGGATCTTCCCGGATTTTGAACAGAACATCTACGTACAGCCCGATAATTCCCTGGGGTTTGTATACCGGACCGGCACAGAAGGCTTTGAACTGTACGGGGGGAAGGGACATTATAATAACATCATCAACCTGAGTAACGCCGGCTTGAGGGGTACCGGGTATTTTACCTACCTGACGTCCAGATCAAGCGCCGATGATATTGTCTTTCACCCGGACTCCCTGATGACCAACGCAAGCAAGTTTGATATCGCTCAGAAGGTGACTAAGGTGCAGTATCCCCTGGCAAGTTCTGCAGGTAATGATATCCTCTGGTTCCCCTACCGGGATACCATGCTGATCGACAGGGGAGAAAAGCCTTTTACCATATTGAATGATTCGACCCTGCTGAGCGGTTCCCTCCTACTGACCCCTGCAGGGCTGTCGGGTGAAGGAAGGATGGACCTCACCAATTCGGTCCTGGAGTCGGACTATTTTACCTATACGGCCCATGTGTTTGACTCCGATACGGCGAACTTCCGCCTGAAATCGGTCAATACGGACGGATTTACGCTTAAAACGGACAATGTCCGGGCGCATGTGGACTTTGAAGACCGGTCGGGGATCTTCCAGGCCAATGAGGAATTTTTCCTGGTTGAATTCCCGGAAAACAGATACGTAAGCCGCCTGGACCTTTTCCGCTGGGACATGGATGAGGCCCTGCTTTCCATGGGATCGGCATCGGTAACCGATACGATCCCCGAAATCGTCACCATGGCTGACGGGGAGGATGTCATGGTCGGTCCCCGGTACATTTCCACCGATCCTAACCAGGATTCCCTGAGCTTCGTCTCAAACCGTGCGGTCTACGATTACCAGAGGAACATCCTGCGAGGGTCCCATGTCACCTTTATACGGGTTGCCGATGCCTATATTTATCCCGGAGACGGAGAAGTGACCATCAACCCGAACGGGGAGATGAAGGAGTTCGTCGGTGCCGGCATTGTGGCTAACCGCAAAACCCGCCTGCACGAATTCTACAACGCTACGGTTAAGGTCCTCGGGAAAAACAGGTACTCGGGTGCTGCGTATTACGATTTCGTGAACGCGACGGGGGAACTACAGCAGATCCATTTTCACAGGATCAGCGTGGATGATTCCATGAACACGGTTGCCGAGGGGATGATCGCGGAAAGCCAGGATTTCACACTCAGTCCCCGGTTCGCATACCAGGGCAGGGTCGAACTGCATGCCCCCGAGCGTTTCCTGACGTTTGACGGAGGGACCAGGATCCTTTACGAGTGCAGTTTCAACGAAAACAATTACCTGAGATTCAAATCCATTATCGATCCCGGGAACATCTACATTCCGGTCCCCGAACAACCGATGGACATAAACATGAATTACATTTATTCAGCCATCTTCATTGCCCAGGATTCGGCGCATATCTATCCCACCTTTAACGGTCGGAAAAAGCTTCCGGGGGACAGGCCCATCATAACGGCGGAGGGATACCTGCATTATGACGAGGCAACGGCTGAATACCGGATTGCTTCACGCGAAAAGCTTGACCAGCAGGATCTCCCGGGCAATTACCTGAGCCTTTCGACGAACGATTGCATGGAGTACGGGGAAGGGAAGATCCGGACGGGACTGGTCCTGGGACAGGTCCGGACTTCATCGGCAGGCAACATTCGTTATAATCTGGAAACCAGTGAAGCGGAACTCGACATAGCGCTCGTCCTGGATTTCTATATGTCCGATGATGCTTTCGAGGTCATGGCAAACGAGATCGACAGCTTCCCGAACCTGGAAGCGGTGGACCTGTCATCCCCCGGCTATATGAAGATGCTTTCGGAAATGGTGGGGAAGGACCGGGCGGAGAGGCTTCAGGCAGAAATGGGCCTGTACGGGGAATACCAGAGTGACATACCGGAACTGGATAAATCCCTGTTCTTTTCGCAGATACATTTTAAGTGGAACCAGCTGACCCAGTCCTACCTGTCGGAAGGCAAACTGTCCCTTGGGAGCATTAACGGGAGACCGGTCAATAAAAAGGTCAACGGGATCCTGGAACTTCAGAAGAAAAGGAGCGGTGATCTGCTGGACATTTACATTGAGCTGGATGACCGGAACTGGTATTATTTCGGGTACACCAGGGGAGTGATGCACTGCCTTTCGAGCAAGCGGGAGTTCAATTACATCATCAGCGATCTGAAAACCAAGGAACGCAAGATGAAAACCCCGAGGAACCAGGTCCCCTATATATTCATCACTGCGACCGCCCGGAAAAAGGCCATGTTCCTCCGGAGGTTCGAGGAGGATCCCCTCCCTGTCGAAGAATAATGCCAGCAATGCCGGTCTTCTATACAAAACGGTTCATTGGAGGGGATGCCATGCTGGATGAAGAGGAATCCAGGCACATCATCAGGGTCCTCCGCCTGACAGCCGGCGATCCCCTTGAACTGGTTGACGGAATGGGGAACCTTTACAGCGGTATCATCCTCGATCCGGATCCGGCAGGCACCCGGGTGCGCATCCTGGAGACCACCAGGGATCACCTGGCGAGGAATTACCACCTGCATCTGGCCATTGCCCCGACCAAGAGTACCGACCGTTTTGAATGGTTCCTTGAAAAAGCCACGGAAATCGGCGTCGATGAAATAACCCCCATACTGTGCGAGCGATCAGAACGCAGCCATATCCGGCAGGAACGTTCTGAAAAAATAATTCTGGCGGCCATGAAACAATCGGGACGTGCACTCCTGCCGGCACTCTATCCCATGGTCCCCCTGCCGGTTTTCCTGGATTCTGCAAAAGCAGATCTCAAATACATTGCCCATTGCGGGACCGGTCCCTCAAAACATCTTGCGAAGCTTGCAGGCCTGAGAGCTGAACCCACTAAACCTGCTGACGCGAGTCCCGATCCTGCAAAACCTGGATCCGCGAAACCTGCACCTGAGGACCGGGAACTCGTGAAACCTGGATCCGCGAAACTTACCTGGCTCGTAATGATCGGGCCGGAAGGCGATTTTACCAGATGGGAAGTGGATAGGGCCCTTGCACAGGAGTTCGAGGAAGTCAGCCTTGGGGAGGCTGTATACAGGACCGAAACGGCCGGTATCATAGCCTGCCAGCTGGTAAACTTCCTTTCCTTACCATAAAAAAACACCCTCCGTCGAAAGGGGAGGGCATTCTTTAACAGGAAGTCAGGTTTAAACTACTTGTTACAAGTTGATTGGAGGACATTTTCCACGAGGGAGGGATCGACTTCCACTCCCGCCTGATCGATCATTTCAAATATCCTTTTCAGAACTTTTTGTTCCATCGCAAGGATTTCTTCGAGATCGATCAGTTCATCTTTCTTACCCTCCAGATTCTCCAGTACGTAGAACAGGGTAGAAACATTCACCATAGGCAGTTTTAGTGAAACAATATAACTACCTAACGCATGATGAATGCAATTATTGTAAAAAAGCGGGGAAAATTCAGATTAAATAATTTTATCTGATCAGATTTTCGTAAGGCTCAGGTTTTTCTGCTCGATCAGTTTCCTGAGGTTGATCAGTGCATACCTCATCCGTCCCAAAGCAGTATTGATGCTGACGCCGGTCTGTTCGGCTATCTCCTTGAAACTGAGTCCCCCGTAATGCCTCAACAGGATCACCTGTTTCTGGTCTTCGGGCAGCTCCTCGATCAGGAGTTTAACCTCGTGGACGATCTGGTTCTCCACAAGAATGTCCTCGATGGTACCGTCGGCAAGTTTCCTGGTATTGAAGATATCCGCCTCGTAATCCTCGTTGGAAAAGGTACTGAATTGCTTCTCCTTCCGGAAATGATCGATGGTAAGATTATGCGCGATCCGGATCACCCACGAGACGAATTTACCGTTGTCCCTGTATTTTCCATCCTTGAGGGAACGGATTACCTTGATAAAGGTGTCCTGGAAGATATCCTCTGCAAGCTGCTGGTTTTTGACAATGAGGATTATATAGGTAAAAACCTTGTTCTTGTGTCTGTTGATCAAGATTTCAATGCTCGGCTGATCACCCTGGATAAACCTTTTAACCAGTTCCTGATCTGAAAGATGCTGTAATTTCAAAACTACCTCCTACTTTGGTTCTATCAGGGTAGATCTTGAGCTATAGGCGGTCCTCCGAATAATGGTTAGTTATTGAAAATGAGTTTGATTCTGCAAATAAAGCAAAAATATTCTTTTTACAAAAAATATTACTTTTGATTTCAGTTAAAAGATGTTAAACAACCTAATTTTCATATTGCAATTTTCATGCCAGACAACTCCTCAAAACAGGCAAATTACATCGAAATCAAGGGCGCCCGGGTTCACAATCTCAAAAATGTCAGCCTGCGCATCCCGCGCAATAATTTCATCGTCGTAACCGGATTATCGGGTTCGGGAAAGTCTTCACTGGCATTCGACACCCTTTATGCGGAGGGGCAACGCCGCTATGTTGAGAGCCTGTCAGCTTATGCCAGGCAATTCCTCGGCAGGATTGACAAGCCCGATGTGGATATGATATCGGGCATCCCGCCAGCCATTGCCATAGAGCAGAAGGTCAATACCCGCAATCCCAGGTCCACCGTCGGTACTTCAACGGAAATATACGATTACCTGAAACTTTTGTACGCCCGCATCGGGAAGACCTATTCACCGGTCAGCGGCAAGCGCGTTAAAAGGCACTCGGTCACGGATGTGGTCAATTTTATCCATGACATGGGCAGTGGTGAGGAGGTTGTTGTCCTGTCACCGTATGTTTTCGATGAGGGAAGGAATGTGGGGGATCATCTGAAACTCCTGTTAAAGCAGGGCATAACCAGGGTTCAGTCCCCCGAAGGCTACACCAGGGTAGAGGACATGCTGAAGCAGGAATCCCTGCCGCAACCGGGCAGCCTGATCCGGATCGTGATCGACCGGTTCAGCGTTCAGCTTGATGAGGACTCACTGAGCCGTTATGCAGATTCCGTTCAGACTGCATTCAGCCTGGGGAAGGGTAAGTGCCAATTGTCCGTTCGCATGGAGGGCAACGATACAATCTGTGTATTCTCCGATTCATTTGAAGCCGACGGGATCCGGTTCGAGGAGCCCGATGTACACATGTTCAGCTTCAATAATCCCCTGGGTGCCTGTCCCCTCTGCGAAGGCTATGGCAGGGTGATCGGGATTGACGAGGAACTTGTCATCCCGAACAAGAGCCTTTCGGTCTACGATGATACGATCGTCTGCTGGAAAGGGGAAAAGATGAGCAGGTGGAAGGAAAAACTGATCATGCAGGCACCGAAATTCGATTTCCCGGTCCACAAGCCTTATTATCAGCTTGATCCCGACCAGAGGAGACTGCTCTGGACGGGCAACCGGTATTTCAGGGGACTCGATGCATTTTTCAGGCATCTTGAAGATAAAAAATACAAGATCCAGTACCGGGTGATGCTTTCCAGATACAGGGGAAAGACGACATGTCCGGAATGCATGGGTACCCGGCTGAAAAAAGAGGCATCCTGGGTTAAGGTAAACCGGAAATCCATCCAGGAGCTTGTAATGATGCCAGCATCCGAGTTGCTTGAATTCTTTAATACGCTCAGACTGTCCAAACATGAATCAGAGGTGTCTGAACGGATCGTCCGGGAGCTGCGCAACCGGATCGGTTACCTGGTACAGGTGGGACTCGGATACCTGACCCTGAACCGCCTGTCTTCAACGCTCTCAGGAGGGGAATCGCAGCGGATCAACCTGGCGACCTCCCTGGGAAGCAGCCTGGTCGGCTCGCTTTACATCCTCGATGAGCCGAGCATCGGGCTTCACCCCAAGGATACCCACATGCTCATCGGGGTACTGAAAAATCTCCAGAACCTGGGCAATACGGTAATCGTTGTGGAGCACGACGAAGAGATCATCAGGGCATCGGACCAGATCATCGACATGGGACCCATGGCGGGGCGTCTGGGAGGGGAAGTCATTTTCCAGGGACCTGTGAAAAAGCTTGATCCGGGATCCGGAAGCCTTACGGCAAAGTACCTGCTTGGCCTGGAAAGGATTGAAATTAAAGGTAAACGAAGGAAATGGAATAATTACATTGAAGTCCTCGGGGCAAGGCAGAACAATCTCAAGGGGATAAATGTACGCTTTCCGCTGAACACCATGACGGTGGTCACCGGTGTCAGCGGGTCCGGGAAATCCTCACTTGTCAGGGACATACTCTGCCCGGCCCTCCTGAAGAGATTCGGGGCCCACGGGGACAAACCGGGGAATCATGACCTCCTGCAGGGAGATTTCCAGATGCTCGATGGGGTTGAGATGGTGGACCAGAATCCCATCGGCAAATCCTCCCGTTCCAATCCCGTCACCTACCTGAAGGCATACGATGAGATCCGCAAGCTTTTTTCGGAACAGCAGGCCTCCGTCATTCAGGGATTCAAAGCTTCCCATTTTTCATTCAACATCGACGGCGGAAGATGCGAGGAATGCCAGGGGGAAGGGATGATCAAGGTTGAAATGCAGTTCATGGCAGATGTTTACCTGGTATGCGACAGCTGTCATGGAAAGCGGTTCAAGGACGATATCCTGGAGGTCAGGTACCGTGAGAAAAACATATACGAAATACTGGAACTTACTGTTGATGAAGCCATTGAATTCTTCGGTCAGCCAGGCGGGGGGACGACCGGGAGAAGGATTGTAGAGCGGCTGAAACCTCTGGCTGACGTGGGACTCGGATACGTTAAGCTCGGGCAGTCCTCAAGCACCCTGAGCGGTGGGGAAAGCCAGCGGGTAAAGCTTGCCTCCTTCCTGTCGAAGGAAGGCAGCGGCAAGCATCTTCTATTCCTGTTTGATGAGCCAACGACGGGACTTCATTTCCATGACATACGAAAGCTCCTGGATGCCTTCCGTGAGCTCATCGCAAAGGGCCACAGCCTGGTCATCATCGAACATAACCTGGAAATAATAAAATCAGCCGATTGGATCATCGATCTGGGTCCCGGGGGAGGCGAAGCCGGGGGCAACCTTATTTTTGCCGGTACTCCGGAAGACCTGGTAAAGGATGAACACTCCCATACCGGTAAATACCTCAAAGCCAAGCTGCAGTGAAATCCTGACAATGCAGCAGGATTAAAGGATTTCAATCGGGCAGGGATGAAACGGGCAGGAATAAAAAAAACCGGCTGGCTTGCCGGTTTTGACGAATATGGTTTTGGGTGATTACTTTTCCTTGAAACCAAACATGATGGCCACGCATCCCTGGTCAGCTTCCTCCGGCATTCCTTCTGCGGCCGGGACCTTGACGGCTATTTTCAATTGCTGGCTGGCTTCCAGCCTGAAATCCCAACTCCTGGCATACTGCTTATCCTTGTTCGAGTACAGGACATTGCGGTCGGAATCGATGATCCTGAATTCTATGTCAGGCAGGTTGTCTGCCCCGCAGATGGTGATCCTGTATTCCGTGTCGGAGTAAAAGGTCTTGTATAATTCGGCTTCCTCTCCGGTGGACAGGACTGCAGCATGATAATTCCCGTCATGGGTATATGGATAGAGCTCTACCTTGCAGAGTTTCTTGGCAAATCCTTTACACTGTGCATTTACGGCCAATGGTAACAGGGTCAGTAATGCAACTGCAACAGCGAACTGAAATATCTTTTTCATAGAGCGGTGATTTTTATGAAACGAAGTTTGTTCTTAATACTTTGACCTTATCCTGCAACTCCTTGAATACGGCAGGTGTGATATTAGTAGTTGATTCAGATTTCAGTACCGTGACATTGGATTCTTCATCCGGGACTACCTGTATCTTGGTATGGGTAATTTTAATCTTGTCAAAGGAGGTTTTGAGGTCATTAAGATCGGATATCAGGCCTGCCACATCCGAATTATCCTTGTTATCCTCAAGAAGTTTCATAACAATCTCAAAGGAGAGTTTCTGGTCGACGATCCTTTCCACGAGCTTATTATC
>Ga0307445_10001022_pt1 | contig 15640 bp, 12 predicted proteins | sample SalMarSW160330MG_FD_202147 | JGI IMG/M metagenome (GOLD analysis project Ga0307445, IMG submission 202147) | Salt marsh sediment microbial communities from the Plum Island Ecosystem LTER, Massachusetts, United States - SW1603-30 | ecosystem: Environmental > Aquatic > Marine > Intertidal zone >...
TTATTAATTTTAATGTTCACGACGGTATACGGGCAGGAGCAGGATAGAAAACTCGGTTTCGGCCAGCAGTTTTCGCTGAAGGATCTGCCTAAAAATATAAATCCGCTTGATCTGTTTAATCCGGTTGATTATCACTGCACACCGGGCGACCTGTATACCCTGCAAATAATAGTAGATTTCCAACGGCATTTCAGTTATCCGCTGAACTTAGAGGATAACTATAAGCTGTCCGTGCCCTATATCGGCACAATAGACGTAAAGGGGATGACCTTTGCCGAGATGCGCAAAAAGGTTGTAAACGGCATCCGTTCCCGTGTCCCGCTGCAGTATGTGGACATCGCGTTGAAAGTCCCCGCGCACTACGATGTGTTTATTTACGGTGGGGTAAACCGTCCGGGCTTTGTCAGTGTCATTCCCATAAACAGGGTGGCGGACGCCATCGTGCTGGACGGCGGTCTGAAGAAAGGCGCCAGTTTTCGCCAGATCCAGCTGATCAGGGACGGGAAGATAACCAAACTTGATTTATCCGACTATGTAGTAAACGCCGATCTGTCACAAAATCCGTATTTAAAACGGGGTGATAAACTGTATATCCCCTACGCCGAGATAATCGTACACCTTAAGGGCGCGGTGAAGTTTGACGGTTTTTATGAAATGGTACCCGGAGAAACACTGCAGGACCTGCTCGATTACGCGGGGGGAACACTTCCCAATGCTCTTACCTCCAAAATTGAGATATTGCAGATTGCAAAGGAAGGCAAGTACGCGATTAAAACGGTTAGTATCGATCAGGCTAAAGCCGTGGCGTTGAATAATGGGGATTTGATAACAATCCATTCCTCCTACGAGAGCAGTGAAATGATTATGGCCGAGGGGGCCCTGTTCGGCCTGCCCATTAAAGAGGGCGAGCCCATACGGCTTATGGTAAAGCCCATCCTGATAAACGTTCCCTATTTCCCCGGTATTTCGGTACTGACCCTCCTGGACAATCTGGGGGGACCAACACCCTTTGCGCGGGCCAAGGACAGCTATATCATCCGCAAGAGCCATGATGACAAAATCCCGGTGGATGTGGAGAAGCTCTGGAGAACCAGGGATGAAAAATACGATCTGGCGTTAAAACCCGGGGATCATCTGGTAGTTCCCATCATGATCCTCAAGGTTTTTGTGGCCGGCGAGGTACGCAGTCCGGGAGAGAAGAATTTTCTGTCCGGTCTGACGGTGTCCGATTACCTGCTGGCGGCGGGCGGGATAACCGAAGACGGTGATCCGCACGGGGTGTTCCTGCTTTTCCGTGACGGCTCCATGCAAAAGATCGCTCTGACCCAGGAGGTCGGTCCCGGGGCGGTACTGTTTGTCGATAAAAACGGCTTGGCAAAAACCACGGATACCCTGACCAAACTTGGACTTATTGTGGGATTCGCCTCGAGCGTTTTGATCTTAGGCGATCATATCTATAACACCATCTTAAAATTTAGATAGTGCTTTTCCTCTATTTCTTAATTTCCTCGCCTTTAAGGATATTGCGGATTATCCCCATGATGGAGTTGATATCCGAGAGATCAAGGGGCAGGATGAGCTGCGTGTTTTTTCTTGCCAGTTTCTTCAGCTCGGCGATATAATTTTCCGCAATCCGTAAGGTAACGGCATCCTCCCCGCCTTTTTCCTTGATTGCGGCGGCAACCTTTTCTATACCGAAGGCCGTGGCAGTGGTGATGGACAGGATCTCCTTTGCCTTTCCTTCCGCCTCGTTGATCAGGCGTTCCTTTTCTCCCTCGCTCCTGTTGATGATGTCGTTCATGACCCCCAATGATTTGTTGATCTGCGCCTGCATCTTCCCTTCACTTTCGGCGATCTTGGCGCGCTTGATGCGCTCGGACTCCATCTGCACCTCCATCACGTGCAGAATGTCCTTGGGCACCGTAATATTCTGGATCTCATAACGGGTCACCTTTACTCCCCACGGATCGGACGCCTCGTCCACACTCTTTACCACATGAGCGTTTATGGTTCCCCGTTCCTCAAAGGTCGTATCAAGGTGCAGCTTCCCGATTACCGAACGCATGGTGGTCTGGGCAAGCTGGATGGCCCCCACACGGAAGTCCTCGATTCCGTAGCTGGCTTTCCGCGGGTCCACCACTTTGAAATACAAAACTCCGTTTACCTCCACGCGCACATTGTCCTTGGTGATACATCGTTGGGCCGGGACGTCGATCGCCCGTTCTTTCAGGTTGTGCTTATAGCGTATCTTGTCTATGAACGGAACCAGCATGTGAAAACCCGCACCCAGGGTCTTTGTGTATTTTCCCAGGCGCTCCACCACCAGTGCGGTCTGGTTGGGTACGATACGGATGCTGCGGATGATGGAGATGAGTACAATAAACCCCAAAAATATGGAGATGAAAATACCGAAGGTGTCTATGAACATTATAATGCCCCCTTTGTTTTTACCGGCTGCTTTTCCTCTGTTCCCGTGATCAATGAGCGGATGAACCCCTTGAGCCTGGCCAGGTCGGCCGGGAGAATAGACGTGCTGGCGGTTTCGATAATATTCCCGAACTCGGTAATAAACTGCTCGGCGATCCTCATGGAAACCGCGGTTTTACCCTTGGGAACCTGGGTGGCTTTGGCAATCGAGGCAATGCCGGTGGCGGTTGCTTCGGCCACCAGGGTGATGGCCTTGGCCCTGCCTTCGGACTCGTTCATGCGCTTCTGCCGTTCGGCCTTGCTGACATTTATGGCCTCCTGCCGGTGCCCGCGCGAGATGTTTATCACCGATTCCCTGTCTCCTTCACTTAACAGGATTTCCGCCCTTTTTTCCCGCTCCGCGCGTACCTGCCGTTCCATGGCCTCCTGTACGGTGAGTGAGGGGGTGATGTCCCGTATTTCATAGCGGGTGACCTTGATTCCCCATGGATCCGAGGCCTCGTCCACGGCCGCCACGATTGAGCTGTTTAACATGTCCCGTTCGGAAAAACTGCGGTCAAGCTCGATCTTCCCCATTTCAGAGCGCATGGTAGTCTGGGCCAGCTGGCTGGTGGCAAAGCGATAGTTTTCAATGCCGTAACTGGCTTTTGCCGGATCAACCACCATGAGGTAGAGAATACCGTCCACCTCTACCTGCACATTGTCTTTGGTGATACAGAGCTGCGGGGCTACGTCGATTACCTGCTCCTTTAACGTGTGTTTGTAGGCCACGCGCTGGACCAGCGGGATAATCAGGTGAAACCCCGCGTCAAGGGTCTTATTGTATTTACCGAACTGCTCCACAATAAACGCGGATTTCTCCGGTATGATATAAATAATTTTCGAAAAAATGAGAGCCGCCACACCCAGAGAAAGTGCCGCGATCAGTGCTCCCAACAAGGTTTGTTCCATTGTAACTACTCCTTTCAGGTATTTTTACTCACGCCGCGAGACAATCAGGGTGAGGTTTTCTTTTTTCATTATTTCTACTACGTCACCGGGTTTCACCGGCTCATCATAGGTAACCGCCTTCCAGGTGGTTCCCTGGAAGTGTACCCTTCCGGGATGGTTCTGCCTGATCGCTTCCGTCACCGTTGCCAGTTTGCCCCTGAACTCCTCTTCATCGTCCGACTCGATCAGTTTGCCCCGGAAGGTCCCGCGGAAAAACCGTCTTAAAAAGCCGAGAGAGAGAAAGCTGGTAAAGAGCCAGATAAAAATTTGTAAAGGGATGTCGGCGTCCAGGCCCGGGATCAGCCAGGTTGCAATGGCGGTCAGGATCGCACCCGCGCCGAAAAAAAAGATGACAAAACCGGGTACGGCAAACTCCAGCCCGATAAGAATGAGTCCCACAATAAGCCATATATAAGGCAGGTAAGAAAAAAAATCCATGTATGCTTCCGCGTTTCATACATAGGGTAATGCGGAAGCATACTGCATGTCAACCACAAAAGTTGAGAGGATCCAATTACAGTGCCATACCGGTTACCCGGTTGACGCGTTTGATAAACTCGGCCGGGTTCTTCAGGGCCACCCCTTCCACCAGCAGGGCCTGGTCCAGGAGCAGGCGGGCGATGTCGGTAAAAAGGCCGTCATCCGTAAGCTCCGACATTTTCGTTACGATCTCATGAGTGGGATTGATCTCCAGAATGGGTTTGAACTCGGGCGCGTTCTTTTGTCCCAGGGCCTTCATGATCTGCTGCATTTGTACCGTGGGGTCGTTTTCATCAGCCACCACACAGGACGGAGAATCACTGAGCCGCGAGCTGGCCTTTACGTCCTTCACATCCTTGTCCAGCACCTTTTTGATCTTTTTGATGAGCGGCTCAATTTCTTTTTCGGATTTTTTGTCCTCGGCGGTCTTGAGGTCTTCGGCCGCGTTGGTCCGGTTTACCGCCTTTAATTCTGTTTCCTTGTATTTACCGATGGTGGGGATGACCAGTTCATCGATTTCATCATCCATTATCAGGACCTCGATGTCCTTGTTTTTATACATCTCCAGCAGAGGAGATGATCGCAGTGTTGCCTCGTTGCCGCCGGTAATATAATAGATGGCCTTCTGATCGGGTTTCATGCGCAGTTTATATTCCGCCAGGCTGGTATATCCCTCTTCTTTTGTGGATTTATAGCGTGCCAGGTCAAGGAGGGCATCCCTGTTGGCAAAATCCTGGTACAGGCCTTCCTTCAGCGGTTTGCGAAACTCTTCGTAAAACGAAGTATATTTTTCCTTGTCCAGGGATAGTTTGGCCAGTTCGCCCAGGATTTTTTTTACCGAGGCGGACCTGATATTCACCAGGACGCGGTTCTGCTGCAGCATCTCCCGGCTGACATTCAGCGGCAGGTCGTCCGCATCGATGATGCCTTTGACAAAGCGCAGGTACGCGGGCAGCAGTTCCTTTTCATCATCGGTGATAAAAACCCGTTTGACGTACAGTTTGACGCCGGGTTTGTAATCGGAATAAAACAGGTCGAACGGGGCCTTTTTCGGGATGAAAAAGAGGGTGGTGTACTGCAGCGCGCCCTCCGCCTGGGTGTGCACATACAGCAGGGGGTCATCGGTATCATGGGTGATGGTCTTATAAAACTCGATATACTCTTTATCCTTAAGCTCGGATTTCGGCCGCTTCCACAATGCCGAGGCGGAATTAACCTGCTCCTCTTTCGCGGTTTGTTTCCCCTTTTCCGCTTCTTCCTGATAATGGAGATAAATGGGGAAGGGAATATGATTGGAGTATTTTTTTACGATAGTATCGATTTCCCAGCGGCTGGCGTAGTGCAGCCCCTCTTCATTAAGATGCAGGATGACACTGGTGCCGTTCGCGGCGCGGGTGCCGTCTTCGATTTCATACCCCCCCCTGCCGTCGCTGATCCATGTATGGGCCGTATCGGTGCCCGCCTTTTTACTGAGAACCGCAACCTTTTCGGCCACCATGAATATGGAATAGAATCCCACGCCGAACTGCCCGATGAGGTTGGTGTCTATCTTGGAAGCGTCTTTGACGTTTTGCAGGAAACTCTTTGTGCCCGAATTGGCGATGGTTCCCAGGTTGGTTACCAGATCGTTTTCATCCATCCCGATTCCCGTATCGCTGACGGTGAGGGTTTTGGCCTCCTTGTCGAACTCTATATCAATACGCGGGGTAAACTTGAATTTCTTAAAATCATCCCGGGTAAGGGTGAGGTATTTCAGCTTATCAAGGGCATCAGAGGCATTGGAGATAAGCTCCCTTAAAAAGATATCTTTATGTGAGTAAAGTGAATGGATAATAAGGTCTAAAAGCTGGGTAATTTCAGTTTTAAACTTATGTTTTCCCATAGCGAACTCCTTTTGATTATTAATGTCCAGATAATCAATTAATATACAAAGGATACAGTAATTTGAAAAGACCGTATCCGGTTTTTCGCCTGAATTTGCGCCTGTTTCGGAGCTCTCCGCGTGCATCAGGCTGCTTACTTGCATAAAAAGCGGCTACAGTATAAAATCAGGCACAAAAAAACGGTGAGGGAGCAAGGGAATGGCTGAGAAGATAAGTTGGGTTCCGCTGGATCTGCTGGAACGATTCATGAGAGAGGTCTTTACCCGTATCGGGATTCCGCCGGAGGACGCCCGCGTGTGCGCCGAAGTGCTGATTGAATCGGACAAGCGCGGCATCGATTCTCACGGCGTCAGCCGGTTTAAGCATATCTACATAGACCGGATCAAGGCGGGAATTATCAATCCCGTCACCAATATTGAAGTGGTCAGGGAAGGACCCACAACCGCGGTCATAGACGGCCGGAACGGGATGGGCCAGGTGATCGGTAAAAAATCCATGCAGATGGCCATCGATAAAGCCCGCAAGTACGGCATGGGCATGGTGGTGGTGCGCAACTCCAACCATTACGGGATTGCCGGGTATTACGCGTTGATGGCCGCCAAAAACGATATGATCGGTATGGTCGGGACCAACGCCCGGCCCTCGGTTGCTCCGACCTTCGGCGTGGAAAACATGCTGGGAACAAATCCGCTTACGGTGGGCCTGCCCACGGATGAGCCCTTTCCCTTTGTGCTTGACTGTGCCTCTTCCATTACCCAAAGGGGAAAGATCGAGGTGATGGCCAGGGTGGGCCGGGACCTCCCCCCGGGCCTGGTAATCGGCAAGGACGGAAAATCAAAAACCGACAGCAGCCAGGTGCTGAAAGACCTGCTAAGCGGGGAGGCCGCGCTTGTACCCCTGGGCGGTATCGGTGAGGATACCGGCGGATATAAGGGGTACGGCTATTCGGTGTTTGTAGAAATTTTGAGCGCCGCCCTACAGAACGGAGCGTTTTTAAAGGCGCTTTCCGGATTTGAGGACGGGGAAAAAACCACGTATAAACTGGGCCATTTTTTTATGGCTATTGATATTTCCGCTTTTATCGAGCCGAAACAGTTCAAAGAGACGGCGGGGAACATTCTGCGACAGCTGCGCGCCTCCAGAAAAATGCCCGGCCGGGAACGGATTCTTACCGCAGGAGAAAAAGAGTATGACGCCTACAACCTGCGCAAGGTAAAGGGTGTCCCGCTTGATGAGGGGGTATGTAAAGAGATACTGGAGGTAAAGCGGGAGTTTAACTGCCATGAGTACAGGTTTCCCTTTGAAAGCGAATCCTGACCCACGGGGATTTCCGGGGTTTTCCAGACTGCCTTTTGTTTCTCCGTGGAACAACTCACCGGTGTATTATCGGGAGATCACCGCATCAACCATGGAGGATGCTGAAATCCTGCTTGCCCATGACAACGCACACGGGAGTGTGCTTGCGGCCGGCTTTCAGACCCGCGGCCGCGGCAGGTTTGCCTCAAGGGTCTGGGAATCCGAAAGCGGACGCAATCTCTTGTTCACCCTTATTTTACATACATCAGCCTGTACTCATGTAGATACGCTGCTTCCCCTGCTGACCGGTCTGGCTGTGGCCCGTACTATTGAAGAGCTTTTCTCTCTCAGGGTACTGATAAAATGGCCGAATGATGTGCTCCTCTGCAAAAAGAAGGTCGCCGGAATTCTCTGTGTGAGAAAACGGGATTTTTTCCTTATCGGCGTGGGTATAAACTGCAACCAACGGGAATTCCTTAAAAACGCGGAACGGGCGATTTCGCTTCGGAGTGTCTACGGCCGGCAGGTTGATACGTCTCAGGTCCTGAAGAAATTTCTGGAGCGGTTCAGGCAGACGCTTGACACCACAGGATGGCGGGCGGAATTGGAAGCGCGTTTGTTTTTAAAAGGCAAACACTGCACCATACTGCATTCCGTCTCCGGTACTGCCCGCGAGGAATCAGGAGTGATTCTGGGGATCGGAGAAAACGGTGAGCTGGTGTGGAGGCCCGACGGATCACCGGTCCCGTTACACCTGGCCTCCGCTGATATTACTCTGTCTTATCCTGCGAAGCCTTAGCTGCCGGAAACTCCTACCTGTGCCTGCGGAACGGTCTTCAAAACCGTCTTGGGAAAGAAGGGAATTTTGTGCGGCGCCTGGTCGCTGATTCCGATGAAGAATGAGCACAACTCTCTCGTATTGCCGTACAGGACCGTCTCCGCCTGGTTATAGGTCCCCAGCAGGTTGACCCACAATGTAGTATACGGTTTCTGCTGTTCGGTGCGAAGTTGAATGCCCTGGATCAAAGGGTTCCTGTGCGGTACAAACCCGAAGACAAGATAGGCATTATGTATATGCAGATAAAAAATGCTGCCGAATACCACGTACCCGGTCGGGAGATCGGGTAACGCGACCTCTGATTTTGTTCCATCTTCATAAAGGCAATAAAGCAGCGGCGTGGTTTCCTTTTTAAACCGTACCAGCGGCAGTTCAAACGGTAACAGGCCGCTGATTACCTCCGGTTTCGTTAATTCCGAATAGGAGACCTCCATGCTCACTATCAGGTAAGGAAAGTCACCGACAAAATAGTATTCACGCGCGATCGTGGTCGGCAACACCGTCCCCGGGAGTTCGAAACGCAGCTTTTCCAGCAAACCGCGGCTGTTTTCATCCTCAAAGGAGAAGACCCCGTCGGTAGTATAATTACAGGTCTTTTTTGTAAGATTAAGCAGAGAGCGGGGACGACAGCCGGTGAGGTAATTTTTGGCAGTCTTTATCAGGGAGTGCAGACTGCCGCCGTCAAATACGCTGTTAAAACTCGTTCCCGGGAGGGTGACCTCCCCCGGCATATGGGCTGATATGATTCTGGGCCGCAGGAACGGCCCGTTTTCCAAGGAATCAAGACTGCGGATCTTTGTAGGGTCCAGATCACCGTTGTTATATGAAACAAGCTTCAGGATATTGCTGAAATCTTTATCGCTTTTTTTATCTTTGGTACGTAAAGGATTCGCGCTTTTTAGGTATATCCGGGAGACGGGATTACATACCATGGGCGGCTGCGGGATTTTGCTGTCGGGGATTTGTTTTTTTGCCTTACCGAACTTGTACCCTTTTAAGGAGTTGTATCTGACATGAAAGCGTTTGGAAAGCACGTGAAGAATTTCCTCAAACTGCTCATACGTGTTGTGCTGCGGCAGATCGAATACAAGACAGGCATAAGGGGCATGTCTGGGGATGCGAAGCCCATATGAAGGTGTTGCTATATGGTGATATAAAAACAGTTCTACCGCTTCCTTCAGTTTCCAGGGACCGAATGAATAATCCGTTTGCCCGTCAGTAGTAAAGGGAACACCGATCAGGGTAAAACCGGATTTCTTGTAAATGGCGGCTGCCGCCGGCCGCAGGAGATCGGGCATGGTGGGTATCAGTATCCGCGGCCGTTCTTTAAACTGTTCAACAATCCCTGTTTTCCAGGGATTGTTGATACTCCAGGTCAGTTCCTTTTCCACTTCAGAAGCCGAAAGCAGCGGATGAAACGCCCCACTGTAACCCATGGGAATGACGCAGTCCCCGCACGCCTTGATCCTTGTTTTGATTTCAGTGATAATACCGTCCAGTTGCGGATGTTTTTTTTCCAGGTAGGGGGTATTGGGAAGGTTCCAATGCAGCGGCATACCTTTATCAAGGCCCAGGCGGACCAGTGTTTCCAGCAGACGTTCCGTGCCGCGGGCCGTATCGTCTCTTCCGGCCCTCTGCCAGCGAAAACTGATAAATACGGTAAGCTCTTTTCTTGCTCTCATCAGTACTTTTTTAATCAATTCGGCTTATTAGTCAAGTTAATTTAGTGCATATATGACATAAAAAAAATATTTTTTTGTTGATGAAATTAAAAAGAATATGTATCTTATCAAAAAAGAGCGGGAGACGCTCTATACCAATCGAATTTTAAACTATAAATTACTAATAAAGAGAGGGTGAATAAATGGCAAAGCAACTACAATTTGATGAGTCTGCTAGAAAAGCATTACTTGCAGGCGTAGAGAAGATGTCTAATGCGGTCAAGGTTACATTAGGACCCAAGGGCAGGAATGTTATTCTGGACAAGAAGTTTGGAGCGCCTACGGTAACAAACGACGGAGTAACTATTGCCAAGGAGATTGAGCTTGAGGATCCGTTTGAGAACATGGGTGCTCAGCTGCTGAAGGAAGTAGCGACCAAAACCAATGATGTTGCGGGAGACGGGACAACAACCGCCACCGTACTTGCTTATAGTATGATCAAAGAGGGTTTAAAGAGCGTGGCCGCGGGTATCAATCCGATGGGGATTAAACGCGGTATCGCGAAGGCGGTTGATGTTGCGGTTTCGTATATCAAGGACAAGGCAAAGGCGATAGGGGATAACAAGAGCGAGATCGCCCAGGTCGCCTCAATTTCCGCCAATAACGACAGCGAGATCGGAAATCTTATCGCCGACGCCATGGAAAAGGTGGGCAAGGACGGGGTCATTACCGTTGAAGAATCAAAAAGCATGGTGACCGATCTGGAGGTGGTTGAGGGTATGCAGTTCGACCGCGGGTATGTTTCCCCCTATTTTGTCACCAACCGCGAAAATATGACCACTGTTTTCGAGAACCCCTATATTTTAATTTACGATAAGAAGATATCCAGTATGAAGGACCTGCTGCCGCTGCTGGAAAAAGTAGCCCAGGCAGGGAAGCCGGTGCTTCTTATCGCCGAGGATGTGGAAGGCGAGGCACTCGCCACCCTTGTTGTGAATAACATCAGGGGAACCTTGAACGCCTGCGCGGTAAAGGCTCCCGGATTCGGTGACCGCAGAAAGGCCATGCTGGAGGATATCGCCATTTTAACCGGCGGACAGGTTGTTTCCGAAGAGCTGGGTCTGAAACTGGAAAATACGGATTTAAGCCAGTTGGGACAGGCGAAATCGGTAAAGATCGACAAAGAAAATACCACGATTATTGAAGGCGCGGGAAAAGAAAAGGATATCAAAGACCGCATTGCCCAGATAAAGGTCCAGATTGAGGATACCACATCCGATTATGACAGAGAAAAGCTGCAGGAACGCCTGGCCAAACTGGCCGGTGGTGTGGCCGTTATTAATGTCGGCGCGGCTACCGAAGTTGAGCTGAAAGAAAAGAAGCACCGGGTTGAGGATGCGCTTTCCGCCACCAGGGCCGCTATCGAAGAAGGTATTATTCCGGGCGGCGGTATTACCCTGGTAAAATCGGTCAACAAGCTGAAAGAAACCGATCTCAGCAAAAGCCTTGAAGAGGAAGCCGTGGGTTTCAAGATTGTTATCCGCTCTCTGGAAGAGCCCATCAGACAGATTGCAGAGAACGCGGGGCTTGACGGTGCAATTGTGGCTGAAAAAGCGAAAACGGAGAAGGACGGTATCGGATTTGACGCGGCCAAGATGGAATGGATAGACCTGGTGAAGGCCGGGATTATCGATCCCGCCAAGGTGACCAGATCGGCCCTGCAGAACGCCGCATCAATCGCCGGGCTCCTGCTCACTACGGAATGCACCATTACGGATCTGCCGGAAAAAGAGGCACCACCTGCCGTACCGGGAGGAATGCCCCCGGGAGGAATGCCTCCGTATTAATAAGAAAATAAAGGATTTAATAAAAGGGGAAAGTATACGAAAAGGCTTTCCCCTTTTTTATAGTAAAGCAATTCTCATATTGCTGTTTATGCTTTATGGCCTCTTGCCAATTTTCACGATATACGGCAGAATAAATCCATTATAAAGGTCGACGAATAATGATTAAACGAAATGATTTTATTTTTACTGTAGGTTACCAGGGCGATACTGCCATAGTAAACGCCTCGGCCAAGAAAAAATACGGAAGACTTACCACTGAAGAACTGGCAAAACAGGGACTGTTTAAGTCGGCAATCTGTTCCGCGGTGTACGATGAAAATGAAGAGGAACTGGAACGGGTAATGCATATTTTTAATGAGCGGAACGGGAAGTCCGTGGATTCGGTCGCGAGCCTGAAACGTATGTTCGGGGTGACAAAAGTGCCGGAAGGAATAGATAAGATACTGCTTGTTTAACCGGGAAAAGGGAGCACAACAGGTATTTGAAAGTAAACCGAGAGGAATTAATGCAAAAACTTGATATTACCCAAAACGAGCTGGAAAAATGGATACAGAGTAAACTCATTGTTCCGGTTTCGGACAGCGGTGATTATTTTCCCGAACAAGCCCTGCAGTACGGAAAGGCGGTGAAAAATTTCCTGTCCATGGGCTATTCTTATGAGGCAATAGCCAAGATAAAAAATGAGATCGGTCTGCCGATAAAAGACAAAACGGAAAAGCCGCTTGAGAAGACCCGGCTGTTAACCGTGGGAGAACTGGCCGAACAGGGCGGGGTGAATACCCGTACCATCAAATTTTGGGAAGAGAAGGGACTGATCAACCCGCACCAGCGCACCGAGGGTGGGTTCAGGCTGTACCGGGTACAGGACATCCTTCTTGTTAAGTTTATAAAAGACCTGCAGACCTTCAATTATACGTTGTCAGAAATCGGAAATATCATAAAGCTGGTAGGACCGGAGTTTGATCACGGGCAGGCGGATGCGAAAGAGGAGGACATAGAGGGTCTGGAAAAAATCGCTTCCGGGTTGGAGTACCTGATTGAGTATATGAAGGAATCCAGAAAGGCGTCCTTTCGCGTGGAGGCGATTTTTAACAGGCGCCTGAAAGCGGTGTTGAAGTCTATCAAGCAGAAGAGGGGTTCCTAAAAGCGGATGAAGAAGATAATCATCGGTATGATTATGCTGGGGGATGGTCACAGGGCGCCTGCGTTGGCCCTTTGTAATTATATAAATCAACATTATGCCGGGCAGTATGAAGTGAAAGTAGTGGATCTGGCAAAGGAATTGAAGGCTGATTTTGCTTATTATGTCTACAGTAATTCATGGAACAAGGTGGGATTAAAGAAGCCCCGGTTGTCCGGTCTTATCATGAACATAGGAGACAATAGCTTCGTCAGCTGGCTTATTAATGGGCTTTTCGGTATGGGCCTAAAAAAGCGTTTAAAACGTTTTCTGCTCAGGGAAAAACCGCAGCTTTTTGTTACCACACATTATTTTTTCGCCCATCGTTTCGGCGCGTTGAAACACAGGAACGGAATGGCCATACCGCATATCAGCATTAACACCGATCCGTTTTGGGCACACCACTTTTGGGCGGACCGGCATTGTGATTCCATGGTGGTGTTTTCCGAAGAAGCAAAAAAGGAGTTGGCCAAACGGGGAGTGGCAAGAGAGAAAATCCATATTTTCCCTTATCCGGTAAATCCAAAATTTGAACGGATTGGGAAGGACAGGCTGCAGATCCGCCGGAAGCTTGGATTACAGACGGATGTGCTTACCTTTGTGATGAGTGCGGGCGGGGAAGGCCTGGGCGCCATGGAGGATCACATCAGGTTTTTGATGAATAAAAAGCTGAATATTCAGTTTATTATTATCTGCGGCAGGAACCGAAAGCTGCAGGCCAGGTTGGAGAAAGATGTGTCCGGATTTGCGGGGCCGCCGTTCATCCTGATCAGGGGTTTTGTAGATAATATGGAAGAGTATGTATCGGCGTCGGATTTTGTTGTGGGCAAGGCGGGTGCCAACTTTACCTTTGAGGCCCTGAATTTGGAAAAACCCGTGATTCATAACGCCTGGGTAATCAATGAGGCGGGGACCAAGGATTTTGTGGTAAAAAACGGGTTTGGATTCGCCGCGCAGAGCGCGCATGAGCTGCATGACCTCTTGATCAGGATTTCAAACGACAGAGAAATACTTAAACTCTGTAATGAACGGATACGAAGTTTTGGGATTGAAAACGGGGTGGAAAAGCTCGGTGATTTCATCGTTTCACATTCAAACTGACCTATAAATACCTGTATAAAAAGGGAATTGTTGGCTTGACTTTAGATTAACATATATGATAACGTAGCCAAAATCTTAGAGAATAGTAAAGGAAAAGCAATGCTAAACACGATATTTTCAAATTTATCGCTATTACAGACGGACGGACAGGGTTCAACCAATAGCTTTATCATCACCATCGGTATGGTAGGCCTGGTACTCGTGGTTTTTTATTTTCTCATTATCCGGCCGCAGAATAAGCGACAGAAACAAGTACAGAATATGCTGTCGGCCCTGAAAAAAGGAGATAAAGTTTCCACCATCGGTGGTGTTCAGGGTGTTGTTACTTCGGTAAAAGAGCAGTCGGTAACCTTAAAAGTAGACGAAAATACAAAAATAGAGTTTCAGAAATCTGCTATTGCAAATGTAGTCAATAAAAAAGAAGCGGCCGGCGAAAAAAAATAACATTTTTTCCGAATAGGAAAACATCAACAAATCGGAGCAAATTATGAGTGTTCGTTCTAGAGTAATTATCTTTATTCTCATACTCGTGCTGGCGGTGATGTTTATTTCACCCACGTTACAGTGGTATTTATTAATACCCGAAAACAGCAAGAAAAATGCATTGAGTTCAATTCCCCAGATCAGAAGAAACGCCGAAATCCAGGCGAATGAGGTGCGTAAAAAAATTCAGGGATTCGCGGCCGGTACGGCCGGGGAATCTCCTGTAAAGCGCCTGGTGGTCCAGGCCTTCAAGGTTATCTACGAGGGGGTTTCGGAAAAAGATTTCGCGGCGCTGCTGGAGAAGCATTATCGGGATGATACACTGTATCTAAAGGATTTCAGGTCCCAAACCCTGCAGCTGGGCTTGGATCTGCAGGGCGGTATGTATGTATCCATTAAAGCTGATTTTGCGGCATACAAAAAAGAGCACGGGACAGATATACCGGATTATTTGAAGGAAGAACGGGTACAGCAGGCTATGGAGATTCTGAACTCCCGTATCGACCAGTTCGGTGTTACCGAGCCTTCCATTCGTCGGCAGGGCGATCGTATTACCGTGGAGCTTCCCGGTGCGGCCGACCCGGAACGTATCCGTAAGGTTATTATGGGAAAGGGCAGACTGAACTTTCATTTGCTTGACAAGGCAGGGGTTGATGCCTTTGAGAAATACAAAGCCGAACATCCGAATGATTATCTGGCGAACACCCAGCCTTCCGAACCGTTTCGCTTAAAGGACCCGTCGGTTCTGCCCAAAGGCGATGAGCTGATCGGGGTTTATGAAAAGGACGAGTATGGTTTGGACAGGCGTACGGGTTTTACGGTCATTCAGGCCAAACCGGTACTCCGCGGTGAGGCCATTCAGAATGCGTATCCGGATGTAGACAGGCGAACCGGCAAGCCGATTGTTGTTTTTGTGTTGGGTGAGTATAAAGACGATAAGGGTAACACGATCGACGGTGCCGAGCAGTTTTACAAGGTAACCGAACAGCACCAGGGTGAGGCCCTTGCCGTTGTGCTGGACGGTAAGATCAAATCGCACTCGATTGCAACGATTACCGAACCCATCAGCGGCGGGGTGGTCTCCATCCGCGGTGATTTTACCCAGGCAGAGGTAAATGATCTGGCCAAGGTGTTGCGAACCGGTCCCCTTCCGGTCGTACTGGATATAGAGAACCAGTCCGAGGTAGGCCCTTCCTTGGGAGAGGATATGATCCGCCAGGGATTAAACGCGATTTTGATCGGGTTTATCTTTGTTATCGCATTTATGCTTATTTATTATAAAGGTGCGGGAATTATCGCCAACCTGGGTTTGATGGTTAACCTGTTTTTGATGGTTGCCATCCTTTCCGCCACCGGCTTTACGCTGACCCTTACCAGTATCGCGGGTATTATTCTTACGGTGGGTATGTCCGTGGATGCGAATGTTATTATCTTTGAACGTATTAAAGAGGAGT
>Ga0307445_10001024_pt1 | contig 15618 bp, 16 predicted proteins | sample SalMarSW160330MG_FD_202147 | JGI IMG/M metagenome (GOLD analysis project Ga0307445, IMG submission 202147) | Salt marsh sediment microbial communities from the Plum Island Ecosystem LTER, Massachusetts, United States - SW1603-30 | ecosystem: Environmental > Aquatic > Marine > Intertidal zone >...
CAGACGGATATTTTTTCCCCCTGAAACGACGGCGTTGTAGATGGGAAGGTTGTCGCATGTCAGCGGACCGGAGTGTTGCCGGCCTTCCTCCGGATCCTCCACACGCGTTGAAAGGGAAACCGCCTTCAATTTCTGGAGGGAATCCACAAATCAGATTATAGCACAATTGTTCTTTTCTTGAAGACTCGGCCAGGAATATCCCCTTCCCTCCAAAAAGCCGGCATTCAGCGGGTATATGCTCCGGCGCTTCTTCACCCAGGCCGTGTCAAATTTGATCGAAGCGATCCAGCGTACTCCCCGCCAAATAATCCCCTGAGACCGCAAACTGTCTTTTTTCTGTTCCACGATCCGCGTCCCAATGAGTTATCGCATGCAATCACTTCCGGCCGGCTTCGGATCATGCCGGTTGAATGAGGTCGACTCCCTGGGTAGAGCCTTCCGGCGGTTTCAGGTGTCGTCTGCCATATAACGTTGATAATCACCGATTTTCCATTCTGCTTCACCAGGAGCAGAAAATCCACCCCTCACTATGCTTCGAGTGTCGCGTTGGCGGTCTGGTCGAGGATGTCAAAGACCGTGATGTTTTTGGGAGCATCCTTTCCGATGTCACCGTTCCGATTATAGGTGGAAGCCGTTTCCAGAAGTTCCGCCCGCGTCTCGCGGTATGCCGGATACCGGTTTCCTTCACCCACAAATCCGATCTTTTCCAGATCCGCGTGCACGCCGCGTTCGATCCGCGCCGGATTGACCTGGTAAGCTCTTTCGACGAAATCCAGGTTGGCCTGCTTTACTTCCGCAATATTTATTTCGCAGGTTTACTGCGGCATGCTTGATCCTCCGATTTTTCCTCTCAACAGGAGATTCAGAACGGAGTAGAGGCAGAAGTCCCTGGAGGGTTTTTCCTTGGTCGCTATTCTACGCGGGCGGGTTCGGTTTCTTCGATGACGAATAATCCATCGGGATAATGCTTATAAAAAAAGCATCCGTTAAGACTACGCCACACAAAAGGCAGCGCTTCAGCGGCTTGGCCGGCGGGCATATCGGATTCATCTTTTCCAAACCCGGCCGGGGGCTAAGTCAGCCGCAGGCGTGAGTCTTCCTGACCTCGAATGCGAGAAATCGAAAATTCCATGGCATGCACATCACTTTTTCTTTATGGCATAGAAATGATATCGCTTAGTCATAACGTCGACCTCCGGCTGGTAACCCAACTCCGCAAATATGCGAAGGTAATCCTTCCCTACATCCTCATTCAGGCTCCCCAATTTTGTCACGAGTTTATCAAATACATCGGCATCTTCTGTTTTCGGCCCATCCGCCAAATAGATTTCGCCCCCACACTTGCACACCCTTATCATTTCCTCGATCACTTTCCTTTCATCAATGCCTTCGCCGCTTAAGGCATAGGTTTCCATAACATAATTAAACTTTCCATCATCGTAAGGAATGGAATAAAAACTGGCCACTTTTAATTCTGCGCCCGGCACCTTTTTCCCCGCCCGATCCAGCATCCCTCTCGAAAGGTCTATTCCATAACACGACAATCCCCTTTTTTTCCGCCATGGCTAGAAGCGTTCCGGTGCCGCAGGCGACATCCAGGACGAAGCCGGAAATCATTTTTTCAACTATCTTTTTCCTTCCTGTCTCGCCCGCAGGAAAAATATTTTCATCATTAAATCATAATATCCGGCCATTTTATCGTAGGTTTTGGATGTCCGTATCTTCGGCTTTGGATCGTTGTTCATGTTCGCCCTTTTCAGTGCTGTGATGGAGTGGCATTGCAATCCATGCTCAGGGATCACCTGCATTCCCTTGCCGCGTAATATGGTTTAGGGATTGTACGGTCCCGGCACAAGCGCGATAAGTTTCAGGCGCGTGATGTCCTTGCCGTAAACATCCACGAAAGCTTTGACGCCGGATTCTCCCGAATGGACGGGAATAAGCACCTTGGTCTGAAGAATCTCGGCTGCGGCGAGGACGTCGGCATTCCGATACCAGGGATACAGCGTTACATCACTCAGGATATCCGCCATCTCGGGGAACACGCGCGTGCCGCCGGCGAAATACATCCGTTCCCCGTCGACGCTGACGACAAAACCCGCTCCTTCGGTGCTCCGGAAGTGGATCTGATCATCATAAGCGGGGACGGCTTCTATTTCTACGCCGCCGATTTTGGCCGATTCGCCCTCCTTAAGGAATATCGGCACTACCCCGATGTCGTGAGCATTGGCATGGTAAAAAGCGCCTACATTCGGGCTCAGGATCAGAATGGTTCCGGGAACAATGATTTTTTTCAAGCTTTCCAGATCCGCATGGTCGGCATGCGCATGGCTGATCAGGATAATATCGGCCGGCGGCAGGTTTCCTGCCAGCATCACCGGATCGAAATAAATATTCTTCGAGCCATGATACAGAACGGCCGACGTGCCGAACCAATGTAATTTGCTTACGGTAACGGGAAGATCGGATGCGGGAACCGCGGTTTCCTGCACGGCAACGGGAGAAACCGGCGCCGCCGAAGGCTCGGCCGCCGCCGCTGCCGCGCAACCCGAAACCAGGATTGCGGTGATGCCTACAACAAATACGGGAAGGATTATTCTTTTCATTTGCGATTCTCCTTGATAAGAGTATTGTGGATATAATATTCGGATTTTTACACACCTGCTCGACGTCCGGCCCGAAAGCTGCTGGGATGCCATGTTCGGGATGATGCTGCGTCCCTTGCCGTGAAGAGAATTCCCACGAGCGGGAAGGAAAAACCAGTAACCAATTTTTTAGCCTACGAAAGTTATAGCCGTCCGATTCCAACTTGTCAATAAAAAAACGGCGGTTTTACACCATTCACAGCAAAGGCTCAGCATCCGCGCAAAATGACAAACTTTGATTCCGGACATTATTGCATACGAGTGCCGCATGCCTGGATCCCTGCAGCACCTTTACTCGCCTCCGCACACTTTCGGAAAAAGAATATCTTTCGGACCGGGGGACGTCGGTGAAATGAAGACGGGGGGCGCGCATACGTCCCCCGAAACGGCATTTCAATCCATCCCAACCGTGCACACTTTCCAACGCGAGGTCAGGACCCGCATGGAGAGTATCTGTGTCAAATATCTCCCGTTCTATTTAGACTGTTTGTATCCGGTAATGTTTGGGGAGAAGCCGTCTTTTCTCTCGCGATAATCGAAATGGTTGCTCGCACTGATGCACGATAATATTGCGCATAGTTCCACCGGGCTGGCGGGACGATCCGCGCGTGAGAGGGCGGCGGTTTACTCTGTTATGCATCGGACTCGTACGAAATCTCCCCGTCCTGGACTTCAACCAATATCACCCTTCTCCGCCCTTGTTGCCTCCTCCAGTGTTCGAGTAGAATCCGTTTCACGGCATTTTCTCAGGCGGTTACGGTTTTCCTAACGGTACAATCATCCGCAGGATGATCCATCCGGCCGTTGGATCGTCGTTCTTCCCGGAAAGACCATCATGCGCGGACAAACAAACCCAGTGCTCGGGTCCCTCGTGGTACTCATCGTCTTGGCCGCCTTGACCGGCGGGTGCGGAACCCATTCCCGGCCGGCAACCACTCTGATCGTCACGCCGCCCCCCCCGCCAACGGCCACCCCCAAGCCGCTCACGTGGGACGACCTGGCGCTGACGCCGCCGATGGGATGGAACAGCTATAACCATTTCAACTGTAATATCAGCGAATCGCTGATCCGGGAGACGGCCGACGCGATGGTCGCCAGCGGAATGCGGGACGCCGGTTACCAGTACCTTAACATCGACGACTGCTGGATGGCTGCGGAGCGGAACGCGGACGGATCGCTGCCGCCCGATCCGAAAAAGTTCCCAAGCGGGATGAAGGCCTTGGCGGATTATGTGCATGCGAAAGGGCTGAAGTTGGGAATTTACCTGGATCGCGGAACCGAGACCTGCGGCCACTTCCCCGGCAGTTACGGTTATGAGATCCAGGACGCCAACACGCTTGCCTCCTGGGAAATCGATTACCTTAAATACGATAATTGCAACCCGGCCCCGGGCAGCAGCCTGGTGACGGACTACATCAACATGAGTAATGCGCTCAAGGCCACCGGCCGCCCGATCGTCTTTAGTATGTGCAGTTGGGGTTTCCCGGGCTCCTGGGTATCCAGCCAGAAGATCGCACATCTTTGGCGCACCACCAGTGACATCAAGGATACCTGGGACAGCATCATGTCAATCATGGATGCCAACAGCGTGCCCGCGACGTTTGCCGGACCGGGGCACTGGAACGACCCGGACATGCTTGAGGTCGGAAACGGCGGGATGACCGACACGGAGTACCGCGCGCACTTCACGATGTGGGCGCTGATGGCCGCCCCGCTGATTGCGGGCAACGACTTGCGGAACATGTCCCAAGCAACCATCGATATTCTTTCGGCGCCGGAAGTCATTGCCATTAACCAGGATCCGCTCGGGCGTCAGGGAATGCTGGTCGGCAACATTCAAGGCACAAAGAAACCGGAAGTCTGGTCAAAAATCCTGTCGGGGAACAACGTCCAGGCTGTGGCCCTCCTGAACCGTTCCGACCAAACCGCGGATATCAGCGTGCGATGGGCGGATCTCGGCCTGCCCGACGGTCCGGCAACCGTGCGGGATTTGTGGCTGCGGTCAGACCTTGGGGTATTTCCATCCGGGTACACGGCGAGCGTCCCTTCACACGGCGTGGTGTTGATCAGGGTGGCACCGGTGAAAAGCAACCTTCCCACAGTCACACCGGCTCCGTAAGCGCCGATTTCGGGTCGGAACCCGTCCCGGCGGGATGCCCCGCGCCGATGGGAAGGAGCAGGACGGCGGGATCATCGATCCGCCGGTTCTTGAGAAGTAAAACAGGATTGCATCAGGAAAAATTTCAAGGCCCTCGCTCCGGTTTTCTTCTCTTCCATTTCCACTTTGATCGGGTTCGGCCGCGACAGTATTTTTTCCTTTGGCATCCGGGTTTGGGTGTCTGACGCCGGGAGGCGGCATTTCATGGAAATCACGAAAAAAACTTTTCACCTTCGGGATTGGTTGCGAAGGCTGCACGGGCATCTCACCATGCGGCAGCGCGAGGGACTGGTCGGTTTTCTTTTCCTCCTGCCTTGGATTCTCGGCTTTACACTTCTTAAGGCTATTCCCATCCTCGTGGCGCTCGGGTTTTCCTTCACGGATTTTAAAATGCTGGAACCCGAGAAAACGCAATTCATCGGATTGGCAAATTACATCAACTTCTTTAAAGATACGCTTGCCGGCAGCAGCCTGTTCGGATCGATCGCGTATTTTGTCCAGGCGGTTCCGATCGAAATGGTGGTGGCGCTCGCCCTGGCAACGGTGTTTTCCAGCCCGCGCCTGCGCGGTAAGACCATCCTGCGCACGCTGTTCTTCATGCCCAGCATCATCCCGGCCATCGCATTGTTCGTTATTGTGATCGGCCTGATTTCCCCCGGAAGCGGCTGGATCGAACGCCTGATCCTCGATCCGCTCAACCTTCCGCCCCTGGCAGGCGCCTTTGGACTGTTTCCGATTTTGCTGGCCATCTGGACGATCGGCCCCGGATTCCTGATCATGCTCGGCGCGATGCAAAGCGTCCCGCCGGAGGTGTACGAGGCGGCGCGGGTGGACGGTGCGGGTCCGATTAACCGCTTCTTCTCGATCACCATCCCGATGATCTCTCCCGCGATCTTCTTCAGCCTGGTGATCAACATGATCAGTTCGTTCGGCGGCGTGGCGCTTCTGGACCGCGGACTGCCGTTCAGCGTAAGCTTGTCGCCGATGGAAGCCTATATCAACACGCAGATGTTCTCTTATTCGGAACTGGGCTATGCCAGCGCGCTGGCGTGGATCATGTTCCTCGTGGTCATGTTGATCACGCTCGCCATTTTCCGGTCGGCGAAGTACTGGGTCCATTTCCCGGAGGAGGAAGATAATGTGGAATTCTAAGCTAAGGGAGTGGCGGCGGTTCTTTAGCGTCTCGACCCTCACCTTCCGGTTGTGGAATTTCACCGGAACGGCGCTGCTAAATCTTTTCATCTTGATAGCGGTCGCCGCCTATCTTTCCCCGCTTTCCTACATGGTTGCCACGGCGCTTAAGACCAATGTGCAGTTGAGCGACAGCTCGGCGCCGATACTGCCGGCGCAGGCCATTACCTACGCATACCAGGGGACCGAGTATCCGGTGTATGAAGTTCCAACCGAGGAGGGAGTCAAACAGTGGGCGCTGGTCAACCCCTTCCGCAAGTACAGCGAGTTTGTCGATCCGGCCAATCCGGACGCGGGGCTGATCCACTGGGATGGATCCTGGCGCAGCCTTGTAAAGGCATACCGGCCGGCGATTACCTTCCAAAATTTCGTGACGCTTTGGCATAATCTGGATTATCCCAACTACCTGCGCAACTCGCTGATTGTGGTCATCCTGTCGGAGATCGGGGTGCTGTGCTCTTCGATCGCTGTGGCCTACGGATTCGCCCGCTTCCGCATCCCGGGCGGGAAGTGGCTGTTCTTCCTGTGCATCGCCACGATCATGATCCCCGACAGCATCACCCTGGTGCCCAGCTTTGTGATCTACACCCGCGTCCTGGATTGGAACGGCAGCTTCCTGCCGCTGATCGTCCCCCAATTCTTCGGCAGCGCAATTTACATCTTTCTGTTGCGTCAGAATTTCAAGACCATCCCGCGCGAAATGGACGAAGCCGCGATGCTCGACGGCGCCGGTCCGCTGCGCACGCTGGTTTCCGTCATCCTGCCCCAGGCGGTGCCGGTCGTGGTGACCGTGGCGCTGCTGCAGTTCTTCAACATGTGGAACGAAATGCGCATGTCCACTCTTTACCTGAGCACCCGCCAGGACCTGTGGACGATGCCCTATACCGCCCAGGCGTTCATCACCTTCGGTTTCACCGCCGAGATGTTGCAGGCCAGCGCGCTGGTCCTGATGATCGTGCCGATCGTCATCCTGTTCATCGCCCAGCGCTTCTTTATGCAGGATATGGTCGTCACCGGTATAGAAAAGTGAGACCCCATGACTAAAATATCTTTCCGCAATATCGTCTTAATCTGGCTGGCCTGGGTCCTGATCGTCATTGGTTTCCAGGGTCTGGCCACCGCCCGGTTTCAACCGCAGTGGCCGGACCGCTCCCAAACCTGGACCGAGACGTACACCATGCCGGACGTGTACCAGGTGGGCCGGCCGTACTTGGTGGAACCCTTTATGAACAACCAGGTGGCTTGGGATTCGGAGTATTACATCGGGATCGCCATCGGCGGATACGACGACCCGAAAATCCCGCACCTTACTCCTTTCGGCACCACCACTTTTGATTACCACGTTCTGGTTCAGGGAAGCGAGTATTATGGCGAATCCACGTCGCTGGCCTACGCATTCTTCCCCATGTACCCGTGGATGATTGCGCTGTTTTCCATCCCGCTTTCCCTCTTCGGTCTCAACGCGGTCGCCACGGCGACCCTGGCGGGCGTCGTGGTGTCAGCCCTGGGAGCGCTCGGCGCCATGCTCGCGCTTTACGACATGTCCCGGGATTCTCTCGGCGAGAACGGGGCGATGCGGGCGCTTTTCTACCTGCTTATCTTCCCGACCGGCTTTTTCCTCGTCCAGGTGTATACGGAAGGGTTGTTTGTCGGGTTGGCCTTCGGCTGCCTGGCGATGCTGCGGCGCCGGGGATGGTTCCTGATTCCCGCGGCGATCCTGGGAGCCGCCGCTACCCTGACCCGCGCCGTGGGCGTGGCGCTGATCATTCCGATGGCGATCACTTGGTTCCGCACCGGGGATTGGCTCGATATCGACTTGGAATGGAAGCAGCTCTATTACTTCATAAAATCCCCCAACCGCAAGGTGCTGATCTCCTTCGGGAAGATGCTCCTGGCCTTCGCGCCGTTGATCACTTTCCTGATCTGGAAATTTTCCTGGCTGGGGATAAACTTCGATTTTGTCGAAGCGCGTTATTTCGGGCGCGGCTTCCTGGATTTCGGCACCGCGTTCTACCTTTGGTCGGACGCTTTTAAAAACCTCTCCGTCGGGGTGCCCGCCCGGACCGCTTACTTCCTGACGGAGTTCATCGGTCTGATAGTCGGCACGACCACCTGCATCGCCTGCCTTAAGCACAAACCGGAGATTGCCTGGTTCAGTCTGGCGGTGTTGATCATCTCCTGGGGCAGTGGACCGGCGCAGGGCATCCAGCGCTACATCCTCGCCGCACCGGCGGTCTTCTACATGCTCGGCTATTGGGGAAAGAATCCGGTGTTCGACAGGGCCTGGACGATCTTCAGCACGCTGCTGATGGGCTTGCTGGCGATGCTGTATGCGTTCAATATGTGGGTGGCATAGGGACCTTACGGACTCCCGGGTTTATCCCCGAGGCGGCGGAATCGGGTTCGTCCAAACGGGAGATAATTCTTTTTCCACGAAGACACCAAGTCGCGAGGAATTTCCTTTGCGGCTTGGTGTCTTCGTGGTATTACAAAGTGACCTGTATCCGAACACCTGTTGATTAAGTCAATTAATTCATATGAGATTCAGAGTTGTCCGCTTAGGATCCGGTTCCGGTATAACTGTTGACGCCCAGGGTCCATACTTTGTAGGTCAGCGCAAACAGGCCGATCCCGATGAACGGGGTCAGGAAGAAAAGCGGGGATACCTCCTCCGGGCGCAGAAAAAACTGCGCCGGGTAAAAAGCGATGAAGCCGATCGGCAGGATGAAGGTAAAGGCAAACCGGAAGACGCCGTCGAAAATACTCATCGGGTACGGGGCAAACTCGCGCACTTTCCATGCCAGCGCGAGCACGGGGTAGGAATTGATCAGCCAAAAAGCGGAGGTGCCCGCCATCACGGCGATGGCAATCAGCACCAGCGAGGCGCTGAATACGGCAATCAGCAGAATCAGCACTTTTCCGAACGACCACGCCAGCCCCAACCGGAACGATGAATAGACCAGCAGGATGATTCCCGCCGCCAGCTGGGTCAGCCCTTTGATATCAAACCGTTCCGACATGTAATAAAACATCATGTTCATGGGCCGGAAATAATACTTCACGAACTCCCCCGATTGCACCTTGTAGCGGATCCACCAGATGGCATCGAACAGGATCTGCATCGGCGAGATGGCAATCATGTAAAAGGCGTAGATGAACACCATCTCCATCAGGCTCCAGCCCGCAAGGCTGGGGATCGTGTTAAAAAGCACCACAAACACGCTGAGCGTGGCCAGGCTGCTGAAGAACATCCCGATCGAGCTGATCAGAAAATCCGCCCGGTATTGCATCTGGCCTTTGATGTACTGGGCTTCGATCCTGAAATACAACCGGATATAGTCACCGAGGGTCAGCATGCCCTACCCTCCCGCCACACGCAGGACTTTAATCGCCTGGCTGTACAGCAGCCGGCTGGCGATGTACGTGACGGCCGCCCAGGCGGCCTGCACGGCCAGCATCTGCAGGAACACACCAACCTCCTGATCCGGTTTGGTCACCATCATCAGCGGCGTAAAAAACATGGCCTGGAATGGAAGCACCATCAGGATCTGCTGGATCGCCGCCGGAAAGAATTGCAGGGGCAGGAGCGCCCCCGACAGCACGGAGACGATGATCTCTTTGGTCGTGCTGATGCCCCAGATCGATTCGGTGTAGAACGCGCTCAGGCCGACGGCGTAGTCCATGTTGAAATTGATGATGAACGCCAGCAGCAGGCTGACCGGGAAGAAAAGGTATCCCGCACCGATAGCAAAATGGATCCGGAACACGAAGATCAGCATGATCACCGTCGGCAGCGAGACGGTGAGGATGCTGGTCGACGCAAAACCGATCGTGGTGAACAGGTTGTACAGTTGGTAATCGATCGGCTTGGTCAGGTAGACGGAGATCGTCCCGTCGCGGATCTCCTGCGCCATGCCCCAATCGGTGTAGGTTTTGAGCAGGATGAAGATCGTGCTGCCGAGCGCGATGTACAACAGCGCCTGGTCGAACGTCAGCCCGTTGAGGATTTCCCGGCCGGCGTAAATGCTGCGCCACAGGAAGTAGGCAATGATCATATAGATGATATTACCCAGGATCGTAAACAAGAAGCCCAGGCGGTACACCACCCCCACCATGATCGCGCCACGCACAAAGGCGAGATATCCTCTCATTGCAGCGCCCCGTCGTAAACTTTGCGGACCACGTTTTCCATGGTGATTTCCACGATCCGGACATCGGTTACCGTGAAATTCGACATGACAAACCCCAGTACGTCGGCCAAGGCTGTCCGCGCCTGGTCGATGGTGACGTCAGTCCAGAAATCTTCCGTCTGGGCAATGGTGATGCCGTGCCCGGTGCCGAACCGGACGGTTAACCGTTCCTGCAGGGCGGCCAGCGTGGCGTCCGTGAAATCCCGGAGCTGCAGCTTCAGAGTCCGGTAGGCTCCGAACAGAGCATTGACTTTTTTAATATCGCCATCGTAGAGTGTTTTTCCCTTATCGATGATAATAATCCGCCGGCACAATGCCTCAACGTCGCCCAGATCGTGCGTGGTCAGGATGATGGTGGTATTGCGGGTTCGGTTCAACTCCAGGATCAGCGATCGGATCTTGGCTTTGATCGAAACGTCGAGCCCGATGGTCGGTTCGTCGAGGAAGACGACCTGCGGGTTGTGCAGGAAGGAAGCGGTGATATCGCACAGCATCCGCTGGCCAAGGGAAAGTGTCCGCACCTGCTGGGAGTACAACGCCTTCAAGCCGACCAACTCGTTGAACATCCCCAGGTGTTCGTCGAACATTTTCTGTTCGACCTTATAGATCTCTTTGAGGATCTTAAAGGATTCGATCACCGGCAGGTCCCACCACAACTGGGTGCGCTGGCCGAAGACCACGCCCATGATCATGGCCTGGCGCATGCGGTTGTCGTACGGCACGAGTCCGTTGACCTGCAGCAACCCCGCGCTGGGTTTGAGGATGCCCGTCATCATCTTGATGGTCGTGGATTTGCCGGCGCCGTTGGGACCGATATAGCCGACGATCTCCCCCGGTTCGATATCGAAAGAAATTCCATCCACCGCCTTGACAGTGCGATAATCGCCGGAGAACAGGTCGCGCACCGCGCCCTTTACTCCTTCGTGGCGGTTAAGGATTCTAAAATGCTTGGATAAATCCTGTATGTGAATAAGTGTCATGATTAATTCCGTCGAGCTGTGGGTCCGGCAATCTTATCATGAACCGTCGGATTAAAATTGGCCTTAAGGGGGTGATTTTTTCAGCGACGCTATTTTGTACCGGGGGTTGAATGATCCCCATGTAAGAAACAGACCGGGTTTCCCCGGCATGCGGCTTCTCCGGTTTTGGTATCATAACCCTATGTGGGAACTTTCTCCCGCCTTCCGTTTCCGCCGCCATGACGTCCGATAATCCGCCTGTCTTCCGCGGATCGGATGCCTGGTTGTTGTGTTCCGTCGCCATCGGCGGCGGCCGCCGGGGCGCGTCACTGCGGGATATCATCGCCGCGGGCGATTACATCAACCACGCCATCCTGACCGTCCCGCAGATCCGGCGCGGGTTCGCCAAATTAATTTCCGCCGGATTAGTCCGGGAGACAGCGGGCAGGTTTAGAATCGCTGGAAAGGCAAACGCGTTCTGGAAAAAGTCGCAGCTAAAAAGGAAACCCGTCTTGCGGCAGTTGGATGATTGGGAAACGTTCCCCGGCGTGGCCTCTCCCCCGGAACCGGACCCGCTCCGGGAGGACGCCGGGCGGCCGTATCCGGCGGTTTCCGATGCAGCCGTCAAACGGGCATACGATGAATATGTCTCGGGTTTCGGATGAACGCTAAATGCGAAAACCGGCGAGCGGGATTTTTTACAGGGTAACCCCCGGGAGGTGTTGTGATGATTTCCAAAATGCCGTTTGGAAAAACCGGCCATGTAAGCTCCCGCGTATTATTCGGCGCGGCGGCGTTTTCCGGTGCGGACCAGCCCACAGCCGATCAGACGCTGCGGGTGCTGCTTCAGTACGGGGTCAACCATATCGATGTGGCCGCGTCCTATGGCGACGCGGAACTGCGGGTCGGCCCGTGGATGAAGGATCACCGCGCGGATTTCTTCCTAGCCACAAAAACCGAAGAGCGCAGCCGGGAAAAAGCCGGCGCGCAGATCCGCCGATCCCTCGAACGGCTGCGGACCGGCCATGTGGATCTCCTCCAACTCCATGCGGTCACATCGATGGAGGAACTCGATAAGGCCACGGGGCCGGATGGTGCGCTGGAAGCCGCTGTCGATGCGCGCGCGAAAGGCTGGACGCGGTTTATCGGGATCACCAGCCACGGCCTCGAAGCGCCGACGATCCTCCTGCGCGCGCTCGAGCGGTTTGAATTTTCGTCGGTTCTGCTCCCGTACAACTACCCCATGATGAAAATCCCACAATACGCCGAGGGATTCTACCGGCTGGCGGCTGCCTGCCGCGAACGCGGCGTGGCCCTGCAGACGATGAAATCGATCTGCCGGCGCCCATGGCCGGAAGGGGCCGAACGGACCACGACCACCTGGTATGAAACCCTGACCGGGCAGGTGGAGATCGAAAAAGCCGTCGGGTATGTCCTTGGGCGGGCGCAGTTGTTCCTAAACTCGGCCTCCGACGTCACCCTGCTCCCGAAAGTGCTGGAGGCAGCCAGCCGCTTTACCACTGCGCCAAGCGATTCCGAAATGGCCGCACTGCTCTCCTCCCGTGAAATGCTGCCGCTTTGGCATGCGTAATCCCCGGCGCGAAGCGGCGGTGGATGATTTTTTTAATCCAAGGCGTTATTTCGGATCAGGATTAATGGATAAACTGAGAGACTGCTGATAATATCCCCCCGAGCGCCGCGCACGTTCTACAATTGCACCTATGGATACCTCCTCTTCCCGCGGGGACGGCGTTTTTACTTCCACCGGTTTTTTCGGAACACCGTTTTTCCTTTTCGGTACATTGTTGCCGTCTGCTACCCGGGATCTTTGCCCAAAGAGAGGTATGTAGAATGACGTGCTGGATGCGATTATTCCATCCCCGCAAATCTTTCACTGCCGTCGTACTGCTGCTGACAAGCGTTCTGGTTTCCGGTTGCCGGAGCGTCGAAGCGGTCCAACTTTCCACGCAAGGGCTCTCGTCTGCCGAATCTTTGGGATGCCCGGCGGGCGATCACTTGGAGAAACTCGAATCCGGCGGTGTCATGCGCGAGTACTGGATCCACAGCCCGGCCCCACTCCCGGATGATTCACCGCCCGCACTGGTCCTCGGGTTTCATGGAAACGGAGGATCCGCCGGCGGGTTCGCCGATTACACCGGCTTTTCACGGGTTTCCGAACGGGAAGGATTCATCGTGGTGTATCCGCAGGGGATGGGGGAATTCCCGACTTGGGAAATCGATCCTGTCAGGAACAATGCGGACGTGCAATTCGTGAGCGATCTGATTGCGGATCTGGAGACGCGCTGCAACATCGACCTGTCACGGATTTATGCCACCGGCTATTCGCGCGGCGGGGGTATGGCCAACCGTCTGGCATGCGATCTTTCCGGTCACATCGCCGCCATCGGACCCGTTTCGGGCACATATCCTCTGGAGGACAGCTGCAGCATCGCGCAGCCGGTGGCGGTTGTGGCATTTCACGGCGATGCGGATCAGGATGTCCCCTATAACGGCATAAAGACTCAAAACGGTCCTCCCGAGGCGTATTTCGCTTTCGGGATACCGATCCGGCAATGGGCGTCCGCCTGGGCCGCGCGCAACGGTTGCGTATCCTCCGCGGCAACGATTCTCAACGAGAAATTCCTCACGGGCCTGGCTTGGAGCGGCTGCCGCAGTGGTGCCGACGTGGTTTTCTACACCATTCCCGGCGGCGGACACGGCTGGCCGGGCGGCTCAGATTCCGATACCGGCAATTTTAATACCGCACAGATGATCTGGGATTTCTTCGAGGCGCATACGCGGAACGATGTCATCCCGGCGCCTGCCCTCGTGGAGCATCCTCACTCGCTCCTGGTTCTCGAGTGGGGATGAGTGCGAAGCGAGGGTGATCTCAGCCGGGATCCAGTTCCATCCTACTCGGAAACTCTACGCCTGTTCCTGGATGCCCGCGCCCGGCCTCGTGGAGCATTACCACTCGAATCTGTTTTTTTTACTGGGAATGGTGCCGAAGCGAGGGTGTATGTATCGGGAATCCTGTGGAACCAAGTACGGACACTCTTCCAAAATACAATAGCTGCAGTACACCCTCGCTCGGTAGCCCTTCCCACATAATAATTAGCATCAAAAATACAATTCGTGAGGCGTGGTCGTATGTTTCGACCATCTTTCCTGGTAGAGGATAGTTCCTAAAACCTATGCAATGGATCCCTGCCAAAAGCACGCAGGGATGACGATCACCAGTAATGTGTCACGCGGAAATCACGCCGAAAAGACCGACGCGGGCTTGGAGCCCGCATCGGTTTTATATTGCCGCCAATCCTCAGCCAACCAGCGAAGATAGTCCTTGAAATTCGACGCCCAATAAGCGTAGGTGTGATCCCCCTCCGTGAAGATCTCCGTATGGGAAATCCCATATTCGTCCAAAATGGCGATCATCACTTTGGCGCGATCGAGCATGTAGGTATCGGACAGTCCGGTATTACAGAATACACGCGGCTTTGCGGTTTTTTCCATTGCTCCCAGCCAGCCGCGTATCCGGTCCTCCTCTCCGGCGGTCGCCCCGTTGCCGAAGATTCCTGCACTGGCGAACCGTGTCGGATCGCTGAAGACGATCCGGTAGGTCGCCACTCCGCCCAGTGAAGCGCCCGCCACGGCATGGTAGCGGCGCTCCGGCCGGATTCGGTAATTTTCCTCGATGTAGGGAATCAGGTCATGGTGAATGAGGTCTGCATTAAGATCACTGTCCGTATCGCTGGTGGAGATGATAAGGAACGGCGGTATCTCTCCCGTGCGGATCATATCGTCCGCAACCTGCGCCGCACCGGCGTTGAACCAAGCCTGGAAGCTGCTGCTCCGGCCCGGAATCAGGTACAGGACCGGGTACGCCGCACCGGTTTCCTCGCCGTAACACGGCGGAAGATAAAGGTTGTATTCGTAATCGTAACCCTGGGTCGGAGAATCCAGCACCATCCTTTGGATCGTTCCGTGATCGCCGCACACGGCGGAAGCGAACACGAGCGTTTTCATCGCCTCCTCCTCGGCGGCAGCAGCGCATCCTGCCATTAAGAGAAAAGCCGGCAACAGAAATATTTTTTTATGCATCTCAGGATCTCCAATCCAATGCCAAGAAGCGGAAGTAATCCGGAAAATTGCTGATCCAGTATTCCCCGGAATGACCGCCCGGGCTGAATATATCGGTATGCATTATCCCGGCTTCGTCCAATATCGGAATGAGCACCCTGGCGCGGCCAAGCATATACGTGTCGTTTTCACCGACGTTGAGAAACACGCGCGGCGCCATCCCTTCCGGGATGGCCGCCAGCCAGCCGCGGATGGCTTCTTCCTCGCCAGCCCCCGCCCCGTTGCCGAAAATACCCGCGCTGGCGAAGAGATCAAACCGCCGAAAAGCCAGGTGGTAGGCGACCGCCCCGCCGAACGACCCGCCGGCCGCCGCGCGGTACATCCGCTCCGGACGG
>Ga0307445_10001025_pt1 | contig 15611 bp, 13 predicted proteins | sample SalMarSW160330MG_FD_202147 | JGI IMG/M metagenome (GOLD analysis project Ga0307445, IMG submission 202147) | Salt marsh sediment microbial communities from the Plum Island Ecosystem LTER, Massachusetts, United States - SW1603-30 | ecosystem: Environmental > Aquatic > Marine > Intertidal zone >...
CACTATACTTATAGAAATACGAAAATTTAATGGAGTGATCGGGGTCAAACCTCGAAACTTGAAAGATATACTATTGCATCACCTTTAATGATCACTCGAAGTATGAATTATTGACAGCCATTATTACTCGATTATAATACAAAAAACAGATGATAGATACTGGATACTAGATATTAGATGCTAGAATAGTTGATACAAACAAGGTTCCGTATGCTTTAGGACTGACTAATGGAAGCTGGAACGTAACTGACGTACGAGATCGTAATGTGCATAGTTAGTGAGCGTAAGACGGGGGATTAAAGGCATCCGAAAAAGTTTTTTGGATAAAAGGGGGTGTCCCCCTTTGCGCCTGTAGCTCAATCGGATAGAGCGACGGACTTCGAATCCGTAGGCTGGGGGTTCAAATCCCTTCAGGCGCGGTTAACAAGGAGCAAATATGAAAATTAAAGTTATGCTGATTTTACTCATGATATTTTCAGTTTCACTAATTGCTCAAAATTCTGAGGATACTGAGCAGGAACCCGAAGAACAGACCATGGTCCTCAAGTTCAAGGATATCAATGTCTTTGAATATGACCTCGACTTGATATTTGAAACTGATGAAGGCGAGACCATGTGGTTTAGTCAATACAATATAGATTTGTCAGAGTATGATCTGTACACAATGGAAAACCATGATGGTTTCCCAGAATATCATGTCAATGAGGATAAAATCGGCAAATACTTCAATGTCAAATACATCGAAACTGAAATAGAGGGCGAATTTTCCGGTGAAATGGAGGAAACTCTGGTAATTACCGGATTGACAGAGGTTGAGGCTTCTGAACATGAGATAGAGTAAGGGTGAGATTGCTTCGTCGCTGCGCTCCTCGCAATGCCCCGTACGAACTTCGTTCTACGGGGCAAGCAGATGAGGTGGTCGGGGAATGACCACTCTGTTTTGTCATTATCCAACGTGATTGGATAATCCAGAAAAGGTACAAGATGTCTCTAGATTGCCCGATCGAGTCGGGCAATATCAGATGATCAAACCCCCTTTTACATAGGCAAGCTGGGGAATAACCTCGTATAACTTCGTTTTACAGGACAGGCAAAGAAGTAAGAAACCCCCTCTCCCTAAAGGAGCGAGGAACATTAGGGAATAGGAATGAGAGAAATTGCTTCGGCTGGCTTAGCCAGCCTCGCAATGACAGAAGAACAAGATAAAAAAGGCTTTGGGAAGTGTTGACTTTGCCCGTATTTTCAATACAATTATTATTAGTAAAAAGGAGGATGTATGGTTGAAGGTATGGAAAAGAAACTGGAACCGGGTGAAGTTCTATTTGACGAAGGCGACAAGGGCGAGGTTATGTATCTTATTCGTGAAGGTAAAATTAAGATAACCAAAGGCAGTGCTGGTGATGAAAAAGTGCTTGCAGTGCTTAAAGAGGGCGATTTTTTCGGGGAAATGGCGATAATTGATGGTTCACCACGTTCTGCCGGTGCTGTTGCTGCCTCTCCTGTATCGCTTCTCGTAATCGATAAAGAAACCTTTAAATCAAAAATCAAAGAAAATCCTTTAATTGAATATGTACTTGAGACCCTTTCGCGCCGATTAAGAACGACCGACGAGCAGATAAGACTGTTAACAATAAAAAGTGAAGAACGTAGAATCGTTGCATATATCATTACCCAGGCAAAAGAGCGTGGCAAGAAAACCGACATGGGTATTGAGGTAGCAAATTTTTCTCATGAAAGTTTGGCTCATATCACAGGTATTGAGCAAGATAAGATCGTGAATTATCTCAAGAACCTTGACCAAGCAAAGCTCATCACCTTAAAAGACAATACCCTGATAATCAAAGCCGTTGAAGATCTTGACGAATACCTGAGATATATAGCGTTAAAGGAGAAATTCGGTAGATAGATATTTAAGGATATTATAATATCCAAAGACGTTTTATGCAGTAAACCCGCTATTAATACCAGGAGCACAAACTTGAAAAATCGCCGTGAACAAGAGCTCAGGCTCAAAGAACTGAATGACCTTTTAGTCTCGCAGGAAGTCTTGAATGATCGCAAGAAATATGCGGATATCTCCCGGGAGTACAAGAAACTCGAACAATTGATTACAAAATACCACGCTTTTGACAAAGCAGTTAAAGAAATAAACGAAGCCAAAAACATATTGAATGATGATGATGAAGAGCTGAAACAAATGGCTCAACTTGAAATCCATGATCTGGAAAAACGCGTGAAGTCCATCGAGAGTGAAATCGAAGAACTGTCAAATCCACAATATGAAGAATATCAGAAAAATTGTATCGTTGAGATCCGAGCTGGAACAGGCGGCGATGAGGCATCGCTTTTTGCCGCGGACCTCTTTCGCATGTACACCAAATACATTGAAAAAAAGGGACTTAAGCATGAAGTATTGTCCTCACATGTAAGTGACATTGGCGGCTTTAAGGAAATAATCTTTCTTGTCTCCGGTGATAATGCCTACGGGCTATTACATTTTGAAATGGGTGTTCACCGGGTACAGCGAGTGCCGGTTACCGAAGCCGGTGGCAGAATTCATACCTCAACCATTACAGTCGCAGTGCTGCCGGAAATCGAGGAAACTCAATTCGAGATCAACCCTAATGATCTGAAAATCGATACTTTCCGTGCCGGGGGTCATGGCGGGCAAAATGTAAATAAGGTTTCATCCGCAGTCAGGATAACACACCTGCCATCAGGTATGGTCGTCAGCTGCCAGGATGAACGTTCTCAGCATAAAAATCGTGCAAAAGCAATGAAAATACTGCGCGCCCGGTTGGCTTCTATTCAGCAACAAAAACAACAGGCTGAAATAGACCAACAGCGCAGGCAGCAAGTTGGTTCAGGCGAGCGAAGTGAGAAGATACGCACCTATAATTACCCTCAGAACCGGGTTACTGATCACCGAATAGGATTGAGCCTGTACAACCTGGATATTATCCTCGAAGGTGAGATGGATGGTATTATAGAAGGCTTGAGAGAAGATGAGAGAGATCGTCGAGCACGTAACTAAAGAGCTGGCAGTGACAAGAAATGAGGCTGAATTGATCGTGGCATCATTATTGGAAAAACCCCGTTTTGAGCTTTATATGACGGATAATATAGACCAGGAAGCAAAACATCTCCTCCTTGCCAGACTTAGCTTATTAAAAAATGGAATGCCCCTGGAATATGTAACGAAAAGAACACAGTTTATGGACTATTCATTGCGCATTTATCCTGGAGTATTTATTCCGCGCTTTGAAACAGAATATTTTATCGAACTGATAGGACAATTGACCGATTTTATACCAGAAAAAATATTAGACATCGGCACAGGTACTGGAGCGATTTCAATCGCCCTTGCTCATCTTTACCCAAAAGCCAATATATTGGCTACTGATATTTCAGATACTGCGATCCAGTGTGCATACGAAAATATTAAGGCATATGGATTGATCTCTAGGATCCACTTACTGCAGTGCGATATCTGTCAGAGTGTGAACACAGAGTTCGATCTCATAATATCCAACCCTCCATACATTCCAAGTTCACGCCTGCACTCACTGCCAAAAAGTGTTCGGGATTTTGAACCTATGCTTGCGATCGATGGTGGACACGATGGCACACAATTTATCCAGGCGATAATTGAACATGTATCCGGTGTTTTAAAACCGGATGGTATTATCGCTCTTGAAATAGATGAAGATACAGTCGGAATATTAAAAAATCACCTGAAGTCGAAAGGCTACGGTCCAATTTCATTTAAAAAGGACCAGTATGGAAAATATCGTTACCTTTTTATCGGGGATTTAAAAAAATGAAAAAAACAAAAGTCATAATCAATACGCAGAAACGCAATGCAAGGAAAATTTTAAAACGAACCGAAGAATTATTAATAAAATACGGCTTCTTGCTTTCCAACAAACCTGATTTTGTTATCGCCTTAGGTGGCGACGGTACTATGCTCCATGCCGCTCATATCTATGGGAAAAAGGGAATTCCTATCCTTGGTGTAAATTCCGGAGGCCTGGGTTTTCTCACTGATGTAACATTCGCTCAATTATCAGAGACCTTAGTTGAAGTCAAGAATAAAAAATATATATTTGAGAATAGAATGGTCATTCAAGCGACGCATAATCATAGTACTCTTTTTGGTCTTAACGACATAACGATAATAACGCGTATCCCTGGTCGGGCGGTTGAGTTCTCGGTCACCATTAATAAAGAATACATCTGTCGGCTCATCGCCGACGGTATCGTCATCGCCACACCGACCGGTTCTACGGCATACTCTCTGGCTACTGGCGGGCCAATGCTCCTGCCCCATACTGAGTCAATGATCGTAACGACCGTTGCACCACACACATTCTCAGTAAGGCCAATTGTATTGCCGCCGGACAGCCAGGTTGAAATAAAACTCGGCAAAAAAGGCAGTGCAGTTCTTGTGGCTGACGGGCAACGCACCAAAATGTTGCGCAAGTCACAAAACATCAGGTTTCAAAAAGCAAAACATCACGTTAAGCTCATTAAACCTTTACACACAACTTTCTTTAGCACCCTGCGCGAAAAAATGAAATGGGGAGGTCGCGAGGATGCTTAAGCTCCTGAAAATCCGAAATTTTGCTCTGATGGAAGAATTAACAATAGAATTTGACAAGGGTCTAACAGTAGTGACCGGCGAAACCGGTACCGGGAAAAGTATGATCGTCGAAGCCATTGCGACCCTTTGCGGAAGCAAAATGGAGGAAGTACTTATCAGGAGCGGCAAGGATTTTGCCGAAGTGACCGGCGTATTCCAGGCAAAACAAAATATTACAGAACGGCTTAAATTATCCGGCATCAATGTCGAAGATTCACTCATTATCCGGCGTAAGATAGAAAGAGGAAAACGGCAAAATTCATATATTAATGATCAGATAGTCAGTGTTAACCTGCTCAGGGAAATAGCCCATGAGATGGTAGATCTTATCGGGCAGTACGAGAATCAATCACTATTTTTTGCTAAAAATCATCTTGTGCTCCTCGATTCTTTTGCCGGTATCAGCAAAGAAAAAGATATTTATGCAAGGAATTTTGACAGCTACCGGAAAGCTCACAAGCAGCTACAAGTCCTGCTTGAAAAAATCCGGGAAAAAGATGATCGGGTAGACTATTTGAAGTATCAAGTAGATGAGATCGAAAAAGCAAATCTTCAACCGGGTGAAGAGGAAGAATTGAATGTAGAGAAAGAGCTGTTGGCGAGCAGCGAGAAGCGCTCGTTACTTTCAGCAGAAGTTATCTCAAGTCTTTATGAAGAAGAGAACTCTTTGATCGAGCTTACTGCAAAGGCAAAACGCTCCCTGGATGAACTCTGCAATTATGATAAAAACCTCCTTAAACTCAATGAAAGATTGGATATGATTACCTCGGCGATCGACGACATCTACCGTGAATTGAGCAGTTATCACAGCCAAATTGAATTCTCACAGGATAGATTGGACTTTGTCCAGGACAGATTAGAAACGATAAATAAAATCCAGAAAAAATATGGTAAAACCCTGAAAGAAGTGAATAATTATCTGACGAACTTGAAAAAGGACCTGACGATCATTGAAACCCATGATGACGAAATAAAACATTTGCAGGAAGAGATCAAACACATCGAGAAGATCATCGATGAGCAAGCTGCGCAGCTTACTGAAAAACGCAAAACTGCTGCGGTTACACTCCGGGATAAGATACTCGAATTGCTCCATCATTTGGGCATGAAGAAAGCGCGTTTTGAAATACGTATGGGTGAAAAACCAATGGATGAAACAGGCAGGGATGAGGTGGAATTTTTCATCTCGACAAACCCTGGTGAAGAATTAAAACCATTGAGAAAAATCGCTTCAGGCGGCGAAATATCAAGAATAACCCTGAGTTTCAAAACAGTACTGTCTGAGGCCGATAAAATACCGACGATCATTTTTGATGAAGTCGATACGGGTATCGGCGGAAGGATAGCTGAAGCCGTAGGCACACTGCTTGCTAAAACAAGTAAGAAACACCAGATCATATGTATAACGCACCTTCCACAAATATCGGTTTTTGGCGAGAACCATATTCTGGTGCAAAAAGAGATCAAAGGCAAAGAGACTTTCACGAGCGTTGCACAGCTCCATGGAGAAACAAGACAACTGGAGATTGCCAGGATGTTGGGCGGCAAGGAAATAACCAAAAAAACCATGGAACACGCTGCTGAATTCTTGCGTAAAGGACAGAAAAAATGAATCTGAAATGGCATAGCCTTATCGACGGTATGAAGGAATTTTGATCATGAAATACGACAGCAAGTTATTCACAATTTCTAACCTGATAACCGTATCGCGCCTCATTCTGCTGCCGTTTATTGTTTATTTTCTTATCACCGGACAAAGATATATCGCTTTTGCAATAATGCTGATCTCGTTATGTTCTGATGCGGTCGATGGATTCCTGGCACGAAAACTCCATCAGGAATCCGAAGCTGGCAAAGTACTCGATCCATTGTGTGATAAAATTTCCCTGGCTGTTATCGTAATAACGCTGTTATTACTCGGTGCAATCCCTTTATGGGGAGTGATTATTATCTTATCACGCGATATTTTAATCCTTGTCGGTAGTTTTTTCCTGATAACACATAAAGCTAAAGTTTTCAAATCCAATATCATGGGCAAGCTAACCGGTGGTCTTTTAGGAGCGGTTGTACTTGCATTCACGATAAATCTTCAGCTGGTAGGGGAGATCCTGCTATATCTCAGTATCCCGGCTATAGCAGCATCATTTGGCATCTATTTAAGCAGGTATATTAAGGCAATGAAAGGAGAAGGATGAAGCCGATTTTCTTCACAAAAATGGAAGGTTCGGGCAATGACTTTCTGCTAATTAATAATTACAATAAGCTGGTAAACGAAGTAGTTACTGAAAAGGATATGCCCGAATTCGTACGAAAAATGACTGAGCGTCATCTGGGTGCAGGTTCTGACGGCGTGCTTCTTGTCGAACAGTCCAAGGATTTCCCTTTTTATATGAGATATTATAATACAGACGGCAGCAAGGCAGAGTTATGTTTAAATGGTGCGCGGTGCATTGTCAGCTATGCCCATCGTCTTGGATTAATAAAAGATAAAGGCAAGTTTTTGTCTGATGCCGGACCGCTTGGGTTTTACTATAATAATGGTAGTGTCAGTATCGAGGTTCAACCTCCGGTCGATATAAAATTGAACTTCAGTTTCACGCTCAAACGCAAGAAGTATCAGGCAAACTCACTTAGAATAGGTGTTCCGCACTGTGTCATTTTTGTAGATTCATTCGAGGGACTCAATGTCGCCGAGCTCGGCAAAGAAATTCGCAATCACCGGTCGTTCAAACCAGATGGTATTAATGTCAATTTTGTTAAGGTCGAAAATAACCAGCTTTTTGTAAGAACGTATGAACGTGGAGTAGAGAACGAAACACTATCCTGCGGCAGCGGCGTTCTATCGTCCGCATACATCGCAACGAAATTATTCATTGCCCAGTCCCCGGTCACATGTAAAACCCGGGGCGGTGATCTGCTCGTTACGATAAAAGACAAACTATATGTCGAGGGCCCTGCACAATATATATATGATGGTGTGTATTATGTAAAATAACACGCCTTCGGCTGAAGACATATTCGCCAAACAGCATGGCAGATTGGAGTTATTAGATTATTATGTAATTACGAAAATTCTCCGAAACTCTAATACACCGTTACTCCGGCACATTCTGTGCTTCAATCGCCCAATACTTTCTTGATCCTCTGTAATGCCCATTGCAATTCTTTTTTCTTGATGACCAGAGGCGGGGCAAAACGAACGACCATCTCATGAGTTTCTTTGGCTAAAATGCCCAGTTCCATCAAATGCTCACAATATTTGCGTGCTTTCTTTTTAAGCTCCACGCCGATCAATAGACCCTTGCCTCTTACTTCTTTGATTATCGGACTTTTTATCTTTTTTAATTCTTGCATGAACCAGTTGCCCAGGTTATAAGCACGTTGTGGTAGATGTTCTTTGGTAATTACTTCCAGCGCTGCAATACCGATCGCTGAAGCCAGAGGATTACCGCCAAATGTCGAGCCGTGGTCACCTGGATGGAGAACATTCATTATGCGGTCATCGCACAGTATGGCAGAGACTGGATAGTAACCACCACTTAATGCCTTGCCGATTATGACAATATCGGGTCGAACTCGTTCATGATCACAAGCAAAGAGTTTGCCAGTCCTGCCGAGGCCGGTCTGAATCTCATCATCTATTAAAAGGATACCTCTATTTTTGCAAATCCGATAGCACTCTCTAAGATAACCCTTATCCGGAACGATCACACCGCCTTCACCCTGTATCGGTTCAAAAAGAAACCCGACCGTATTTTTGTTGATCGCCTTTTTTAACGCCTTTGTGTCATTATATGGGATCATCTTAAAACCGGGAGTAAATCCGCCAAAACCTTCACGATATTGGTTTTCCGAAGAAAATCCAATGATCGTGGTAGTCCGACCGTGAAAATTATTTTCACAAACGACGATCTCAGCCCGGTTCTTTGCGACTTTTTTCTTAAAATAACCCCATTTCCTCGCCACTTTTATCGCTGTTTCTACAGCTTCTGCGCCTGAGTTCATAGGAAGTGCTTTTTGATATCGGGTCAACGTACAGAGTTTTTTCAAGAATAATCCCATCTGGTCATTATGAAAAGCACGGGAAGTCAGGGTGATCCTTCCTACCTGAATTTTTACCGCTCTGGCAATATGAGGGTGACAGTGTCCTTGATTTAAAGCTGAATACGCGCTCAGCATATCCAGATACTTGTTACCCTCAACATCCCAGACCCAAACGCCCTTGCCTTTTGATAAAACGACTGGCAGGGGATGATAATTCCTGGCGCTGAATTTGTCGGTCAAATTAACATATGATTTGTTCGTCTTCATAATATCGCCTCCGCGCGATTCGATTAGACAGCTAATTAAGAAAATACAGTGATATTATAATTAAAAAGGGTGTGTTTTCAAGAGATGAATAATCGCGCTACAATTTGAATTTTAAAGCTACTACACAAAAAGCGATCGACAGAACAAAAGCGATTATTGAAATGACCCGGCCGAGGTTAAAGTAGCCTGACACATATTCAAAAACAACTTCATGCTTACCTGGTTCAATAGGTACAGCCCGGAACGTATAATTTGCCCTGAATAATCTATTTTCCTGTCCATCGACAAAAACTTTCCAGTCCGGATGCCAGTTGTCAGTCAACACCATGATCCCTGGCTTATTAGATTCGACAGAACAAACCACCTTATTGGCATCATAGCTGATTATTTGCGGCACGGTAAATGAAAAATTCGTATCCGGGTGTGATATATGGGGATCATATTCTAAAACAGCTTTTTGTCTCGGGTTGAAATCAGGTGACTTTAGTCTATCCAGAATTTCAAGTCCAGATAACACCTCATAATCGTATACGATATAAGCTCTTGGTAACATATACTCATTTAAGTATACAGAATACCTCTGCCCGTTATAAACGAGTTTATATCTTGAGAAAAATATTCTTATTTCCTCAATAGCACGCTGAGTCTGTGCATCATATTGAGAAACATCAGCAGGTAAGGTTGGACCTATCAAGTATTTAATATTAAGCATATCCATAAATTGCGGATACTGTAAAAGATTCGGCGGTCTGAACATAACGCTTGTACCAGCACCGATGTATTCTTGGTAGCGCTGTATTGGATTCGGGATATAACCGCCTGCACTCTGTATATTATGGTACAGTAAATGAAGATCGGTCGTGTGTTCATACCATGGTGTTGGGAATACCCGGAAAACACTCTTATCTTTTACGATGAATTTCGTCGCCTCATCTGCAGCATAGAATTTCTGCGGTGCCGGACCAGCAGGAAGATATTTTGATACTAAAGGCAGCTGGTCAATCAGGGTAATAGCTATACCAGCTATTATCAATATCCACAATTTTGTCCGTTGTCTGAACGCCAGGAAAACCAGCGCCAAAAATATTACCGCAAATACTGCACTACGCCAAATACCATTTACAAAATCTGGATAATTTGCCGTAATCCTCGATAATTTCATCTGAGCTATTTGTGCACCCCACTGTGTATTGAGCTTCGGACTCATTGCCTGCTGCATCGAGCGAACGATCGAGTCTTTCCCGGTTGCACAGATAATACCGATAATTAAAAGAGCAAATATGATGATTGCGCCCGTGACATATACCTTCTTCTTAAAACGATCAGAATTTTGCTTTTCAGGTTTATTATGGGCGATATTATCAAAGGCGATCGAAGCAAGCACGATAAAACCAAAACTCGCAAGAAAGAATATCAATGATGGTGCTCGAAAAAGCCGAAAGCCCGGAATAAGTGTGTAGAATATCCTGAAAACAGGAGTTGCGCTTCCGAGCGCGATAAGTACAACGACCAATGTGCTTATGGAATAGAATTTAACATAAGGTTTTTTCCAGTAGAAGATGATCGCAAAGAGTGCTAAAATGACCGAAAACATACCGAAATATTCAAGATGTATCTTAAAACTATTAAAACCCCAGTAATTATCGAGTAACCCCGAATAGGTAGGTATTACCAGATCTATCAACTCATGAGCCGGCATCGCCCAGGAAGTTGCATATTCATAACCTCGTGCAACTCCGCGCGCCGCAGTGCCCAAACCGCCGAGTACTGGCAGCCACACGGCAGCCATGAATAAACAAATCAGAATAACACTCAATAGCCCAAAGCTGATCGCCTTGGTAATGTCTTTTACCTTATTTTGCTTGCGGTATGCTATAAGATAGAAAATTGCATAGCCGAAAATAAACAACAATCCATAGTATGTTAGCTGAAACTGCCCTTCATAAAATGAACATGCAGTTATAAGCCCGGCAAATATAAAATAACGGAGTTTTTTCGACTCGAGTCCGTTATGTATAAAAAAAATGATCAATGGGAAAAGTGCGACACTTGCCGCCCGAGCAGCCTGTCCTGCTTGAGGTGCAGTAGCGAGATTGCCGATGAATTGATAAATAACTGCACCGAGCGCAGCGCTATATTTCGAGACACCGATTTTCTTCAGATAAATGTATGCACCTAACCCCGCTAAAAAGAAAATAGTGATGAATTTGATCACCATCACGACATGCGGCGGTATGATCCGGCGTAATTGCTCAAAAATAAACATCTGGAGCCCGACCGGAGCACCGAGGACTGGTGTTCCGCTGAAAATATGTGGGTACCATAGAGGTGTTTCTGATTGTTCAACGCTCCACTTTTCTAAAACATAACGCTCGAGAAGATAGTCTGAACCCGCGATCATCTTGCCAGGATTGAGGAAGGATGCAAAATATACTAAAGGCAGGAGCAGTAAGAGGATTATAATGATCCGGTCCCAGTATGTCTCTATGAAATGCGGTTTTTCCGGTCTGCTGACTTCCTTTTTCTTTTTATGCTTCTTGCCCATTGGTTCTCGCTAAGTATAAATAAATTATTATGATAGTCAAGCGTGCCCCCTATTTGTCGATCGTTGCGTTCTTGCCTTTTACAATCACGCCGATAAAAAAAGTCATGATCTCAAAAACAGTTATCCAGACACGTGCTATAAAACTAATGGCAATGGCCAGTGGTGCGGGCAAGATCGGCGACAGCAAAATACTCATCATACCTTCTCTCACACCCAATCCGCCCGGCGCGATCACGACGATAAAACCAGCCATCCACGAAAGCGTATACGCTGCGGCCAGGCTGAAAATCTGATAAAAAGGTATCGGCATTATCGAGTTGATAAGAAAATAATAACCGATTATCTGAGCAACCCATAGGCCAAGAAAAAATACTGAAAGCTTTAATAAATGGATGTATGATATTTTCAGATTGATCGCCGGTCTCTTAAGGAATTTTAGACCGATATTCATGAGTTTGTTGAGCACGGGTGGGTAAAGAGCAATAAGAAATACGAAAAATATGGGGATAATAAACAAAAAATTCACAATAATATCCCGGTTTGAAAGACCCAGAGCAATGAAAAATAAAAGAATACCGACTAAAAAAGTCAATCCGGTTTCGATCACTACACTGAGGGCGATGATCTCGCCTTTTAATTTTTCAGTCCTGCCAAGATACACTCTGCCGAGGGCAAACCAGATACCGCCGGGCACATATTTTGCCATCTGCGAAGAGGACATGATCCAAAAGGCTTTACGAAAACCTACATTCTGCCCAAACTCATGTATTATGCTGCGCCAACCCTGGATAAATAGCGCAAAAGTAATAAAAAGAAAAATAAAAGAAATCAATAAACTCAAAAGATCAAAACGTAATGAATCAAAGGGGATTTTTTGCCAGTTTTTTATCAACCCGGTAATGAGAAAGTAGAAAATAACCAGAATAATGACAATCGTCACCACCTTTCTTAACGCTTTCACCTTATCAGTATATGTCTACGCTATTGCTTGTCAACTGTGGATATTATTGACTTTGCCAGTAAATCATCTATAATTGCAGCATGAAAACACCGGTCAGCGAGATATGGAACGATGTAAGTAAAGCCGTTACCATGGAGGAATTGACTTTTCTAAAGAAGTGTTTCCGGGCGTATTCATCTAAAGGTCATATACGCAATGTCATGCATGACCTTGAAGTTCTCAGGAGCCTCTCCTCGCCGCCACAGAGAATTCTCGATTTCGGCTGCGGTATCGGTCTTCAGAGTTACCTGCTCGCAAAGATGGGCTATCAGGTTATCGGCCTTGAGACGGTCGAAGATAAATCGCTCGATGGTTTTCTCAAAGGTAAAGCTGAATCGCATATAAAATCACGCGAGGAGAGTATGGAGAATGTCTGGCGCGTAATAAACAAAAAGACCAGGATCGATTTCAGATTCTACGATGGCAAAAAAGTACCTTTTGATAACGGCGCTTTCGATATCGTATTTGCCTATGCTGTGCTGGAGCATATCCCTCCTGTTGAAGTATCCGATATCATAACTGAAATCAATCGAATTCTGAAAGAAGATGGTCTATTCTACATATTCCAATTACCTCAACGCACATCCTATACTGAGTTCATTGCCCGTAAACTGGGAATGGAATCGCATGAATTCTTATGGGATTTAAAAACCGTAAATAGCAGGTTAAAAGAAAAAGGATTTACAACGGTCTATTCGGAAAAAGTGGATATGCTCATTAATCATCCATACAGGATAGTCAATCCACTCGCCCGGATTATCGATCCATTGAATAGGCTACTATGCCATACCCCGCTTTCCTATTTTGCACACCATTTGACCATAATATCCAAAAAAAATGGTCTAGCAGTAGGCTAGTACAAGTCAAAGCCCCTTGACAAGCTCATCGTATTTGTTATAATACAATAAATACAGACTTAAGGCTTTATGAAGTATAAAAACGGACTTCGTATATCAGGGGAGGATTTATGTGTAAAAAGATCTGTTGTTGTATACTGTTCACTTTTTTCCTGCTATTAGCTGGTAATGTCTGGATTGAAACGACCCAACAGGATTTTGCCGATGGTCTATTCGAACGAAATATCTATGCATCACACTATGGCGATGGGGCAGTTGAATTTGCTCCGCGCTTTGATCTAAACGGCGATGGCTATATTGACCTATTTGTGAGTGACCGTTTTGGTCCATATGCACGTTTATACTGGGGTAGCAGTACGGGGTATTCTGCAGGTAATGTGACACTATTCCCAAGCAGTGGTGCCGCAAATTTTGATGCCGCAGATATGAATGGCGACGGATATCCAGACCTTCTTATCAATCATTACTTCGATAAAATCTCAATTTACTGGGGTACATCATCTGGCCCGAATCCAAACTTTTATTTCGAAATACCAATGATTGCCTATAACCGCCAGGGTGTCTTTATTGCAGACTATAACAAAGACGGATATCTCGATATATCTACAACGCAAGAACAAATAAACGGAAGCGGTGCTGTCTACTGGGGATCCTCAAACGGCTATAATATCAACAATCGAACCGATCTTCCGGTAGTATTCGGAGTTCATAATATTGAAGTTGCAGACTTCAACCTCGACTCCTGGCTTGATATTGCTTTTGTCGAGTATTACGGTGACGCAACAGGTCAAACAAGAATCTATTATGGCAGCAACAATGGATTTTCGCCGTCGATTTGCCTATCACTTTCAGCTCCAATAGGCAATCACGGTCTTTCAACTGCAGACCTTAATGGAGATCGATATCTCGATCTGGTCATGACCGGATGGTATGGCGTGCAATCATATATTTATTGGGGCAGTCAAGCAGGTTTTTCAGGAACTAATATGCAAATACTCAACCCTGGTTATTGCTACGGTGGCAGTTCAGTCGCTGATCTGAATAACGATGGTTACCTCGATATTGTCTATCATCGAGGTGGTTATGGATCGACACAGCAACGCATATATTGGGGTAGTGCATCAGGGTATTCTGACAGCAATTCCGAAGGCTTTGGTTATGCGCTTGAATCTTCTGGAGGGTTTATAGCCGATTTGAATTACGATGGTTTCCTGGATATTTTCACAAATACAAGAACTCCTACGACCCACAGCTATATCTTCTGGGGACCCGATTTCAATACTGACACATACCTGCCTTCTGTACAAGACCATCATGGACATTTCCGCCAAATCGGCAATGTTTACAACCGTAAGTACTACGAGGATTATATCTCATCAGTATTCGATGCCGGTGTTTCAACGGATTGGGGTATCATCGAATGGATAGCCAGCGAGCCGTCTGGCACGTGTATAATAATCAGCGTACGTACCGGCAATACACCAGTGCCTGACCAATCCTGGTCAGATTGGGAAACAGTCAATAATGGCGGTTCAATCCCACCATCAAGCGCCCGCTATATCCAGTATAAGTCATGTCTTTGCTTTACTAATCCATGTTATTTACCCCGGCTTGAAGAGATGAAGATATCGTATGGTTCAACGATGCCGATTCAGGCTGATATCGAGATCAAACCTGAGGTTATCAATTTGAACAGCCATGGTAAGTTCACCGCATTTATCAAACTGCCCTATGGTTATGACCTTTTTGACATCGACCAGGCGAGTATTGTTTGCGAGGGAGCTCAGGCTGTTTTTGGACACCCGACACCACCAAAGTATCATGCGAAGTTCCATACCCAAGACCTTACCGGCGTCTTACCAGGACCCGCTGTTATTTTCACGGTTACTGGTCAATTATTCAATGGTACCTGTTTTGTCGGTTATGATACAGTGCGTGTCATAGGGCATGAAAATACCCTCCTCAGCATTACGCCAAATCCCTTTAACCAACAAACATTGATCACCATGTCTACGCCAACATTTAACGATATTTCAGCCAGGGTTTATAGTATAAATGGTGCGTTAGTGCGTGATTTCGGTGTTATCAAAATGTCTAACGGCACCGCTAATATTGTCTGGGACAGAAAGGATAATCTGGGAAGAATAATGCCGGCTGGTATATATATCTTCAAAATTGAAGAGAAAACTTCTTCAGTAACCAAAAAAGTAATTATATTAGAGTAAGCAAAACAAGGTATTTTAGAATCAGGAGAAA
>Ga0307445_10001026_pt1 | contig 15610 bp, 16 predicted proteins | sample SalMarSW160330MG_FD_202147 | JGI IMG/M metagenome (GOLD analysis project Ga0307445, IMG submission 202147) | Salt marsh sediment microbial communities from the Plum Island Ecosystem LTER, Massachusetts, United States - SW1603-30 | ecosystem: Environmental > Aquatic > Marine > Intertidal zone >...
CCCACTACAGGTAAAGCGCCGTAAGCAGCTTTAATGGTTAAATTTTTATCTACAGTAAGATTACTATATGTCCCCTCTTGAAGAACGATTACACCCCCCTCATACACCTGAGAAAGGGCATATGAGAGAGTAGCTACCGGCGAGGTTAAATCACCAATATTAGTATCAGACCCATTCACAGAATCGACATATATAGTATAAAGCATAACTTACCTTGTTAAGTTTATTACTGGGTCCGGGGGTTGCTCTATTTCCTTAAGTTCATTAATCCACCCCTGATGCAGCACCAATCCGGATGAGTACCTCCATCGGTACATCGTTACAGACTGCCAATTTCTATTCAGACATGGGATCCATACATTACCGCCACCAAGCCTGGAATACCTTGACCAAGCTACTGAATAAGGGACTCCTACCTCACCTACACCATCCTTAGACGGACATTCTATACCATCAACGTAATAGTGCATCACTCCAACACCTGTACAAACGTAGGTGAGTAAATGCCACTTTTTATCATCTAAAGAAACACCTGTGTATTGTTCAATAGGTTTTGATTCTGAGTTTGAAAACTGTAAACAATAATCGTAATCACCTGATCTCTTTATTTCTACTTTTATAGCTTGATCAGAGTTAACAAAACCATAACGATCAGATACTGCCAATAGAGTTACAGGATATTCATCCGGTATCTGCAAATTATATATCCAACCCATACAAGTGAACTTAGTCGACTTCTTAATATGGGTAGGCTCTACAACTACATAGTTACTCTTTACAAGGGATACTTCTTGCATAATAATCCTTGAAATGTTATATCAATTTAATAATTATAAACAACTCTCAACCATAGTATACCAGTTACTCCATGAGAAGTATTATTCATTACATCTTTTATATCCGAATTGGCGAGGTTCAACGCCAACATAGCCGTAGTACCCGGGACATTACTGTGAGTAACTCCAAAATCGTTATTAGAGTTACCCGGGATGTATCGCTGTGCAGGCCCATCCGTAGGATCAACCGTGATATCATAAGCTCCATTTGGGCCCGTAGTCGGAGCTGCCTTCAATAGTATAAGGTCATTAGAACCTGGGCCTATCATCCCTGTCAATCCAAAATATTCAACTTCTATAGCCATAGATATTCCTATTTTTTAAGAATGGTGTAACCAACTTGGTTTGGAATACATACCCAAACTTGAACCCCCACCGCCTCGGGTAGTCCTTACTGGCTTACCCCCCTCAGTACCATCTACTTTATTCTCTCCAGCAGAGTTATCCACTTTATCTCCATAAGGATTTCTACGATTAGTATCTAAGTGCTGGGTAGACCCTACTGTGAAATTACTTTTAGAAGGCATACCTATAAATAACTCGGGGCTATTCACTGAAATAACAGATATAGCTACAGTACTGACAATAATTAATTCTGGAGATGCTTGTAAATCACTTGTAGCACTCTCAGCCACTACATAGATATTGTATGCTGTTCCCGGCATAAGGCCAGAAGCAATTACTGAGGTTTCAGAATCTGCTATTAACAATACAAATCCTGAGCTAATAGGAATAGCTCCTGAAGCACCTGTACCAGCCCTTACCTCAGCAGATGAGGGTGCAGTCGAACCATCCAGCAAAACTACATAATAAGCAGTACCCTCCTGATCAGTTTTAGCTAATATTTCTATGGTTTTACTCGTTACAGCTCCAGTCTTAGGGTATGTTAAACCCCAGTAAGGACTAATCTCTTGCAATTCAAGATAGAGATAGGGCCTTAATCCATTAGTATAAGATCTGGAAATAAATCCTGTTAAATCACTGATATCTTGATAAATGGCGTACCCAAAGTTTTGATTATCGTCTACTATATCTAAGGTGACCCCTGATGTTACATCCAATTCAATCAAAGAATGTGCTGGTAAAGTTGGTATATAAGTACTGCTTATAATAGGTCCAGTATCATTTACAACTGAGAATCCAGAAGGTGACCCCCATAAAACATCGCGTTCATCCCCATATCTCAATGCACGCTCGAAAGTAGGTTGACCCTCAACCGCCGTAGCAGAATTCAATCCTTCATATACTGGTGTTACTCCCCAGAGCTTATTAAGACGTCTGACATAAATGTTTTTCTCAATAGTATTTTCCGAATATATTTTAAAATACAATGTTGCCACTTTTACCCTATATAAAGACGAATCGAATAAGCTTTTTAATTCATATCGTATCAACGCTACTATAGTATCTACAGTCGTAATATTACAAGAGTCCTGCCATCCAAAAGATCGAAGAGGTCGAACTGATTCAATATATGTGTCTTTGCATAATGTGGTACTATCTACATTTCCAGTACATATTTTATCTGTGTCATCCCCGACATAAAGTTTTACAATAGATGAATCTGGTTCTGTATATGTTACAATAGCAGATTCAGAAGTGACTTTTACATGTAAAAACATTTTATCTGCTGTAAATGGAATAGCATAGTCCGTAAAACCAATTACAGCATCTGTTGTTAAAAACCATTTATCAGATAAGCGGTACTGAACACCCACCCCCCCGCTTATTGTCACAGTTTTATTCCCATTTCCGATGCATAATATTAAGCTATTTGATGTTACATATTCCGCATATGCTGCTATTACACCGTTAGCTTGTGCTGTGTTGTATACAACCCTCCCATCGACTGTATTTGGATGTACACCATCAGTTGTAAATGTTGCATCCATAGTCTTTTCAGTTACTACATCAACCAAGTGATAAAAAGTTCTCGCGAATTTAACATCACCTTTACTCTTTGCCCACCGTAGATATCTCCAATTCCACCACCCTATCAAAAATGAACTACAATATGTTGTAGGTGTAAGCTCACTTATCTGTAAGTCAGCTCCTGCGTTTTTTACTGCTAAATAAATTAAATCATAGTAATGTAACTCATCGTCAATAGATATCCCACTTGACGCTGTACGTATCTCATTAGAGCCACATTGTAAAAAAACATGAGATGGTTCTGCAGCAATTAAATCATCTGATAATCTATCATACACAGATATAATAGTTGACCCACCAACACCACGATTTAAGGCTGTACCTGACAATCCCATAGTAGCTATATTCATAATAGCTGCGATACTGTCGCCGATAAATAAATAATCATAAGCCATTACTGATCCTCCTCATCATTAAGCTCCATTTGGGCCCGTAGTCGGAGCTGCCTTCAATAGTATAAGGTCATTAGAACCTGGGCCTATCATCCCTGTCAATCCAAAATATTCAACTTCTATAGCCATATTAAATCCTCTTAAGAATCAAATTAAGACCAACCACCCCGTGAACCAGAAACAAAATTTCTTCTTGATTGTACACCAGGTCTGCTATACGGCCCTAAAGCGCTTGATATACCAATACCGTATCTCGGTTGTTTTAGTCCAACAGCAATCTTTATCGATCTCTTCGCAAGTTCAAGAATCTTGTCATATTCAGCTTCGAAAGACTCCTTCATAGATTGATACTTCGAAGATTTTTCAATATTAAGAGAAACACCGCTGATACTGTAATCATACTCATCGACTATCCAATTAAGCGCCAGGGCCCCGCACGCTAAGGAAGCCGCCTTCAGGAGAACTACTGAGCGCCACCTATCCGGAGTCTGCAACAAAGATATACCGGTCACCGGAGGAGCCGTGTTAAAAAAATCTATACCCATGAGCAGATATTCATAAAGTTCATAGTCTTCCCAAACGTACCCAAATACATGAGCCTGAGCTTGTATAAACCTTTCACTTGCCGGTGGGCGAAATCTATAATTTCGATCGGGATTGTTATCTCTTAAAATTATCCGAAGTCTTCTTATCATCAGCTGCTCGGAATCAATGCTAGTGATATCAGTATTTACATCTGAAGCAACTATATTGAATTCCTGCACTACCTGTACCGTAGGAGAACTGGATGTCTCTCTAAAGTTCCATCGAACAACCCAATCTCCGATATTAGCATCTAAAGGTATCGTAGAATTAACATAGTACTGACCCACGCCCATAGTCGCTGGTATCCGATCCGGAGCACCAATAAGTACTTCTACACCGGTAGTGTAATCGAATATCGAATATCGGAGATAAAAAGGATCGGTCAAGTTACCGGTGTTATCCCTAATTAATATCTTAAGATCTTCTTGAGTAAGGGTTTGACCAGGCTGGTATGCTACAGACATATTAGATTCCTCGATCAATATTATTTAAATAATTATCAAGAGCCTTCCTGACTGATTCCTCTTTAAGAAATGAAAACTTCTTAAATTGTTCCTGGATAAATGGAGTTACTTGTCCTGATTCATCTTTCAGGAATTTTCCATTCTCAGATCTTATACACGAAGCTACTCGAATCATATCCCTGAAAACAGGATTTTTTTTATGTCCCATAAAAATGTCTCCCTATAATATTATTATAAGTATTTTTATTAATGGATAATTACAAGGTAGGTAATTAGTACAGAATCATATAAGCATTGAGGTCATAATGGTTTTCCATAGCCAATTCCGACTGATGAATACCATCAGAACTAACGGAGAATTCTACTATAATTGTTTGAATAGCTGAGGTTTCAGAAGCCCTATAATACCAGCGTATTTCATAAGTCCCGACTTTCCATGTATCCCCAATAATAAAGTTTGGTCTTATTCTTCCGGTATCTATTACATCAGGTAATCGGTTATGAATTCCAATCAGCATGAATTGGCTAGTAACTGGATGGACGAATCCTACATCATATCTTATCCAAAAAGGTGTATATGGAAAAGTCTGATAAGGATAAGCGCTATAAAATCGGGCAAACAGATTAAGGACAAGATCTTCCTGTCCTATCCGATGTCCTTGTTTAAAGCTTTCCATAAGATGTCTCCAAACAAAAGGACTGATCTGTGCGGAATCAGTCCTTCAACGGAGGGGGCACACACTAAAAGAATTTAGTCGTCTTCGTTTTCATCTTCTTCGATTTCAAGAACAAGTTCCACCGTAAACTGGATACTTTTCTTGTCCTCGTCAACTTCTGGCATATAATCAACCTGGTCTTCCCAGATATAGTCATCAAAATCCTGATTAAGATCCGATACATTAAGATTTTCATACTTTTCTTTAAGAAAATCAGAAAGCTGGGGATTAATCATCTTCTTAAGATCATTCTCATGATCATCCACCCAATCCTGAAGCATCCTATTAAGTACTCGATAACTGTCGGGTGGGGTACCTTCAAATTTGACATTGATGTTAGCCCAGACTTCAATATCTGCTGAGAACTCTTCATCATTGTTCTCTACAGTATTTTTCTCGTCAACATCAACATTTTCAAACCCAATAAAAGAAGCTTCCTTCAATTTAAAATTTTCAGCAGCTTTTTTCGCCATGAATTCAACAACAGATGCTCTCATAATTAAAACCCATGCTTACTGTTAGTAAAGTTATCTCCATCTATCCCAGTAATACCCATATCCCATTTTACAGGCTCAAGTGTCCCCATCCCCGTTATACTCCCTGTGACCTCGCTTGGAAGAACCTTATCAATGTTTATAAAAATATTAATGTCATAGGGCCCTATAGCCGGAGATATCGTTCTCATTTTTCCTTGGTAGATATCCATACTGATTTACTATCCTTTTTTAAGGTCATTACCAATTATACTGGCACATAGTGACTTCAAAGATTTCACATTGTCAGCATAGGTAAGAGCATCAACCGGGCACTGCCGAATAAAATACGCCGATTTAAGCTTCTCGACTACATCAGTATTCTCAAAGTAAAAGTAGACTTTTCTCTGATCCTTAGTAGTACTTTTTATCTTACATCCTGATGTAGCAAATAAAGCTGCAAGATAAAGATCACACGTTTTATAGCCGTCCCTGGTGTAAATCAAATCACCATGTATATTATCATTCATTTGAACACCTCTCAATATTTTATGGATTTTATTTCAATCTAAAACAAAATTGCCGAGGTTGATGTAACCCCGGCAACCTCAAAGCATCAACTTATAAAGGATAAATTACGCATTACCGTAGTAATATCCGGTCGATCCAGCCGCGCCAGTCGAGTACTTATCATTGGCAAGTATGCTCATATAAGCATCACAGAATCTTGACTGATTCGTACCCGTGTAGCTGATACCTGTGTAATGGAAATCACCGGTAACAGCACAACCAGTATCCCCAATATCCTGACGAGGAACCTCATCAGCTGAAGTGTATGCATCCTCATCAAGTAACAACGGGGCACCATTATGTGCTGAGAAGACAGCGCTACTTGCTGCAGTTGAGAAATACTTCAAAACACCCTTTGCCATGCTATACAGCACATCATCAGTAAGTTGAAGAACTTTCGTTTCTCCCCATATAATGTACTCGTCTTGGCCACCAATGTAGTTCCCTTCCTGAGCACCACCTAACTGATTTCTTTTATCGATGTCAGTAAAGTATATTTTACCAACATTTGTACCGAAATATCTTACCCTAAGTGTATTAGGCATACTTCCTCCTTAAAAATTAAACCGTTTAGTTGTATATAAAACCCTATTACAGGGATCGTCAATAAATACATGATATTAGTAGATTATTATCAAAACAAAAAAGGCTATTCATTTTATTGAGCAGCCTTCTATAAAACACTTTTAAATCTTAACTTAACTATCCCTTATAATCTGACAACCGGATATAGTGCCATTCACGCCTATCACGACTATCGACTATAAACCCGCACAACATCCTGACAGGATCATCATAAATACATAGAGGTTTTTCCGAATCCCATGATTTTGAGAAAGCATCATTAAACATACCCCGATCATTATACGCAATCTCTACGGCTTTTTTAGAAAAACTCATTTGTAGGTTCGCTGAGATTTCTTTTCCGGACTCTTCTCTATACAATGTATATCCCAACATGCCCAAAAGAGGATTATCACTCGGAATGATATACAGCTCACCCATTTTTTCTTCTGAATAATCTACCCAAAACAAATTACAGAGATCTTTTTTAATATTGACCATCTCTTCAAATCTAACAATGCTGGGTAAACAATCGTTATCTTTTCTAAACTCTGTATAAGTCATAGCAACTCCTATTTTATATGAATCTTATTTTATACCAAACTGCTTAATCCACTCATCCGCAATGTTACTCCAGCTATACTCCACCATCTTATTGTAAGCCCTATCAGCCCACTCCAACCGATATGCCTCATCAGATAGCATCTTTACAGTCTCTTCAACAAACCTTGATGTATAAGACTCCGGGTACTCCCCATTCCGGCTCAAACCCTCCGGAGAAAGAAGTATGCCTGATGTACCTACTGTAGTCTGGAGGCCTGCGAAGTCTGTACTTATAATAGGGCACTTAGATAAACCGGCAGCTACCGCGGTAATGCAATTATGAACCACTATATTGTTAGCTACATAGGTATTGTCATCAGCAACCTCAAAATTATAAACTGGGCCAATGTATCTTTCAGTGTTATTTGATATAATAGGCAAATATGCATAGTTATCATCTTGAAGAGCTGCCTGACCTGTGCTCTTTTTATCTTCTACGTCATACCCTATAAACTTAAACAAATCTACATTTTGACTCATTGAACATACTAATTTAAAAGCTTCTAATGTCTTAGCCCCCCTTTTTATAACCCATTTATCTTCTACCTTCTTTTTAATCATTTTATGCTTAAGACACTTATTTGTAGAAGACACGCAATCAAATTTCAAAAGGACATCGAACAAATCTAATATCAATTGCTTACTAGCACACTCAATTGATACCGTGTTTTTGATCTGACACCCATCACCCCTAAAAATACTAGCTATAACACTTTCCAATAACATTGGAGGTAAATCTTTAACCCATTGGGGTAATCTTTTACACTTAGCACCATCTCCAAAATTATGGATTAAAAATCTTCCTAAAATAGCTGACGACATACATACAATCATAGAATCAGAATCAGGTGCCTGACATATCCAAGGATTAAGCCCCATCCGTTTTCCCTGTTCATACAGAAAATCTGCAGTATCTCTTTCTTTTTTATGTAAGGAAAATGAGATAGTGCTTTTTCCATCATAGCACCCTTCAGACACAAACCACCCACAAAACAGCATAAAAGTATCTGTCAAAATAAAGTCTTTTATTTTATTGGCTTTATTAACAATTACTCTTTTAAATTTATGGTTTTTATCTAAATGCTTTCTACTATCAGTGTCTATAACACCAACAACATACCCATTAACTAATGAATCCTGACTGTAGTCTGAAAATCTACCCGGCTCAATATTTCTCTTATTTTTTGGGTATAGGACATAATCTCCCTTCTTAAGGTGTTCCGCCCGTAGCCAGTCTGTTTGATAGGATTCATTTAACTTCCAACATTCCTTATTTGAACAATAGTCTTTTTTATACATAAAACTTGATGAGCATTTTAAGGCTCTTTTTGTGCAAGGGGTATGCTGCATTCTAACACAATGTAAGGACTCTGATCCAGATGGTAAAACCAAGATACTGTGATTACCCGTTATCTTTAAAGGATCCATCAGATATTTTACTTTTATAACATTTACATCCTCATCTATATTATGGACAAAAGTATACGTAACAGGTTTTAAATCCCCTGTATGTGTTAGTACTACTGTTCCTTCTTTTACAGACTCCACATTAATTAGTATATCATTTGTTGTTATATGTGTACCGGGAAGGCAACAAAAAGTCTCTGAGAACCACGTAGGATACAACCAAATCTTTGACTCTTTCTCATACTGAGCCAGCTGCTTCTTACTCACCCGATCGACATACTTAACACCAGGTTGCTTCATAAGCTCTTTGATCTGTGAAATAAATCTCAAGGATTCCTCATCTTTTCTAATTTTAGCCATGGACTCCCAGTTAAAGAATCCATATGCCACGACAAGCTCAAAATCCGGAATCTCTTTTCTTATCTCCGGGAGCATCTTAAGAAGCTGGTACAACCCCCTATCGGGGCTCGATGAATAAACTGACTGATTCTTTTTAATAACGGTGTCAACATCCTTGTAGAGATCAAAATCCTGACCATTAGCAGTAAGGAACATCTTATCACTTATGAGACCGTGATGCTTCATGATAAACTGCTTATGCCACTCAGACAAATAAGCGTATTTCTCTATCCGCCAAGTCATCACATCATAATCCTTATCCGATGATAGCCATATATCATGGATCATGACATAACTCTTCAAAGAGTGAACATTTAATTTCAGGGGCTCTGTCGATCGAGATGCTATGAAATAATCTATGACATCATACTTAACATCAGCTTGCACGTTGGTATGATCACGATAGATAACATCCCCCACTTTTTTACCCATGTCATCAAAAACAGGGTCAAGGACTACATCTTTTTTATCGTCGGACAGCAGATCATTATAAATTGTAGTCCGAAAACCTTTTTTAACGAACTCCCGTGCAAGATATGATGCCCAGGTTTCAGAGCCTGCCATACCTTCATCAACTTTTTTCTTATTCCAAGGCTCCCACGCTGGACCTGTCCATATCGCTATACGAGGCTGGGCCCATTTATCCCGGTACTTCACATGATTATCACGATCCTCTTTATCATAAGACTCCCTATCCTCATCTTGGTATGCTCCGCGGCTTACCCCACCAAAATGGAACACAAAAGAATCAATTGCCTGACCAGTCACATATCCGTATCTTGACAGTCGAACCATAAGATCAAGATCTTCACAACCATTTTTATAAATAGGATCAAAAAGACCAACCTCATTAATCGCACACCTGGCAAAAATAGTAGCATATGCTGCTACCCACTCCTGCTTCATAAACACGTCTTTATTCCTCTTGTTGGATTCCTCCATAAATTTATAAAGTTCCTCTACATGAGGCTTAATCTCTTCGATCTTCATAGCGGGATGAAGATCAATATTAGACTTTTCAAGAAGCATCGGATATGATGGTCTACCCGGGATTCCATGTAACCATCCACGGTCACAGTTACTAAGCACACCACAGGAAGCCAAACGATTTACAGTTTCCATTTTATTTACAAGATTAGTAAGCCAATACTTCGAAACAATGACATCTGAGTTCAAAATGACAAAATATTTAGTATTAGAAGCCATAATCCCAGCATTACAGGTCTCTGAAAAAGTCAGGCGATTATCCTGACTACCCACAACCGTTATACCCTTCAAAGTCGTGAGATATCCCCATGTCTCCTTATCACTACCTCCATCCGATATAATGATGTGGAAAGGGTACAGAGTATTCATAAGGACAGAACTCACGCACATCTTAAGATATTCCACGTTATTATAACTGGCTATAATGATATCAACTATCGCCCTATTTTTCACATCAATCTTTTCCGGTGGATCAGGATAGCTCAACCGATCATTGACGAGATCCGTCAAAGTATCTATCCATTGACCCGCGATAGCCGGTAAACTATACTCACTTACAGATTTTTGACCCGCTTCGCCTATCCTTTTTCTCAGATTACTATCCTTAAGCTTTAAAAGAGCGTCTCTCCATTCTTCCTTAGTATCGCAGATGAATCCATTCTCACCATTTTTAATGAATTCTTTATACGCCTGAAGAGGGGAACACAGAACCGGTAATCCCAGAGCCATCGCTACCGTAGCCTTGACAGAGCTCTTCGCTGGTTGAACGTCGACACGCTGGGGGCATAACACTACATCACATTCGAGCATATCTTCTGCCCAGGTATCTATACCCCATTTCTTTGAGGCATTATCCCATTCAGTGATAGTAACAAGTTCATACCCGGCTTCATCAATACTATCCTTTAACCACTCATTGACTAACCAAGAGTTTCCACCCATGCCTACATAGACTGCTTTTGGCTTAGGATATCGGTCTTCATATACCGCTTTGTCAGATGTCTTCTCATATGCATCTCTAAGTACTGCCGTCCTCATGAATCCATGTTCATTGGTCATCTCCACTAGCTTTGTAGAACAACAGGCGATGAGATCCACCCCATTCATGAACTCATTCTGCATAGGATAATTGAACATAGCTTCACAATGATCAAATACACACTTAACACCAGAAGATTTGAGATGTTTCATTATCACAAGATCTTCTTTACCAAATTGGGTAAAGACTACTACGTTTGTATCTCCTACCATATTCCGGATTTCAAAGACATTGTTGCCATAATAATTGGTAATAATCGAGCTATCAACACCCATATCTACCATCTGCTGACAAACATTTATTCTACGGATCCGGACACTAGGATCATTATGGTTCATTATAGGAATAAACCATGCTACCTTAAGTCTTCTGATAGATTTAAGTCTTATATCACAAAAATCAATGTTATTTCTGGTTATGCTCATATTAAGACCAATGCTCTGCATAAACTCTTCAATCTTTGAAATATCATTCTCCTTGAGCACCATACCTTTAGACAAACGATCAACTTCAGTACTCATTATCTTAAGAAGTTCTATCATCTGCCCATTATCTGGTTTATGCTTCAAAGACAATTTACAATATTTTATAGCCTCCTCATATTCTTTTTTAGCATAATAAAGGAGTGCCAACTTCGCCGAAGGAATAAAACCATAATAATCAACTATCTGGGACATCCCCCCCTCAAGTTTCTTATTAAGTGCTTCCTTATAATATGAAGCCGCAGTTTCCGGATCATTCTCATGTTCGTAGACATTCCCGAGAATGACATAATTCTCTGCATAAATGCTGTTAAACCTAATACCTTTCAAGGCATAATTTTTGGCTGAAGAAAAATCAGATCTCTCCAGATAATACCTTGCCAGCTTTATGCATGCAGTCGTGAGATTATCCGCGAAGTCTGCTCCTGTCTTAATATAGGGGTCAAGGACAGAAACTGCCTTGTCCCATGCACCAAAATCAGCAAGCTCTTTACCATAATAAAATTTTATTCTTTCAGAACAGCTATCTGATTCATAAACTTTCTTTAAAGCTTCAATGTTTCTTGCAGGATTATGTGCCTTCACACGATAATGATCGATACTAATATCAAATCTCTTCAACCGATTCGCCGGGACATCAAGATTCATATATTCATGAATAGGATCATGCCATTTAATACGGGCGCAGTTCTTAACAATACGCTCTCTAGGAAGAACTAAAACAGGCTCATCCTTCTCACCATGACTATAAACGTAATTCAAAACTACGATATCCCAATTATCCAGCTGAGGCTTTATCTCCAGAAGCTTCTTATACTGATCTGGCTTGATCACGTCATCCGAATCAATCCACAAGATATATTTTGAAGTATTTTTACTGAAACTATAATTCCTCGCTTTACTAAAATCATCGACCCATTTGAAGAAATAAATCTTAGCCCCATAGCTTTCTGCTACAGCAATTATCTCCGGGTCATCCTTTTCCATAGCCAAGGTAACTACTATTTCATCAAATAATTCTCCCTGGCAACTCTTAAGACATCTATCCAGGACATCTTTATCTTCTGGACCTACGATAATATTCAAACCTAAAGGAGGTATCCGCGGGTCTGTCATGCGAATACCTCCTGTATCGACTCAAGTCCTGTAAATCCTTCAAATTTCTTTCTGTTGATATAGTCATCAATAGCACGCCTAATAATCTCAGCACGCGGAACCCCTGTAAGTTCCGATATAATCCGTAGTCCATGAAGTTCACCATCAGTAAGATGGAAATTAACCCTCTCCATTTATCACTCCTAAGATTCAAGTAAGTACAACATACATACCTACAAAAAATATATTAGTAGATTATTAATGTTTTTAAGTTGGGTATAGAAAGACTTAGGAAACTGCTTCTTTAGCCGCTTTCCACTTTTTATCATCGACACCGGATACTTTAGAGATGGTATTCTCTTTAGCAATTTGGGCATCATAAGATGCAGTATTCATCCCAGCTTCCGAAGCAAGTTTTTTGGCATCAGACCAAGATTCTGTCTCCATCCCAGCGACATTAGGTCTGAGTTTTGGACCTGAGCTATACCTTTCAATCTGACGCATTTCAAGTTCATTATTCTGCTTTCTCTTATCACGTCCGATCTTGTGTACTTGAGCTTCAGTCCATTGCTTGAAAAAGAAACCACCACTTTTATTGAGGGATATAAGACGTTCCATCTTTACTTCTTTACCGGCAGTCTTACATTGAGGACAAAAAATATCTGGATCTTCTTTTATAGAATGGGTAACTTCATCGACAATTCCACAATCATTGCATCGATATTCATAGGTTGGCATAGCAAGTAACTCCTATTTAATATGATTTTATATAAGGGACAACTTTAATTTAAATGTCTCATGTTGATTTATAAACCAGATACCGTTTTCTTTAACCGAAGGAAGATATTTAAGATAAGCAGTCCTGAATGTCCCTATCCCTTGATAGACATAATCGAACTTTACCTCATTAGGAAAAGTTAATACTACCTTTTTAATTATATCAGGATTTGCATAGATAACTCCGACAATATCATCATGGAGTTCTATGTAATTAAAAGCACAATCTATTGCTTTTGAAAACAGATTCTTATCATATTCGATAAGATATACGGGAAGCTCAGTCATTGGTACCTCATCTTATATATTATTTTTACTTGATCGCAGGTTGAACCTGTGACGGTCTTTTCAATCTTCCTGGATTCTTTACTTTCTTAGGCTCAGACGGTACTCCATACTGCTTCGGAATCCTTTGTGCTCTAGATTTACCTTTTTCAGTATCATTCACCTTTTCTTCTTCAGGAGCCCCACTCTCAAAGATATCTGGTTTACCTGTACCTATCGTGCCATCATCATTCTCTGGAATGACCTGACCCTCTGCTGGATTATTCTCGTCAATGATATTATTCATTAGATCATAACCCTCATCAACCAATCTCTTTGATATGTACTCACCATTCTGTCTTTTTAAATATGCTTCCTCTATAAGAAGAAAGTATATCCTCTCAGGGAACATTCTAAATTCGCCAAGAGACTTTAACTTTTGTTCATCTGTCCTATAAAACCATGTGTTGTTGAACCAATCGATAACTGATGGAAGGGTAGCCTCCCGTTGGAAGTACCCGGGCACTTTAGGAGTGGAGCTTAATAACCTCTTCTTAATTTCCTCTTCCGTAAAAGGAAATTTCATCATCTTTTCCCAGGCCTTTTTATCAATCTTTCCAGATGGTGGTGAATAGATCGGATACTTCTTATAGTGAACCTCTATCGGGGTACTCTTTATGATGTCAAATACTGCCAGGATATGCTTGCATACTCTGGCATTTTGACCTCTCCCATGGTTCTTTCTACCTTTAGGAAAACGAGGGCTCGTTGATATGGTATACTGATCTTCTGATTTAGGAGCAACTAAATCAGGCTTGAGCGCTGGCATATACATATACCCATCACGAACAGCATAGAACTGTGCCCCACTATATAGAAAATCAGGACAAGTACACCCTATGTGTACCGGATAATCTATGTATCTCGTAGCCTGTACTTTTTCATCTCTTAAAAACTGCAGATATACATTATGAACACCGTAAGGGGATCCCGGGGTATGTACCCTAAAAGAAAACAACCCCCGTTCAAATTGATTCGGATTATTCTTATTGGTCCATGTAGCCACGCATCTCTTTGACCGATTAGCTTTTTCTTTATTCCGGGCATGAGTATCCATGTTTAAAACTTCAGTCAAAGAAGCTGCTACTTTACTTCTCATAACGAAATTATAGAAACCATTACCGGAAACAGTAAGTCTATTCAGGAGCCCCACAGGGACAGTCTCTGATGCAAGTCTTTTTCTTGTAAGACTTAGAGCAGGTTGCTGCTCGTCTTCATCTGTAGTAAAATCTTGTTCCCTCTCTCTCCACCACTCCGCCAGATCACCATTTTCACCATACATGTCGAGCCTTCTAAACTGAGCCCTCTGTATAGTATCATTGACATCATTTTCGAAAGGAGGAGAGTCCTTCTGATCTTTTGGAGAATCAGAAGGATCATCGTAATCATAAGGATTAGTCGTATTAAATGAAGTATCAAGATGCGTCTTACCCTTAAGCATCTCTTTGATTGGACTATTCGGGTCAACAATAGCCTTATTCTTATCATCAAGATATTCCATCCATGACTTATTCGTATCCGGGGGATGTTCCCCCGGTTCTTCGTAATATCTTGCTAAGACTCTTCTGACCCTTGGATCCATCTTTATACTTCCGATAAGAGATCATTAAGATCAATATTATCATCATCTGCATCAATTATTTGCGCTTCATCATCACCAAACACATCGGCTTCAGTAGGATCATATGGTGTATCTTCCCCGGCACCAAATGTTACTTCCGGTTCGGTATCAAAGTCATTATTGGATGAAAAGGTAACTTCACCAACATCCATATCCTCAGAGGCACCTATTGTCACTTTTGACGTGATCCCATTTTCAGTAAGTACACTTGATTGTTTATCCCGAGTTACCTTACTTATCACATATGCTTCTTGACCTTCAGCCACAATCTTAGGCCCCTTGGCTACCGTAGGCCTTGTATGTAACTCCACCGGAGCACCCGCTATAAGATCATCGACAGCATC
>Ga0307445_10001027_pt1 | contig 15605 bp, 9 predicted proteins | sample SalMarSW160330MG_FD_202147 | JGI IMG/M metagenome (GOLD analysis project Ga0307445, IMG submission 202147) | Salt marsh sediment microbial communities from the Plum Island Ecosystem LTER, Massachusetts, United States - SW1603-30 | ecosystem: Environmental > Aquatic > Marine > Intertidal zone >...
CGGAGGGAGCGGGTCGATTTAAGCGAGCTGGCCGTGGGCATCACCAAGGATCTTAAGGAAAGGCAGCCTAAGCGCAAGGTGGAGGTGATGATACAGGAGGGGGCGCTGGTCTCGGGAGATCCCCGCCTCCTGGAGGAGATGCTTTCCAACCTGCTGCGCAACGCCTGGAAGTTCACCTCCAAGCGATCTCCGGCCAAAATCGAGTTCGGCCACACCGAGCAGAATGGAGAGAAGCTTTTCTACGTACGGGACAACGGCGCGGGTTTCGACATGAAGTACGCCGGCAAGCTGTTCGTGCCTTTTCAGAGGCTTCACTCCCTGTCCGAGTTCTCGGGCAACGGCATCGGACTGGCCATAGTCAAGCGGATAATCGATCGTCACGGCGGAAGCGTCTGGGCCGAGGGAGAGACAGACAAAGGAGCCATTTTCTATTTCAAGCTGCAACCCATCGGGGAGGTCAGGAGAGATGAGGGAGAAAGTCATTCTGCTGGTTGAGGATAACCCGGACGATGTGGAATTGACCCTGCGGGCGTTCAAGAGAGCCAACATTTACAACAGGGTGGTAGTGTTGCAGGACGGCGCGGAGGCGCTGGACTACCTGTTCGGCACAGGGTCGTATTCGGAGCGCGATCCCAAGGAGATGCCTTCGGTCATCCTGCTGGATCTGAAGCTGCCCAAAATCGGCGGCTTGGAAGTCCTTAAACGGATGCGCGCCCACGGTCCCACCCAGCTTATCCCGGTGGTCATCCTCACCTCATCCAAGGAGGAACAGGACGTGATCAATGGATACAAGTTCGGCGCCAACAGTTATATTCGCAAACCGGTCGATTTCACCAAATTCTATGATGCAATACAAAAACTGGGGATGTACTGGCTGTTGTTAAACGAGTCGCCCCCGTCAAACGGGAGCCATCTATGAGCATACCGCTTCGCTTGCTGCTGGTTGAAGACTCCGAGGACGACGCCCTGCTTTTGGAGCGGGAGTTGAAGCGGGGAGGATACGAGCCCACCACCAAGAGGGTCCAAACGGAAAAAGACATGTCGGCCGAGCTTCAGGCGGGCGAATGGGATATCGTGATCTCCGATTATGTCATGCCGAAGTTCAGCGGCATGGATGCCTTCCGGGTACTTAAGGATTCCGGCCTGGACCTGCCGTTCATCATGATCTCAGGCAAGATGGGAGAGGAGACCGCGGTAGATGCCATGCGGGCCGGCGTGCACGATTACATCGTGAAGGATAAGATGGCCCGGTTGATTCCCGCCATCCAGCGTGAACTGAGGGAGGCTGAGGTTCGAAGAGAACGCAAGATAGCCCAGGAAGCCTTGCAGGAAAGTGAAAAGAGATTCGCCCTATTCATGAGGCATCTGCCGGGATTGGCTTATATCAAGGACGAACAGGGGAAAATCCTTTATCTCAACGAATACGTGGAAAAGATGCACGGCCGGAAGATGAAGAAGATTCTGGGCAAGACGGATTTCGATCTTTGGCCGGAGGAGTTGGCATCCAAGATGAGGGAGTACGATCAAGAGGCCATCTCAAGCGGGAAGGTGGTGGAGAGCATAGACGAAGCGGAGCAGAGCGGCGAGAAGGTCGCCTACCTGTCGTACAGGTTTCCCATAGTCCGGGAAGGCTGGCCCGCCCTGCTGGGTGCCATTTCCATCGACATCACCAAACGAAAACGGGCCGAGGATCTGCTCAAAGACACCACAGAGCAGCTTAAGATCGAGCGGGAAGCGCTGGAAAGAAAAAACGTGGCGCTCAAGGAAATCCTAAACCAGATCGACGCCGAGAAGGCCGCCATAAAGAAGCAGATCACCACCAATGTGGAGCAGGCTATTGTTCCCACCGTGCTTCGGTTAAAAGAGCTGGCCTCCCCGGCCCAAGCCAAGAGCTTTGAAATGCTGGAGAGGGACCTGAAGGAAATCGTATCGCCGTTTGTGGACACCATCAGAAGCGCTTACGCCAAGCTGTCGCCACGAGAATTGGAAATCTGCCGGCTCATCAAAAACGGCATGACCTCCAAAGAGATAGCCGAGGCGCTTAACTTAGCGGTTCCCACGGTGCACAAGTACCGCGAGCTTATCCGCAAAAAGCTGAAGCTGACCAACACAGAAGCCAACCTCAATACCTTCCTCCAGTCGGTTTAAGAACTCCTTCACCAGTTGCGCCAGACGACTTCGACACCTTACTACAAACAGCGCCGACGCAGAAGATTTCAGTTCTATGGAAAAACTCTCGCTGGGAGTATGCGCGACTTGATACCGGCGCCCCTGACTAGCTGTTGTGTCTAAAATCGCAGGGTGAACGCCGTGAATTCATTGGGGGTCGATTTGAACGTGATGTTCCCCTTATGAAGCCGCATGATCTGCCGGGAGAGGCTTAAGCCGATGCCGGAACCGTCCTTCTTGGTGGTGAAGAACGGTGTGAATATCCTCTGCTTCACCTCCTCGGTGATGCCCGCCCCGTTGTCGGCCACGGTGACCATCACTCTGCCGCGATCATCCAGACGTGAATTGATCTCGATCTTTCCGTCCACCCTGTCCTTCACTGCCTCGATGGCGTTTAGCACCAGGTTTATGACCACCTGCTCCACCAACTCCGGGTCTGCGGTAAGCTCCAGGCTCTGGGGCTCAACCTCGGTCACCAACTGTATGCCCTTCTCCTCAACTTGAGTTCTCATCAGTTGAGCCACGCGCTCCAACAGGTTAGCCACCGGGAATATCTCGAAGTTGGGTCTTGGAATTCGGGCTAAGTCTCTGTAGGCGTCCACAAAGTGCAGCAGGCCCTGACTTCTTCTGTGAATGGTGGAAGCAGCCTCACGGATATCCTCTTTCACCTCAGAGGTGACACGAACCGAGCCGTCCTCCGCAGACTCCTGCGCCTGGCCCACCAGATCGCTCACGGTGGAAGCCAAAGAGGCTATGGGCGTAACCGAGTTCATTATCTCGTGGGTCAGAACCCGGATGAGCTTCTGCCAGGCGGCCATCTCCTGCTCGGCCAGTTCGGTCTCGATGTCCTGCATGGAGACCAAGGTGATGGAGCGGTCGGGAAGCCGGAACTCCGTGGGGTAGACGGCCAGGGTGAGAATCTGATCCTCCTGTTCCACCTTCACCAGGGATTTCTCTCCCGGCCTGGAGCTAAGCAGGATCTCAACCAAGTCCGGCGAAAACGAATTTAGGGATTTTATGTTTCTCAGGTGATTGACCCTCAACAGTCGCTTGGCGGCGTTGTTCATCAAATCCACCGCGCCGGTCTGATCGAAAGAGAGTATGGCCAGGCCGATATGCTGCACCAGAGTTTGAAGATAGCGGTATTGGGTTTCCCTCTCCGCCCGGGCCCTTTGAAACTCGGCCATCACGTCGGCAAAGGCGGCGTGGAGCTCCCGGAAGGCCGAACCCTTTTGTCCGGCGGAGAAGGTTTGTGAGAAGTCTGAGTATTTGATCGATGCCAAGAACCTGGCCAAGTCTCTATTGGTCTTCTCCACGTAATGAATGAGCGAGACGATCTGGGCCACGATGGCCGCTGCCACGATCAGGCTGGTGGCCAGCAAAGAGGTGAAGGATAAGAGATAAACCAAAGCCAGGATACTTGCCGCCAAAAGCAGAATTCTAACCACGCAGACTATGCGAAAGGATCTATAACCCATATTTCTGCATTCTTCTATAAAGCGAGGTTCTGGTCAGTCCCAGTTCTCTGGCGGCGTGAGAGACGTTGCCCTCGTGTCTGGCCAACACCATACGGATGACCTTCTCCTCCACGTCGCCCAAATTGTAGCTGTCGACGGCCAAGCCGTCAGCTCTGGCCCTTGATTCTCTCAGGAAGAAATCCTCCGGCTGGAGCGCGTCGGATTCACTCATGATCACGGCCCGTTCCACCGCATGCCGCAGCTCGCGCACGTTTCCCGGCCAGTTGTGTTTTTCCAGCCTTTTCAAAGTGGACGCTTGAATCTTCTTTTTGCCCTTCCCGTACTTTTTGCAGTAGATGCCCAGGAAGTGATCCAGCAAAAGGGGAATATCCTGGGGGCGCTCCCTCAAAGGGGGCAGTTTTATCTCCACGGTGTTTACCCGGTAAAGGAGGTCCTCCCGGAAGCGGTTCTCCGCCACCAGCTCATAGATGGGAAGGTTGGTGGCGCAGATCAACCGGATGTCCACGGGTATGGGATTGTTGGATCCGACCCTGGTTACGCTTCGATTCTGCAGAACCCCCAAGAGCTTGGCCTGAAGCGCAGGCTGGAGATTGGCTATCTCGTCCAAAAACAGAGTGCCTCCGGAGGCCATCTCGAATCTTCCGGCCCGGTCCTCCTTGGCATCGGTGAAAGCCCCTTTGACGTGGCCGAAAAGCTCGCTCTCAAACAGAGTCTCGGAAATGGCGCCCATGTCCACGGCTATGAACACACCTTCGTACCTGGCGGATTGACGATGAATTTCCCTGGCCACCAGCTCCTTGCCGGTGCCGTTCTCTCCCAGAATGAGCACGTTGGCATCGGTGTGAGCGACCTTGCTGATGGTGGTGAAGATCTCCCGCATCACCGGGGAGTCTCCGATGAAGGAGTGGAACTTCTGGTCGATGTCGGCTGCCAACTGTCTCTCCCTGGACTGAAATTTGGCCACATCGCTTCTGGACCGCCGCAGCTTTATTCCGGCAGAAACGGTTGCCACCAGCTTTTCGTTCTGCCAGGGCTTCTGTACGAAGTCGGTGGCACCGGCTTTGATGGCCTGCACTGCCATCTCCACGTCGCCGTAAGCGGTGATGAGAATCACTACCGCCAAGGGATCGATCTCCAGAATTCGATCCAGCCAGTGGAATCCCTCCTGCCCGCTGGAAACGTCCCGGGTGAAGTTCATGTCCAGAAGGATGACGTCGTAGTTCTCCTTCTTGAGAAGAGAAGGAATTCTACCGGGATCCTTCTCCGTGTGGACCAGCAACAGATGATGTTTCAAAAGGAGCTGCGCAGCTCGCAAAACATCCTCATCATCGTCGACGATCAACACCTGACCATGTTTGTCGTTGCCCATAGCAAGTCTTTCCTTAACCTATTATACAATCCTCGCTGCCCGACAGCCGCATAATGCCCTTTTGCATCCGCAAGATATAATGTATACGAAACGACTCTACTGGGATGTACGAAATCGGACAGCGATTGTTTCATAAGCGGATACTTTTCCGCCAGATCACTATTATTAGTTGGTTGAAATACAAACAGTTAAGGGTTCCGGCACCCCGTTTGCTTAATTTTCGGTCGTAAACTGAAGGATGGGCCGGGGATTCACTTCCCGGTTTAACCTCAGTCAGTCGAGAACGGAACATGAGTCCGGGAATGCCAAAGAAAGAACCTGCGCGAGAAACAGCAGTCTGCTTGTATGCGGCAGTGCTGGCGCTTCTGGTATTGGCTTATTCGGTGTTTGCGCTTGCCGGCAGTTGGACCTTGTGGATAGAATGGAGCAATGTCAGCATCCGGATGGAAATCAGAATACTCGACCCAAACCTGTTCGAATTGAGGCTAAACAGTGGATCGGATCATTCAAAAGAAAAGATGGACTCCCAAGAGAATGGCCTGGCTGGCTGGGGGAGCGGTTCTGGCATTTGTGTTGATCTATGCGCTGCTGAGCGTGGGCGGCAGCTCCACCCTTAGGCTGGAAGCCAGCAAGCTGACCGTCTCCGAGGTGTACTCGGGCGAGTTTCAGGAGTTCATCGCAGTCAGCGGGACCATTATCCCCATCAAAACCTTCTATCTGGACGCCACCCAGGGGGGAACGGTGACTCAGGTATTTCTGGATGAGGGAAGCTACGTCAACGTGGGGGACCAGATACTCCAACTGGACAATACCGATCTGCACTTAGACGTTATGTACCGGGAGGCCCAGCTCTTCGAGCAGATGAACAACCTGCGCAACACCAGGCTCCTGATGGAGCAGAATACGCTCATGCTTCGGGGCGACCTGCTGGAGATCGACCGGCAAATCGGCGAATCGAAACGCAAATACCGGCAATGCGTAAAACTGAAGGAGAAGGGTCTGATATCGGAGAATGAGTTCGAGCAGGCAAAAGAAGAGCACGATTACTGGGTCAACAAAAGGGAGCTGACCGTGGAGACCCAGAAGCAGGATTCCACCCTCCGGGCCATACAAATCAAGCAGCTGGAGGCCTCCATCTCCCGCATGCAGGCCAATATGGAGATCATCAAACAGAAGCTGGAGTACCTGGTGGTCAAGGCTCCCATTGCCGGACATCTCACCTCACTGGATGCAGAGGTGGGTCAGCTCAAGACGGCGGGAGCTCGTTTGGGACAGATCGACGTGCTGGAGGGCTTTAAGATAAACGCGGACATCGACGAGTACTACATCTCCCGCATCAGCGCTGGCCAGACCGGCGAAGTCAGGATCGCCGGCCAGACTTACCAGGTGACATGCTCCAAGGTATATCCCGAGGTGAAGGACGGAAGGTTTCGGGTGGACTTGGAGTTCTCCGGAGAAGAGCCGGAGGGCATCCGGCGGGGACAGACGGTTCAGATCCGGCTGGCTTTAGGGGAGCTCTCCCAGGCGGTGATGTTGGCCAGAGGAGGTTTCTACAACGACACCGGCGGAAACTGGGCATACGTGCTGGACGAATCGGGGAAGTTCGCCACCAAACGAAAGATCAGGCTGGGAAGATATAACACCCAGGTTTACGAGGTCTTAGACGGGCTGGAACCGGGAGAGAAGGTTATCACCTCGTCTTATGACAGTTTCGGAGATTTCGACAGGCTTACCTTCAAAGATAGGTAAAGGAGCAATTCATGATTCGAATCGTCAACCTAAGAAAGATCTACACCACCGAGGAGGTGGAGACCACTGCCCTGGAGAACATCAACTTAGAGATCAAGGAAGGGGAGTTCGTGTCCATCATGGGACCCTCGGGATGCGGCAAGTCCACTCTTCTGAATCTTCTGGGACTGCTGGATAACCCCACCGAAGGGGATTACTACCTGTTGGGAACGGAGGTATCCAAGTATTCCGAGAGAAAGAGAGCCAGCTTAAGAAAAGGAAGCATCGGCTTCGTCTTTCAGAGCTTCAACTTAATCGACGAATTGACCGTCTTCGAAAACGTGGAGCTGCCCCTGCTCTATCTGGGCGTATCCGCCTCCCGGAGAAAAAAGCGGGTGGAGGAGGCCTTAGAGCAGATGCAGATCATGGCCCGCCGAAATCATTTCCCCCAGCAGCTCTCCGGCGGCCAGCAGCAGAGGGTGGCGGTGGCGCGGGCGGTAGTGGCCGGACCAAAGCTGATTTTAGCCGATGAGCCCACGGGAAACTTGGATTCCAAACACGGCGACGAGGTAATGAGTCTGCTTTCCTCCCTCAACGAGGCAGGCACCACCATAGTCATGGTGACCCACTCGCCGGCCTACGCAGAGTATGGACGCAGGACCATCAACCTCTTCGACGGGCACATCGTGACGGAGAATATCCGGGAAAAGTTCCATGTATAGAGCCGCCGCTTCAAAGGAGTCTCTTTTGTCGGTAGCTTTTCTCGCCGGGCGACGGAGGGGATAAGCCACTGGTGAGTAGGAGGTGAAACGTGTTCGGCAACTACGTAAAGTCGGCGATACGAAACCTGAGCAGACAGAAGCTCTATACCACCATAAACGTTTTGGGACTGGCCATAGGTCTGGCCGCATGCCTGCTGATAATCGGGTACATAAACAACGAGTTGAGCTTCGAGAATTGCCACCAAAACAGGGAGCGCATATATAGAATCGACGGCATGTACAGACTGGGAAATGCTCAGGTATCCATGGCCAGCATCATGCCGGCGGTGGGCCCGGCAGTGAAGGAAGCGTTTCCCGATATCGAGCGCATGGTCCGGATCAGGCGTTTATGGACGGTTCCCATAAAGTTCACCGATGACGGTATCTCCGAGGAAAGAGAAGGACTGGCAGCCGAACCGGAGCTTTTGAACATATTCACCCTGCCCTTGAAGGAAGGTAATCCCCGGACGGCTTTGGAGGCGCCTTTCTCTGTAGTCATATCGGAGGAGTTGGCCAAGCTGCACTTCGGCGATCAGAGCGCTCTGGGCAGAACCATCCGGGCCAGGGATGAGTACGATTTGCAGATCACCGGCGTCTTCGAAAAAATCCCGGCCAATACTCAGTTGAAAACCGATTTCGTCATCTCCTACTCGACTCTGGACAAGATAGGCATGGATACTCAGTCCTGGACCGAACTTTTTCAGGACTACACTTATGTCATCTTACGGGAGGGAGCCGATCCGGCAGAAGTCGAGCAGAAGATCCCGGCGCTTCTGAAACAAAACCTGGGCGAGGATAAAGCAGATAATTACATATTACAGCTTCAACCTTTGAAACATATCTATCTCCACTCGAACTTAAGCTACGAACTGCCTCCCAGCGGAGATCCGGTTTACATCTACGTTTTCGGCTGCGTGGCATTTCTGATTCTGCTGATTGCCTGCGTCAACTTCATAAACCTCTCCACAGCCCGGGTTTCCCATCGCCTCAGGGAGGTGGGGGTGCGAAAGGTTTTGGGCGCCCACAGATCGCAACTGGTGAAGCAATTTTTGAGTGAATCGATCCTGTTGACTCTCGTTGCCATGGTGTTTGGCATAGCCCTTTTTGAAATTGCCAAGCCGCAATTGGAAGCCTTCGTAAGGCATCAGCTGGAGATCAACATTTTGGGTGATCCAATGCTTCTTTTGGCCATGTCGTTCATGATTATCGCAGTGGGAGTGCTTTCCGGAAGCTACCCCGCATTTGTCTTAGCCAGATTGCAGCCTTCCTTCATCCTTAGAGGGGAGGTCCTGGGCACTCGATCCGGATCCTTCTTGAGAAGAACTCTGGTGGCCTTTCAATTCGTGATCGCCATTGCGCTTTTGTGTGTGACCTTCGCCGTCTACAAGCAGATCAACTATGCCCTGACGGCTGATCCGGGGTTCGACAACCGGAATATTCTGTTGATAGACGCAGAGGAGGGAGTTTCCCCGGAGAAACAAGATTTGATAAAAAATGAAATTCTAAGAAGCGGCTTGGCCTCATCCGTTACCGTCACCGACTGCGCGCCGGGCGAGCCCAGAAATCACATGTACGGCCTCCGCCCTCAGGACAAACTGGATGAAAAGGCGAGCTTTCTGCAAGGCATGCGGGTCGATCCGGATTACCTGTCTACTTTCGGGATCAAGTTGGTGGAAGGCAGGAATTTTTCCAAAGGGTCTTCTGCCGATGCCGGCAAGTCGATTCTGGTCAACCAGACTGCGGTGGAGGAGTTTGGGATGGAGCAGCCTATCGGATTCGAGTTCTATCTTGGCGACAAGGCCTACCAGGTGGTGGGCGTGGTGAAAGATTTCCACGCACTTCCGTTTCACGATCAAATCATGCCGATGGCGCTGTTTGCAGCTACCCAGAACAGGCGCTTGATCGCGGCAAAACTGATGCCCGGCTACACTTCCCAAACCATAGCCCGGGTGGAGAAGATATGGAACCGCATCGTTCCCGAGGTTCCCTTCGAACATTCCTTCTTAGAGGATGTGATGAGCGAAAATTACGGGGACGACAGAAGGCTGGGCAGGTTGTTCTCCACCTTCTCGCTTTTGACGGTCTTCGTGGCTTGTTTGGGTTTATTCGGGCTTTCGACCTTCAGCGCCGAGCGGCGAACCAAGGAGATCGGTATCAGGAAGACATTGGGCGCCTCGGTGACCAACATAGTTCGTCTCCTGTCGAAAGAGATCCTGATACTGGTGGTAATTGCCGGTGTCATAGCCTTCCCCGTCGCATACCTGACCATAAGAAGATGGCTGGAGACCTTCGCTTATCGCACGGAAATCACCCTGACTACATTTCTGCTCGCTGGCCTGGTGGTGATGGCCATCGCTCTGGCCACGGTGAGCTATCAATCCGTAAAGGCCGCGCTGGCTAATCCGGTGGAAAGTCTGCGGTACGAGTAGTGCCCATATGAACTAGTTGTTAGAGCAAAGAAACCATGTTAAAAAACTATGTTAGAGTTGCCTATCGAAACCTGATTCGCTCCAAGCTCTACACACTGATCAGTGTGCTGGGCTTAGCAGCAGGCATCGCATGCTGCATTCTGATCTTTCTTTACGTTCAGAACGAGCTGTCTTACGACAGATTCAACGTCCATTCGGATGACATCTACCGGCTGATCCAAGTGCGTACCTCGCCGGATGGCACCGTTGGGGCAGAACCGGGCACCAGCGGGCTGCTCGGCCCCCTTCTGGAAAGTGATTTCCCGGAGGTGCTGCGGTCGGCCCGGATCGTGGGCTCGCAGCAAGTTGTCCAGGTCGAGGATAAATCCTTCACCGAGACTTTGCAGTTTGTCGATCCGGCTTTCTTGGAGATGTTCACCTTCCCGGTGTTGGGTGGGGCTAACCAGAAGGTTCTCTCCGATCCGTCTTCCCTGGTGATTACCACCGAGATCGCCCGAAAGTACTTCGGGGATGCCGATCCCGTGGGCCGGCGAATGACCGTCCAGCTGGATGGGACCGCGGTGGAATTCACGGTCGCCGGCCTGACCCAGCCTCCGCCGGAAAATTCCAGTGTGGATTTCGACATTCTGGTCCCCTTTGAGCAGACCAAACACATCTACCCGGAGGGGATCCTCACCGACTGGGACAACAGCAGTCCTCAGACCTTCGTCCAGTTCAAGCCGGGAACCGATGTGGAGGCATTCCTTGCCAAGTTGACCCGCCACATCGCCGGACTCACCGCGGGAATTCAACTGAGCAACGACGACAAATTGTCCCATCGGCTCCAGCCCTTGACCGATATCCACCTCAACCCGGCTTATGAAGGGGTGACGGGAAACACCAGCGATCCCATGTACTCCTACGTCCTCTCCGCAATCGCGCTGGCCATTCTGTTGATCGCAGGCATCAATTTCACCACCTTGACCGTGGGACGTGCTGCCGGCAGGGTCCGCGAGGTGGGAATCAGGAAGGCAGTCGGTGCGGATCGACGTCAGCTCATGAGACAATTCTGGACCGAGGCCCTCCTGATAAGTCTGGGAGCCATGTTGCTTGCCCTGGTCTTGGCGGAACTGATGCTGCCCGTCTTCTGTGATCTCTCTCAGAGAAAGCTAATCCTGGATCTATGGTCCAACCGGGCTCTGATTCCAGCGCTGTCGCTGCTGGTGGTTTTAAGCAGCGTGATTGCCGGAGCCTATCCGGCCGCCTATCAGTCACGATTTCCCGCGGCCATATCCTTAAAGGGCAGCTCGACGGTCAGAAGCAAGAGCGGGCTGGTCAGGGCTCTGGTTGCGGTCCAATTCTTCTTTTCCATTCTCCTGATCGTCGCCACCTTGACCATCTCCAAGCAGATGCATTTCATCGCAGGACGTGATTTGGGCTATGATCGGCGGTGGGTGGTGACCATTCCAGTGGAGGCCACCGGAGAGAAGTCGGCGGCTGTGCTGGACAGATTCCGCAGCCAGCTCTCCGATCGTCCAGAGATTCTCGGCGTCACCGGTTACTCTTTTCCTCTGGGGAGTTACTGGCTGCGGGTATACACCGGTGAGGGGTCGGGGCTGTGTGTTAACTTCGGCGAAAACATAAACCAGTCTCCAGGCAGTGGTGAACCGGATTCGCGGCCGTTCTATTATACAAACTTCGTCGATTACGATTACCTGTCGACCTTGGACATCAGCTTGGTTCAAGGACGCGACTTCTCGCGCGAATTCCCCTCCGATGCCTCGGGTGCGGTCTTGATCAATCAGGCTGCCGTAAAAGCATTCGGCTGGGAGGAAGCCCTCGGCCGTCAGCTCCCCTTCGGGTTTGAAAAGAAAAGGGTGATCGGCGTGGTGCAGGATTTCCATTTCTACCCCGTTCACCGGCAAATCGAGCCCCTGGTTTTGAACCTTCCCGGCACCGGGTGGCTGTCCAGCATAGGAGAGATAGCGGTTCGAGTCAAATCCTCGGATGTCGGGGGCACCATAGCCCTGTTGGAGGAGACCTGGAAGCAAACCGCAGACGGTTTGCCGTTCACATACGCCTTCCTGGACGATCAGGTGATGGACCAGTACGCTGCCGAAAAACGGTGGGAACACATCGTCCAATATGCTTCGGCCTTCTCACTTCTGGTGGCCTGCCTGGGGCTGTTTGGCGTAGCATCCTTGGCCGTGGCCCGAAGACAGAAGGAGATAGGAATCAGAAAGGTGGTGGGAGCCACCGTCTCCAACATTGTGACCCTTCTGCTCAAAGAGTTCGCTTTCCTGGTGCTGATTTCCGCTGCCATCGCCAGTCCCATTGCCTACCTGGTAATGAATCGGTGGCTGGAAACCTTTGCTTATCGCACGAGCGTCACCCTGGCTCTGTTTTTCCTCTCCGCATTGGTGGTGATGGCCGTCGCCCTGGCCACGGTGAGCTATCAATCCATAAGAGCCGCGTTGGCCAATCCGGTGGACTCGCTCAAGTACGAATAGGGATAGGGAGGATCAGTCATGTTTGGGAACTATCTAAAAGTTGCGGTTAGAAACATCATCCGACATAAGGGTTATTCGTTGATTAACGTCGCCGGCCTGGCTGTGGGGATGACCTGCTGCATTCTGATACTGTTGTGGGTACAGGATGAATTGAGTTACGACCGATACAACCAAAATGCCGACCGCATCTATCGCCTATGTATCGACGCCAACCTGGGGTCGCAATTGCGCGCTCCCGTAAGCATGGCTCCTGCCGCCCCTGCCATGATCAACGAATTCCCGGAAGTGGTCAATGCCGCCAGGATCGTAAGGCCCGGGGGAGCGTCGGTCAAATATGAGGATCGGACGTTTCAGGAGGAGAACGTGGGCTATGCCGACAATTCCCTCTTCGATATCTTCACCCTTCCCTTGCTCAGCGGTGATCCGAAAACGGCACTGACCACTCCTTATTCGGTAGTCATCAGCGAAGAGATGGCAAAGAAGTACTTCGGCGATCAACCGCCCCTGGGCAAGGTCTTGAGGTTCGACGATGAGAGCGATTTCACCGTCACCGGCGTAATGAAAGACATTCCCCCCAATTCGCATTTTCACTATAACATGCTCCGCTCCTTTGAGACGCTATACAGAGAAAACCCGGAGTTGATGGAAAGGTGGGTCACGGCCAGGTTCTATACTTACCTGCTGCTTGACAAAAATTCGGACCCCGCTGAGCTTGAGCAAAAATTTCCCGCTTTCGTCAACCGGCACATGGGGGAGGCATTGAGCGCCATGGGTGGGACCCTGAAGCTTTTCCTGCAGCCCCTGACCAAAATTCATCTGTATTCAGACTTCGAGCGAGACCCGTTCGCCATCGGCGACATCACCTACGTTTATCTCTTCTCCGCCATTGCTCTGTTCGTTCTTCTGGTGGCCTGTTTCAACTTCGTCAATCTGTCTACCGCCCGCTCGGCAACGCGAGCCAGAGAGGTGGGGATGAGAAAGACTTTGGGTGCCGGCAGGGGGAAGCTGATCGCCCAGTTTCTTGGTGAATCGCTGATCTATAGCTTTGCCTCCGTCACCTTAGCTTGCATACTCTTAGAAGCGGCGCTTCCCCTGTTTGATTCGCTGGCTCAGCGCCAGCTTAGCCTGAATTACTTCCAGAAACCCTGGTTGATTCCGGGATTGGCAGGATTGGCTTTGGCGGTGGGGCTTCTGGCGGGATGTTATCCCGCGTTCTTCCTGTCGTCTTTCAAGCCGATTAAGGTGCTGAAGGGCACCTGGAGCACGTCTTCGTCCGGTTCGGGTTTCCGTCGCACGCTGGTGGTGGCCCAGTTTATAATCTCCATCGCCCTGATCATCGGAACCGTCACCATCTATAACCAGATCCACTTCATGAAAAACAAGAAGCTGGGGTTCGATAAGGAACATGTCTTGGTGATACCCGATCTGAACCAGGCCACCCGGGAGTCGTATCTTTCCATCAGGGATGAATTGCTGAACATACCCGGCGTAAAGGCGGTGGGCGCATCTTCCATAGTGCCGGGCAAGGGTATCGCTAAAAGCCTCTTTTTCCCCGAGGGATTCAGCGACAACCAACCTCAGACCATGAGTTTCCTGACGGTGGATGCTAACTACGTTCCCACCATGGGCATGGAGATGGGGGAGGGCAGGAATTTCTCCGCCGATCTGGCGACCGATTCCAACGAATCGGTCATCATAAACCAGGCCACGGCCAGAAAATTCGGGTGGACCAGTCCCATCGGAAAAACCTTCAGATTGTTCAGCCTTCCGGGCAGCGACGAGGAAGGCGCCACCTTGACCGTCATCGGCGTGGTCAAGGATTTTCACATGGCCTCTCTCCGTCAGAAGATCGAACCGCAGATCATCTTCTACGAGATAGGCAGCGTGAATAACATCGCCATCCGAATCGCTCCCGAAAACATCACCCACACCATGGATTTGTTGAAGACGGAATGGGAAAAAATCAGTCCTGAGCGTCCCTTTGACTTTTTCTTCTTGGATGAATCTTTCGACAGCCAGTACCGGGCCGAGGAGAGGTTCGGAACCATCGCCCTTTACTTCGGCCTGCTGGCCATCCTGATCGGGTGCCTGGGGTTGTTCGGCATGTCCTCCTATACCATCGAGCAGCGCACCAAGGAGATAGGCGTTCGCAAGGTCCTGGGCGCTACCGCATCCGGAATCGTTCTGCTTCTCTCCACGGAATTCACCCGCTGGGTGCTGGTGGCCAACGTCATAGCCTGGCCGGTGGCGTATCTACTGGCCGATCGCTGGCTGCAGAGTTTCGCCTATCGGATCGGCCTCAGTTGGACCACATTCGTTCTGGCGGGATGTGTCTCCCTGTTGATAGCCCTGATTACGGTGAGCTTCCAGGCCATCCGGGCCGCTTTGGCCAACCCGGTGGAGACTTTGAGGTACGAATAAAGCGGAGTGCGTTGTGCTGAAGCATTACCTGAAAATCGCAGTTCGAAATCTGGTAAGACACAAAAGCTACTCGCTCATCAATGTCGTGGGGCTGGCAATCGGCCTGGGGATGGGCATGGTCTCCATGTCTTACGTGGTTCGTGAGCTGAGCTGGGAGGATTGTCACCAGAACCGTGATCGCATCTACCGAGTCGAGATGCGATATCAGCACGCCGATACGGCTTGGTCAAGCGCCCGGGTTATGGCCCCGCTGGGAGAAGCCATTGAAGACGAGATACCCGGGGTGGAACGCGTGGCCGTGTTCCGTCACGAAAGCGATGTCTCCCTGCAGGTGAATCACAAGAACTATCAGGCGGGCAATCTGATTTTCGCCCAACCCGAGTTTTTTAAGGTGTTCACATTTCCTCTTAAGACAGGTGATCCAACAACATGTCTTAGGGATCCGGAATCGGTCCTGGTTACAGACTCAATTGCCAAAATGTATTTTCCCCATCAGAACCCGATCGGAAAGACGATTGGTTTGATCGATCAGACCGAGTATACTATTACCGGAATTTTGGAGAATTTACCCCCCCTAACACAGTTACACTGCGACTTCGTTGCCTCATATGCGACCTTGGGAACCACAGGGGCGAATCTGGATTCATGGACGGATGACGGTATGGATTTGACTTATTTGCTGCTGAATGACGCAGCCGATCCCGAATTGGTGGAAGCTCAAGTTGGAGTCGTTTTTTACAAGCATGTGGATGAACAGAAGT
>Ga0307445_10001028_pt1 | contig 15603 bp, 10 predicted proteins | sample SalMarSW160330MG_FD_202147 | JGI IMG/M metagenome (GOLD analysis project Ga0307445, IMG submission 202147) | Salt marsh sediment microbial communities from the Plum Island Ecosystem LTER, Massachusetts, United States - SW1603-30 | ecosystem: Environmental > Aquatic > Marine > Intertidal zone >...
TATGAAATGGACTGGGCAAAACTGAAAAATCACCTATACCTGTATTAAACGTATCCGCTTCGGATACAGCATTGCCGGTCAGGTCGCGCTTATAGTAAATCTCATAGTTACCGTCCCGTTCATCAAGCCATACCAGATGTATACAAGAGCCTGAAAGGGTGATACACGGTGCTTTTGAAGTCTCCGCATGATCGGTAAGGCGGATATCATCGCTCCAGCTTATTCCGTTGTCATAAGAACATTTATAATAAATCTCATAGTTGCCCATTCGATTATCATACCATACCACATGGGCAAAATTTCCACAGGCTGCAAGAGCCGGGATATTCGAACTCGACAGATCAGCAGTCAGGCCAGTATCTGCAAACCAGGTTATGCCGTGATCTGTCGAACGCTTGTAATAGATATCCATATTGCCACTGCGTTGATCGTGCCATACAATATGGACAATATCGCCAGACACAGCGACCGATGCAAATAGCGAAAGGAAAGGTGAATATGTAAGTCTCTGTTCAGGACCCCAGCTCATCCCGCCGTCAGTCGAATGCATATAGTAAATCTCAAGGTCTGAATACCAGACAACGTGAATCATAGTCTCTGAAACAGCGATGGACGGAAACAATGAAGAAAGAATTCCCTGGGTTAGTCTTATATCACCAGACCAACTCGTCCCCCTGTCGGTCGAACGCTTATAATAAATATCCATATTACCATTGCGTTGATCGTGCCATACGATATGGATCGTATCGCCGAAAACGGCAAGACAAGGCGAAGCCGAAACAGCTGTATCAGAGGTGAGTCTCGTATCCGCCCCCCAGATCAGGCCGCTATCAGTTGAACGTTTATAATAGATCTCCTGATTCCCGTCCCGCTCATCAGACCATATAACGTGCACATTACTTCCACTGACCCCGATAGCCGGATGCATCGAACAATCCGGATAATCCGATAATCTTGTATCGAGTTCCCAGGTCGATCCCGCATTCAAAGAGCGTATGTAATAAACCTCCCAATGACCGTCCCGGGTATCATCCCATACGATATGAATAGTATCAGCAGCTGCTCCAATACACCAGGCGTAATTAAGAAAAGTAGAGGAAATCGAATCATTGTAGGTTAATCGGACATCAGGTTCCCACTGCGCGAATAAACAGGCTGTCGATAAGATTAAGCTTGTCAATGAAATGAACCCGCAATAGTATTTATTCACCTTATACCTCAAATTCAATATAGCTCTCGCGACGAACATTGTCAATGATGGATTTATAGGATTGTGTTATTATGGAGTGAAAAAATCGTCATAAAAGAAAAGAGGAAGTAACCAGAGTTACTCCCTCTTTTCACTCATGCTCTATTACGCATGTTCGATATTTGTGGCTTTTTCCCCTTTGGGGGATTTAGTAATCTCGAACTTGACCCGCTCTCCTTCATTCAGAGTCCGGTAACCTTCACCGACAATATCCTGGAAGTGCGCAAACACATCGCCACTGCCATCTTCTTTTTCGATGAAGCCAAAGCCTTTTCTACTATCAAACCACTTTACAGTTCCGTATGGCATGTTTCTCCTTTCAAGCCGCTATCTGTTTCATGGATTGAGAATATGAGTATCCTACAGTCCTTAAACAAATAATCTTGCTTATTTGGAGAGATTATACTTATATTGTCAGCTTTGTCAAGACTTAATTCTTTGCTTATAACCAGCTCTTAGTTATCTTTGATATCTATCGGTGTAGTCACAGCAATCAGACTCTTCTAACGAAATCAGAAATGTCACTCAATTTACTTGACATGGCAATATTGGCGAATATCATATGAAAAAATGGACTGCGATGAAGCACAAGCAAGGACATATTAATAGCTTTGATTTTGAACCCGGGAAGATACTCTCCGGGAAATACGAGATCGTATCACTGCTCGGCAGTGGCTGGGAAGGCGAAGTCTATCGTGTTTGTGAAAAAAATACCGGGATAGTCCGTGCTGCAAAATTTTTCTTCCCAAAAAGAAACCATCTCAATCGGGCAGTGAAATTTTATGCCAAGAAACTCCACAAATTGCGCCACTGCTCGATCTTAATACAATACCATACACAAGAACGCATAATTCACAAAGGCAACCGGATTACCTTCTTAGTTTCAGAATATGTCGAGGGCAAGTTACTCAGCAACTCGCTGAAAGAACAGCCAGGAAAGCGCTTTTCCCTGTATGAAGGACTGCATCTTCTACACGCCCTTGCCGCCGGCGTCGAGGAAATACACAAAGCACGCGAATACCACGGGGATCTCCATGACGACAATATCATCGTACAGCGCAAAGGACTTGGTTTTATCGTCAAACTCGTCGATTTGTATAACTGGGGTTCTTCCAACGCGCAAAATACACGCGATGATGTATACGATCTGGTGCGGATATTTTATGATTCGATCGGCGGAGCTCGGTTTTATTCGAAATATCCTGAGCAGGTAAAGAAAATCTGTTGTGGTTTAAGGAAAAAAATCATTTGTAAGAGATTTAGAACTGCTGGTCATCTAAGACAGTATTTAGAAGACATGTCCTGGTCTGACTGAAAAGATCATAATGCGCAACCGCTTTAAAACAACACATAATGTATTAAATCTCTTGGGTGCACTGCTCATGCTTCTGGCTTTCTTCTTATTACTGCCGCTGCTCGTATTATTTTCATATAAGGAATTGCAGCATGGCTGGAGAACTTTGTCTGCTTTTTTAATTCCGAGTGTACTCTCTTTTTTATTGGGATTTCTCCTAAAAACATTATTCAAACCCACAAACCCTACAAAATTGGAGGCTATGCTTGTCTGCAGTATGGGGTGGATAATTTTTTCAGCGGTCGGTGCTTTGCCCTTTGTCATCGGTCTTAAAAGCAGTTACATAAATGGCGTCTTTGAGGCAATGAGCGGATTCACAACGACCGGCATTACGATGTTCACTGGTCTTGACCAATTACCAAAGAGCATTCTGTTCTGGCGCAGTTTGACCCAGTGGATCGGCGGTCTGGGCATATTAACGTTTTTTTTAGCAGTCACGTATCGAGGCGGAGGAGCACACAGTCTCTTTGGTGCAGAAAGCCACAAGATCGGTATGGACCGACCAGTGCCCGGTCTGGCAAATACCCTCAAGATATTGTGGGGTATCTATGCTGTCTTCACGGTGGTAATTATCACGAGTCTATCATTCGCGGGCATGTCGATTTTTGATAGCATATGCCACAGTTTCACGGCACTTTCAACGGCCGGCTTTTCACCGCATGACGCGAGTATTGAATACTACCGTCTCATCGGACACCCTCATTATATATGGTTTGAATATATCCTTATCATCGGCATGTTAATAGGTGGAACGAATTTTCTCATCCATTACCGGGTCCTACGCCGGGACGTGAAAGCGCTGTTCGATAACACCGAGATGAGATTCTGGTGGTCATTTATCACGGTTTTCGTAGCAATAATCTTTATAGAGAGACTGTTAAATTCCGAACTGCCATCGATGTTCTCAATGACCTATCCCCCTTTGCGTAACCTTGAGGAGAATTTCCGAATCATACTTTTTCAGGTCGTATCGATCATCACGACGACTGGCTTTGCAACACGCGACATCGGCAGTCCTTTTTTCGGTCACGTAGCAAAACAGCTCTTTCTCATCATGATGGTCATTGGTGGCTGTGTCGGTTCTACTGGCGGAGGGCTCAAGGTCATGCGCATAAGCGTATTGGTGCAGTTGATACGCCGGGAAATATTCCGTCTGCGAACACCCTCGCATGCGATCTCATCGATAAAGATCGATGGAAAAATCATCGATAAAGACGAATTATATCGTGTAAGCGGTTTATTTTTCATGTGGATGGTTTTGCTTGTCATCGGCGGCGTCATAACCGCACTTTTTTCTCAGGTCGGACCATACGAGTCATTTAGCGGCATGTTCAGTGCACTGGGTAATATCGGTCCATGCTATATCCCGGTGGAGGTCATGGGTCAGCTCAATCCTATAATCAAAATAGTCTATATTTTTGGCATGCTCGCTGGTCGTTTAGAGATCTTGCCAGTATTACTTATCTTCAGTAGTAAAGTATGGCGTTCATAAATATAATAAGGAGGCATTAAAATGTATGTAATCGTTGCAGGAGCAGGTATTATCGGACAGCAGCTAGCCAGGGTACTGGTCGAGAACAAACATGATGTCGTCGTCATTGACAAAGATCCTGATGTCTGCGAAGCCGTATATACAGAAACAGGTGCGTTAACGATCCATGGCAATGCAACTGATATCCATATTCTAGAAAAAAGTGGGGCAGTAAAAGCCGACGTGATCTTATGTTTGATGCACAACGCAGCAGATAATATCGCTTGTGCGCTTTTGGCGCGCAGCCTCGGGATCCCGCGTATCATCTCGCGGTTGAGGAATCCCCACTACGAGGAAGCCTATACATTGGCCGGTGTTACGACTATTGTCAGAATGGCCGACCTGCTCGTGAATCAGATCATAATGGAAATAGAACAGCCTAAAGTAAAAAAAGTCATGACGCTGCGCGGCGGTGAAGCAAATGTCTACGCTATAAAAATCCCCGCAGAAGCCAAGAGCGTCGGCATGACAATAAAAGAAATAACTGAAAGCCGGAAATTTCCCGAGGAATTCCTTTTTATGGGTATTTTTAACGAGGAAGACGGCACTTTCCAAATACCGCGCGGCAACCATGCATTAAAAGCGGGAAATACCGTTTTCTTGGTATCTAAAAGTCAATATATAAAACAGGCAACGGATTTTCTGACCAAAAAACACTGACCAGGTACACGCTGCCATTAACTCAAGTTAACAGCACCGTGAAGCTTGACTTGTTTTCCCACACCATTATAATTAATTCATAAAATAATATGGATAATTTTCTTGCTTCAACCTCAAAGAATGGGGAGAGATCCCTGTCGATAACCAAGGGCATGGCTATGCTCTATTATTGTTTTGATATCGGTTATGAAATCCATATCTCTCATCTGGAAAAAATCCGGGGTAAAACTGCACGCCAGTCTCTTTTATCATACTCACGTTTAACACCACCATATATACAGTATAAAGTGCCGCCTCTTTTGATCCGCATCGGCAAACGCCGGATAAACATAGATAACAAAGAAACGATCGTGCTGGTCGACGCTAAGGTATATGACTTCGGGGTCATTACCATTCGTTTTACCCTGTCTATTGAAGGAGACCTTGAACAACTTCATGAACGCAGTATTCATTTAACCGAAAGTAAAACATTGCGAAAAAAAGCAATAGCCGAATTTTCAAAAATAAAATCTGATATTTTACAGTCGGTCTCTAATCCAAGAGATAACCCTGAACAAGACCTCGAGGATTATGCGATCTTCATGATCCAGGAGTTTGAAAGACCGATCAGCATCTCGGAATTATTGAATGATTACGGTTCTGCTTTGGCCAGGGTACTGAGGGGAGAAAAAAATCTGAGCACGGCACGGATCAACGACGCCCTGAAAAACCCTCTCTCATATTATGAAAACGACCTGACGCTCATCGACTGGAATGCGGCTTTTATTTTTGATCCCGACGTTAGCTATGATATAGCTGACGTCACTGAATTCGCCCTTATCCAGCTTTTGGAGCTGCGTCTCTATGACCAGATGCTCGATACGATAATCGACAATGCTTACGATGCCCTTATCCCTGTCCGTTACCGGGTTTTCCCCTTTTCTAGGACTTTGCAGAATCTCTCCCGAATAAAATTGGATATCTCCGAAATAATCGATCATCTTATGTACCATCTAAAACTAATAGGTGATGTTTACCTGGCAAAAGTATATGAGACTGCTTCGAAACGGTTCTACCTGGAGCAGTGGAAATCCGCCGTGAGAGGAAAACTTTCAACGATCGCTTCAATCTACAACGAATCTTGGGCGAGGATACAAACTAATCGCATGATCGTACTGGAAATAGCTATCGTTGTATTTTTCTTTATTGATATCATATTTATCCTTATAGAACTCTTCAAATAACCGGGAAAATCGTGTGGATCGATAAACAACCAAAATCATTGATCACAATATCGGCATTATTTATCATCGCATGTATCGGGGTTATTGATAATCTAACGGGTTATGAATGGGGTCTTTCCATATTCTATCTGTTTCCGATATTGATCGCTTCGTGGTCTGTTGGTAAATTAACAGGTATTATGCTCTCATTCATTGCTGCGGCTGTGTGGCTTATTGCTGATAAACAGATACTGGCACCTCATTCTCATTTTCTCATACATTATTGGAATGCTTTTGTCAGATTCAGTTTTTTCGTGGTTAGCTCATTTACGCTGTCGACATTACGAAGCGCACTCGAGAATGAAAAGAGGTTAGCTGCGATAGATTATCTTACAAACATTCCAAACAGCAGGTCATTTCACCAGGCGGCAGAATATGAGATAAACAGGCAACGCAGATATCAACATCCATTCACCGTGGTATATTTTGATGTCGATGATTTCAAAAAAATCAATGATCAGTTTGGGCACACTGCAGGTGATACTTTATTGCGCACTGTAGCCACCGTGATCAAAAAAAATATCAGAGCAGTCGATATCGCCGCTCGAATCGCCGGTGATGAATTTATCATTCTACTTCCCGAAACTACCAGTGAATCAGCACATGCAGTTATTGAAAAGATCCGCAAAAATCTGTTGGCTGCTATGCAGAAAAATAACTGGCCGGTGACATTCAGCTTTGGCGCGGTGACGTTTACCGAGATACCTTCATCAGTGGATAAAATGATTCAAAAAGCAGATGAATTGATGTATGCTGCCAAACGCGCCGGGAAAAATAATATAAAATATGCGTAATAAGGTTCATCTTTTTGAACACAGTCATTCCCTATCACGTCTACGATCTAAAATGCTTCTCCAATAGCAAAATGTAATGCTCCAGGTGATTCGTCTGTTTGCCGATCAAGCTTAAACCCGTAATCAAGACGAACACTGCCCAGCGGTGTTTTCAAACGTAATCCGGTGCCCGCCCCCCATCTCAGTGTACCATCGACATCACCATATTCCTGCCATACATTACCCGCATCTATGAAAATAACGCCACCGAGTATTCTATATACAGGAAATCTCATTTCGCCGGATATTTCCGCAAGGATCCTTCCTCCTGTTGGATTATCATTATCATCGACTGGACCTATCGACCATTCTGAATATCCGCGCACTGATGATGTGCCGCCGCAGTAAAATCTCTTATATACAGGCACTTCAGTAGTCGGTGATATTTCCTGGACGAGCCCTGCTTTAAACGACACCGCACCAACGAATATCATAACCGGTTTGAACAGACGGTAATCAAAGGTGGTCTTAAAATAATCGACATCTGAGGGAAATATGATGCCGCTCGTCTCGAGAATCATATTAGTATAATTACCGCTTGTAGTGTATGAAGGATCGTTCCTCTGGTCTTTGAGCCAGTTAAATGTCAGTCCCTGCAACCAGTCATTCTGTGTGCTGTCATTATCAGAAAAGTAAGTACGGATACCTGCAATTTCGTATTTTGTCGAAAATATACCCCCGAACATATCAAGATGGCTTGCTACATATCCGCCAACACTTCTCGTTGCAAACCCAATCTCTTTTTTATACTGGTAAAAAGCTCCGATACTGTATTTAAGGGGAAATAGAATAAATCTCGGAAGCGCTAATTGTGAACTGATGTTATATTCGGCAAAGCTCCACTTCCCCTCTATATTCCCCTGCCAGGCCCGTCCGAAAAGGTTAATGTGTTTTATCCCCGCACCAAGCCGTAGATAATCTCGCGTTCCATAACCAATTCGGAAAGATAGATTTATTGCGTCCCTTTCGCTGAGATTGAACTGCACGATCTTCTTATTAGCTGTAGCTGAGTTTTTGATCTCAGTTCTTAGTGATTTAAAGATACCCAAACTATATAGATTACGCTGGCTTTTTAAGACAAGGGCATAACGGAATACTTCATCGTTTTTCAGAAGCATCTCTCGATGCAGAATATCTTCACGGGTGCGCTGCAACCCATGGAATTCAACACTGTCAACATACTGCCGTTCGTTTTCCGCGATCAAATAATCAATGCTCGCTTTGTTTTCAATAATATTATAATCTGCCTGGACTTCCACATCTGCATAACCTGAATCATCGTAAGCTGTCGTAACCATATACGCATCCAGATCGATCTTTCTACTGTCAAACGGCTCGTGTAAGGATGAAGTGATCTTTTCTTTTAAATAATCATCACCGAATATTACATTGCCCCTGAAGGCGATATGGTCAACAAGGGTTTGCTGTCCTTCTTCAATGGCTATTTTAATTTCCACTTTGCTGGAACTACTATCATATATTAGCTGATGTTGTACTGTGACCTCGATAAAACCGCTGTACTCATATAGGTTATTTATCGCCGTTATATCTCCTTCAAAAATCTCATGATTAAAAGTACCTTTTCGGAAAAGTCCAGGGGTCTTTGTCAACATAATGCTCTTTATGCTCTTTTCCGAAAAATATTGATTGCCGTCAATCGTTACCTGCGTCACCTTGAATTCAGACGTCGCGATGAGAAAAAGAAATAATGTAATCACTTGAGTTTAAAATGAAAATCCAGATCAACACTTGAATTCATATTTTCCTGGTCGTGCAGTGTGAATATAGACAAATTGTCAGTTAGATCGTAGTTCATACCGATCCTGCGCAGTTCCCATGATTCAAGCCCGGTGCCGTAAATGATGGTGAATTTCTTGGCAAACGTTTTTTCAATACCGATATCCAATCCCCTTGGATTAAGAAGATCGCCGGTAATAGTGAATTTTTCAATACCCAGTTTCTGCTCAGCCGTTTTCTCAATAGTCGTACGGGCAACACCAACTGCATAATCTTTAGCCGCCCCCTTAAGATCGAGTCCTTTACCGCCTTTTGTTATCTGCATACCGGGTCTTCTTCTCCCGATAACGAGCAAACTGACTATATCCTGTTCTGGTAAGGGCGGTGATGACGTTAAATCAAGACGCCACTCCTTGACCGTGCCGCTGACATGGAGAAATATCTCATATTCACCCTCACTCGACGACACATAATTGACCGCGTTGAGATCGATCAGCGGATTTATCTCATAAGGATTATCGAATTGTATTTGAGCATCCGTTATATCGAATTTTTTTCCGAGATATTTGACCGTGCCTTTCCTTGACGTTGCGATCGTGCCGTAGACATTCACTTTTGAGAGATAGCCCTTGATCTGAAGATCCAAATCAGCGGCGACATCGGCGATATTGTTCATGATAAAGATCCCCCTGGGAGCTGACAGCCCGACATCGCAAGATACCTTTTTTAAGAAATCCGCCTGCTTCGGAGGAGGTTGATTGACTTGAGTTAGCATTTTGATGATCATTTGATGGTTGAATGGTACGTCGTACACAGCTTTGTCCAGGGTGATCTCACCGGTGATTTTAACAGAATCCTTTTTTGCTGACGTACGCAGTATGCAGTTGATTATCGCCGAGCCAAAATCTTTATTACTTACATCAACTTTTTCAGCAGTGAGCACGATAGCCGCATCATCAATACCTTGTTTCGAGATCTCGGCATAACCGTCGATATTAAAAAACCCTCTGTTTATTTTACCTTTTATTTGCTCAATATCGATATGATTATTGTTGAATGCAAAATTACCATAAACTGAATCAACGGCAATACTCGGTGCTGAATAGGATATCTCCTCAAGAACCAGCTGACCATCGATCTGCGGTGCCCTGAGCGAACCTTTGATACGGACATCAGCCGCAAGCAGACCTTTAATACCCGGCGCACCCGGTATGATCGCCGCAAGATCGGCTATTTCTATTTGAGATGTTACGAAGTTAATATCTGTATAACCGTTTTCAATATCTACAGGTATTTGACCATTGATAGCGATATTCTGATCGTGTATATCAAAAATGCATGTCTTTATATCGATTATCCCTTTTTCAAAAGCGATATTCACATCACCTACGTTATGTATAATAGTCTGCGGCAAAGCAGCAAAAATAGTGTCTATCCGTACCGTGGCATTTACATCTGCCAGGGCGACTGCTTTACCCTGAAGAGCGATCCCGGCTGTTATGTATGCCTCACTTGTTTTTGTATATTCTCTGAGGTCGAAGTGTTTCAGATCCAATTGAGCATTGAACGTGAAGGGTTCAGGTATTCTTACCTTTGCAGCAATTTTCAATGTCATATTGTTGTCTACCAGATAAAAATCAATCGTATGGTCTTTGATCGCAGCCGTCAGGTCATAGTCACCGAATTCCAGAGTATCAAAGACGATATCCCTTAAAAAGAACGTACCATCGCCCTCAGGATTTAATACACTCCCCTGAAGGTCCATATCAAAAGCGATCTTGCCACTAAGCGGGATCGTATCCTGATCAAAAATCTCGGGTGATCTGAGCGTTATCTCATCGCTTTTAACGTGTAATCTAAAAGCGCTGTCAGTAATTTTAAACATACCCTCTAGTTCAATCACACCGCGCGGGCTCTTAACGACTCCGGAGCTTAGATATACCGCAGTGTCCTTGAACGCGACACGGAAAAGGGCATCAGTGATTTTTTCGGTAAAAAACTCCACCCCATGCAATGCTACTGTACCCGTCACAAATGGTTTTTGCAGCGTGCCCCTTGCTTGTGCGGTAACTTTAAGGTTGCCGCTCAATGGCTGGGGTAATGCAAGAAAGGTATTGACCAAACCTATATCATCACACGAAACAGCGATATCGGCGGTAATTTTCTGCGGTTCTGCGGTCATGACCAACGCGTCACAGGTAGCGTACAGCTCTCGGCTCGTGACCTGACATTTTTTCAAAAGAAAAGTTCCGTCTCGATACGATATCTTGCCTTTTACCTGGGGTTTGAAAGACTTGACCTGGAAACTGCCCTTGAAATCGGCATCGAATGCGGGGTTTTCCATATCCCCGGCAAGGCTGCCATTAAATCCTAAGTTGCCGTAGACCGAAGATACTTCACCGAGCAGCTCACGACCCTGTGCATCGAGCGTCAAATGCCATTCATCCTGCTGTTTTTTATCTTTCTCCAGAGGCAGCGTCATAATATCTAGCCTGGCGTTGAGCGTAAGGTTATTCAAATCTGGCGTCTGCCACTCCATAACGAGTTTGCCGGACAGGTTATTTTCATTGTACATGACTTGCAGCTCGGCCTCGCCAAGAATTCGCGGGGCCGCTAATTTTCCGGTCACTTTGCCAGTGCTTACTACCGTACCCCGGACGCCGTCAAGACTGAATTCATCGAGCAAAATGTTTAAGTGGTATGAAATATCTAATATTTCATCATCATTTAAAGGCACCTGTCCCTTGCACGATATAACAGAATTGTCTATTGCCATCGTCAATGTATCGATAACCAATATTTCGGATTGCATCATGCCTTGCATCTTGAGAAAAACGTTTATCTCCTGATCGCCCACATGACCAAATATCTTACTGTTTACCAAAGAGAGATCTTTGATAAGCACTCTGAATCCCTGTTCCTTTTGTTTTTTCTTGCCGTCAGCAGGGACAGCGATCTTCTGTATTAACGATTCTGCCTCGTTTGCATTAACAACGAGTCCATCGATATCAAGATGGCCAAGGGATATCTCCTTTGATATCATCTTTAACAGATTGTATGTAATACGCAGCCTGTTCAGCTCGACAGCATCGCCTATTTTGAGATCCCTTGCTTCTAACGAGTAAAATAAATTCCCTTTAATTGAACCGATATTAACGGGAACCTTGAGCTGGGTCTGAACTGCTGATTCAACCTTTCGCTTTACAAAGTCTAGTACAAATTGTGTTCCGGCAAGAAAAAAGATTAAAACAAGCAGGGTAGCTGCCAGCACTGAAAGAATAAAGGTTTTCCGCATACAGTAGTATAATTCAGAACACAATCTTGTCAATCTTGACAACGACCTTCACACGAGATATATTTACCAATAAATATATCTCGTTACTTTGACATGATAATGCGTGAGATAAAAAATGCAAAATACACCTGCTGCCTCGATATAAAAGGTTTTGTCAAATGAATATCATAAGTAAGAAAACTAAAAAGAACTCAGCCAGTACTATTCTTACGCGCCATCGCTATTTTTTTATTGGCGTGAAGTAAAAGGAGGTCAAAGACATGCGTGGTTTTATAAAAAGAAGATCGAAGAAAAAGGGACTCGCACCGGGTACCCTGGTCTATGTCGGTGAACAAAAGACTAACCAGGTGCGAACGACACTCATCGATTACGATGAAAAGGAATTTCAGGAAAAGGAAGTCAAAAACATAGAAGAGTGTTTTCCCTTTAAGGATAAGCCGTCTGTAACCTGGATAAACATCGATGGCTTGCAGGATATTGAAATAATAGAGAAAATCGGCAACCACTTTGGTTTACATCCGTTGGTTTTAGAAGATATCCTCAATACCGGTCAGCGTCCGAAAATGGAGGATTTTGAAAAATACATTTTCATAGTGGTGAAAATGATCTATTATGACGAAAAAGAAAATGAAACAAAAGTAGAACAGGTAAGTTTTATCCTGGGTACGAATTTTGTCATCTCTTTTCAAGAAAAACCAGGTGACGTATTTGACGCAGTGCGCGAGAGAATAAGAAAAGCAAAGGGCCGTATTCGTAAAGCTGAGGCGGATTATCTTTTATATTCCTTGCTCGATGCTATTATAGATAATTATTTCTCTATCCTCGAAAAAATCGGCGACAAAATAGAAGATCTTGAGGAAATGGTGGTGGCAGAACCAAAACCAGGTTCTCTCCAGGCGATTCATGAATTAAAAAGAGAAATGATCTATCTGCGTAAGTCGGTTTGGCCTTTGCGCGAAGTGATAAATAATTTCAGTAAGGCTGAATCAGCTCTTGTACAGAAATCCACGAACATCTATCTAAGGGACATCTATGATCATACTATCCAGATCATCGATACGATCGAAACATTTCGTGATATGCTTTCTGGTATGCACGATACATACCTTTCGAGCATAAGCAATAAGATGAATGAGATCATGAAGGTTTTGACTATCTTTGCCGCACTTTTTATCCCTCTGACATTTATCGCTGGTATTTATGGCATGAATTTTCAATTTATGCCCGAACTCAACTGGCGTTGGGGATATTTTGCTGTCTGGGGGATCATAATCGCTGTTGGACTGTCAATGCTGTTATATTTTAAGCGTAAGAAATGGCTGTAAAAAACAGCTGCACCTAACGCACCGAACTTGTTTGAACGGTAGTCCCCAAATCAATAGACAATACCCCTTGACATAATCGATTTTCTATTTAGAATGAGGCGCTTTGCAAGGAGGCCAATATGGCTGAAGATATTGTCACCCTCGATAAATGGTGCTGCTCAGTGTGTGAGTATGTATACGACCCTTATTCGGGTGACCCACTTCATGGAGTAAAACCCCGAACCCCATTTAAATCATTGCCAGGCGCTTGGGTGTGTCCAGACTGTGGTGCTGGGAGATACGATTTCATACCTTATGTCGGTGAGATGGATAGGTATTACTAAAATTGAAGAGGGGCTGTTAATAGCCCCTCTTGGTTCACAGACATACAGGTAGATCTATAGACCTGTCATATCCATAGCTTCACTATGCTTGACCAAGTAAGGATACTCATTATAATTCATCATAGCAGGATACGACGAATTATCGTCTTAAGTTTGTATTCTGCATTGTTTTAGAAAACAAGAAAGGAGCATCATATGAAGAAAAAATCCCTTGTCGCAATAATCATATTATTATTCATCTGCAAGTGTGCGATGTCATATATTGGACATTCGAGTAGACAGGATAAGGCAAAAATGTTTCATAATGTCATAGTCATGATCCCTGATGGTTGCGGTGTAGCACACATGACTATTGCACGCTGGTTTAAAGGCGCACCGCTTGTTCAGGATTCCATGGAGATCAGTATGGTACATACTTTTTGTGCTAATTCCATGATCACTGGCTCGGCTGCAGCAGCTACGGCATTTGCCACTGGTTTCAAAACCTGGGAAGGAGATGAGAAAGCACGCTGCCTTTCCATGCGCCCTGATTCCTTGCTCATCCCACAACCCCAGGAACTTCCTCTTTCACAGCAGTGGCGTCCGGTTGCTACGGTGCTGGAAGGTGCTCGTGTTCAAGGAAAGGCAGTCGGTCTTGTCGCGACCTGTCGCATTAGTCACGCAACACCAGCCGGTTATGCCAGCCACTGGCATTCCCGTACTGACGAACATATCATCATGGAACAGCTGGTTTACCAAAACCTCGATGTCGTTTTTGGTGGCGGGTATTGTTATCTGGTTGCTGATGACAAAGAAATACCCGGAATCTCATCAAAGGGTCGGCGCCAGGATGGAGAAAATCTCTATGAGACATTGACTTCTAATGGATATTCTATCATCACCACCAGTGATGAACTAAATACCCTGAAACAAGGAACCCAAAAGGTCTGGGGGATGTTTGCCAAAGGCCACATGCTCCACGATATAGATCGCCAAACATTCGCACCGGATGAGCCGTCCCTTGCTGAGATGACAGAAAAAGCTATTGAGATACTCAGCAAAGATCCGGATGGTTTCTTCCTTATGGTTGAAGGAAGTCAGGTTGATTGGTCATCCCATAGCAATGACCCGGTGGGCACGATAACCGAGTATATCGCATTCGATCAGGCGGTCAAAGTCGCGCTAGATTTCGCCCGATCAAAACCTGAGGAGCCGACCCTGGTATTGATATTCCCGGACCACGATAATGGCGGTATGTCACTTGGGAATTATATTAGTAACTACAGCGCATTCAAGCCGTGCGATATGGTCAACGTCATTAAAAACGCATCGCTCACAGCTGATGCTGTTGCCTACCTTATTTACAGCAGTTTGAATGATTCACAGCCGGATCCAGCAGCGATACGCGGTATTATCGCGGAAAATTACGGAATCGATGACATAACTGCCCGTGAAATGGAGACGATCATTGCCGACTTAAAAGACACTCTTAATTATGACCTGATAACGATTATCGCTCATATGCTGAGCGACCGCGCTGGTATCGGCTGGACGAGCTTTGAGCATACCGGGCACGACGTGCCGATGTTCAGTTTTGGTCTTAGTAATCCTCCACAAACGATCGATAATACCGAGATAGCGCGCTTGTGTGCACGGGCATTAGGTTGTGACCTTACCGCACTCAACGAACGGCTCATTGCAGATGCGGGTACACTTTTTAAAAACGCTACGATTACCATCGATACGACCAGTGTGGAAACGAGCAAGGGCATGCTTGTTATTGATAACGGGAAAACACAAGCGGCCTTTCCGTTCTTTAAAAACTTGATGATCATTGAGCAGGACACATTGATCCTCGAAGGACTCACCCTTTATTCGAAGAAAACAAATAAAGTATTTGTTCCCAGACAGGCAAAAACATTGCTCGATAAACGGTAACTTTACCTATTGACAAACCTTACTCCCGCTATAGAATCAATCGTTTAATAAGGAGGCATATAATGGGCAAGCTGGACCTATGGATATGCACAGTTTGTGAATATATGTACGATCCGT
>Ga0307445_10001030_pt1 | contig 15591 bp, 7 predicted proteins | sample SalMarSW160330MG_FD_202147 | JGI IMG/M metagenome (GOLD analysis project Ga0307445, IMG submission 202147) | Salt marsh sediment microbial communities from the Plum Island Ecosystem LTER, Massachusetts, United States - SW1603-30 | ecosystem: Environmental > Aquatic > Marine > Intertidal zone >...
CAACGGAAATGTCTGAATTCTCAGCAGTCAAATCAGTGCAGAAATTACAACTCGACGATTTGAATTTATCAAGTTCCTTAATGGTGTATGATTTCACGGGTTCAGCTTTCGAATCGTAATATATGTGGAACTTACCTTTACTGATATCCATTTTTTCTACTTTGGATAAGTCTATGCCCTCTTTTTTAAAAAAGGAATAAATTGCTTCGGGTGCGAACGAATCCATGCAAAAGAGTCCGATTTTTAAGACGTGTGCTCTCATAAAATATTTTAACATACCAGCAGGGGAACTCATCATTTTATCAACAGCATCGATATTACATGGTGTACCAACAAAAGCGATAGATCTATAATCTTGCCTAATAGCATCCATTAATGCCTCTACGGTTTGGGAATGACAATAAATTGAGCCCGATGCTTTTATCGCATCTTCCTTAGTTGTAATGATTTGAGCGATTGGGTGCCAAGGATTTTTAGGATCTTTCATGGTAACCACGGCAGCATCAATTAGATGCTCATCAAACAAATAACACAAAAGGGACGTGATACTTCCACCATCCTGTCCTCCAATAACTTCAGGAATATTAGTGTTTCCGACATAACCCGTCTTAAATTCACCCATGAGTTGAATTGGATCAGTTATAGTTCTGGGACACTGGTTATAGCAGATTCCACACCCCGTACATTTTCCGATCAATTTCGGTTGCCCAACTATGGGATCCCATTCTAATACTGGACACACGGCAGCGCAAGTTCCACATTCCGTGCATATTCCTGCACGAATGATCTCTTTCATTAGCATTCCGAATGAATCTTTCTTGCCTTCAAGCTTTCCTTGAATGTAATCAAATGAATAATCATACTGTTTTTTTTCTTCGCCAGATTGATTTTCAGTCATGTTTTTTAATTTGATTTAAAGTTATGAGTATTAATGAAAACTTATGTTAATGAAATGGAAAGCCATAAAAAAAATTTATTAATTATTTAAAAAAGTTACTAAGAACATTCACTTATTTTTTTAAAAAAGAAAAAGTGCTTTTTTTAATTGTATTCAACTAAATTTTCTAATTCCGATTGCTTTTCTTCCAAATATGCAATTCCTTTCTTCCAGAAAGAAGGGTCTTTCAGATCAATATCCAAGATTCGAAGCATTTCTTCAGGCGAAATAGAACTCCCATAAGCAAGCAATTTAACAAACTTTGGAACAAATTTTTCTTTCTGCTCTAAATATAATTGATATAATGAAATCACGAGTAAATTCGACATATTATACGCATAGACGTAGAATGGCGTGTGAAGGAAATGGGGGACCACAAAACAATAGGGAGCATATTCTTCACGGAGATTGGTCATCGAATTCCCAAACATTGCTTCCATCTCATCGGCAAAAATATTCTTAATTTCTTCGGTAGTTGGCAATTTTTTTTCTAATAAATCGTGTACTCTTGTCTCAAAATTATAAAAAGCATTCTGACGAAAAGATGTGGAAAAATTATTTTCCAGAAAAACAGCTAATAAGGCTACTTTTTCATCTTTGGATAGATCGGTTTCCTTTAAATGGTCGAACATCAATATTTCGTTGAAAACTGAAGCGATTTCCGCGATTGCAAGAGATAATCCTACATTGATGAAGTTTTGATCTCTCTGGATGTAATATGCTTGAATCGCATGACCTAATTCATGAGCTAAAGTTAACAATGAATCCACATTATTCGTAAAATTAACAAAAACAAATGCATATTTTGTTAATTTTCCAAATTCACAAAATGCACCCCGATTTTTACCTTTTCTTGGAGTCACATCAATATGTTGCTGTTCATGAGTTTTTTGAATTATCTCCTTGAATTCGGGGTGAAATAGTTCGTTTACTTTCTTGATTAGATCCATCGCTTCTTCATAAGTGTATTCTTTGGATATCTCGCCAACGGGACAATATAAATCTGACATGTGTAATTCTTGGAGATTTAATAGTTTCTTTTTCAGGTTATAATATCGTTCCACAACGCTATAGCTCTCAGAAGTGACTTTTCCCAGTACTTCAACAATATCATCACTCACCTCATTATCTAAATTCCTTCTTGAAATTGGCGTTTTAAAATTCTTTTTTTTTGATTCTAAGTCCCAATCTTTTAATATATTTGTAAAAATATGAGTAAAAATCATTTCATTATCTTTATATTTCTCAACAATAGCTCCTAACGCTTTTTTGCGTATAACCTTATTTTGCCCATATAAATATGAGAATAACTCTGATTCAGTTAGTGTTTTTTTCTGGCCATCAACTTCAAAATCATAGGTGAAACTGCTTTTAAATTCATTGTAAAGTTTCAAGAAACCACTAGCTCCTGTAATATCTTTCATTAGAATAATTTGCTCTTCTTTTTCTGAGAGTTGATGTGGTTTTCTTAAGCGATTATTCTTCAAAGCATTTGTGTATTTTTCTAATTCAGGAGAGTTAATTAGGTCATTAAACTTCTCATCAGAAATCCCATTCAGCTCTAAATTGAAAAATATCAATTTTTCTTGAATTTTTACAGTAAATTCCTCTACTTTTGAAAAAAATTCTTTCACCTCATCATTTAAATTATTGGTTGAATAAATTAAACTAGAATAAGTTTGTAAGTAAAACGCTTTTTCAGAAATATTTTCATATTTTTTATACCAATCAAGTAAAGTTTCAGATTTAAGCATGGGATCTTGAAGATTTCCCTTAACTTCCATTTTGAAAGTATCAGCCAGGGTAGTGATCTCTTGAATATCTATCGTAATTTTAGGATCATTGACTCCATCGTAAAAATCACTCAAATCCCATTCAATTATATTATCATTCATATTGGTAATAACCCCCAAATTTTATTTGAATTTTACTTTTAATAATGAAAGAAACGATATAATAAATTTTTAAATATACTTACTATAAAGTATTTAGGATGCCTTTTTTCGTCTAAAAAATTATTATAAAAATCTTTTTAACCAAGAAGAATCTTGATATTATAACTCTTAAAAATTAAGTTTATTCTAATGGTAGCATATAAGTGGAAAGTATTAGCAATAACCACTATTGGAGTATTTATGTCTTCTTTAGATGGTAGTATTGTAAATATTGCAATTCCCTCAATTTCAAAGGATTTGGGTACATCATTTGAAGTCGTGCAATGGATTCCCATTATTTATTTGTTAGTAATGGCTGTGTCTCTAATAGGATTTGGGAGGTTGTCAGATTTAAAAGGAAGAAAATCTTTCTTCCTCCTCGGGATCTTTTTCTTTACTTTATCAAGCTTTTTAACTACATTTGCAACTTCAGGGATAATAATTGTAATTTTTCGAGCAATTCAAGGAATTGGAAGTTCATTTATTGCTGCAAACGCACCTTCGATGATAACAGATATTTTTCCTCGTGAAGAAACCGGGAAAGCCTTAGGAATTAATGTGGCAACCATTTATGCCGGATTAGTAATAGGTCCTGTATTAGGTGGATTTATTGTCCAATTTTCTTCTTGGAGACTCATTTTTTTTATTAATGTTCCAATTGGAATCTTACTTATTATTATCGGTTGGTTTAAATTAAAAAAAGTTGATCAAGGAATCAAGGGAGAAAGTTTTGATATTCGGGGGACAGTTTTATTCGGATTGTTCTTATCTTCTCTTCTTTTAGCGTTAACTTTTACAAATAGAGTGGGATGGCTTTCGTTTGAAGTTCTTTTATTATTTATCATTTCTATATCAAGTATGACTTTTTTTATTTATACTGAAAGCAAAACGAAATATCCTTTAATTAAACTTAGTCTGTTTAGAGTAAATAGAATCTTTTCTTTTGCTAATTTTGCAGCTTTATTGAACTACATTGCGATTTCGGGGATAAGCTTTTTATTGTCAATTTATTTTCAATCAATATTAGGAATATCGCCTGCTTTTACGGCTTTATTGTTACTCCCAACAGCCATTACAATGGCAATTGTAGCGCCAATAAGTGGTAGACTCTCTGATAAATATGGAACGAGGATCTTAACAACATTAGGCATGATTATCATGGGGGTGGGATTTATCCTTTCAATTATAGTTATTGGATTTTTACCATTAATGCTCATAATTATAACCCAATTTATTGTGGGGTTGGGGGTTGGATTTTTCTCGTCTCCTAATAATTCAGCAATTATGAATGCAGTAGAACCAAGAGATCATGGAATAGCCGCGGGGACGCTCTCAACCATGCGTGTAGTAGGGCAATCCATAAGTGTAGCGTTATTAAGTGCAATATTGATAAATTTTATCCCTATTACCCTATTGAATCCAATATTATCAAATCCAGCTGTAATAACCGATCCGTTGGTCAAAATGGAATTTACCAAGGGTATGCAAATAGCATTAATTGTTTCAACAATAATTTGTTTTATTGCGGCTCTTCTTTCATTTTTGAGAGGTAAAAGAATTGCAAATCAAATTATAGTGGAACCGTAAATTCCTTTCTAAATTTTTTGTGCCTTGCTTCAAGCACTAAAATTTCAAGATTTTTTACCATTTCTTCCAGACTTGGAAAATCTGGAATGTCATGTGCACTTAAAATTTTAGATATTCGTTTCACTTCTTTTTCTTCTCCTACTAACCAATAAAAAAAGGGTTTTGGTGCATTTCGAAGCTCCTCAATTATATCATCTAAATCATTGAACCCTCTATACAGTTTGGAACAAAAAAGCATGTTAAAAATTGCTTCAACTTCAGGATCAGCAATCAAAGCCTTGTAAACCTTTGCCATGATGACTTTTGGTTCTATATTATTCATCATTGCTTTTTCCATTGCCGGCCAAATATCGACAAACCCAAATCGGTTTGGAGGCATCCATTCAGGGAATACGCTTAAAAGCGTTTCATACGTTTCACTACTTAAAATCGGAAAATATAAGCCATGTTTATTTGTAAGATCTGCTGTGATGGTTCCCGCACCTCCAGATCCTGCTACCATTGTCGCATTTCCCTTGATTGGAAGGGTTTTATTAGAATTATACATCATGGAAAAAGTCCTTGCGTATTGAAATAGTTCATGAAAACTATTAGCTTGGACTACGTTCGCTTGTTTTAAGATTGCTTTGATCAACTTGGTGCTTTCAGAGAGGGTTCCAGTATGGCTATGTGATGCTTTTTGTCCTAATGAGGTTGTTCCCCCTTTTACCATTATTATTGTCTTATCTTGTTTTGTCATGGCTTTTTTACATAATGTCAAGAATTTCCGAGGATCTTTAAATGATTCAAGATATATCGCTATAACATTTACAGTTGGATCGTCAATTAAATACTCTAAAAATTCATTCTCTCCAATATCCATCTTATTTCCTATTGAACAAGAATATCTAAATCCAATATTAGGGTATTTTGAGAAGATGTGCATCAGATAACCTCCATTTAACATTCCAGATTGACTCAATACTGCTATATTTCCACGATTATACTCCGAAAAGACACCAAAACTGGTAAAGAACCCTCCTTTATTTTCTGAGGAACTGCTCTCATCAAATCTAGTTAAACCCATGCAATTTGGGCCAACAACTCTGATTCTGGTAAAATTCTCCGTTATCTTTAAAATTTCATCACGTAGTTCCAATCCAGCATCTCCAACTTCCTCGAATCCTGAAGCTTCAATTAACGCGCCTTTTATTCCCTTTTTTATACAATCTCTAAGTAAATCTGGTATCACTTGATTTGGTACGTAGAAGATTGCGATATCGATTTCATCCTTTATATCTAAGATGCTATTTTTAAATTCTAACCCGTAGATCTCTCCTTTAGTATTAGGATTAATCGGAAACACTTTCCCATTAAAATTATTTGAAACTAAGTTTTGTACAATTCTATGTCCCCCTTTTAATGGATTTTTCGATGCTCCTATTACTGCTACTGATTTTGGATTTAGAAAAGCATGAATTATGTTATTTTCAGACAAACTTGTCATTTAAGAATATATATAAAGTTAAATGAGAAAATAATGTACGGTAAAAATAGTCTTCTACTTTCCTAAGTTCGATTTATTAGTATGGAAAGTTATAGGAAAAGCATTGTTTTCAATACAAACATTTAAATATAAAAAGTGATAATTGTTTTTATAGTAAAAATAATTTTTACAGTAAAAATATTGTGAATTTTTATGCCTGAAGAAAAAGAAAAAAAAGAAAAAAAAAAGCCAATGTTTGAAAAGGTGGGTCTAGTGTTTCGAAATCCCACGAGAGTAGAAATACTACGGGAACTTTCCTTTAATTCCCAACGTCCTGTGGATTTAGCAAATAAATTGGAAGTTGATCGTCAAAATATTAATTATCACATAGGCGCGTTAAAGAGAGGAGGAATAATTAAAACTCAGAAAATGGAAGTCTCAAAAGAGGAAGCACCAAAAATGAAAGGGGCCACAATTGATGAAGTGACTGAGAATGGAAAATTAAAAATCTCTTATGGAGTTGAACTTACAAAAAACGGCAAAGATATCGCGAGCCAATTTATAGACCCGCTTTACGAAGAAACAAATTTGGAAGAAGAGTATGAAAACTCACATATCAATAAAAAAAAGAGGAAAAATAATTATGAAAAATGTAAGCATTCAAATTGTTGAAATGTTATTTGAAAACCCGTTAGAAATTTTGGAATTTGAAAAACCTCAATCTCATGGTAATATGACAATTATCCCGATCATCTATAAGGGTAAATCATTAGATTTTATAAGTGTGAAAAAAGCTGAAGAACTTGGTTTAATAAGCATAAATGAAACTGATACTGTCAGTCAATTGGAAGTTGTAAACAATAGTGATAAACAAGTCTTAATCCCATTTGGTGTAACCGTTCACGGGGGAAAACAAGATCGAACTATCTGGGAACCCATCCTTTTAGCCTCTGGAGGAAAGCAGAATATTTCTGGGACCAATAAAGGAGCAATGGATCAAAAGTACACGGTTCCGGCGAAATGCGTAGAACAATCGAGATGGAATTATGGTAAGGGAAAAGGGTTTAAATCTTCCAATACAAGACTTCATCCCAATGTTGCTTTTGAAGCTATATCTTCTGTTGGTCAAGGGTCTGTTTGGAATGAAATACAGGCTTATAGATCAGAAATGAGTTATAATGCTAATATTGCCCCAACTCAGAGTTACTTAGAAATGACTGAAAATATTGAAAAGGAAACGAAAAAAATTGTTACCACATTTAAAAATCTAGAAGATCAGTGTGGTATAGCTACTTTTATTAATGGTGAATTTATTGGTATAGAATTTTACGCAAACGCACAAGTGTGGGAAGAAATGAGCAAAGATATACTCAAAGCTTTTGCCATCGAATCATTGAGATTTAAAAATAAATCCAAAGAAAAATCAGAACTAAGTTATGACCAATTGATCACAGCTTTACATAATTTAAATTTAAAATTTACTTCAAGAAATGGCATTGGTTTAGGCGAAGTAGTCGAATTTGAATCTCAAGATAAAAAATGGCGTGGCAATACTCTTATTCATGAAAACTCATTCGTTCAATTTTATATAGTCTCGAAAAGAGGCGGTAGCACGCAGACAAATATGAGGGAGCCATTTTTTCAAACGAATGTTGAACAAAGATATATTTAGGTTCCTAATAATTATTAATTTTTTTTTATATTTTTTCTATTTTATGTTTTGAAACAAACCTTATGCTTGGCTTGCAAAATTTGAAAAATAGAGTCGAATAAAAAAAATGAATATTTTTTATTTTAAATTATTAATTGCTTCCTTTAAAATAACCTCAAATCTTTCTAATATAAAATCAGCATCACTTTCGGTTATAATCAAGGGAGGTTTAATTTTTACAACATTTCTTCTTAGAATTTGCCCACGCATGGTAAGAATTGGCATCGATTCTCCCAAAAATATCCCATGCTCTGGAGCTATCAAAATCATTTCTTCAGATAATTCTGTAAATGGTTCTCGTGTATCTTTATTCTTTACTAATTCTACTCCAATGAATAATCCCTCACCTCGAACATCTCCAATCACCTCGTATTCCTCTTGCATCTCTAAGAATCTTTTTGTCATTTTTTGTCCCATTTTTTCGCAGTTTTCTCCTAATTTTGATACTTCTGCTACTCTAAGTGCTGCTAATCCCGCTGCAGCTAATACAGGATTGGAACTGAATGTAGTATGTTCTTCAGAAGGCCCGAATCTCTTCCTAATTTTAGGAGAAGCAATTAAAACACCTAAAGGAAATCCGCCTCCAATTCCCTTTGTATAAGTAATCATATCAGGTGAAACATCGACATTTTGTTCTTTCTCATATCTCTCTGTTAAGGTGAAATACTTTCCTGTTCTCCAAAAACAAGTCTGGCATTCATCATAAATGAGATTCACTCCTTCTTCCTCACAAGTGTATTTAAGTTTCTTTAAAAATTCGACAGGTGCTGGAATTTGACCTCCACCGGCTTGATTGGGCTCAATGATAATTCCTGCAAACTGTTTAGGAGCCATCCCTTTGATATAACTTTCAACAAGATCAAAGCATTCTAAATTACAACCAGGATCTTTTTTACCTCTAATCCCTTCTTTATACTTCCATAAACATCTGTAACAATATGGATAAGGCATCCGAGTAAAATGATCGTGTCCAAAATATTCAAATCGATTAACTGAATGGATGGGTTGAGAGGCACAACCAGTAATTAATGAATTTCCATGATATCCCCCCCAAAAAACACCAAAATTATTAGCACCTCTTGATGTCATCAATGCTAACTTCATTGCTGCTTCATTTGCAAGCCCTCCTCCCTCATTATTAATTGATACTCTCCCACCTTTGAGTTTGCCAGGAGCAAGTTCAGCAAGCTTATTTATTAATTTAGCCCTTGAGGGTGTTAAGGTGTTATATCTCACGTGCGTTAACTTTAACATCTGTTGATATACCGCATAATTTATATCTGGGTGAGCAAAACCTAATGAGAGTACCCAGTTCATTGATGTAACATCTAACAATTCTTTCATGTTTCCTTCTTTATCTCTCACTCTTACCCATGCAGAACCGGGTTCTTTTGCTTCAATGGGAATTAAAGGTTCTATAAATGAATTTAAACTATGTTTTTCAAATTCCATCAAATCCTCTTCATTAACCCCCGCAGGAATTCGTTCTAATTCCTCTTTTGTCAATACAATTGGTTCAATATCTTTCATGATGATTCATTTCAAATTAAATATTTATTTTAATATTAATACTTGCTTGAAAATTAAATATACGGAATTATTTATTAACGACACTTCCTCCATTTTAAAGAATAATTCTAAATGAATGATTACTTGCAAGGAATTATGGGTTGTTTTCTTCTAATTCGAGGCGTTCCTCAATCCGTTTTATTGCATTTGAAGCATGAATCCTAACAGTTCGATGGAAATCATTAACTCTGGATAATAAGGCATTTATGGCTTTTTCATCTCCAAAAGTTTCTAAAATCTTAATCATGCTTAATTTAACTTTATAATCTTCATCTTCACCAGACTTCAAATATTCTATCAATTGAGCAAAATCCTGATTTAAATTTCGCCATAATTCATTTTCGGTATCCTTTAGTTTGTACCAATTTTTTTGAAAGATATTGTAAACGGCATCTGCAGCAACCTTCTTGAGTAACCAATAGGTTGAACCCTTTTTCAAAAGAGAGATCAAGGTATTTAATGAAGAAGTCTGTCCTATTTTTCCTAAAGCGATGATTGCATTTTTCCGAATATCTACATTTCGTACTTTTAGGATACTAATTAAAGGTTCGGCAAATTCTTCTTTTCCAAGTTCTCCGAATATGAAGGCAATAATTTCCTTCATTGTATCATTATCTTTATCTAAATATGTGAATAAGTGATCATATGAAGCCTCTTCATTGTGAAGGTATATGTTTTTAATAGCATCGATGATTTGAAATTTCATATCAATATCAGTATATTCAAAACTTACATCATCAATATTTAAAATATCTAAAAGTTGTGGCACCGCAGAAATATCTCCTATTTGACCCAAAGCTTCAATAGATGCTATGGTGACTTCAGAATATAAACTATCTAAATTATTAAATAAGGAATCTAAAGATTCTTTAATTCTGAGCTTTCCTGATACGATGATTGCGTTTTTCTTAACAATAAAATCATCATTAAGTAAGAGTTTTATGAGATCATCTTTAATCTCATCTTTTAATAAAGTTAAAATAGCAATTACAGAATTCATGAATTCTGAATCCTCTTCTTTTAAAACTTGAGTCACTTCATTCAGTACAACATTTTTATGCTCAATGAGATTCGTTATAACTTCAGGATACTTAGTTTGAAGATAACTTACATCTTCAAACGAGATATTAATACTAGATAATTCATAGCCGATTAATTTGAATATTTCAGATTTATGTTCATTTGAATAATTATCATTTTTTAAAGAATCTAAAAGATATTTTATCAAAACATCGGGTGTTAAATCTAATAGTTGATTCCTGGCATATTTTTTAATAATTTTGTTTTTTGCCTCAAGATTCTCGATAAAAAGCTTGATTTCCGAATCTTCAAATCTTGTCTTGTTTATTGCTTTTAATGATGCAAGAATTATCGCAGGTTCGGTTGATTTTTGATCTATTACCCACTTTAATGGTTTTAGAGCCTTTTCAAGCTTCAGTTCTCCAAGAGCTTTTGCTGCTTCACATTTTATTTCTACTCCTTCATCTGATATCAGTAGATTCTCCAATGTATCATAGCATTCTTTACCAATCTGTGGTGTTTCTTCACAAACTAAACCTAAATATTTGATTGCTCGTATTCGTTTCGCTTCTTCCTTCGCTGAATCTAATATTTCAGTAAGCATTTTAACGGAATTAACGATCCCTAGTTCTTCTCGTCTTTGAAAAATTTCATCTGGATGAAGGTTTGGCTCCCACATATCTGAAAGCTGGATATTTTATTATATATTACAATTACTTACCATATAGCCCTTCTAATTATAAAAATTTTTTCAGTAGTTTTCATTAAAAATGTCAAAAAAAAATTTTTATTATAGATGAGACTCAATATCTTCTCACGTTAGATTTCTGAGAAGCCACCAAAAGAACTAACATTCAATGGTTTCCTCACTTGTTATTTATTTTTATCCGGAATAAATCCTTTATTGTGGTTGTTTAAGCCTTCAGATTACCTTTCTGAAGTAATGTGTAAAAAAATAAATCCTTAAATATAAGATTGGTACTAAATAGTATTAACAAATTATTATTTTGGCGAGAAACAATGGAAAATAATTTGAAATTTAAATATAAATCAGTTTTATTAATAGTTATTTTTGCTTTACCATTTGTTTTTGGAGCATTTGGCTATTTAAATATTGAAAAAAACGGAGATAGTACAAATATATACGCAGATCAAATAAAAGAGAAAGAGACATATAACAATAATATTGAAACTCCTAATCATTCTGATCCTGAAGTTCAATTACCAGAACCTACTAATGATTATGATTTTTATAGAAACCAACTTCTTGATCATTTTAATCTTACTTATGGAGATTATTTGAATATGGATGCACATGATAAAGGAATGTTTTATAATTACACTATTGCACTGTGGGGAAAAGAAAATGGAACATTAACTGAAGAAGAAGCTCAGCAATTAATAGAACATCACTCACCAACAGCTCTTGGAAAATATCCTAAAAGGGAAGCAATAATAGAAAATACAGATGGATCATTCATAGTAAAGTTCTCGATTACAGGTAAATGGGCTGAAAGGGTGACAAAAGTTACTGCTTATCTTGATGATGATGAAAATATCTTCTCTTGGGGTTCAAATTTTAAACAAATGCAAATTAAAGAAGAAATAACGCTATTTCCCGAAGGTCATATGGAAGACAATTATAAAAGTTGGGTTGGCAGTATAGTATGGGGGGAAAAAGCATCTTTTGAAATCTGGTGTGCACCAGGATATATTGATGATTGTGTTGAGATATTTATTGTAATAGAATGGGATTTTTATGATGTGTTGCATATTCTTGACCCTTGGCAGCACCAGGATACTAAATGGGAACGCTTTTCACACACAGCATACATACCTCCAGTGTCGGAGTGGCCATTATTTCCAACCACAGACATTGATTCCATAGATGATTTAATAGAGTGGACGCCTATAAACATAGTCGATGATGATACGGTAAAACCTATAGTTAGTTCTTTCATAGTTGATCAAGAAGATCTCAGGTATGATGGGTTTAATATTGATGTTCTTGACCCTCCAACTAGCATTAAAGAAGGGAAGACATACAAATACACTAATGATCAAGTATTGTTTATTTTATCTGAAGATGATTCACCACCAGGATCATTACAAATGGAACGTTACTCTGTTATAGATTCTTATGAAAAATGTATTGGTACTAATGAAGTTGAATTAATAGAAACGAGTGTATATCTTACTTTGGATTTATTTGGAATACCAATTACCACAGTTTCGAATGCTATTGGCTATGGTTTTAGCTTAGTAGACAATACACCCGGCATAAAATATAAATTTGTCGTCCAAGTAAGTGATTCTGATGATGATAGAGGAGAAATCGATAGAGAAACATCAAATCCTTTAACATTTTACTTATGCTCAGACGCGAGTTCTACTTCTTCCATAGATTTTGGTTTGATTATGGGGGCAGGAGCAGGAACAGCTCAACTTGTTCAAAAACTCGATGGTGTCATTCCAGATATAGATTTTTCTCACGTTGATTTCCAAACAAATGATGAATACGAAGTTTTTCCATATAAAAAGGATACAACCGCAACAGAGATGAGTTTTGATATACAATATTATAATCCATTCGAGTTTCCAATAAGAATTCAATTAGGATATAACCAATCTGAAAATAGTCCAAGATTATCAACAAGTATCGATATTGATCAATTCAGAATTGTTGAGAATGGATTTGAAGGACGTGATAATATCTATAATGGTTTTGGATCCGGAACACCTGAGGAAATTGAAAGCAGTGTCTTTAATTCTTATATACCAAGCGAAATCAATTCTGGCGGTACCGGATTAGGTACATTATGGTTTGAGCTTGAACCTAAAGAAACAAAGATTTTTGAAGATTTTCTTAAAATTAGAGTTGAAGATTTTGAATTGTTAAGTTATTTAGACTTACAAACACTTATGGAGGAAATTTCTATGTATATTGCGACAGCTAACTCCTTATCCTCATTAGCTTTTGATTTTATGACGTATGGTATATTTGATGAAGGTTTTCAAAGTAGTTATTCACTTGATAATACATTTAACCTTTACAACGCTTTATATCTTAATCCGTACTTGCACTCATTAAAAGCTGTATCTAATTTTGGCATTAAAGTTGAAAATGTATACTACCCAAAATTATATCTTCAAGACGAGAATGTTGCTATCTGGAATAATACTTTTTGTATAACAGATCGAGAAACTCTAAATTTATTTTTAATCGCAGACGAAGAACAAACGCTAGGTTATACTTTTGACTCTCAAACAGGATATAATCGCTTTAGATTTGCTTTTTATCCTCCCGATGAACAGGTATCCGCATTTGCTACATTTATTCGACAAAATTTATTACGTGATACTTTGTTATATATATCTTCATTTGGTTCTAGTTTGTCTGACGAAAATCCTTATAAGACATTATTAGAAGTTATTCCTATGATTACCGCTGTGGGTCTTTCTCCTCTTTTATATCATTTCGTTGAAATTATGAATGGATTCAACTCATTAGATTATAATTTTAATGAGAAACCGAACCCTGGGTTAATTTCAGTGTTAATTGATCAATTTCCAGAACTTCTGCAAGACAATGAATTAGCCATAAGAACTCTGTCATATTTAGAAAAATCATCTGAAATGGAAAGAGAGTTACAGGGATATTACGAAAGTATGAATAGATATCATACAGCAGTCATCTATAGTCAATGGTCTTCTTCTTCAAATCAACTATTTTATGCTGCAGAATTTTCTAAAAATGCAAACCAGTTTATGAATGAGATGACAATTGATTTAGCTTTTATATTAGCCACGATCAGTGATGGTCTATCTAATATAGGAATGGCTCCTTTCTCGAATGAGAATATAGATATGGTTAAAAATAACTTTGGATATGATACTAGATATCTAACAAATACATATGACCAATCAAGTTTTCGGAGTAACGACGAAAATACTAACTATTTAGCACAAACAACTCACAGATTTATAAATAATAATGCTCCTAGTGAAATTAGCGAGTTAGGTAGAGCTGCCTTAAACTCCATCTCATTTTACTCAAGTGCGAAAGATACTTTTAAGAACTTAGAAAAAACTTGTATTCATGCAGCAATAGACATTCAAAAAAATACGTTAAATTTTCCAATAATTGATGATACAGCTACTCAAGTATTAATAACTCTTAAAAAAAGTGAACTAAATAATGCTTCAATATTATTAGACAGTGGGTTATATCAATTATGTATTGATACACTTGAAGTTTTCAATGATTTTGTATTAGATAAATACATAGAAACGCGAAATCCAGAATTTTCTCACTTATACTATGAAGGTTCTAGACTTGGTTGCTTAGCACAAAAATGGAATCAAATAGATTTAGGAGTTTTTGATTATGAAGCCAAAGAAGTAGTTAATGGAAAAAGTATAGAATACATTTTTCAAATCCATAATGATATTAACTATGCAATGTATCGCACTAAAAACTTAATTGTACCCATATTCAATGTTACCGGATTACCTCCAGAAATTAATTTTAGGATCACTTACTTGAATTCAACAGAATTACCTCAAACTCTAGATGGTCACTATTATATTCCAATAGGTCCAGAAGAATCTATATTACTAAAATTTGTCGTTGAAATTCCCTTAAATAGCCCATTTGAACTAGAAATGTATAATTTTGAGATGTTGGCATTCAGTGAATTTATTGATAAGAGTACAAATTACCGACAAAATTTCACTTTAAGCATTTTAGAAGATGATTTAACTCCTCCAGAAGTTACACTTTCCTATAATGGAGATGGATACGATTCAGATCCTGGGATCCTTGAGTTTTCAGTAATAGAAGACGGTTATGGAAGTGAAGCTACCGGGAATTTAACAATTATAGGACCAGATGACTTCATCTATAAACAACAATTTGCTGAAGGCATGAATATGAAGGATCTAAGTAATCTTATTCTTAGTCCAGGAGAATATACTGCAACCTTATTTGTCGAAAACAATGACGAGGATAGAGGAGAAATTGACGAAGAAATCGATCAAATTAGTATCTCATTCGCTATTTTAGATGATGATATAGATGGACCAGTGCTTACTCTGATTCATGATGGAGACGGTACGGATGGATCTCCAGGAGTTCTTATATTCTCAATAACCGAAGAAGACTCAGGAAGTGAAGCCACAGGATATGTAACAATTGAAGACCCATTTGGGTATATCGTAAGCAGTGAAATTTATGCTGAGGGAACATTTACTTTAGATTTGAATACATTCGATCCAAAACTTTGTGAACTTGGTTTCTACACCACGACATTACATGCCAAAAATAACGACGAAGACGGATGGGAAGGAGATGGAGAATCATCTTCTA
>Ga0307445_10001031_pt1 | contig 15588 bp, 11 predicted proteins | sample SalMarSW160330MG_FD_202147 | JGI IMG/M metagenome (GOLD analysis project Ga0307445, IMG submission 202147) | Salt marsh sediment microbial communities from the Plum Island Ecosystem LTER, Massachusetts, United States - SW1603-30 | ecosystem: Environmental > Aquatic > Marine > Intertidal zone >...
GTTTTCTATCATTCCCGGTAAATCAACAGAGAATGCTTCGGGCTCTTTCTGGATGGACTCGCCATACGTCGGGATCAGTTCGCTCGTCGTTACTCCCTTCCACTTCTCTGAATTACTTTCCATCAACTCGAAAATGGGATAAACCACCTGCCTGAACATCGGCCCCAAGTTTTCTAAAGGATCTTTGACATCGTGAATTTTTGTGCCCAGGTATGCCTGGCATATGGATTTGTCCGAAACGATCGCCGAAGTCGTCATCCAGATGTCTATGCCAAACCTAGCGATATCGGTCATCCAGATTTCAGGCCCACAGGAATAATAAAAATCGACCATCTTTTCAGAAAGGCCGAAATCGCCCCCTATAGGCTGACGGACTCTTTTGCCATAAAGAGCCCGTGTCATGTTATAGGCGATATTGTTGGTAATGGTAGCGTCGTATTTGTAACGGGAATAAACGGGCGCGACAAAATCATGGCCATGGGATAACACAGGATCAGCAAGGGCTTTCACCCATTCCGGTGTGATGCTGCGGAGGTCTGCGTCGAACAACAAACAGACTTTGGCTTTTAAAAATGAGGCGGCTTCAAAAATCATCCGCAAAGCACTTCCTTTGCCGGGAATCCCCCTATAGATGGTGACGATTTTTTCGACATAGGGATGAACCACTTTCTCCTTAGCTGCCTCTCTTGTATCGTCCGTGGATCCCCCATCTGAGATGATGATGACAGTCCGTAAATCCTTGTAATGCCGGGAGATCCCCTCGCTCACGGTATCGACAACATATTCGATGGTGGAATCATTGTTGAAGCAGGGAATTCCCACCACCAAGTCCGCTCGATCCATCTTTTCGAAACGCCTGTTGGCCCAAGGTCTCATCGCTGTGTGGAATTTCATTCTGCCTATTGTAATACGAATCGACTGCTGTTGACAGGAATATTTGTATTGAGTCGATATTTGCTTTATTGCAATAAGCAGGGTATATCTGATAAAAATCATCCGGGCACAACGCTCTGGAAGGAGGAAAAAACATGGTTCTCCAAAAAATATTCAAAGCTTTGAGAAAATATTTTGTCACCGGGATGATCGTCATCATTCCCATTTGGGTGACGATTTTGCTATTGAGAGCTATAGTCAATCTTATCCAGGATGCTTTCGCGGTTCTTCCGCCTGCGGTTCATCCCCGAACCTATATCTCGTTTTTCGGAATAGAACTTCTCATCGGCCTTGTTATGATTCTTATGGTCGGATTGCTCGCCAGGAATTTTTTCGGGAAAAAATTCATCAAACTGGGAGAGTTGATCTTAGCAAAAATCCCGATCATCAAAACCATCTATCAGGGAGTTAAACATCTCACGATCGGTGTTCTGGGAGAGAAAAGGATGTTCTCCAAAGTCGTTCTCCTGGAATTTCCGATCAAAGGCTTATCCTTCATAGGATTCGTCACAGGGGAGGATACCCAGCTCATCCACAACCGGGAGGGTAAAAAAATGCTGAATGTCTTTATCCCCACCACTCCCAATCCCACATCGGGATTTTTCTGTGTCGCAGCAGAAGAGGAAGTGACATATTTGGATATAAGCGTGGATGAAGCATTCAAGCTGATTATCTCAGCCGGATACTCTAACCTTCAGCCAGGATAATAGGGATTGTCTTCGAGTCGGAACATGTAATCCGGATCTATAGAGGGTTCATCTCCCCGATGTTTGGTCATCAAAGATACCTTATTCGCGAGTAAATCGACAAAGTTATCCGCATAGATGAAAGGAGTTTCCTCGGTGCCAGAAACTATCATCCATTCTACTGGGGCATTCTTCCACAGATCGATCAGATCGCCGCAATTCTGGATCTCCCTTTCGATCATCTTATCCAAAAGTTTCCGGCAAGCGCTTCTGACTTCAGGATTTTTGGAATCCTGGTGCTCATGGACCGCGAATATCCAAACAGCGGTGTTTCTCAGGGTTGTGTACAGACACTTAAGCGCACGTGATCGGCAATACTGATCTTCGAAGACCGATTGAGCTTTTCGATCTCCTTTTTTTGCAGCCTGATCCCTCTTCTTTTCGAAATGACTTATTGCCGATTCCAAAGGATGCCAGACATTCTCGTCTATTCGTGAAAAAGCCATAAACGCATAGTCCTTGGTGACAAGTTCGAAGAGCACATCCTTGGCCAAATCGACCCTGTTGGGATTATGGATGGAAGTGCACATATGCGACTCGTAATATGCTCTTTCTTTTTCGGGGATCCTGTCGATATCCGGAACAAGCGGCCGTACAAAAAGCCTCTGCCAGACGACTCCGTAATGGGAATAGATGGAGAGTGGAAGGAACGACCGAATAGCCTGTTCCATAAGGCGCCAGCCCTTAACCAAATCCTCTGCGTGTTGCCGACCCGCAAACTTTATGGCAATTTTCTTCACAGCTTCTTCGATGTCCATCGAGGGATTCAATTGAAAGAGCCGGAAAATTTCTTGATTCACCGCATAAGGCACTTTATCGGGTGGATGGATGCCTCCGACATGGGCCAGATTCCTAATGCCCTGTTTCACAAAAGCATGTAATTTTTCGTGGGCAAGCCACGGAAAAGGAATTCCCAAAAGAGGCTCATGGTTGGTGTGAGATCCGAATGAATGATAGAAATAGGCGCGACAATTCCGGGAATCCAGTTCTCCCTTCACATCCCCCTCTTTATCTTCCAGAGTATTGTGATAAGCCGATCCCAGAACTTTGACATCCGGGTATTGGGGATGGGGATAATTGGATTCCCATCCTTGAGTCAACAATGAATTTACCTCCACGTCCAATCGCTCTTTGAGTTGAGGCCAAAGATAGTCCCTCTCGCCATAAAAGGACTCCAACCGTGTGATGATGCGGAATCCTGGATTGATCCGGGATCCGGCATTCCGCAAAAGGGTAAAAAAGCGGACGATATTCGCCGCAGCCTCTTTGGCGATCGCCCCATCGTCCTTCCATTCCCGTATCAGGTAAGCCCCGCCATTGCGCCCCACGTAAAGAGACTTGGTGTGTTCGAAGCCGGCCCCGCTGTCATTGCTCCATATCGTCATGTAGCCCAACTGCGGGACGTCCTTCATCAACTTGATCAAAAGCTCCTGGTAGTGCTTTAGGACAACAGGATGGGCAATCGATAGATTATACCGAGGTTTAAAACTTCGGAACGGATGGTCCACACGCGCGCCTCTCAGTGTAGGGTATTTCTCGAACAATTTTTCAGGAACAGACCGGGGTTCGAAACAAAGCAGCCCTGGAACAAGGCCATACTTCACAGCCAGCCGGGCATTTTCTTTCAGTTCACGCAAATTGTACTCAAGATATTCCGCCGGATATATATCTCGATTCAACCGGCTGGAAACGAATTGGTCGAGAGCAGGGCAATAGGTGTAAAAATCCGGATAAAATTCCCCTTCGACACCCTTCTCCCATGGTTGGGGAAAGGCCAGAGCATTGACTTCGATGTGGGTGAATCCCAAACGGGCATATTCCCGGATATATTTTTCCCGGTCAAAATCCCTAATCAGACGGGCATACTGGGTGAGAAAAAGATCGAAGGTCGACTTTTCGACTGAAAAGGCCATTTCTTTCATCCAGGGCAATCCTTCGGAAATGTTCTCATCCAGCAAATCTTCTATCAGGTGAGTGAATCCGGTAAAAAGAAAATAGGGTTTGGAGCTCAAAAGCCAGAGACATTGATTGACATCGCTGTTCAGAGACACCCAGTCATCTTGCGTAGAAAAGACCAGTTTTTTATGATCCAATCGATCCGGAAAACCCTTAGGGATGACGGCAATATACAGGGCTCCTTCTTCCGAGATAAATCCAGAATCCCCAACCTTGCTCACATCGGCCCGGCTATCGCAAAAACCGAGAAGCTCGTTCGCGATAGTTTCCTCCACAGGATAGCCCTTCTGAGGAATCCTTACCTGTCTGACCTGTTGCAAAGCCTCTTTGATCTTCATTCCGACCTCCGTCCAGCTAAAACTCCATGTAGCCCAATTCGCGCAAAGCCAAGAATGCCGCCCCGAAAACGCCTGCCGAATCTCCTAATTTTGCAGGGATGATGGGGACAGATTTCCGAGGGATCCCGAACAGGCATTTCTCCATCATTGGGGGAACTCTCTCGTACCACAGCGGAATATTGGATACTCCCCCTCCGAGAATGACGGCCTCCAGATCGAATGAGTTGATCGTATTGGCAAAAAACACAGCCATGATCCGGCAGCTCTCCTCGAACAATCGATTGGCGATTGGATCTCCTTTTTCAAAAAGATCAAAGATTTGGGGAAGTTCCAAATCCTGTCCGCTCAACTCGAGAAACCTTCGGCTGTGACTGGGGCCGGAAAGATAAGCCTCAACACATCCCTTCAGCCCACACTCACATAGCCTTCCGTTGATATCGATGGATGTGTGTCCGATCTCCCCTGCTCCCCCTTTCGAACCCCTGTACAGCTTGTTATCCAAGATCAATCCGCACCCCACGCCCGTTCCCAAAATGACGGCCATCACGTACCGGTATTTGCCAACACAACTGGCAAAAAATTCGGCCAGAGCCAGACAATTGGCATCATTGTCCACGACCAGGGGAACGTTCAGTCGGTTTTGCAAACCCTGGATCAGTCCCGGTTCCTCATACACAGGCGTGTGAGGGGCTCCGTATAGGCGGTCTTCTGAAGGAACATATGTTCCTGGTGTTCCCATACCCACAGCAGCAATGTCCCTCCCTTCGGAAACCTTGCGGATGACATCAAGAATGTTCTGGATGACATGCTCCAGGCCCTTGGATGCCTCTGATTGTACCCGCCGCCGGGCTATCAGACTCCTGTTCCTATCCAAAAGACAGGCCTCCACTTTCGTTCCACCCAGGTCCACTCCGACGACATACTTTTTCATTTTCAAGCCTTCCTTCCTGTCTTGCCCAGCACATCCCAAGTCTCATACACGGTGAAAACGTTTTCGGGATCTGCCTCGAGGCCGAATTCACACTGACCGATCACCCCGCCATCTCGATACATATGGAGCCAAACTTCGTACACCGCCTGCTGGATATCCTCTCGGGATCCATGGGGCAAAAGATTTTGCCGGTCGATCTCTCCCCAGAAAGTCACTTTGCCTCCATACCTCTCCCCCAACTCCTTGACGCCCATACAAAAGATCTGGGCATTGAGCGCATCCACACCCAATTCGATCAGATCCGGCATGATATCCATGATATATCCATCCGAGTGCATAAACAGATGCTTGCCGTGATGTTTGGCGACTTCTGCATACTCCCTGTACATCGGCAGGAATATTTGACGGAATAAATCAGGTGAGGTGATCAATCCCTGCTGGCTGCCCCAATCATCCATCAAGGAAATGGCATCCACCTCGGTCGATGCCCAAACTTCCACTTCCTTGAGATAGTGCTTGTGAATCCTGTCCAGGAGTTCAAACAACTCTGGAGGTTTTTCAGCCAGATCGATAAAGGCCTTCTCCATGGTCCGGATAAACTGAAACCGTTCGAAGGGCCGGACAAAAGATCCCATCAAAACGAACTGGTCGGTCCCCCTACAAAAAGCATTGATCGCTTCCCGGTCGAGCTTGAGGGTGGCGTCGGGAGGTTCAAATTCATCCAGGTCTTTCCAGTCAGCCACCAGCGGAGTTTGGACGATCCCGATAACACCATCCATGGGATTGGAAAACCGGCAACCCCATTCGTCGATGTAGGTTCCTTTTTTGTAGCGGTCTCCCTGTGTACCTAAAGGTTTCGAATAGATCGCAGGAGCCGGCACGACATCGTCCGGGAACACATCATGCAATCTTTTCACGAATTCCGGGTAGTTTTCCTCTGCCCAGGGCAAAATCCCTTTGTGCCGGGGGATTCTTTCGGGTTTATCAAAGGTCAGGGTTTTCTGGACTAGGCGGCGTGAATTCATGCGAGTTTCCCTTCGGGAAAGTTGTGGTAGCCTGTGAGATCCAGCTTTTTTCCCGGCCGTGCCCAATCCAAGTGAGCCTCGCTCGGCAAGATACCCTTTTTGTAGCAATCTTGAAGCTCTCGATGGAGATCTTTGACCCAGGCTCTGTTGCCTTCAGGATCGGATTTTATCCTGGATCCGGGAAAATCTATTATGGCAAGAGCAGATTCCTGCATGCCGTTCATGCAAAGCGTTTGGGCAACAGAGGCCTCAGGCCCGCACAGGATGTCTTTTGGCGCTCGGATGGTTTCGACGGCTTCGAACAGTTTGCGCTGGGGATGTTCGGCCTCAGGAGAACCATAATGTTTTACACCCCCTCTGTACTCCCTGGCTATGATGTCATCGGCATTTTCGCCGTAGGTCACTGTGGCCTTCTCGAATTCCAATTCAAACAACGGCCCCAGATCATCGGATGTGGTGTGGGAAGCGTAAAATAAAATTTCAACTCCTTCACGAGTGAACGCACGGCACGCCACTGTGTCGTAATTTTCTATGGGGTAAGTCCTGTAGAGTTCGGCCGTGACTCCGGCTGGCATGGCACACCCATTCAGTTCGTCTCCAAGCAAATAAAAAAGATTGTGGAGGAAGTGGGCCATGGCATTGTTGGCCGGGCTGTCCAACACCCACATTCCCTGCGTATCCTTGATCTTGCCTGCCCAATCATTTCTTTTGTAATAGCCCAAGTCCCGGGGCCAAAAACACAGGGTTTTCATCCGGATAGGTTTCCCGAACTTTCCCCCCATTATGTCTTGTTTGAGTGATTGTATCGCGCGGGAATAAGACCACTGGTATCCGATCATCACCCATAGGCTTGTCCTCTGCATGGTTTTGATCAAAAGCTCGGCATCCTGGATGGTCGCCCCGATGGGTTTTTCGCACAGGACACAGCTCCCCTGCTCGAGGGCGATAGATGTTTGGGACACGTGATGGTGAATCGGGGAGCAAATTATCACAAGATCTGGAACTTGTGGACTTTCATAGGCAGAGGCAAGGGTGGGGAGAATCGGGATTTGACGGTCTCGCAATTCATCTTGGTAAGCGGATCGTTCCGGATAGGGCTCGACGACGGCCACAAGATCGACTTCTCCAGGGAGAAAACCTGCCAAAATAGTCTCAAGATAGGGTAATCCTATCCCGGAGATCCCGACCAGAACCACAGAAACGGATTCGATTTCTTTCTGTTGCATATCCTTGATCATTCAGCTTTAAACAGAGAACTCTGTGTTTTGAGTTTTCTCTCGACCAAATCCAGTTCGAACATCTCTTTGGTTCCCAAATCCACGGCGATGGTTTTGATCTCGAATGCGCTCAATGAAAGCCCGCATTCCAGGTTCAAAGTGGGTATAGAAATTTGGGTTTTTCTGCCTTTTCCTGTGGGTTCGAAGAGACGGAAAACCAGCCAATTTTTATCCTCGGTCATTTTCATTGCTGTGACTTGAACGGCATTATCGTTTAAAACCAGACTTGGCAGTGGAGTCTTGCCTTCTCCTGATGGAAAACTGCAGAGGGCCATGGGTGTCTCATTTTTAGCAAGGGCTTCCCGGTCGACAAGAGTGAGGCGTTCAGTCGCTTTCCCGCCATTTATCCAGAAACGGAAAATCCTTTCCCCCTGATCCATCCGGGGCAAGAATCGATCCTGCATGCGCAGGATCCCGAAGTCTCCCAAATCGGTTGCATAGGCCGGTGAGCGTAGGAGAGAGAGGCGGACTTCTCCACCTTTGAAATCGAATCCATAAATTCTGTCATTGATCACTGTCAGGGCATGTCGATTGTCCGAAGAAACCAAACTCACCCATTTTTGCGCCATCAGCTCATCTTCGGTCGGGTCGAATTCATGCACGCCATAGGCCACCTGCCCCCGGCAGATCCCGTTGCGAAATGCAGAGGGGATGGCAATCTTCAACATGCGGTCCTTTTCATTCCAAAAAACCCGGGTTTCCACTTCGAACTCACTCCCCTTTTTCGGGAGCTTGTAGCGATGACAGATATTGGATTGGTTGTACTGGAAAAGAGTTTCTACGACCGTCCTGACCGGGCCATCTTCGACGATCTGCACATTTTTCAATTTAGAACCGGATACACCTGCAAAACGCGCGCTCTCCTGTTCGGGCATAGCAGAAAATTTTCCTTCATAATCCCGGAAAGAACGAACTTTCATTCCCCAGGAATCAGCGTCATCCTCCATCACCAATGCTTGAAAAGCCCGCGGCCTTAAAAAATCGACCCCGTTGACCTTGTAAGACTCCATCAAACCCGTGGTCGTGCGGATGGTCCATTCCGCTTTGTCAGAACGCAAAGTAAGCAGCGATTTTTCCGCTTTGAGAGGGAGGGAAAGCGATGGTTCTTTTTTCAATCGGCAGACAAAACGGTTCATCTGTCCCGGTTTCAGATCAGCTTTAAACACAGTACGCTTCCGCCACTCCACAGATAGGGTGCTGCTCTCCTTTTCTAGCTGAGAGGGCAACTTTTTTCCTCGATAATCCCACACATGGGGAATTAAATGGCATTTTTCATCGAAATGCGGTTCATGAGCCTGAAGTTCACAGGTCACGATCTGTTTGATCGGGAAAGGATGAGGATTATAAACGAATATCGGAAACTCTCCGTCTTTGGCTTTCTGTTGCCCTGAAAGAAGAGCGAAAAAGGAGCGGGCCCTCAAACGGGAAAGGATCTCCAGGCCATGATCCAGCCTCTGTTGGGCATACTTTTCCACTTCTGGGATGCCAGAGCCAGGCAGGATATCATGAAATTCACAGAAAAGAAGGTCTTTCAAGGATTCTTCGAGGTTTTCCCATGGATAGGGCATCAAATCCAATAAAGCGGCATGCGTGGCCATTTTTTCCGTAAAAAAATAAAGGTTTTCCAATTCCCTGTGTTTTTTCTTCACGACAGACATGGATGTGTAGCAACCCACGGCCCAGGGATTTAGATCTCGGGAATAACGCGGGAGTGTGTCTTTCTCTTTATTGAGTCTGGAAAAATATTCCTCCGGAGTTCCATGGCGGATATCCCATTTTTTTTGTTTGGCCAGCAACTTCCTTATTTTATTTAAATCCTCCCGGGACGGCCCGCCCCCGTGGTTGCCGATCCCCCAAAGAAGGATCCCCGCTTTCTTGCCTGGATTATCCGCCACCCATTTTTGAATCCTCTGGGCAGCTTTTCCTTGCGGGGAATTGTAGTGTTCTGTGGCTCGGTGGGCAATAATCTCGGAACCATCGTACCCCACCCACACAAAATCCTCTGCAGAAAGGGATAGCCAACTCTGGTCAGGGCGGCAGAATAGATAAGATGTGTGGCCTGCTTTTTTCAGAATCTGCACCAGTCCTCGGGTGTGGCCGAAGGGATCGAAATTGACGGCTGTTTTTGGTTCCACATCGAACTTTTTTCTGAAATACTTTTTGCCGACCAATATCTGCCGGACAAAGGACTCTCCTGAGGGGATATTGCAGTCAGGTTGGACGTACCATCCTCCCAGGATATGCCACTTTTTCTTCTTCACCAGCTCCTGGATCCTGGCAAATAGTGCGGGTTCGTATTCCTCGATCCACTGGTAGAGGAGGGCTTCATTGTGGGTAAACACAAATTCCTCGAACTCTTCACACAGTTGAGCAGCGGTTCGGAAGGTCGCGAGCGCCTCTGCTGCTCCCTCCTCCCATTCCCAAAGCCATACCGGGTCCAAATGGGCATTGCAGATTAAATACAACGTCCTGTCTTTCATGGAATTCTCCTTTTATCAATGTCCCTCGAATTCAATCATGGCAAGCCAGGCGAATTCAGAAACCTTTCCGGTAACGGCGTGTCATGGTCACGAGCCAGGAATGAAGAGGAAGGAGCGGCTGGAATTTTTTCCAGCAATAGCTCACCAATTTTTTAGAATAAAATTCCTCAGGGATGGATGTTTCTATCCCCGCATGAAATCCGTTGAACAAAAGCAATTCTGCACGAGGATGAGAGGCATCGAAACCAGCAGGAACGCGTTTGTAGTGTTTCCCTCCGATTTGATAACCTTTTGTTTTTTCTATCTTAGCCACGATCTCGGCCAGATCCTTGCCGTGTTTGGCATGCAGGACAGAATTCCTGTAGGTATCGAATAAATATTTGGGAAACATGTATAAGCCAACACCCATAATCAGGACAGTCGGTTCCAGGTGAAAATAAAATCCGGGACATTCCATGCGCGGCCGGGTACCTTCCCAAAAGAATATCCCCATGTTGGTCTTGTAAGGCGATTTATCCGGGCTGAACCGGGTGTCCCGGTTGATCCGGAAAAGCGATTTATTGACCTTTGGCACAGCCATGATGTCCGGAACGTGTGTCCTCAGTTCATCCCCCATGGCTAACACAAAAGCCTTGGCAGGCTGCATCACGTAGGTCTCATAATCATGCTTATGAGATTCGAACCACTTTTTCGTGTTGTTCTTCTTGAGATCTCCGAAAAATTTGACAGTCTCTTTGTAAAATCCTTGAAATTTAAACTGTTCTGGCATTATTTGATCTCCTATTCATTGACAACGCTGCCGTAGACGATCCGGCTCAGTTCCGCGATCAATTTTTCGGCATCTTCGCGCTTTTCGATTCCCCGAGTCAAAATCACAAAGACATAGGGTTTGTGTCCTTCCGGAAATACGATAGCCGCGTCATGGTCGATCCGTGTGATGGACCCGGTTTTGTTCGCGACCTTGACTCCCTCTGGAATACCTGATGGTATCTTGTTGCGGTACTTTTGCTGCGCCAGTATCTCGATCATTTCTTGACAGGCTTTTTCGGAAACAGCCTTCCCTTTTGCGATGGCATACATGACCTGCATCATGCTCAGGGCATCGGTCTGGTTGTTCAATCCTTTTTCATAGGCCTTGATGTCCTCCACACCACGCAGAACCTTCATGTTCTGGATCTCCAATTCCGCCAACGTTCCCCTGATGTTCTCTACACCCACAAATTCTATGAGTATATTCGCGGCCAGGTTGCTGCTCACCGTGATCATCCGATGAACCAGCTCCCGAATGGCCATTTCCTTTCCGATGTGCTGATAAATATCATCGTCCGAATCTTCGACAACCGTGAGGGAATACGGGCTCCCGTCCACGATGCTCTTGAAGTCATTCTTGACGTTGATTTTTTCATCCAGTGAAAACTTTCCCTGTTCTGCTTGTTTAAAAACCTCGATCATTACCGGCACTTTCATCAGGCTCGCCGCATGCATGATTGCTTCTGGATTTATCATCAAGAATTTAGTAGCGTCCAAACTTTGGAATACAATCGACACATCTGCACCTGATTTCTGAATTTCTCGTTTCAGTTTCTCTTGTAATTCTTCGATATCAGCTGACCGAGATCCTTTTAAAGTACTTGAGCTGCCACATAAAGGAAAAAGACCAAGACACAGAAGGCCAACAATCAAGATATGTAACCAAATCCTTTTGTTTTTCATCATATTCCCTATCCTAACGTTGGACGCGGCCCGTGGTGTCTCCTGCCACAAGGCGTTCCACTTCCTCGACGCTGACGATGTTGAAGTCACCACAGATGGAGTGTTTCAAACAGGCAGCCGCTATCCCGAAGGACAGAGCTTCTTCGTCCTTTTTCTCTTGTAGGAAGCTGTAAATCAAACCGGCGGCAAAGGCATCCCCTGTTCCCACACGATCCATGATCGGCACATGATATTTGGGCCCCTGGATGAACTCATTCCCATTGAACAGGCAAGCAGACCAAAAGTTCTCCGAAGCAGAGATGCTTTCCCGAAGCGTAATGGCGACTTTCTTAAAGCCAAACCGGTCCACAAGAGATTTTGTCAAATCTTTGTACCCATCCACATTCAACTTGCCTTTATCGACATCCGTATCCCTGGGTTTGATGCCGAATACTTTCATCGGCTCCTCCTCATTCCCGATCAGGATGTCCACATGGGACATAAGATCGGTCATGACCATTCGGGCCTTTTCTTCTGTCCACAGCTTTTTCCGGAAATTCAGGTCGACACTGACAGTGATCTCCATTTTCTTGGCCTGATCCAAGCCTTCGCTCAGGCTATTCAGCAATGAATCGCTTAGAGCGGGTGTGATTCCCGTCCAGTGGAACCAGCGAGCTCCATGCAAGATTCTCTCCCAATCCACATCTTCCGGGCGGAGCATGGAAACGGCCGAATGAGTCCGGTCGTAGACCACTTTCGAAGGCCTCATCCCATGCCCATGTTCCAAATAATAAATCCCTATCCGATCCCCTTTCCGGACAATGAACTGCGTGTCCACTCCATATCTCTTTAACATCCCGATAGCTGTATTACCCAAGTCATTCAGCGGAAAGGCGCTCACATAACTTGCATCTATCCCGAATTGAGCCAAAGAAACAGCCACATTGGCTTCAGCTCCGCCGAAGTGAAAATCGAACGCCTTAGCCTGCCGCAACCGCACTCCTTTGGGGGGAGACAAGCGGACCATCATTTCACCAAAAGTGACGACCTTAGAGCTTTTGACTCGAATTTCAGGTTTTTCCAAAACCGGTTTTTTGCTTTCAAGGACAGGCTCGGATTTCAGGGCTACTTTCCATTGCCTAATTTCCGCTTTCATCTTTTCAGGATCATCTAAATGTTTGGCCAGCGCAGAGGCACAAAATATTCCCAGAGGGTCTGTCTGGATCGTCTTTTTCATTGTTTCACGAGTGATGCCCCCCGTGTAGACAACAGCCAAGTCTTTGTATGGCCCTCTCCAAGCTTTAACCAGATCAATATTTGCGATATCACCTGAATAAGCAGGAAATAGCTTGTAAATCCATTGATAAGGATACTTCTTGCTGAGATCTTCGATTTCACACCCATAATCCATAGCTTTCCTGACTAGCTGTTTACCCACATCGGAAATTCCTCCCGGGATGCACATGATGTCTTTTTTCACGCAAACATCGATAACCTCGGGAATGTAATCAGCAGACACGATACCAGCAACGCCCGCTTCGATAGCTCGCTCAGCTTGATCGCTAGTCATCACCGTCCCGGCCAGAACAAGAGCACCCCGATGTTTGTCGAGAATGGCTTTTATCCCCCCAAGAGCATGCTCCGACCGGAAAGCGATCTCCAGGAGAATCCCTTCCGCTTCGCATAGTTCAAACGCTTTTACGCACTCTTCCACACTCTTGGGATTCAACAAGGCCACCAACCTGATATCTTTAAGTTTTTCAAATAACTTGGCCGACTTATTCATCACCGATCTCCTTTACAACCGCTGAATGTTCATCCCGCCGCTCACTTCCACCACCAATCCTGTCGAATAGGCAAAATCTCCCCGAGCTAGCGCTGTGACAGCCCTTGCCACATCTTCTGGGTACCCCCACCTCTTCTGGGGAATGAGGCCTCCGGCTATGAGTTTATCATACTTTGCTTTGACAGGAACCGTCATATCTGTTTGGATGATGCCCGGCCGCACCTCGTACACATAGATACCATGTTCAGCCAACCGGTCGGCGAAAATTTTTGCGGTCATGCTCAAAGCGGCTTTGGAAATGCAGTACTCCGGCCGGGACGGCGAGGAGACGTAAGCAGAGATGGAAGAGACAAAAATGATGCAGGGTTTATCTGTGAATTCTTCTCCCCTCTGTCGGATCATTTGTTTTACGATCGTTTGGGTGAGAAAAAACGCTCCTCTGGCGTTTATGGAAAGCACTCGATCGTAACTTTCAGGGATCGTCTCCAGTATATCCATCCTCTTCTCCGGGGCAACGCCGGCATTGTTCACCAGCACATCGATCCTTCCGAACGTACCGAGTGTTTCTCTGAGAATCGTTTTATGACCGTCCAGTACAGATACATCCGATCGAATCGGCAAAAATTTGCGGCCAAGTTCTTCGACCTTCTCTCTGACTTCGAAAAGACCTTTTTGTTTGTTATCGGGATCAGCGAGCAGGTCGACTCCCACGATATCGAATCCATTTTTCGCCAATTCCAAGCATATTCCCCTGCCTATTCCTCTTGCAGCCCCTGTCACCAACGCGACTTTTTTATCACTCACTTTTCCCTCTCCGATATCCAGGAAATTACCGTCAAATCAAACACGGCATCCGCATTTTATCAAAAAAAGAAAAATTTCTCATATTTATGATATCCTTTTTCGTAACCGTGTTTGACAGATCCACAGGATTGTGAATAAAATTGAAGGGAATAATTCGAAACATGAATTCTGAGGGAAAGGGGCAATGAAAAAAATCTTTGTATTCTTTGTTTTCGTTTTATCTTTGAGCCTCTCTGCTGTGAGTACTGAAGAGGCTTCGAACAAGGCAGTTTCTATCAAAATCTTAAAGAGCACCTCATCCCAAGAAGTCTCAGGAGAAAAGGCAAGCGAAGGCCGAGTATTCATCATCTTGGAAACGGAATGGGAAAATATCCACCCCAAACAGAAGATAGAAAAGGACAAGTTGGAAGGAAAAACGGACAGGACAATGGGTGTAGGGACATTGGCCGGCAAGAAAAAAAAGGAAACAGAGTTGGTCGAGGTTGACGTGGCTTACCAGGTAGGGAAGCTATATGACCACGTTTATCTCCTCGTAGATGGTCTGGCTTATCCCCTCCATAATATCACCGAAGATATTCCTGAAGGAGTGAAACTGCAAAAGACTTTTGCGATAGCCAAAAAGGGGGAAAAGCGAAAGGCCAGTTTTGTTTATCTAATCCCCGAGCATGCAAAGAACCTCGGCTTTCAATTCTTCGACTACCAATACGGACATGTTCTCCTCCCGGTCCGAGGAGATCTGAAATTGGCCCAGGGTTCTGGAAGCCCTCCAGAAAATGTACTTGGACAGATAGAAACCGGATTGGTAGAAATCGCTGCTCACGCCGTTGACTTTCAAAATGCATATGCCGGTGATGAAGCACCCGAGGATTGGCGATATGCTGTTGTTCAACTCAGCGGAAAAAGCCTTTCAGGCAAAAATGTCAAAGACATCGTCCAGTTCGAACCTACCGAATACACATGGATAAACACTGAAGGAGGCTATTTGTATTATGCCTCAGGTGGATCAACGAATGAGGGAGGAATGATCCGATTTACTCCCGAAGTATTCCAGCACCAGGAAATTGCATTTCTGATTCCTTCCTCCGCTCGGGTAGCTCAGCTGGGCATTAGACTCCGAAACGCTGTCTTCCAGCTCAAACTAACTGACAAAAAACCGGAGGATATGCCCGATGCTATTGCCACACACCGCGATGGCGATGTCATGGAAGTGAAACTCTTCGGAACGCGGGAGGAAGGTGGCAGAGTTGTTTTAGATGTCGGTATCCAATCTTTGGCCACTAGCGGCATCGAAATACAGAGAAAAGCCCAATTTCAACTTGTTGTAAATGATGAAAAAATTTCATTGGATGACTCGGCAACAGATCGACTCCTGCACCGTCCTCCAAAACCTTTTGTCATCCCCCCAAAAACATTTGTCCGCTTCGAGCTGGCGTTCGAATCGCCTGACTCTCCAACTTCCCTGTATTACCGAGGATACAGGAGTGAAAAAACTTTCCCACTATCAAATAAGAATTTTTTTTAACATAAATATATATAAATGAGGTGTGAGAATGAATTCCATATTCAAAGTTTTTGATTTCAAAAAGATGGCCGTTATTCCCATTATCTTTTTGCTTTTTC
>Ga0307445_10001032_pt1 | contig 15587 bp, 12 predicted proteins | sample SalMarSW160330MG_FD_202147 | JGI IMG/M metagenome (GOLD analysis project Ga0307445, IMG submission 202147) | Salt marsh sediment microbial communities from the Plum Island Ecosystem LTER, Massachusetts, United States - SW1603-30 | ecosystem: Environmental > Aquatic > Marine > Intertidal zone >...
CCTGGACCCACAAAAGGATAAGAATGCAGCAGGCCATCCCGACCGCCAAGCCCATGATGTTGATGAAGGAATAAATTTTGTTATTCCGGATGTTTCTCCAAGTGATTTTCATATAGTTTTTAATCATAGCAGCTCCTATCGCTAAAGATATTTTGGAATAGGCGGTAAGTGCATAGACGACCTGCCCCCAGTACCATAAGAGGGCCTGAAGCCTTCCCTCATCCTGCACGCGCTCACTGAACTCCTCGCCACAATCCCCGGAGACAGAAAATTCCGATTCATAGTGACGCAGGAAGGCAAGCGCTTTCTGGCCCAGTTTTGGCGGATGGCCCTTGAATCTGCCCATAATCCTCAATCTCCTCTGAATCCTGGGATACTATTCCAGATGGCACACTGCAGATTATAGGATGTCCGGAGTGCTCTCATCCCCTCCTTTGACAGGGCATAATAAATCCGCGGCCTTCCCCCTCTTGCCGATGAGGTAGTTCCCTTTGCCTTGGTGACATAACCTTTGCGCAAAAGCTGGTCGAGAGCATTGTACAATGTTCCATACATCAAGCGCTTTCCAGTCATCTTTGCGACTCTTTTTCTGATAGAAACACCAAAGGCATCTTCCTTGAGGGCGATTATGGCCGCCAATATCATCTGTTCCAATAATGTGAGTTCTCTCATAGCTTATTTCTTGAATTAGTTTCCCGATTTCAAATCAGAATCCTGAATCAGGTTTTCCGTTACTTCCGCATACAGTAATACGTATTTCACGTAAAATGGTTGCTTTGATGCCCAAAAATTTTTTCTATCGTCGAACGACCTTGCAGAACAACAAAATCCAGGTCATTTCATCTCAGCAGGGAGAAAACCTCATAGGTGAAGATTTCAGCGGTTGACTTTTATCGTGAGGAAACAGCTTGAGTTAAGACGAAAGCGGCCTGGAGATAAGATGTTGGGCAGAGGGGAAAACATTCCTTGCAGCTATGGCACTCCTTGGCGGCTATTTCCGGGATGAACCTTATCTCCCGTCTTGCTCCGCAATCTACATATCCGACAGCGTGTTTCTTTTTGACCTCGGCACAGTATCTCACACAGAGGCCACAAAGAATGCAAAACGAGGACTCTTTTTCGAAACGGTCTTTGTCCGCTCCATACTCTTGAGCCAATTCCTGCAGTTGGGGTGAATTCGGTGCATGGGCCAGCAGAAACTCCAATATCGTCTTGCGGATTTTATCCACCTTCTCGGACCTGGTTTTGACGACCAGATCCTGTTCCACCGGGTAAAGGCAGGCTGCCACCAGTTTTGTCCAGCCGCTGACGTCTATTTCCACTGTGCAAATCCGGCATACACCATAAGGCTCCAATTTTTCGTGGTAGCAGAGCGTAGGGATAAATATATCAGCTTTTTGAGCTGCCTGCAGAATGGTCATCCCTTCTACTGCTTTGACTTTTTTCCCGTCTATCTGAATGATGATCTCGCCTGTTTTTTTTTGCTTCGCCATGATCATTCTCGCTTCTCTGCCGGGCTTTCCCCCTTACCGATTTTTGCCTCGTACTCATCCCTGAAGTAGCGCAGTGTGCTCAAAAGCGGGTCGGCGGCCGTTTTCCCCAGCGCACACAAGGAGGCAGCTCCGGTTACCTCGGAAATCTCCTCCAAAAGCTCGATGTCCTTTTCCTTTCCCTTTCCATCGCAAAGATTGATCAAAATCTTGAGCATCTGCCGGATGCCTTCACGGCACGGGACGCACTTGCCGCAAGACTCATTGGAGAGGAAACCGAGAAAGTATCTGGTGACATCGACCATATCGGCATCTTCATCCAATACCAGCATGCTGCCTGCACCTATCGGAGCTCCCAGCTTAGCCAGTTCATCGAAATCTAAAGGCGTGTCGATGAGGCTCTCAGGAATGCAGCCTCCCATCGGTCCTCCGAAGTGAACCGCTTTGAGTTTTTTTCCGTTGGGAATTCCACCACCGATGCCGTACACGATCTCTCTGATGGTGGTTCCGAAAGGCACTTCTGCGACACCTGTGTTGACGATGTTACCGGATAAGGATACAAGCTTGGTTCCTTTACTCCCTTCTGTGCCAGTGGCGGTATACCATTCAGCACCCTTATCGATTATCAGGGGCACATTGGCCCAGGTTTCCACGTTGTTCAAGGCACTGGGCTTTCCCCAAATGCCGCTCACCGAAGTGCGGATGTATTTGGGTCTTGGCTCCGGGATATTCCCCTCTATCGACCTCATCAGTGCGCTGGACTCGCCGGATACGAATATCCCGATATCCAGATGCACCTCCATATGGAAGTCGAAGTTGGAGCCGAGGATGTTTTCGCCCAATAGCCCGTATTCCTCCGCTTTGGCCACGGCCGTATCGATATTGTTCTTCATTCGAGATGCGTCATGACGTGTGTAGATGAATCCCTGATGCGAGCCGATAGCATAGGCGCCGATGATCAAGCCTTCCAGCACGCAATGCGGATTTCCGGTAAAAATGGCCCTGTCCATAAATGCCCCGAGCTCCCCTTCATGAGCGTTGACGATGACGTATTTTTCTTTCCCGGGGGCATCACGGGCCGTCTTCCACTTCCAACCTGCAGGGAATCCACCACCGCCCCGGCCACGCAACTCGGCCTTTTTGATTTCTTCCAGAACTTCCTCAGGACTCATGTCCATAAGCGCTTTGGATAAAGCGGAATACCCGCCCACAGCGAGGTAGTCGTCGATGCTTTGGGGATCGATCTTGGTGTTGCTGCCGATAAGGTGCCGCATCTGGTTTTTGTAAAAGGGGATTTCAGACGGATGGACGGCTTTTTTACCTGAATCCAGGTCTGCATAAACGAGGCGGTCGATTACTTTGTTTCCGAGAACGCTCTCTGAAACAATCTCTGGGACATCCTTGGGTGTTACCCCCATATAACAGATTTCATCAGGATAGATGATGACCATGGGCCCTTTTTCACAATAACCATGGCAACCGGTCGCTCTCAAGTATACTTTTGTCTTTAAATCTTTTTTATCGATTTCTTTTTCAAAGGCGGCGAAAATCTTTCCGTTGTCATGACCGAAACAGCCCATCCCTGCACAAATGGCAATGGAGGGTTTGTCCGGATCTCTTCTGGACAAAACACCCTTCCTCCATTTTTCCAGTTCTGCGGCTGAATTTAATTTTGGCATAATCTTCCCTTACTCATCACTTCCCTTTGGATTCAAGCTGAAGGTTTTGTGAAAGGTGACGATGTGTTTGATCCGGCTCAGCGGCACGTCCAGTTTCTTGCTGACCTTTTCCAACACTTCAACGGGAATCCAGTGATTTTCCTTCTGAATCTCCAGCAATACTTGAATCAGAGAACGGGCTTCGCCCTTATGTTTGTTTATAATACGATCGATTTTTGCGTTATCCACGGTCTCTTTCTTAACGTCCTGAGTTCTTGCTGAAACATGTGGATATTTTGCCAACTTATCTGCAATTAACTCATCGAACAGTCTGTTGAATTCTTCACCGGTGAAAAATTCAGTATAGGCTTCTTCTTTTCTGACAGGCACTCTGAGCCTTTCCGATAACACCAGCTTGATATAGGGGATGAGCTTCGTGACCGCCTCGAGTTTGGCCTTTAGCTCCTGTTCGTCTAGGCCTTCTCCCTTACCGAGGGGACCCAACTTCTCCATCTTGGGGCCAATTTCATTCATTATATTGGAAAAACGGATCCCTTCACCGGCGGATACCCATTCAAGTCTCAACCTTTCCGGGTTCAGCCCTATGTGCTCTAGCAATTTTTTGCATACATAAACCATGCCCAGTGCATCGTAATTACCATGGGTGACATAATGGCAATCATTGAGATGACAACCGCCGATAAACACAGCGTCCTGACCGGTCGCAAACGCCCGGAATATGTGTGCCGGGTCAACTCTACCAGAACACATCACCCTTATCACCCGGATATTAGGAGGGTATTGAAACCGGGAAACACCGGCAAGGTCCGCCCCGGCATAGCAACACCAGTTGCAGAGAAATCCTAAAATCTTCGGTTCGAATGTATGCCCTGCAGTCATTCTCAACCCGCTCCTTCGCCGGCCGGATCCTCTGCCAGGGGAGGAGCCGCTGCATCGATCTGGCAAAAGACCTCTTCATCGGTATAGTGCTTCAACATAATGGCACTGGTCGGACACTTTGCGTTGCAGAGACCATCGCCCTTGCAGAGAATAGGATTCACGTACGCCTTTTTACCTTTGGGTGTCTCGTGAAACTCTATGGCACCATACGTACAAGCTGTGATACAGGCCCCACAGGATACACAATCATCCTCTTTCACCTCACACACTGAACCGGAGACTGTAACAGTATCCTGTGAGAGAAGGGTGACGGCCCGGCCGGCAGCTCCATAGGCCTGGCTGATCGTTTCTGATATGTGCTTGGGATAGTGGGCAATGCCACACATATAAACGCCCTCCGCTGCAAAGTCGACAGGCTTTAATTTCACATGGGCTTCTTGGAAGAAACCATCCGGATTCAAGGGTACCTTGAACAAGCGGGCTGCTTCAATACTTCCTGCCGATGGAATAACAGCCGCGGCCAAAACGACCAGATCGGCATCTATGGCAAGCCTTTGACCTAAAATGAAATCTGTGACGGTTACCCGTAAAATATCTGCTCCACCCTCTTTTACGGCTTCCACCTGGGGCTTGTCATCCGGTTCCCAGCGGATGAACTTGACATCCTTCTCCGCTGCCTTACGATAATAATCCTCTGCGAATCCGTAGGTTCTTATATCCCGGAAGAGAATGGTGATATCCATCTTTGGATATATCTCCTTCAGTTTCAAGGCGTTCTTTACAGAATGACTGCAACATACCCGGCTACAGTAATTTCTGTCTTCCTGTCTGCAACCGACACACTGGATCATCACCAGACTCTGGCAATCAGACAGCCTTTTGTCCGTTTGAACGATTTGTTCTCCCAACTCCACCGATGTCATTACCCGGTCATCTTTTCCATAAAGGTATTCGGTGGGCAAGTATTCTTCGGCACCCGTGGCGAGGATGGCTGCTCCATGGCGGATCTCTTTGACCCTTCCTTCAGATTTCACGGTTGTGATGAAATTGCCCACATAACCGGAAACATCCGTTATAGTCGCATCATGGGATACATGTATCAAAGGGTGCTGATAAACCTTGCCGATAAGATCCTTCAGATATGCCTGTACATCCAGGCCTTCCAGAGTGAAATGAATTCTTCGCGCCATCCCCCCTAATTCTGTTTCCTTCTCCACTAGGTGGACCTCGAATTCCTGGTTGGCTAAGGCCAGGGCGCTGGTCATCCCGGCTAGGCCTCCTCCGACCACCAGGCCTGTTTTGTTGACGGGCAGATCGAATTCCTGCAGGGGCTCCAAATGGATGGCCCGGGCAACTGACATACGAACGATATCCTTTGCCTTTTTGGTGGCTTCTTCCTTTTGTTTGGAGTGTACCCAGGAGCAATGTTCTCTGATGTTAGCCATGTCGAAGAAATATTGATTGATTCCTCCTTCCCGGAGTGTGTCCCGGAACAGGGGCTCATGTGTCCTGGGGGTGCAGGCGGCGACAACCACGCGATTGAGCCCTTTTTCCCGAATTGTGTTCGCTATTTGCTCGGCAGCATCGGTAGAACACACAAAGAGTCCTTCTTCAGCGTGAACGACATTATCCAAAGTAGAGGAGTAGTCGACTACTGAAGGAACATCGACCACTCTTCCGATATTGGCGCCGCAGTGACACACAAACACACCCACCCTGGCCTCTTCTTCCGCAACATCCCTTTCCGGCGGATATATCCTGTCCCTGGCCAGTTTCCCCCGCCGGTAATCGAGGAGCTGACCACAGAGGGCTCCGGCCCCGCTGGCGGTCACGACCGACTCTGGGATATCCATCGGGCCCTGGAAGGCTCCGCTCACATAAATTCCTTTACGGGTGGTTTCCATGGGATTAAGAGGATCGGTTTTACAGAATCCGTGAGAATTGAGCTGGATGCCGAACGTCCCCGCCAGGTTTTGCACATCCGCTGGAGGGTTCAATCCTACGCCCAAGACCACTAGATCGAATTCTTCTTCCTTTACCCCATCCTGATCCGTCGCATATCGTATGGTTACATTCTTTGTTTCCGGGATCTCTTTTCCTATCGAAACGTAGCTTCTTATAAATCTAACCCCGGGAAGTTTCTCTGCTCTTTGGTAGAATCGTTCGAAATCCTTGCCAAAGGACCGGATATCGTTATGGAAAATGGCCGCCTCTGTGTCCGCGTCATGGTCTTTTGCCAGGATCACCTGCTTCTGGATATACGAGCAGCACACCGCGGAACAATAGCTATTCCCGCCTGCGATAACCTCCCTGGAACCGACGCAGTGGATCCAAGCTATTTTATGCGGATGCTTTTTGTCCGAAGGGCGCAGTATCTCCCCTTCATGCGGCCCTGTGGCACATAAAAGCCGTTCGAAATCGAGACTGGTGACCACATTTTCCAGCTTCCCATAACCAAAGTCGCTCCGGAGCTTAGGATCAAAAGTCTCATAGCCCGGGGACAGCACGATCGCCCCTACCTTTACATTGACCTTTTCCGCCTCTTGATGAAGATCTATGGCGTCATTCTGACATACTCCCTGGCAGATCGTGCATTTTTTGTCTTTGAGGTAAAGACAGTTTTCATCTATGTAGGTGACAAGGGGAACGGCTTGAGAGAAATATATATGGATAGCTTTATTGGACGATAAGTCCTGGTTAAATGGATCGGGCACCTTGACCGGGCAATACTCTACACAGACAGTACAACCCGTGCATTTTTCCTCTATCACATATCTGGGCTTTTTTATCAGCGTTACCGTAAAATCTCCTGCTTCCCCTTCTGCACTGTCGACCTCCGTATAGGTCAGGATCTCTATGTTGGGATGCCTGTCACATTCGATGAACTTGGGAGATTCGATGCACATGGAACAGTCATTTGTGGGAAAAGTCTTATCGAGCTGGGCCATCTTGCCGCCGATGGTGGGCGATTTGTCAACCAGGTAAACCTTAAAACCTGCCGTTGCAAGATCGAGAGAGGCCTGAATACCGCTGATTCCTCCACCGACAACCAATACATCTCCAAATTGACTGTTGGCGAAACTTTTGCAAAGTTGTTCGATTCGTTCTTTTTCCACTTGATCTTTTTCCACTTCTTTCCGCCCTTATCGGGTTTGTTTGGCTCGTAATCTCTCTGGGTGGGAATACACCGATAGGCGGCTTCCACGCGCATGGCCAACCAGGGCAATGCCCAGATCATGCGCAAGCGAAACAGCGCTCCCTGTGGGCGAGTGCCGCGAAATAACTACCGGGACCTGCATCCTTGCTGCCTTGAGCAACATCTCGGACGAAAGGCGGCCGGTGCTCAGCAGCAGTCGATCTCTGGTCGTTAGTCCTCGCATAAGACATTCGCCCTGAATCTTGTCCAAGGAGTTATGTCGTCCGATATCCTCAGCCACGACCAGCAGGTTCTTTCTATCGGACAGGGTTGAAGCGTGCATGCCGCCACATAACCGATACAGCACCATCTGCTCTTGAAGCTGCCTCGTCAGCGATAGCACTTCCTCGGGTGTCACAACGAGATCCGAATCAACCTTTTGTCCCTGAGTTTTGAAAGTTGCACCGCCGCCGCACCCAGAGGTGAGTGTCCTCTGCGTTGGCAATTCATACTCGGAGTTGCTCAGCATCACATCGGCCAGCGATTCCTCCTCACACACCCGCATGCTCGTCACGTCGCCGATGCCCGAGATGATTCCCTCTGCGTACAGGAATCCAAGGACAAGGCAATTCAACTTGGTCGGAGTGCACAGGATGGTGACCAGTTCCTGGCGATTTACATAGATTGTAAGCGCCATCTCGCTGGGCAGGTGAACCGAGATCCTGTCCCATCCCTTGTCCGAAAAGCGATGGAAGACGACGTCCGGTGAGACGCCTTTCAGATCCAGTTCGTCCATCGGTTCTCGCATGTTTGGCTTCTTCATCCTCACATCGCTTCCTGGAGAACTTCCGTGATGTCTTTGACCTCTATGACTGCACTATCCTTCAGGTTCAACCGGCTATCTTCGAAATTGGTGATGCAGTATGGGCAGGAAGTGACCAGCACCTCAGCCCCGGCAGCCACAGCTTGTTCTACTCTGAGGTCTGAAAATCTTTCACCCTTCGGAGTTTCCATCCAGATCCTGCCTCCGCCCCCTCCGCAACAGAGGCTGTCCTCCCGTGAATCAGCCATCTCGATCAGTTCTAACCCAGGTATCTTCTTCAAAGCCTCCCGGGGTTCGTCATATATGCCGTTGTGTCGACCAAGGTAACATGGGTCATGATAGGCCACTTTTTTCCTGTATTCCTTGGTGAGGTCAAGCTTTCCCCCACAAATGAGCTCGAATAAATACTGGGAGATATGGACCACCTCGAAGTTCACCATGAATTCGGGATACTCGTTTTTGAACGTGTGAAAGCAGTGAGGAGAGGATACGAGGATTTTTTTCACCCCGTTTTCGATAAAGGTTTTGATGTTTTCCCTGGCCAGGCGTTTGAATAAATCCTCGTCGCCGGTCTTGCGGATACTTTCGCCACAGCAATTCTCCTTAGTGCCCAGTATCCCAAAATCTGTCTCAGCCAGCTTGAGTATGTTGGCAGTGGCTTTGGCTACCTTCACTAGCCGCGGATCATAGCAGAGATAGCAGCCTGGGAAATATAAATAATCCGTTCCCTCGGTGAAGGTTTTTACTGATTGACCTTCTGCCCATTCAGCCCTCTTTTTTCGCTCTTGATTCAAGGGATTGCCTTCGGCTGCGAGGCTTGCCCTTATGGCTGAAACCGGTTTGGCCGAAGCAGGAAATACCCCGTATTCTGTGGCTATCCTGCGCAAGGAAACACCGGATTCTATCTGTTTTACGTCCCTGGGGCAAAGTTGGGGGCATATTCCGCAGGTCGTGCAAAGCCACATATCTTCAGCTTCTATCTCGGTCAAACCGAACGTTGCCTGCCGGACGAGCTTGCGCATGCTGAAGGGTCTAACCCTGTTCCACGGACAAACGGTATCGCATAACCCGCATTGATAGCATAATTTGAAGGCTTCTCCACCGCTCTCTTTTATGACGTCGATGATCTCTTTGCAAGGGGCTACAGTTTCCATCCTTTTTTTTATCCTTTTCTTTCGCCTATTGTTTTTGGCCCTTCTTCGATATCGACATCCGGGCAATAGTATCCATTATCTTCTGTAATCCGTATTTTTTTGTCATCGACTCCAAAGCGATCTCCATCTCCTCCCGCTTCTCTTCTTCTTCCACTTCTTCGACTTCTTCTTCCCTTTCTTCGTAAGTCAGGGCGTCGGCTAAGCACCACTGAACACACATCGGCTCTGCCAAAGGCGGATCGCTTTCACACATGTCGCATTTCAAAGGAAGACCGGAGTCGGGTTCTTTAAAAACGTCCCTGGCCGGGCAGGAAACCCCGCAGAAGCTGCACTCGTCATATTCTTTTTCATTGATCGTATACGTATGCCTACCGGTACATTCGGCTGGAGTATAATCACCGGCACGTATCGGGACATAAACATCTCTGAGCGGTTCATGGATCACCCGGATGCGAGATCTCGCCGGATTATTGCTGCTGTATTTTGGAGAAGCGTGAAAGGTGGAGCACGCAACCTCACATGCCCGGCAACCATTGCATTTATCGAGATCGACTTTTATGATTTTGACTATTTTCTTTTTTTTCTCACCCATGACGGGTAGCACCTCTTCGTTTTATTTCTTCTCTTTTTTCGATGAAGCCTCCAAGATCCCCCTGTGCATAAAGTCTTCACTCACGTAATCCAAACCCAATTCATGTAAAGCTTCTGCAGTAGGAATTCCCTCTTCATTCCACCCCTTGAGTTTGTAATACTCATCTAAGAGCTTCTTTTCAAGTTCGGGAAATCTTTTTTTCCAATGGTTTTCCGGGGGCTTCTCATCTTTTCTCCTCATGCCTCTTCTTATATTGATGGCTCTCACCAAAGTCCGATATCTTTTGGTGGCTTGCGTCAGTTTGGCTTCATCCATATCGATCCCGGCCCCTGATGAGATAAACTTGGGGTAATTGTGTATGTGATAGGGGGGCTTCAGGGGGAATGACGACAAACCGGCGCACATCCCGAGGGCGTCATCGATGTAGTGCATCCTCTCTTGCCAATCGACGATATCGCAACACATTTGCACTGTCGGGTAATAGGGGAACGAGTTTTCTCCCCGAAGTTCCCAGTCCAGAAAATATTGCTTGAACTTTTCATCAGGAACCTGGAACCAGTCCTTGACGAACTCTTCTCTCTCCTCTCTCGTAGGAAAAGGCATCTGGGGGAACTGTCCTTCGATTTGGGTGATGTTTATCTTTTCGCCGGTAGAATACATGAGGAAATAGATGGGATTCAGCATGGAAAGTTTCAAAGGCATCTGCTCGTGTTTCTTGATATTGTTGTGAGCGTATTCCTCTGCGCCCTTGCCGATCTCATTGGCCGCCCAATAGGTCCCGTTGGCCAGAACATTGCCTATGCCTTCCCGGCGGACGATCCTGTCGAGTAACCAGAAAAATCTCTCCTCGTTATCGGAGGGCAGTCCCGGCATATCGTCATCTGATAAAATACCGTTTTCATGCAGTTCTAGGGCGAAGGCCATGACTTGTGGGGTAGAGAAAGCGTCCACTCCATACTCTGTTGCACGTTGTGCGATTTTTAAGCCGAAATCCAGGTCTGACATGGCCGCCATGGTGTACGTCAGTTTGGAGAAGCATTTCATCATGTATGTTTTGACTCCTGGAATAGAAAGCGTGGCCGCGCATTCCAATGAACAGTTGTAACAACTTATGAGCCGCTTTTGTGCATTTTCCATGGTTTCTGTCCATGCCTTTTCCACTTCCTCTGTCCAGAAGTCTCTTCTGCGGTGGCGGGCATTACCCCACATAAAACTCTCTGTGTGCCACTTTTCATCATGGATTTTCATTTCCTGTGGTGATCCAAGCCTGGCTAAAATGGGCATGACTCCTGGAATGGGCTTTTCTTCCCGGACTTTTATGTATTCCAGCACCTCGTTGCACAGCTCCAGAAATTCTTCAGGTTTGGCAATCTGGATGTCGCCAGTTCCACGAACAGCGATTGCCTTTAAACCTTTGTCTCCCATGACAGCCCCTATTCCGCCCCGGCTAGCACTTCCCCTCCCCTGCTCGATAGAGGCAAAATAAACCCTGTTTTCACCGGCTAGACCGATGGCAGCCACCTGGGCTTTGGGCTCATTCAGCTCCTGCCTGATAAGTTCTCCGGTTTCTACTGCGCCTTTCCCCTGTAGATGAGAGGCGTCGCGTATTTCGACTTTGCCATTGTTTATCCACAAATAGACCAAATTGGGGGACTTGCCGCGAAAAATCACTTTGTCATAACCGGCATATTTCAATTCCGGTGCCCAGAATCCACCCATCATGGAAAATGCCATCAGCTTGGTCTGGGGAGAAATGGTAGTGACAATGGTACGATTGCAACCGGTCGCAGGCGTGCCGCATAAAAGACCAGCGGCAAATATGAGAAGATTATCAGGAGAAAAAGCGTCGATTTCAGGGGGAACCCTGTCCCACAATATCTTGGCGTTCGTACCAAGCCCTCCCAGATAAAGCTCGGTTTCTCTTGGGTCTGTCGCAACCCTCTCGATGCTTCCCCGGGTTAGATCGACTTCTAAATTAAATCCCGTCTCTGCGTACCTCATTTTTTTTCCTTATGTGTTCAATTCCTTCTCAAGAGGTATCATGTTCAACATATTGAATCCGAGTGATTTAAAGAATGAAATCAAATCACCTGTGTACCATTCCGCCATTGTCCTGACTCTTTTTATACCTCTCCGTTCAAAATGCTCGAGGAGGGCTTCTCCCAACTTTCTGCCTATTCCGCGTCTTTGAAAATCAGGATCCACACCCAAAATTCTAATCCATCCGGTTTTTTCTCCGATACCGAATTCCCAGATCCTTATTTCTCCGATGATGAATCCAATGATGTTTTCATCGAGCTCCGCTCCAAGGCTCATCATAGGGTCGCTACGCTTGATATTGTATCTTGCTGCTTCTTTTAAATATTCCATCCTCTCTTTATTGATTATCCCCAATTTCCCTTCGATCCGCTTTTCGATTCTGACAATATCTTTGATATTATCCAAGCTGAGTGGTCGGATTTTCACTCCAGCGCTGGCCTCTTTCCACAATTGTGCCCGGCCGACTGTCCTGTGCATCACGAGCTTTTTGGCCTGCAAAATCTGAAGATATTTGCTGACCGTGTGCCTCACGAGATTCAATTTTTTCGCGATCTCATCCACCTGCATCCCATCTGGAGAATCTTTTAACAAAGATAGGATCTCTTTTTCAATTTCAATTTTGCTCATATTCTCGTTTCGTGGTTACCAATAAACCATGATGAAATGGCTATAATCTTTTGCTAAAATCGATTTTTCCCCTTATTATTCCCATCTCTGCTTGTTTATACATTTCTGACTCTAGAAATATTGTACTTCATGGTAACCAATATTTGTTAATAATATAGGAATAAACTGAAGTATTGTCAAGAGGTAAATTTTGGCCTCCGCTTTGACTTGAAAATCTCCATATTTTACGAAATCAAGAAAAAAAATTTGTAGCTAGCTAAATAAAATTACTTCTAAATTTGCAGAAATTACAATAATATATAAGCATATCAAGCGTTCAAAGTTTCGTTTAATTCAGGTAATAGTAAGGAGGGAAATATTAATGTTTATCAAATCTTTGAATAACCTGAGGGGCAGTGTGTGGCCTATATTTTTTGTTTTGGTGCCTTTATTATTGATCGGTGCTGGCAAAACAAGCGGCGATACATCGAGCCCAGATAATTCTACCTCGAGTATGTTTTCTCCTGTCTTTACAATTCCCTCGGCCGATGACCTGCCATCCCAAATCAACAATCTGCTGAAGAAAGAGCTAGAAAAGGAATTCGGACCTCTAAATGACAAAATAGTGGGCGACGAAACAGAGATGTGGGGTCGAGTGGTCGGTATCGACTACGAGCTGCCGGAAGGCAAGCGGTTGGATGATACCTGGGGCGAAAAGGTGGCAAAAGCCTTAGGGCGGCTGGGAATTACAGCCACGTATGACGGGAACGAGGTCACGGCTGACGGGCAGGAAATAGCCGGAAAGGTGGCAAGCAATATCCAGTTTACAACCCAACGCACGCTTGAGGACCCCGACGTAATCGGTTTCGTAGCTATGTTTTCCAGGAATAATTAGAATATTATGAATTTTGGAGGAATTGATGAGAAATTTTAGAAGAGCTGTTGTTTTAATTATGTTTCTTTCTCTGGCTTGCTCTTGGACTGTACTTGCACTGGGCCAAGGGCCAACCGAGCTTGTCCCCTGGGAAAAATTAGCAGAATTTATCGAAGAAATATCAGGCTGGACTAAAAAAGGCGATCTTGAAGGCTACCGAATGGAGGTTCCTGAAAAGACCGAAGCATGGCAACGTTATGTTTCTGAGGCTGGAAAAAGAAGCCTCGAGATACACATTTTCGACAGCGCTGAATCGATGATCGTTTTAATGCCGGTAAAAATGATGATGCACAATTATAAAGACTCTCAGGGATATACAGAAAAAATTACGATTAATGGATTCCCTGGAGTGAAGACATATGACTATTCAAAGAAAGAGGCAGGATTGATCGTGCTGATTCTAGATCGCTTTGTATTGCAAATGTTTGGACATAATTTTACAGAGGCAGAAGTGTCCGAGTTGGAAGAAGCCGCAAAAATACATGATTTAGAGGGGATAGCCAAACTCGGAAAATAGTCGCTCACTTGGCAGTTAGACCTCATCTTGGTGTCTTATATACCTAGGAATCTAGCTCTCGAGGTGGTACAATGACTGAGGTCAAGCTCAGAGAATTGTTTTGATATCTCAATGATCGATAAAAGAAAAAATATCAGAATATTGCATGAAAGCAGTGTTCGGTTTATTTCTGGAAATCATGCCTTTCAAGGAAAACTGGTCGATATATCTCAAAGCGGCGTGAAGCTTGTCGCTGATATTCCTGAATCCACTCAAGCAATCAAGAGCATTACTTTTACCCTGCCAAAATCAGATAAACCGCTTAAAATCCCTTGCAAATTAGTAAGAAAAGAAAAAGAGAGATCTGCTGAAGAAAGACAAATACTGGGAATAGAGTTTTCTTTTAAAGATGAAGCACAAATGCTTCTTATTGAGTCGTTTATAAAGGAAAAAAAGATGGCGCAGCTAAAAGCCCAGGCAAAAAATGCTGAAATGCGCCAGATCCCAAGAACCGATTGTGTATTGAAGAATATTTCCTGTGATAGAAAAGGGATTCGTGTGATATCCATAGATAATATATCTATTGATGGAATATTGATAAGTTATAGAGGTGAAGGACTAAACTCTCAAGATAATATAACATTGACATTTAAATTGCCTGATGACACAAGGGATCTCTCAGTTTCTGGCACAGTTACCCATATTAAAGAAGATATTTTTAAAAATGCTTCCAATGCTGGAATTGTATTCGATAACATCAGTGAATTAGATCGCATAAGAATAAAGAATTTTATCTCGTCCTATACTGTTGCCATGGCTATGAAGGCACTTTATGAAAAGTTTTCTGACGCTAAAATCGATGAAAGATATGTAATTCACGATCAGGCCAAGATAAATTCAATATTTTCTCTGATAAACGAAGAACAGATTCCTATGAACGTATTGTTTGAAGAGAATTATAAAATGCTGGAATTACCTGCGATAAATTATGACTCTGAAAATAAAATGTTTAGCATCGATAAACAGGCCAGTCTATCTAGTTTAAATTTTAAGAAAGACCATTTCGCCTTTTTTTCATTCAATATGCACAACGGAACTTATTACTTTAAAACGAATCAGTTAGAAATGCTCGATAGGCATATTTTTTTTTCATTGCCCGACGTTATTTTCCAGTCAGAAAAAAGATCGCACCAACGAAAAATTACAGGAGAAAACATCGTTTTTACAAATGTCTCGGAGGATGGGTCAAAGGGATCTTTTCAGGGTATCTTAATAAATATTAGCAGACATGGATTCATGTGTGAATTGCCGTTTGCAGAAGATAGTAAAGATTTTTTTCAACCTGGGAGGATGGTAAATTATAGCGCAAATGAAGAATTAGGACTTGGTAATTTTGGGGAAATCCGCCATGTTTCAGAACATACTGCACAGAATGGCAAAAAAATGCTTAAGATAGGTATTGAAGCAGGTATAAAACATATCCCTTTCGTATTCACCCGCTACTCTCAAGCAAAGTGGGATGAACAAAACCTGTATCAAGGAGACCTTCCCCCATCTGCAAAAGATAAAATAAACTCAATATTGGTAAAATATCCAAATAAAAGAGACCAAAAAATTGCAGCTTTAGTGAATTCAACTGATGAAAAAATAACGGCACCGGTTATTATTTTGCCGCCTGCTTTTGGGAAAAAAAAGGAAGCCCTTTCTCCTTTGGTATCGACCTTGATCACAAATGCCCGGTGTTTGAACAAAGAGATA
>Ga0307445_10001036_pt1 | contig 15553 bp, 9 predicted proteins | sample SalMarSW160330MG_FD_202147 | JGI IMG/M metagenome (GOLD analysis project Ga0307445, IMG submission 202147) | Salt marsh sediment microbial communities from the Plum Island Ecosystem LTER, Massachusetts, United States - SW1603-30 | ecosystem: Environmental > Aquatic > Marine > Intertidal zone >...
TAGTAAAATCATACGCTGCGACTTTAGAATGAGTGTTACCTTCTGTTAACAAATTTAATAGAGAAGATTTCCCAACTGAAGGAAACCCAATGAATGCTACTTGGGCATCTCCAGTTCTTTTAATGTGAAAACCACCACCACCACCCTTTTTAGAACTGGCAATGCGAATCAAATCTTCGCGGAGCTTGGCCAATTGTGATTTAATAGTATTTACACTTTTTTGCGTCGCCTTGTTTACCTTGGTGGAAGCCAATCGTTCTTCTAATTCTGCTATTCTCTCTTCGACTTTTTCGGACATTTCATACCATTAAAAAAGAAAAAGATGCAAATACAAAAAATTTTTCGAAAATATTTACTCAAAGAGTTGAATAATAAAAAGAGAGAATTATAAAATCCAATGAAAAGTAAATTTAGTTATTACGAGCTGATTCTAATCCTAATTTAAATTTTTATCGAATTTTAAGATTTATTAAAGTTTCTTCATTTAAGCTATTAGACCGTCATGATAGCATTATTTCTATGATTTAACCCAATGGAAAGAAGTTCAAATAATATATTTAGGAGTAGCTAAAGTATCTCTATCAGTAATTATTTTGTAATCAGGATGATTTCTAATGTGTGTTACAGGATAATCATCTCCAGGTTCACCAAATAAAGCAATTCTTAAAATTGTATTTGCCCAGTCATAAGGACTTCCGTTCCTGCAATAAAGGCGAATTCTTTTAGCTTCTAAAATCTGTTTCATACCAATTGTATAGGCTTCTTTGGGAAAGTTTTCTAAATTTCCGCCTACATTTGCCCTGATCGAATTAATAGTAATGGTATATTTGTTAAGATTAACTTTACGAGGATTTGAGGTAGCAATATTTATATTTGGCTCATTAAATGCAATATGACCGTGAACTCCAATCCCTCCATAACAAGAATCTATACCTCCAATCTCGACAATTTTATTTCTAATATTATTTATGTTTTCCTCATTAGGAAAGATGATGTGAGAATCCTCAATTCCATATTCTTTTAAAGGAAGGAGTAAAGTAGCTTTGGCAATTCTTTTAAAACTTAAAGGATGATTGATTTTAAGTGCAAATCCGCTTTCATCGCAATACTCATCCATAAAGAAGAACCGACAATTTGATAAACTCAAATTATTTTTCTTAACCATATCTACTAAAAAAGGATATTGGCCGATAGGTCCAATTGGAAGAATTAAATTTGTAGGTTTGTTATTTTCATTATTTTTATGAATTTTGTTGAAGATATCTTCTGCAAATTTTAAATGTAGTTCTTCTAAGTCTTCACAAACAATCAATCGATCTCCTGCCTTCTTAATAACTTCTTCAGGATTTAATTTAAGAAGTGATCTCACTTCCACCTTCCTATTGGTAATTTTAAATCCCTCCTAACATCTTTGATATATTTTTATAAAAAATAAGCTCTCGAGTTTTCTGATCTATTTGAAAATTATCCAAACGATTGATATCCTCCGTGAAAATTTGTTGAATTGTATTACATATTACATCTGAACCAAAAACAATTTTTTTAAATGCACCTGGCCACCAAAGCCAATGATCCATCCCTATTTTATCTGCTCTTAATCGCCAACCATTTGGAGCACCTGAAAGATCAGCATATACATTCTTCTTCATTCGAATTAGCTCTGCAGCGTCATCATTCCAATGGACACCCAAGTGTGCGATGATCATCTGTAAATTGGGAAAAGCATTAGCGATGGTCTCAATTCGCATGGGATGCATGTACCATGATGATATTTGTTGATTAGGTTTATGATTAAAGAGAGTTACTACTCCGGTATGAAATAAGATTGGCATTTTTAGTTCGCTAGCTGTTTGCCATAAAGGGAAATAATCATAATGATCGTATGGTTTTTTTGGCAAAGTAACTTTTAATAACTTAAATCCTTTCTCATTTGCTTCGATTATATCATTCTTAGAGTTAATACCTGGTCGAATGTAAAATGCGCCAATAATTCTATCCGGGTATTTTTCCATCGCTTCTTCGACCCCATCATTATTAACACATTTAAATAAATGACCTAATCCACTCAAACAGCATCGTTCAATACCTACTTCATCCATCGCGGTAATCAAATTTTCAAGATATCCTTGAATATCAAAAAGATGAACATGAGCATCAATAATCCTCATCTAAATTATTCTCCATTTGCTTGTTAGATTAAATTTATCAAAATTTCTTGTATATGGTTAATTGGAACGGAATAATGTCCCTCATTCGGGTAAAAATTGGAAGTACAGTTTGGAATTGTTTTAGATACTTCACGCCCCACGTTAATTGGAACAATTGAGTCTAATTCCCCATGAAATACAAAAACCTTGAGATCCGGACTGATCTCCTCTAACTTAAAATCCCATGGGTTTGCATATAATCTTCCCTCATATGCTACACCCTTACTTCCGTTTTTAAATGCCTCCGCTCCTTCTTTTAAAAACAATGATAATTTTTCAGGATTTGTTAAGATGCTTTTATCAGCCTCAGGCAGTTTATTAAAACTTTTTTTCCACTTTGATTCCATTTTACTAAGATTTCGTGCTGTACGCCCTTGAAAGTACATTGAAATCCTAAAAAGAAAGTAGAAATGTTTTATAATGAAGTACAAAATTCGATTTCCTATTACATCTTGAAAATTAGTGGGTCCAATTCCACCAATTACAGCACATGAAGTTATTCTCTCGGGTATTTTAAAAGCACATGCTAATGAATAAGGAGAACCTCCCGAAACACCTTCTACAGCGAACTTATCTAATCCTAAATGATTGGCTAATTCAATAATATCATCAGACCAATCCAATAGTGTTCTTCCTTTTTTAAAATCAGATAATCCCATACCAGGTCTATCTACGCCGATTAATCGAACATTCATATCTATCAATATTTTTTCATCAATTAATGTAATTTCTAATCTTGAACCAGGAAAACCATTAAAGTGAAATACTGGTTTCCCATTTGAAGCCCCTTTTTCAGCATACCCAAGTGTTCTTCCATCATTGAGTTTTAATGTCTGAGTAAGATTATTTATTTCAATCATTAGTATTAAGAATCTCGGATTCTTAGAAATAATTTGTGTGAAACCCTTAAATCCAATATTTTTTACAAAAATAAAAAAATATAAAAAAGCAAAATAGTATGAAAGAAGTGTGTGTGTGTTTTAATTTTAGGGCTAGCAAAAATGACTAATAATAACAATGGACTAGAATATGATAAACTAACAAAGATACACGTCATTTGTCCCCATTGTAATAAAAGTAAATTCATTAAGATACCAACAAACATAATTAACGAGAGTAAAAATTTAACAACTATTTCAATTCCATTAAATCATATATGTGATCATAGTTTTCAAATATTTGTTGATAATCATTTTGTAATTCGTGGATATCAAAGAGTAGATTTTGATATTTCTAATTTTGAGATATATTCTGATAGTTCAGATTCAAAAGGAGAAGATCTACTTCTTACTTACAATTTTTCTATCATTATCAAAAAAATTGTCCAACTCGTAAGGGAAAATATCAACATTAAAGGGATATTCGGGGGACTAGTATTAACAGAAACGGGTAACCTTATTTTTTCTTCTCTTCCCAGTGAAATTTCACTAACTATGATTAGAAAATTTGAACTTCAGAATTCTTTCCCTAAAACTATAAATCAAATATTTTTAGTTTTAAGTAATAACCAAAAGATTATATCTTCAACATTAATAATTGATAATATAAAAATAATTATTACATTATGTTTTTCTGCAGAAATTGATTATAAAACAGCAAATTATTATCTGGTGGAATTAAAAAAAAATGTTTTACTATACAGTACAACAGATTCCTCTCAAAATATTTATTGGCTGTATTCTGTTATTCCACAATCAAACGATTTAGATTCTGATGTACTATTCCTCGATTCCATTGGAATCAAGATTCAAAAATCTGCTATTACTAATATTAATGAGATTGATGAGATTTTGAAATCCAAGGATTATAATGGGAAAGTATTTGTAAGTGCAAGATATGTGAGATTAATGGAAGGTTTAATCTGGACATTAAACGAAGCTGCATTGATCATCTCGAACTTGAATATGTTCTAAAACATCAAAAGGGAAACATATGAGAAATACTGGAAAATGAAATTTTACAACTCTCACAAAAAATTAACCAAACAATTTTTATTGAAAAAATTCATATAATCTAATAGAATTCATTCTTGATGTTATCTTACAATTTTATTAAACAAGGTTTTAAAAATGATTCCAAAACAAATGGATGCTTACCTAAAAGAACATTTACCAGTAGGAACCTTAGAAAATCGGTTAATCAAAGAAGAGGAGCGAAGATATCTAGAATTTCGCAATATTGATGAACTCCTTTTATCAAGTTTAGGGATTGTAAGTGATAAGGTAGGGCCCAATCTTGTAATTTGCCTATGGGACGAAGAATCTCCCGAAGAAATCGGAGGTTATTTGGTTGTGGATAATTTATCAATGGGACAGCCTTCGATGGGAGGAATTCGTATGCTTCCAAATGTAAAGCCGTCTGACATTCATAATTTAGCAAGGGGCATGACCTTAAAAAATGCAGCCGCAAATTTACCTTATGGTGGAGGTAAAGCCGGAATAGTTGCAGAAAGAGGGTTACCATTAGAACAACATCAAAAAATTGTTCGCGGATTTGCTCGATTAATAAAAAAATATCGAGAAATCTACATCCCTGGTCCTGATGTTGGTACTAACGATTCAGACATGATGACGATTGCTATTGAAAATGGAATAGACAGTGCTCTTTCTAAACCATTAGCAATGGGAGGAAATAGAATTGATGAACTGGGAGGTGCTGCTGGCGGTGTAGTTACTGCCCTACAGACGCTTATAGAAATAATGCCAAGATTAAGGGTTTTACCTCAATTCTCGAAACTTGAAATTCCCAAGATAGAGGATTTAACAATTATGATACAAGGATTTGGAGCTGTTGGAGCTCATGCTGCCAGGATTTTTAAAGAAAGGATCCATTGGGTTAAAATAACGGGTATAAGTGATTTAGAAGGATATTTATACAACGAAGCTGGTCTACCGGTAGAGGAACTATATGGTTATTGGAAAGATAAAGGATTGGTAACCAAAAACTACTACATTGATAAATTACTATCAAAGGGATATGATAGTCCAATAAAATTCTCTAATAATTCAAATAACCTTCTTTTAGAGGATAGTTTCTGCTTTATTCCTGCAGCACCTATTTTTAACTATTTAGGTGTTAGGAAGAATGAAGGGTTGCATGAAAATCCATCTATGACCGTGGATCGAATGGGACGATGGAGCCTAATAATTGAGGGAGCAAATACTTATTCACCTGATCCGAATAGAAAAGCTGCAAGAATTAGGATGGAGCAAATTGTATTTAAAGATAAAGGAGTCATGATAGCGAATGATTATTTAGTAAATTCTGGTGGCGTTATTTTTGCGGCTCAAGAAAAAATAATCAGTACTCCAGAGCAATTACAAATTCCTGAGAACATGCTTGGTGATCGTGATGCTGTTCTTTCTTGGCTTGAAAAACATAGTCAAGAATTTGCGGAACTTTCCAAAAAACGATTAATTGCTGGAGAGGAATACCGTAAAAAAGTTATTCACCATAATATGATAGAATTAGTCGATATATTAGCAGCAAATTCAGATTTATTACCATGTATGGCTGCTGAAAAAATTAGCTTACAGAGATTAGTAGCTAAAGAAAAAGAATTGACAGCAAAAGATATAATGGAAACACTTCCAACAATTGATATGAATAGTACTGCTCAAGAAGCAGCTGCTTTAATAATTAGTGAAAATAGTGGAATTATTGCAGTTTTAGAAGAAAAAAAACTTGTAGGAGTCGTTACAGATTGGGATATAACAAAAGCAATGGCAGAAAATGCCTGTGATGTAAATCTTAGCGAAATAATGACAAAAAATGTGATTATAGCTCCCCCAGATTATACTATACTTGAACTCGTTAGAAAATTGGAACAGCATAGAATTTCTGCGATACCAATCGTTGAAGAAGGAAAAGTCATGGGCAAAGTTAGTTCAGATTTAATTACTCAAAGATACGTCCTGCAAAATTTAAGAGAAACATAAATAATGGAATTTAAGTTGGTGGACCTCTATCTATTCTTTGGTGAATGAGTTCCAATTTTGTTGATGCTCCTATATAAGTTAAACCCCACGTTACACCTACTTGCTCATACTTTTCTATCGTTTTTTTATCAGTAATTCCACTTAATTTCACCACATCAAACGGTGTTTTTAAATCCCGATGCTCAAATATGAAATCATGCATCGTTTTAAAGTCTTTATCCGTAAGTTTACCATAAGCACCAGTACTTAAAGGAAAAACACCATCAAGTTTTGCAGATCTGATAAATGGAAGCTTATTTGGCCAGAACCCTGAGCCCCATATTTTTATTCTTGGTTCTTGAAATGGTTTTGGAAGAAATTTAACTTGATCTATGTTAAAATGCTTTCCATGATAAGAAAAATCTTTTCCTTCCCATAAACCAAGTAATATGTCTAATCCTTCATCTAATTTTTCAGCTCTAATTTTTGCATTGGTTTCCTCTCCAAAAGATCCATATTCAACATCAGCTGGAGTCCCAAGACCAATGGAAAGTATTAATCTACCCTTAGAAAGATGGTCAAGGGTTACCGTCTCTCGAGCCAATTTCCAAGGTCTTCTTCTGGGTAGTGGAGTAACGGTTGTTCCAAACTTTATTTTCTCCGTTTTCATAGCAATTGCTGATAATGCAATCCAAGGATCTACCATTGGATTTTTAGTTGGCTTTTCTGCAAGAATATGATCAAATATAAAGAATCCATCCCAACCACATTCCTCTGCTCGATTAGCTAAATCTGCTAAGTTATTTGCATATCCTAAAATTTTACCGTAATTTGGCATGTAAAGACCGAATTTCATAATTATCACTGGAAAAATTATATTTAATCATGTATTTCTTTCTTTAAGAAAATTGTTATTTATTGATTGAGAGAATTGAAAGGAGAAATCAATATTGGCGTTATTTGCCTAGCTAGGAAAACTTTTGACTATAAAGCTGCGTTAGAAATATACAAGAATATTATAACTGATCTGGGTAATATTGAGAATGTAAATTGGGAAGTTATACCAGAATTACTAATCGAAATAACAGATGCTCAAACTGCAAGTCACCTATTAGCATCCAAAGAAATTGATGCTTTAATATGCATAAGTGGGACATTTGCTTTAGGACATTTGATTTTAGAGTTTAATAAAGTACTCAAAAAGCCAATATTATTATGGGGATTAAATGAGCTACCTTATGATGGAGGAAAAATTAGACTTAATTCCGTGTGTGGTATAAACCTTAATTCTAGTAACTTGTATAAAGCAGGAGTGAAAAATTACCACGTAATTATTGGAGATAAAGTTGATGAAGATTGGCTGGATGCAATACGTATTATGAAAGCATTTTCTTCTGTACGTATAGGAATTATTGGATATAGAGCTAATGGTTTTTTTAATTTAGATGTAGATGAACTTGACTTGTATCGAAAGACTGGGATCTTAATAGATCATTATGAGCTAAGTGAAATTTTCAATTTTAAAGTGGAGAATGAGCTCATCTTGAAGAGAAAAGAGCAAATTGATTCGATTTTTGATGTATCATCTATATCTGAACATCAATTAGAGAAAGTTTCAGAACTTACTGCTAAGCTTTCTGAGTTTATGAATTATCACCAATTAACTGCTTTAGCTATTAGATGTTGGCCCGAATTTGCTTCAGATTTTGGTATTTCCCCTTGTGCTGCAATGTCAGTATTGCAATCAGAAGGAAAAATATTAGCTTGTGAAGGAGATATCTTGGGAGCACTTTCAATGTTGGCACATAAAGTCATAGGAGGTGAAACTCCATTTCTATCGGATTTCTCTCAAGTAAATTTTCAAAAAGACTTTGGATTACTTTGGCACTGTGGAGTTGCTGCTTGCAATCTTTGGGATAAAAAATGCAATATTTCTTTAGATAGTTATTTTGCTGAAGGAAAGGGGGTTACTGCTGATTTTGTAATGAAATCGGGAGAATTATCCCTTTTAAGGTTAGATTATTCACCTGGAGAATATCATATCTTTTTACAAAAAGGAAAAGGAATTCCAATGGAGAAGGAGTTAAAAGGTACGTATGTCAAAGTGGAATTTGAAGATAATGTAAGAGTAATATTAGATAAGATTATTAATAATGGTATCGCACATCATATATCCGTCGTTTATGGAGATTTTGTTCGCCCTTTAGAAATATATGCTAAATTAATGGAATGGAAAGTGATAAAATGATCAAGTATATGGCAACAAATAGGGGATTTGACCTTTTTTTTAAAAACTATAAATTTTTTTCTCATTCAGTCAGTAATCCTTGCTTTGAAATAGGTATTGGTTTTGGCAAATATAAACAAAACCATTCCGCTTTTACAATAAAAGAAAAGAATTTGAAAAGAATTCCCCTTATTAATTTTAAAGTACTTTCAGAATTGGATAATCAAATCATTATTGAATTCAGTAGTGACGAAAATAGCATGGTCATAGAATTTTTCGTCAAAGAAAATAAATTAATTATAACTCCTAAATGTGAAACTTCTTTTATTAATCGTTTTTGGATGAATTTAAATGCGAATGAGGAAGAGGCTATTTTTGGATGTGGAGAACAATTCCTGAATATAAACTTAAGAGATGAAATTGTTCCAATATGGGTTGAAGATGCCTCGCCTCCATCAAGAGGAAAACACACATACTATCCTCAACCTAATTTTATATCCACTAATAATTATTTCTGCCATGTTGAGACGAACTTCTATTCAAGTTTTAATTTTAAGGAGAAAAATAGGCATAAATTGCAAATCTGGGAAATCCCTAAAGAAATTTATATTGGAAAATATGATAATCTTTTAGAAGCAGTTAAAAATCTAAGCTTTTTTCTTGGACTACAGCCAAAACCAGCAGATTGGATATATGATGGCATTTGGTTAGGAATTCAAGGAGGCCCTGATATAGTTGATATAAAAATAAAAAAAGCATTACAGCATGGCGTAAAAGTTTCAGCAGTATGGTGTCAAGATTGGCAAGGTATACGATATACCTCATTCGGAAAACAATTATTCTGGGATTGGAAATATGATGAAAAAATTTACCCAGATCTCCCAAAATATATAAAAAGTCTGAATAAAAAGGGGATTAAATTTCTTGGATACATTAATATAATGCTCGCTATTGAAGGTACTCTGTATAAAGAAGCATCTAAAAAGGGTTACTGTATAAAAAACAAAGATGGTGATGATTATCAGGTCCTGATGACTGATTTTCCAGCAGCTCAAATAGATTTAACAAATCCAGAAGCGATCGACTGGTTGAAATCTGTGATTAAAGAATACATGGTCGGTATTGGATTAAATGGATGGATGATTGATTATGGAGAATATTTACCAATCGATCCAAAGTTATTCTCAGGAATATCAGGAGAAGAATTTCACAATCAAGTTCCAACGATATGGACAAAACTCAATTATGATGTACTTAAAGAGGAAAATTTGTTTGGCGAAGTTATCTTTTTCACTCGTTCAGGTTTCACGGGCACATCTAAGTACTCCTTAATGGTTTTTTCGGGGGATCAGCGCGTGGATTGGGATGAAAAAGTAGGTCTCCCTTCAGTTATTCCTGGAGCAATCAATATTGGATTAGCAGGAATAGGCTTTTATCATTTTGATATTGGTTGTTATACTACATATGGTATATTTAAAAGAGAAAAAGAATTATTCATGAGATCAGCTGAAATGGCAACATTTACCATGATGATGCGCACTCACGAGGGAAATCGACCAGATAATAATTGGCAATTCGATTCTGATGACGAAACTTTGGATCACTTGGCTAATATGGTTAATATACATCTTGCGTTAAAACCTTATTTAAAACATTTATCAGATGAATATTATGAATCAGGATTACCACCTATCCGAGGGCTTTTCTTGCATTATCAAGATGATCCTGAATTATACAAGATTAAATTTCAATATCTGTTTGGAAAAGACTTGCTTGTTGCACCGGTTATTAAACCAAATTGTAAAATTTGGAAAGTTTATTTACCAGATGATAGTTGGATTCATATTTGGACAGGTAAAGAATACAGTGGTGGATGGATTGAAGTAGATTCACCAATAGGATTTCCTCCAGTTTTTTATCGTCGAGATTGTGAATATCGAACTTTATTTGACTCTATATCCAAGCATTAACTAAATTAATTAAAGCTATTTGATGCTTCAATAGAAAAGAGAAAGATAATCAATTCGATTTTTAAAAACCATTCCGAAATCATTAAAGTGCATCAAGTTCAAATTGAATCTAAAAAATCTCTTAACTCAATAATTGGGTCAATTATATCATTATCAAGATTAGTTTGAGCAGTAAAGTTACTTCCACCTCCTTTTCCACCATATTTCTTAATTAATCCTTGAACAATTCCATTGGCATTTGCCTTTTTAGAAAAAGATACGATTTGATAATGATTTTGTCCCAACTGTATAAAAAGTAAGGAATCAGAGGGAAATTCATCTACCACCTTCTTTAGTATTTTACTATCAATCTGATACTCAAACAGAAATATATTAAAACCTTTGTATACGCTACTCGGACATCTCGAAGTTAATTTCAAATTGTCAGTTTTTAAAGAATTAATAAGTACTTTATTCTCCTCATGTTCCTTCAAGATTGATTGAATTTTTGCAGTTACTTTATCCAATCCTGTGTTAAGCTCATTAGAAAGGTTTACTAAATCAATATTTAGATTTGAAATAAGATCTACCGCTTTTTTACCAACGATATATTTTAAATCTGTTCCTTTTTTAAAATCCGTAATAATTACCGGCCCTATTTCAATTAACTTTTTTACATGAGTACCTCCGCAACAAACAAGATCAAGATCGTTGATTTTAATAACCCGTAATTCTTCTTTTTCTGGAATTTCTGATCTTATTAACCGTTCAATCTTAAAAATTTCTTCTTTAGAAAATCTCTCAGCGGTAATTTCTTTACTACTTGATATACAAATTGCATTTATTTTTTTAAATGCTTCAATCATTTGCGTATCAGTTATCTGTTGATCGAGCTGAATTTGTGCATTTTCAAATTCTATATTTGCCCTCACCGTCTTAGCATTATATAGATCGAGAAAAATAGCTGAAATAATATGTTGGGAGGTATGAGCTTTCATAATACCATAGCGATATTTCCAATCAATCTTTCCAATTATTTCATCTCCAATTTTAACTTTTTTAAGGAATTCTGGAGAAGTATAATGTATTATATTATCATTAGTTATTTCAACATAATCTACAGTTGTTTGGATATCATCCCCATATAAAATTCCTCTATCACATGCCTGGTTTCCACTAGTTGGAAAAAATAAAGTTTTGTCCAGAATAACTCCTCCCTTTTGAATAGAACTTACTTTTGCAGTGAATTCTACAGCATATGGATTATCCCAATATAATTTTTGAGTCATTTTTCTCAGAAATTCAAATATTTCTTTTAAACTTTCAAATTTAAGATTTTAAATGATTGAAGTAATTTATATAAACTGAATGTTGATAAAATCGTCAAAATATGCTCAATATTAATGCATTTAGGAAGAAAAATTTAATAATTTGCTTTATCTATTCTGTTTCTTAATAAAAATCATTAATTCATATCATTTAATCAATTTAAATTTGATATCTAAAATATTTTTTTAGTAACTACATGTTATTTATTCAATTGAAAAATTAATTATTCTAAACGTAATCTGCAAACAAAATGAACATTCAAATTCAAGGAGCGCAAGAAAATAACCTCAAAAATTTTGATATTGAAATCGGTGAAGGATTGACTGCTGTGACTGGAGTATCCGGATCTGGTAAATCTTCGCTTGTTTTTAATATTATTTATCATGAAGCACGTAGACGATTCTTAGAACAGTTTTCTTCTAGTTCAAGAGGTATTAGATTGGAACCAGCAAGGGTAGACTCGATTAAGGGTTTAAAGCCTGTGGTTGCTGTTGGTCAAAATCTATTAAATAGAAATCCAAATTCTATTTTAGCCACGGCATCAGGAATTCACCCTCTCTTAAGGATGTTATATGCAAGATTTGGAAAAAGGAAATGTCCCAACTGTCTTTCTGATATTTCAATTACTTCGGAAGATGAAATAGTTAAAATATTGATGAAAGAAAAACTGATTGGAGATATTATAATACTTGCTCAGTTGGTTAAATCTTCTATTGGAACTCATAAGACGTTATTAGGTTTTCTTTATGAGGAATTTGGTGAAAATTTGATTGTTGATGGAGAACCTTGGAATAAAAATGAACTTGCATCTAATGAACCTCATGATATTGATATTAAAATCTCCGTTCTTGGAAAGAGGAATTCTATAAATGAAGTTCGTAACACAATTAAAATGATAAAGTCATTAGGAACACATGTTCTACAGATTAAAAATGATGATAATAAAAAAGTTAGTTATTCACTAACTAATACTTGTTCTGAGTGTGGAGCTTATTTATTTCAAGTGGAACCAAAACATTTCAATATGGAATGTCCTTATTGTAATAGTAAAGGATGTGATAAATGCTCGCAAACAGGAATGCTTCCCTTAGTTTCTAATATTACGATAGATAATAAGATCTTTCCACAGGTATTAGAATTATCTGTTGAAAAATTTAAAGAAATTATTAATACGATTGATCTCCCCCCAACTTCTCAAAGGATTCTTCAAGAAATAACAAAGCGCTTGACAGCATTGCATAAAGTTGGATTAGGATATTTATCTTTAAATCGATCTTCACCCTCACTTTCAAGGGGAGAAGCTCAACGGGTTAGAATAGCACTTACTTTGATTAATGATTTGGAGGACATTCTTTATGTATTAGATGAACCTACTATTGGTCAACATCCATATGATGTTAATCAATTCTTACCAAATTTTCGAGATTTAAAAGGTTCAGTTATTTATGTAGAACATGATAAACTTGCCGTGTCAATAGCAGATAACGTTATTGATCTAGGACCTAACGCGGGGCAAAATGGTGGTGAAATCACATTTATGGGCACTCCAACAGAATTGTGGCTATCTAATACACTCACGGGAAGATATTTTAGTTCAAGAGATAAAATAGATTTGCCCAAATTGAGATCAAGTCCAAAAGAATTTATATTTATTGAGGGGGCAACGCTACATAATCTAAAAAAAATTAACGTAAAAATCCCTCTTCATTGTGTTTCTGTCGTTACTGGTGTATCTGGGTCGGGTAAAAGTACTTTAATAGAGGATGTTTTATATCAATCTTTAGCTAAGAAAAAGCCGATTGGATGCGTCAGAATAGATGCTCCAGAGATAAAAGCAATAATGGTAGATCAGAGCCCTATAGGAAAAAATCCTAGGTCAAATCCTGCAACTTACACTAAAATCGCAGATATTTTGAGGAGATTCTTTGAAAAAGAAACAGGTCTGGATTCATCATATTTTTCGTTTAACAGACCAGAAGGTGCTTGTCCTACGTGCAAAGGAATGGGAGCAATCGAAGTTAACATGAAATATTTACCATCGACTTGGATATCTTGTTCTGATTGTGATCAACAAAGATTTAAAGAAGAGATCTTAGAGAAAAAAATAAAAATTGGGAGCAAAAGGCTATCAATCGCTGATGTTTTTAATCTTAATATTACTGAATTGAAAAATTTAATCAAATCAGATGATAGGATATCAACTGGAGACTTAGAAAACTTGGTAGCAATGTTAAAAACTCTTGAAGATATTGGGTTAGGTTATTTACCCTTAGGGCAACCTTCTCCATCACTTTCTGGAGGAGAAGCCCAACGTATTAAATTGGCAAAATATTTAGGCAAAAAAGAACTTAGTGATCATCTAATTATCCTTGATGAACCATCAACAGGACTTCATACAAAAGATATAGAAAATTTACTTACTATTTTTGATAAATTAACAAGAGAAGGAGCAACTATCCTAATTGTAGAACATAATATAGATATTATCAAAGCTGCAGATTGGATTATTGATTTAGGTCCAAAAGCTGGAGAGGATGGAGGAAACCTAATTTATTCGGGTAAATTAGATGGATTACTTAAATTGGAAGAAAATTCTCTTACTTCGAAAGCATTAATTATGGATGCCTTAATCAAACCTTCCTCCTTAGAAAAAAAGAGTATACATCATGAAAATATTATCATTAAAAAAGCACGTGCAAATAACTTAAAAAATATATCGCTTGAAATACCAAAAAGCAAAATCACCGTGATAACAGGGGTTTCAGGATCTGGGAAATCGAGTTTATTGAATAATGTGATTGAGACAGAAGCAAGAAAACGGTTCTTGGAAACTCTGAGCATGTATGAACGTCAAGGAACTAGAGAAAAAGTAACTGCAGATGTGGATAGTATCTTAGGATTGGGGATAACGTCATCCATAACTCCCACGGAAGAACTTTATTTTACTCGTTTTAAAATACGTAATACCATTGGGATAGTTACTGAAATTTCATATCTCCTTTCAATTTTGTTAGCTTTTGTGGGAGAAATGAATTGCCCTCAATGTGGATCCATAACAACAAGGAAAGATACTCTATTCCAATGTCAAAAATGTGGATTTGAAATGAGAATTCCGAAACCATCATACTTCCACACTTCATCTTATGTAGGTGCGTGTACAAAATGTCATGGTGTTGGAACAATACAACAACCTAAACCTGAAAAACTTATTATAAACCCAGATAAACCAATTTGCAAAGGGGCAATGTATTCACCTGGTTTTTTTCCTAAAGGATTTCTATGTAAACCATATAATGGAGGATATTATATGCTTCAAGCACTTGCAAAACATTATAATTTTGATCCTTTCCTAACTCCTTGGAATGAAATGGCTAAACCCGCACAACAGGCTTTTCTTCATGGAGATAATGTTAAGCTGAAAGTAACCTATGAGAATAAGAAAGGTCAAGTATACGAAAAAGAAGAAAAATATCCCGGATTTTACGAAGGTTATATCAGAGACTGGGATATTGGAGGCACTTATACTGAAACCATACCATGTTCAAGTTGTAATGGAGCGAAGCTTAAACCTGAATATTTATCTATCACCTTAGGAGATTTTAATATTCATCAATTAAGTGAAATTCCATTAACAGACCTATTTGAAAAATTAGAATCTTTAAATTTAAAAAATTTGAAAACCCGCTTGATAAAGAATAGTGCAGAGACAATTTTACGAAGATTAAGTTTTTTAATCAAGACAGGTTTAGGATATGTCAACCTAAATCGAATTGCGGGTTCACTTTCTGCCGGTGAAACACAAAGAATCAGGTTAGCGGGATTACTTGGAAGTGAGTTATCATCTCTAACCATACTATTAGATGAACCATCGAGAGGCTTACACCCTACAGAATTAGGCGCTTTACAAGAAGTTTTATATGACCT
>Ga0307445_10001037_pt1 | contig 15550 bp, 20 predicted proteins | sample SalMarSW160330MG_FD_202147 | JGI IMG/M metagenome (GOLD analysis project Ga0307445, IMG submission 202147) | Salt marsh sediment microbial communities from the Plum Island Ecosystem LTER, Massachusetts, United States - SW1603-30 | ecosystem: Environmental > Aquatic > Marine > Intertidal zone >...
TGCTTTTGGCGAGCTTGCCGCCGCGCACGTCCAGGCAGACGACTAATCTCTTGCTGAGCATGGTTATACTCTCCCGTCCCACCGGGCGAAGCGCGCCAGCAGCTCCAGCCCCAGCCGCCCGCTCTTCTCGGGGTGGAACTGGGTGGCGAAGAGGTTTCGGTAGCCCAGCGCGCAGCAGAAATCGCCGCCGTATTCGGCGACGGCGTAGATATTTTCCTTATCAGTGGGCTGGGGGTAGTAGGAGTGGACGAAGTAGAACTCGTCCCCCGGCTCGATGCCGTCGAGGAGAGGATGGGGCTTGACTACTCTGACCTCGTTCCAGCCCATGTGGGGTATCTTGAGGCGCTTGTCATGGAGCCGAAAGCGCACTGTAGCCCCCGGCACCAGCCCCAGGCACGGGGTATTGCCTTCCTCCGATTTTCCCAGGACAATCTGCGCCCCCAGGCAAATGCCCAGCACCGGCACGCCCGCCTTGAAGACGTCCTTGATGGCGGTATCCAGCCCGGCTTCCTTGAGATAGCTCATGGCGCTGGGGGCCGCCCCCACCCCGGGGAAGATTACCCTCTCCGCCCCGGTTATTTCTTTAGGGTCGCGGGTGATGCGGGCGTCGGCGCCTATCTCGACGCAGGCGCGCCGGACGCTGCGGATATTGCCGGCGTTATAGTCAATAATGGTAATCATATAATAGACTCTCTGTCATTGCGAGCGAAGCGAAGCAATCTCCCCCACCCCATCAGTGTTATCTATTCCCACCCAGGCCGCCCTCGCGGCATCCGCAGCTTAGCCCGTAGACCCCCTACCCCTTCAACTCCTCCGCCAGTCTCATAGCGTAGTGGTCGGTCATGCCGGCGATGTAGTCCACGGCGCGGCGCGCCGCGGTCTCGCCGTGAAGACGGTATTCCGGTGGGAGCTTGTCTTCGTGCTTCAGGAAATAGGCGTAGAGGTCGTGCACCACCTTTTTGGCTGCTTCCGCCTCGGCCCGCCCCGTGCCGGGGGTGTAGACCTTTTCAAAGAGAAAATCGCGCACGCGGTTGGCGGCGGCCAGCACCGGGGGGCTCATGCTTACGGCGGGTCTCTTTCTTATTATATCACAAACGCGCACGTCCCAGGACTGCTCGATGATGTCGCTGACCATGGTATTGATGCGCTGCGAGTGGCTCAGCCCCAGCACCTCAACGGCCTCCAGGGGCAGGTCCCGCTCTGTGATGATGCCCGCCCGGATGGCGTCGCCGATATCGTGGTTGATGTAGGCCACCATGTCGGCCAGCTTGACGACCTCGCCCTCGATGGTGCCCACCTCGCCCCAGTCCTTTCCCAAAATATCCGTGCCGGACTTGGAGTGGTTGAGGATGCCGTCGCGCACCTCCCAGCAGAGGTTGAGACCGCGGCCGTCTTTCTCCAGCAGGTCGACGACGCGGCGGCTCTGCTCGTTGTGGCGGAAGCCCCCCGGATAAAGCTCGTCGAGGACGTCCTCCCCCCAGTGCCCGAAGGGGGTGTGCCCCAGGTCGTGCCCCAGGGCGATGGCCTCGGTGAGGTCTTCGTTGAGGTTCAGGGCGCGGGCGATGGTGCGGGCAATCTGGGCCACCTCCAGCGTGTGGGTGAGGCGCGTTACGTAGTGGTCGCCCAGGGGGGCGATGAATACCTGCGTCTTGTGCTTGAGACGGCGGAAGGACATGGAGTGGATGATGCGGTCGCGGTCGCGCTGGAAGCAGGTGCGGACGGGGTCGGGCGGCTCGGGGCGCTCCCGCCCCCGCGAGAAGCGGCTCCGGACGGCGTGGGGCGAGAGAGCTTCTTCCCGCGCCTCGGTCAGCTGGCGGATGCCTAGTTCCTCAATCACCTCATGCCCAGTATACTACTATTTGGCCGCCGCAACACGGATACCGGGGCTATTTCCCCCGGTAGGCGATGCCCTCAATCATTATCAATTGGAGAAGAAGAAAGGAGAGGGTTTTGATTACTTCACCCCCAGTTTCTTCTCCGCGGCGGCGATGATATCCCGCGTTATGTCAATCATGTCCGGGCTGACCGATACCGAGGTGATGCCCCACTCCACCAGCTTCTGGGTAATCTCCGGGTAGACCGAGGGGGCCTGCCCGCAGATGGAGCAGGTAACGCCCTTCTCCTTGCAGGTCTTGACGACCTTCTCGATGGAGAGCATCACCGCCTCGTTGCGCTCGTCGAAGGTCTCGGCCAGCCGGGAGGAGTCGCGGTCGATACCCAGGGTAAGCTGGGTGAGGTCGTTGGAGCCGATGGAAATGCCGTCGATGCCCAGGGCCAGGAACTCCTCCAGCAGGATGACGTTGGAGGGCACCTCGCACATCATCCAGATTTTGAACTTGTCGGAGCGCTTCAGCCCCTCTTTGGCCATGATTTTCATGGTGCGTTCCATCTCCGGCACGGTACGCACGAAGGGTATCATCACCCAGAGGTTGTCGTACTCCTGGCGCACCTTCTTGATGGCGTCCAGCTCCAGCTTAAAGGTCTCGATGTCGGTGATGTAGCGGGAGGCGCCGCGGTAGCCAATCATGGGGTTCTCCTCGTCCTCCTCGTACTTCTCGCCGCCCTTGAGCGACTTGTACTCGTTGGACTTGAAGTCGTTGGTACGGTAGACCACCTGGCGCGGGTGGAAGGCCTTGGCGAACTTCATCAGCTGAGCCGCCAGCTTCTCGGTGAACTCGGCCCCGCGGCCCTGCTCAATCATGTAGGAGGGGTGCTCGCCGATTTCGGCCACCATGAACTCGGCCCGCAGCAGGCCGATACCGTCGACATCTCTCTTGGCAACGCGGTCGACTATCTCCGGCTGCGCCAGATTGGCCAGGAGCTTCGTCTTGGTCTTGACTTCTCCCTGGGCGCGTATCTTAACGTCACTGGCAACTTCTATCTTGCCGTCATAGACCTTACCGTTACCACCATCAACCGTTATTACCTGGCCGTCTTTCAGGGTCGTCGTGGCCGTCTCGCAGCCCACCACGCACGGTATGCCCAGCTCGCGCGAGACGATGGCGGCGTGGGCGGTGCGGCCGCCCCGGTCGGTGACGATGGCGGCGGCCCGCTTCATGGCGGGGACGAAGTCCGGGGTGGTCATCTCGGCCACCAGGACGTCGCCCGCCAGGACCTTATCTATCTGCGAGGGGTCGGGCACGATTTTCACCGGCCCGTGGGCCACGCCGGGGCTGGCCGGCGCTCCGGAAAGAATTACCGGCGCATCGATGTCATGAGTAGCTCCCGCCGTTTCCTTGAGAGTGGTTATCGGGCGGGTCTGTACAATGTAGATATTGCCGTTTTCCGTGGCCCACTCGACATCCTGCGGGAAATCGTAATGCTTTTCCAGAGTCAGCCCTATTTTCGCCAGTTGAATTATTTCGGTGTCGGTTATTTTTTGTTGCGCCTGTTCTTCTTTTGTCAGGTCGATTTTGATATTGTCCGACTTGCCGTGAGAGCCCTCTTTCTTAACGAGCTTCCATTCCTGTTTCTTGATTTCCTTTTCCAGGATTTTCATATCCTTTTTGCTGACCGAGTAATGGTCCGGGGTAACATCGCCGGAGACAATCATCTCACCCAGTCCCAGGACGGCCTCGATGGTAATTTTCCCCTTATTGCTGGTGGTGGGTTCCACGGTGAACATGACGCCGGCGGCCTCGGACTGCACCATCCGCTGCACCGGCACGGCGATGCCGACGACGAAATGGTCGAAGCCCTGCTCCTGACGGTAGAAGATGGCCCGCGCCTCGAAGAGCGAGGCCCAGCAGTCCTGCACGGCCCGCACCACCGCCTTGTCCCCCTCCACGTTGAGGAAGGTGGCCTGCTGGCCGGCGAAGGAGGCCTCGGGCAGGTCTTCGGCGGTGGCCGAGGAGCGCACCGCCACCAGCCCCCGGCCCATCTCGACATAGGCCTTCTCAATCTCCCGGGCGGTCTCCGGGGGCATGGCGGCGCCGCTGATGAGCTGCTGCACCTCGGCAGCGGCGTCCTGAAGCTGCCGGCTATCGTGAACGTCAACAGGGGAAAGGAGGGCCTTAATCTTATTCTGGATGCCGGACTTCTCGATGAAGTCGAAGTAGGCCCCGGCGGTGACGATAAAACCCGGGGGTACGGGGATACCGGCGTTGGTCATCTCGCCCAGGTTGGCCCCCTTGCCCCCCACTATGGCGATGTCCTGCTTGGTCACCTCGTTGAACCACACAACGGCTTTCTGACCCTTGTTCATGCATGCCTCCGTTTTGGTTGGGATTTGCCAGGACTTGGCGACTTACAATTATAGCATATTCGCCCGTATTATGTGTCAACTCCGGCCCGGCGGGGGCCGGCAAAACCTATTTGACACGCCTGATTATTGGGTTTAGAATTAAGATTACATCGGTTGAGAAAAGGGTGAGGTGTACCCGCTATGATTGAAATGACTATCGACAGCATCCGCGTCAGCCTGATGAACTACCAGCGGGTGGTGATATTAAAGGAAAAAATGAGCGACCGCTACCTCCCCATCTGGATTGGCCCCTCCGAGGCGGACGCCATCGCCGTCAAGCTTCAGGGCGTTACCGTGCCCCGCCCCCTGACCCACGACCTGCTCGGCTCCATCATCGATACGATGGGGGCCAAAGTAGATTCCATCATCGTCAACGACCTCAAGAACGATACGTTCTACGCCAAGATTATCCTGGAGATGGACGGCAAGCAGGTGGAGGTGGACTCGCGCCCGTCCGACGCCCTGGCCCTGGCGGTGCGCAGCACGGTGCCCATCTTCGCCGAGGAATCGGTGCTGGACAAGGCCGGCATCCTCCTCGACGGCGAGACGGGCAAGCCAATTTTTGAGGAAGGCGAGCCGGGCGAGGGCCGGCACGGCCGGGTGAACGAGGAGGACGTGAAGCGAAAGATGTCCGCCTTCTACGATTTCATCAACACCCTCGACCTGGACGACTTCGACAAGCGCAAGTCATAAATGAACGAGAGCCTGATTAAGCGACTGATTGCCTCGATAAAGTGCGCCTCCTGCGGGCAGAACTACGGCGAAGAGCACATCCACGTCATCGAGCACCGCGACGAGCTGTGGTTTCTCAAGGTAAGCTGCCCGTCCTGCCGGATAAGCTGCCTGGTGGCGGCCATCATCCGCGAGGACGCCGCCCCGGAGATTGTTACCGACCTCACCCCGGCGGAGCTCCGGAAGTTCCAAGACCTCAAGCAAATCGGCGAGGAAGACCTGCTGGAGATGCACTACTTCCTCAAGAATTTCGACGGCGATTTCCCCCACCTCTTCCGCCGTTAGCTAACGCCACACCGGGAGGAAAGCTATGGCCATTGACGGGACCTACCAGATAGAAATAGATACGCCCATGGGGAAGCAAAGCGCCAAAGTCACCCTCAAGACGGACGGCGGCGCCCTCAGCGGCACCATGGAGGACGGCTTCGGCAAGCACGACTTCGGCGGCGGCCAGGCCGAGGGCGATAAGTTTGCCTGGGGCATGGAGATGGACAGTCCCTTCGGCAAGATGCAGCTGGACGTCACCGGCCAGGTAGCCGGCGACGCCATCTCCGGCGAGGTCAAGGCCGGTAACTTCGGCACCTCCCCCTTCCAGGGGAAGCGCGCTTAAAGGCGGGGGCTTTTCCCCCTTTTTATCCGGGCTATTTCGCCCCGGCGGGGACGGCGGCGGTACTATATCCAAAGATATAATCTGAGCTTGACCTGGCCGGGCCGTTTCTGGTATCATGCTCAGGGTCAGGTAAAGCGAGGCCGTATGAGCAGGTGGGTAGCGGCACTAAGGCTGACCGGGGTCGGATTTTACATCGCTGCCTGCATTCTGCTGGGTATTTACGGCGGCCTCTGGCTGGACGGCAAGCTGAACACCAAGCCCATTTTAATGATAGTAGGGTTACTGCTGGGACTGACGGTGGCTTTTTACGGCGTGTATCGTATGATTCGACCCCTCATTGATAACCGGCAGAAGAAGGAGAACGGCTAGTGACCCAGCCCAAGAAGCGGGGCTGCCTGGGCTGTTCTTTTCCTGTTTTAGCCATTGTCGTCGTTATCGCCCTGGCCCTGGTCGTGGTCGGTTTCCTGTCCGGCTCCCTGGGCCAAAAGATGCTCGGCATCGACATGCCCGACTGGCTCGTCCCGGACACCCCCGCCCCGGACCTGGCCGCGCCGGTAATCTTCAACATCGGCCCCTGGCCAATCACCAATACCATCCTGGCCACCTGGATTACGGTGCTGGTGCTGGTGCTGGGCAGCTGGCTGATAACGCGCCGCATGAAGCTCGTGCCGGGGCGGCTCCAGATGCTCTTCGAGGCGGCGCTCGGCTGGGTTTACGACCTCTGCGTCTCCGTGGCCGGGGAGAACCACGGCCGCAAGTTCTTCCCGATGATCGCCACCATCTTTCTCTTCGTCCTCTTCAACGCCTGGCTCTCGCTGCTGCCGGGCTTCGTCTCGATACTCATCGGCCACCACGAGCTGCTGCGCGGCGCCAACACCGACGTCAACACCCCCCTGGCCATCGCCATGGTCTCGTTCGTCTTCGTGGCCTATTTCGGCCTCAGGGAGGCCCGGATGGGCTTCGTCAAGCAGTACATCAACTTCGGCGGGCTGTTCCGCTCCCTGGGCCAGGTGCTCCGGGGCAGGGTCAAGGCCGGCCTCTCCGGCGTCTTTTCCGGCGCGGTGGATGCCTTCGTCGGCGTGCTGGAGCTACTCAGCATGTTCATCCGCATCATCTCTTTCACCTTCCGTCTCTTCGGCAACATGACGGCGGGCGAGATACTCTTGCTCATCGCCGTTTTCCTCCTGCCCCTGGTGCTGGCGCTGCCGTTCTACGGGCTGGAGATGCTGGTGGGATTCGTGCAGGCGTTTATCTTCAGTGGCCTGACGCTGGTATTCGTCACCATGGCCGTCGAGCCCCACGGCGAAGAAGCACATTAAAACACTTTATTTAATACAGGAATCACTCTAAGGAGGCAAACATGGACGCAGAAGGAATGAGAATGCTGGCGGCAGGACTGGCCATCGGCCTGGGTGCCCTGGGGCCGGGTATCGGCATCGGCATCCTGGGCTACGGGGCGATGCAGGGTCTGGCGCGCAATCCCGAGGCGAGGGGCCCCATCATGACCAACATGCTTATCGCCATCGCCATGGCCGAGGCCATTGGTATCTACGCCCTGATTATCGCCATTATTCTGGGTCTGCTCGGCTAAAGGAGAAGGGGGTAAGTTATGGATCACGAAGGATTGCCCAATTTCATATCCGCCATTATCGCGGCGGTGATACTGGGGGCGCTGGTGATAGCCGGTATCCTGGTGCACGCCGTGTTGACCATGTAGTTTCTCCGGGGGCCCGCCGGACGACCCGCGGGCACTCATCGGACATGGTCCTGGTACAACTAGGGGGATAATATGGATGCTGTTGCTGAGCTGGGAATAAACTTGCCGACGCTGATAACGCAGGTGGTTACCGTGGTCGTCCTGCTGATACTGCTGCGGCTGGTGGCCTACAAGCCCATCATGCGCATGCTCGACGAGCGCTCCAGGCGCATCAAGGAGAGCCTGGAGCAGGCCGAGTCCGCCAAGGAGCAGTCGTCCCGCGCCGAGGAAGCGGTCAAGAAACAGCTGGAGGTGGCCAGCCGCGAAGGGCAGGATAGAATCGCCCGGGCGGTCAAGGCCGGCGAGGATGTCAAGCAGAAGGCGCTGGAGGATGCCCGCAGGGAGGCAGAAACGCTGCTGACGCGGGCCCGCGGCGAGATAGCGCAGGAGCGCGACGACGCCATCAGCGAGGTACGCCGCGAGTTCGCCGACCTGACGGTGCTGGCGGCGGGCAAGGTTATCGAAAGCTCGCTGGACAAGGAAAAACACCGCCAGCTCATCGAGAAAGTGCTGGAAGAAAGCTCGACCGGAAAGAAGGAGTAACGGGGTAGATTGAGGGTGCGGTCGGCATAGCGGCCTGACCGCATCGCTCCGGGGATATTTTATGGCCGGAAAAGTACAGGCGCGGCGCTACGCTCAGGCGGTCTTTGAGCTGGCGCTGGAAAAGAAAGAGCTGGAACGGTGGCAGGCCGACCTGGCCAAGATTACGGCCGCCACCGCCGACCCGGCCTTTCTAGCGGCGCTGGAAAGCCCCAAAATCAAGCCGGCGGACAAGGCCCGGCTGCTCAAGGAGCGGCTGGGGAATGCCAGCCAGCTGGCGCTGAACCTGGGGCAGCTGCTCATCAGCCGCGGCATCGTCGGGGCGGTGGGGGATATCGCCGCCGAGTACCGCCGCCTGGTGGACGCTTACCACGGCGTGCAGCCGGCCGAGGTGACCACCGCCGTCCCCCTGGATAAAAAGGACGAAGACAAGCTGGCCGCCCGGCTGGGCGACCTGGTGGGTAGTAAAGTAACGGTAGCGGCCGGGGTAGACCCGGCAATCCTGGGCGGCATCGTCGCCCGCGTCGGCGGGCGGCTGCTGGACGGCAGCACCCGCGCCAAGCTGGCCGCCCTCAAGAAAGAGCTGGGCGGCGGGGTGAGCAAGGGGTAAAGATACCCTCAGGTTATTATGACGAGCATAATCGGGAGGCAAAGGAGGTAGCTCCGGTGGCAACGAGAGGCGAAGATATCGTATCCATTATCAAAGAGCAGATTAAGCAGTTCGGCACGGCGGTGACGATGGTGGACGTCGGCACTGTTATCGAGGTCGGCGACGGCATCGCCCGCATCCACGGGCTGGCCTCGGCCAAGTACAACGAGCTGCTGGCCTTCCCCAATGATATTATCGGCATCGCCCTGAACCTGGAGGAGGACAGCGTCTCCGCCGTCATCCTGGGCGATTACACCGGCATCAAGGAGGGCGACGAGGTCAAGTGCACCGGGCGCATCGCCGAGGTGCCCGTCGGCGAGGCCCTCATCGGGCGCGTCGTCGACCCGCTGGGACGCCCCATCGACGGCAAGGGCAACATCAAGACGGACAAGGTGCGGCCCCTGGAGCGGGTCGCCCCCAACGTGGTGCGGCGTGCCTCGGTGGACACGCCGGTGCAGACCGGCATCAAGGCCGTGGACAGCATGTTCCCCATCGGCCGCGGCCAGCGCGAGCTTATCATCGGCGACCGCTCCACCGGCAAGACGGCCATCGCCCTGGACGCCATCATCAACCAGAAGGGCGGCGATTTAATCTGCATCTACGTGGCCATCGGCCAGAAGGTGTCCCAGGTGGCCCGCGTCGTGGCCACGCTGTCCCAGCACGGCGCCATGGAGCACACCATCGTCGTTAACGCCTCCGCCTCCGATTCGGTAGCCCTGCAGTACCTGGCCCCCTACGCCGGCTGCGCCATGGGCGAGGAGTTCATGGGGGCCGGCAAGGACGTCCTGATTATTTACGACGACCTCTCCAAACACGCCTGGGCCTACCGCCAGCTCTCGCTGCTGCTGCGCCGCCCGCCCGGCCGCGAGGCCTACCCCGGCGACGTCTTCTACCTGCACTCGCGCCTGCTGGAGCGGGCCGCCAAGTATAATAAGGAATCGGGCGGCGGCTCGATGACGGCTTTACCCATCATCGAGACCCAGGCCGGCGACGTCTCCGCCTACATCCCCACCAACGTGATTTCCATCACCGACGGCCAGCTCTACCTGGAGTCGGACTTATTCAACGCCGGCATCAAGCCCGCCATGAACGTGGGCATCTCCGTATCGCGCGTCGGCTCCAAGGCCCAGACGGGGGCCATGAAAAAGGTGGCCGGGCGCCTCAAGCTGGACATGGGCCAGTACCGCGAGGTGGCCGCTTTCGCCCAGTTCGGCACGTCCGAGCTGGATAAAGCCACCCGTTCGCAGCTGGAGCGCGGCCAGCGCATCCAGGAGGTGCTCAAGCAGGCCCAGTTCGTCCCGGTGCCGCTGGAAAACCAGGTGATGATGCTCTACGCCGTCACCAACGGCTACCTGGACGATATCCCGGTAAGTAAAATCACCGCCTTCGAGGCGGAGTTCTACCGCCACATGACGGCCAGCTACGCCGACGCCGGCAAGACCATCGCCAGGACCAGAGAGCTGGACGATAAGACCGAGGAGACCCTCAAGAAGGCCATCACCGAGTTCAAGCAGGGGTTCAGTAAGGAATAGAACGGGCTAGCCGAAGATGACACGGGGCGGTTTGGGTGGGAATAGATAACAACCGGGGGGCGGTGGGGCTGGATTCCCGCTTCCGCGGGAATGACAAGTGAAATAGAGGGAAAAAGAAATGGAAAAGCAAATAGCCTACTGCGGACTGGTCTGCACCGACTGCGACGCCTACATCGCCACGCAGAACGACGACGACGCGCTCAGAAAAGAGACCGCCGCCACCTGGTCGAAGCAATATAACGTTGACATCAAGCCCGAGGACATCAACTGCGTCGGCTGCATCCCCGTCGACGGCCAGCACGTCGGCCAGTGCTACGTCTGCGAAGTGAGAAAATGCGGGCAGGGAAAAGGCGTGGAGAACTGCGCCCACTGCGACGACTACGCCTGCGAGGCGCTGGGCAAGTATCTGGCCATGGCGCCGGTGATGAAAGAAAACCTGGAGGCGATAAGGAAGGAACTGGGCAAGTAGCGGGGCGTTTAAAAGGGGGTGGAGTTGATATGGAAAAGCAAATAGCTTACTGCGGACTGGTCTGCACCGACTGTGGCGCATATATCGCTACTATGAAAAACGATGATAAGCTGCGGCAGGCGCAGGCGGAAAAGTGGGCTAAACAGTACAATATTCCCGTGATGAAAGCCTCTGATGTTAACTGCACCGGCTGTGATTCCCAGGGTGTTAGAATGGGTCATTGCGCCGTATGCCAGATACGCACGTGCGCTAAAGAAAAAGGCTTGAAAAACTGCGGGTATTGTCTAAACTACCCGTGTGCCCAACTAGAGTTCGTTATCAGGCACTATCCGGTCGCCAGAGAGAGACTAGATGCTGTCAAGAAGGGGAAGAAGTAGCCGATGCCGGATATTAGAAAAGTACGCCGCCGCATCAAAGGCGTCCAGAACATCGCCAAGATAACCCGGGCGATGGAGATGATTGCCGCCTCCAAGATGCGCAAGGCGCAAGAGCGTGGCCTGGCGGGCCGGCCCTACTCGGAGAAAATCCAGCAGGTCATCGCCGACCTGGCCGCCCTGCCCGATATCGGCCTGCGCCATCCCCTCCTCCAGCGCCGCGAGGTGGAGAAAATCGCCGTGGTGCACATCACGCCCGACCGCGGCCTCTGCGGCGGCCTCAACGCCAACCTCAACCGCAAGCTCGGCGGCTTCATCACCGGGGAGACAAAGCCGGTCAGCGTCATCACGGTGGGGCGCAAGGGGCGCGATTTCGCGTCGCGCGCCCACGTCGACATCGCCGCCGAGTTCAGCGACCTGGGCGACAATCCCCCCTTCCTGGATACCCTGCCCGTCTCCCACATCATCATCGAAGACTATACCCAGGGCAAGATAGATATGGTCTACGTCCTCTACGCCAACTTCGTCTCCACCCTCGTACAGAAGCCCGTCCTCCAGCAGCTCCTGCCGGTGGAGCCGGCCTCTATCCCCACCGCCCAGAACGTGGACTACATCTACGAGCCCGACGCCGAGGCCGTCCTGGGGGGCTTGCTGCCGCGCTTCGTGGAGATGGAGATTTACCACGCCATTCTGGAGTCCATCGCCAGCGAGCAGTCGGCCCGCATGGTGGCCATGCGCAACGCCACCGACAGCGCCAACGAGCTCATCGGCGACCTGACCCTGCTCTATAACAAGGCCCGCCAAGAGGCCATCACCACCGAGCTGCTGGACATCATCGGCGGCGTGCTGGCCCTGGAGGGATAAAGGCAAATAACGGAGAAGTTGCGAGGTCTATTATGGCTAAGGGAAAAGTAGCTCAGGTAATCGGGACGGTGGTGGACATCGAGTTCCCGCCCGACGAACTGCCGGCGCTCTTTAACGCCGTCGAAATAGATACCGGCGGCGGCAAGATTATCCTGGAGGTGCAGGACCACCTGGGGAATAACTGGGTGCGCTGCCTGGCCCTCTCCCCCACCGACGGCCTGGCGCGCGGCGCCGTGGCCGTGGATACCGGGGGCTACCTCAAGGTGCCGGTGGGCCCGGGCACGCTGGGGCGCCTCTTCGACGTGATGGGCACCGCCCTGGACGACCTGGGCGAGGTCAAGGCCGCCGGCCACTGGCCCATTCACCGCCCCGCCCCCACCTTCGACGAGCAGGAGACCTCCACCCAGGTGCTGGAGACCGGCCTCAAGGTCGTCGACTTAATCGTCCCCTTTACCAAGGGCGGCAAAATCGGCGCTTACGGCGGCGCCGGCGTCGGCAAGACGGTCATCATCCAGGAGCTTATCCGCAACATCGCCGCGGTGCACGGCGGCTTCTCCGTCTTTACCGGCATCGGCGAGCGCTCCCGCGAGGGCAACGACCTCTGGAACGAGATGAAAGAGGCCGGCGTCATGGACAAGATGGTGATGGTCTTCGGCCAGATGAACGAGCCGCCCGGCGTGCGCCTGCGCGTCGGCCTGACCGGGCTGACCATGTCCGAGTACTTCCGCGACGAGGAGCACCAGGACGTCCTGCTCTTCATCGATAACATCTACCGCTACACCCTGGCCGGCATGGAGGTCTCGGCGCTGCTGGGACGCATGCCCTCGTCGGTGGGCTACCAGCCCACCCTGGCCACCGAGATGGGTGAGCTTCAGGAACGCATCGCCTCCACCAAGAAGGGCTCGATAACGTCGTTCCAGGCCATCTACGTCCCTGCCGACGACTACACCGACCCCGGCGTGGTAACCACCTTCGGCCACCTCGACGCCGTGGTGGCCCTGGAGCGCTCCATCGCCGAGCAGGGGCTCTACCCCGCCGTCGACCCGCTGACCTCCACCTCGCGCATCCTCGACCCCAACATCGTCGGCGAGGAGCACTACCGCGTCGCCCGCGAGGTGCAGCGGGTGCTGCAACGCTACAAGGACCTGCAGGACATCATCGCCATCCTCGGCATCGAGGAGCTGAGCGAGGAGGATAAGCTCTCGGTCTCGCGGGCGCGGCGCATCCAGCGCTTCCTCTCGCAGCCGATGTTCGTCACCGAGGTCTTCACCGGCCGCCCCGGCAAGTACGTCAAAATCGAGGACACGGTGCGCGGCTTCGCCGAAATCCTGGAGGGCAAGTACGACGACCTGCCGGAGCAGGCGTTCTACATGGTGGGCGGCATCGAGGAAGTGGTGGCCGCCGCCGATAAACTGGGAGCGGAGGCCAATGCCTAGTCTCAAGCTGGATATCGTCACCGCCGAGCGCATCGTCTACTCCGAGGAAGTGGACGAGGTCATCGCCCCCGGCGCCGAAGGGCAGCTGGGCATACTGCCCCACCACGCCCCGCTGATGACCATCCTCACCGTCGGCGAGCTGGTGGTGCGTAAAGAAGGCGTGGAAGACTCGCTGGCCATCTCCGGCGGCTTTCTGGAGGTGCGCCCCGACCGCGTTATCGTCCTGGCGGACAGCGCCGAGCGCGCCGACGAGATAGACATCGCCCGCGCCGAGGCGGCTAAAAAGCGCGCCGAGCAGCGGATTACCGAAAAGCCCGCCGATATCGATATCGCCCGGAGCGAGGCGGCGCTGCGGCGCGCCGTGGCGCGCCTCTCCGTGGCGGAGAAGATTAAAAGGCGCCGCAAGCTCTAGACTCTTACGGCCCGGCGATTATCTGCTAAATACCCGCCGCCTTGATGACCTCCGGTACCAGTTCGTCCCAGCCCAGGGGCATGATGTGCACCCCCTGGCACAGGGGTTTTACCTGACGGATAATCCCGGCGGTTATCTCCACGGCCTTCTTCTTGCGGTCTTCCTTGGGCGTCGCCGCCATCTCTTCGATGATGCCGTCGGGGACGTTGATGCCGGCCACGTTCTCGTTCATGAACTTGGCCATGGTGGCGCTCTTGAGGATGACGACGCCGGCGATGACCGGCACGTTGAAGCCGGCTATCTTGTCCATGAAGCTGGCGAACTTTTCCGGCTCGTAGATGGCCTGGGTCTGGAAAAAGCGGGCGCCGGCCTCAATCTTCTTTTTCATCTTGATTACCTGCGGCTCGACCGGCTCCAGGGCCGGGGTCACCACCGCCCCCAGAAACAGGTCGGGGCGGCTATCCAGCTCGTGGCCGGACATATCGTAGCCGTTATTCAGGCCGCTGGCCGCCTTGAGCAGCTGCACCGAATCCAGGTCGTAAACGGGCTTGGCCTCGGTGTGGTCGCCCATGATGGGATGGTCGCCGGTAAGGCATAAAGCGTTTTCGATGCCCAGCGCCCAGGCGCTGAGCAGGTCCGACTGCAGCGCCAGCCGGTTGCGGTCGCGGCAGGTGAGCTGGAAAACCGGCTCCAGGTTGCGCTCCACCAGCCTCCCCGAAACCCCCAGCGAGCCGACCCGCAGCACCGCGCTCTGCTGGTCGGTCACGTTGATGGCGGTCACGTAGTCCCGCAGGGCCTCCGCGTCCTGGAGGCATTTATCTATATTGGCGCCCTTCGGTGGCCCGATTTCCCCAGTCACCACGAAATTACCGCTGGCCAGCTTCTCTTTTAGCTTACTCATTTAGTCCTTCCGCTCCTTATCTTAAGTATGCCCGCTTAATCCTCGCGGGAAATGGTGCAGTCGCCCGCCAGGGACTTGAAGGTCGCCGCCGCGCCCGCCATGGTCAGGGAGCGGGGCCGGCTCCACCGCGAGTTGTTCTTGGGGGCCTGGTAGACCGCCATGTCCTCCAGCTTGCCCAGCTCCTTGAGCCGGTCGTAGATAAGCTGCCAGCCGCAGTCCCGCGTCCGGTCTACCTCGCACTTGCCGTTCTTGGCGCCGCCGCAGGGGCCGTTGAGCAGGCTCTTGGCGCAGAGCGTCACCGGACAGAGGCCGCCGGTGCTCTCCACGATACAATCGCCGCATAAAGAGCAATACTCGGTAATGAAGTCATCTGTGACCGTCTCCCCGCCGAAGATGGTATCGCAGCCCGGATGCACCATGCCGCCGTCGGTGGCGTCCATCACCGTGTGGATGCCCTGGCCGCAGGCCAGAATGAGGAAGGAATCGGCTTCAGCCGTATCCGCCCCGTGGGTCTCGTTGAGCAGCTTCTTGACCACGGCCAGCTTGCAGAGGCTGACGCCGCTGTCGGTACTGGCCCAGCCGGCCACGTCCACGCCCTTCTTCCGGAGCCTTTCGGCCATTTCCTCCGTTTCCGGCGGCCCGCCGGAGTGGCATTTGGCGGCGCAGTTGCCGCAGCCGACCACGAATACCCTCTCCCCGGGCTTAAGGTTAGCCATGATTTCGTCGATTGGTTTCTGGATGGTCGCGTGCACGAATATACCTCCTCAATATTGGTTTGCGGGCATGGCGCGTGAAGGTGGCGGGTTGAAATAATGGACATGAAAATAGACGCTATGCTCGGTATAATTATACCCCAGGGGGGTATGGTAGGTCAACGAGCGCGGCGAGTTAAAATGAGGGTAAAAAAAGAGACAAGCATGCCGCCGCGGCTACTTACGCGGCTTTTTCTCATTCAAGTCCAGCAGGCCGGCGATGGCCTCGATGGTGACGGTCTTGCGGGCGAGGTCGATGGACTGCACCACGTCCTCGATG
>Ga0307445_10001039_pt1 | contig 15538 bp, 12 predicted proteins | sample SalMarSW160330MG_FD_202147 | JGI IMG/M metagenome (GOLD analysis project Ga0307445, IMG submission 202147) | Salt marsh sediment microbial communities from the Plum Island Ecosystem LTER, Massachusetts, United States - SW1603-30 | ecosystem: Environmental > Aquatic > Marine > Intertidal zone >...
CTTTTTATTTACCCAGACAATATATGCACCCGGAAGGCTAACTAGGAGTATGATTCCAACATAAGGCGCTCCTGCAATGAGAATTGGGATGATATCGATATTTGGCAAGAATGGAAAGAGTCCGCCTCCAGTGTTTGTCGTGGTTCCAAAGTGTTCATTGATATAATCGATATACCATTGAGGAATGTGATACTCAGGGTATTCTGTCACTGTGAAGTTCTCGTTCAGTAAGTCAATACTATCACAGAGGTAAAGAATATGCACGGCTGCTCGAATCCATTCCATGCGTTCTCTCTGAAAGTCTAAAGTTGGAAAAGGCAGGAATGCGCCGTTTTGATGGGTCTGACACGAGAGCACCCATGATAACATCTGTGTGACATTGATCTGGTCGAGAGTACCTAGCGTATACAGTGACCAGACAAAACGCTCCGTATTCACCAGTGTCCCGCCAGTTGTGGTTCCCTTATCATCGAAGTACTGTAAGAGATAATCCGTAGTGTTCTGGACTCTGATGAGGTCAGGACGTCCCAGAATATTCAAGCAAAAGAGCCCCAGTGGAACAATGTCCGGTATCGCCTCGATATCCGGTACATTTGCAAAGCCGCCATCAGCATGATAACATGATAGAACATAATTCAGAGCTGCTGTAGCATCAATAGCAGAGAGCTGTCCAATAGAGTCCAGCGCTTGCAACGCGCTCCAAGTAATAATCATATCAGCCGGATCTTCGTTTGATGAACGTAGTCTGAACCCACCATTAGATGTCTGACAACTAGCAATATAGTCTGCAATCTTATCATCATGGATATATTCATCCAGACCAAGTTCCGGAAATAACTGAATTGTAACATCGCAGGATATGGTGCTAGGCGCTGTCTGTTGTGAGAAATTCACCAAGTCATAATAAATTGATGGTGGGTCTGTGTTCACGAGGGACGTAAGAAACTTGGTACAATTACTCCAATCAATGAATCCAGTACTGCCCATTTGTTTGAGGATTCTATATGGATCATATATACTATAGATATCTGGACAAGAGCCAATCCGCGGGTCGGTGGGAGTATCTTCAAGCCATCCATAGAATCTTCCTTCCTCAGAAGAATAGAGTGCTTGTATGTAGTCAAGGATAGCTTGATGTCTAGTTATCGTATGAGATGCAATTGTAGTCGTATCTCTCTCCACTATCATTGAATTCGTAGCATTTGGCGTACAGGAAATAGATGGTATCAAAAGAATAATAGTAATCACTAAGATTAGAAAACACCTATTCTTTCTGTCTTGGGTTGATATCATTGTTCTCACCAAAGTAAAACCTTCATAGCAACAAGATAAGATTCCTGTACAAGGGCTTTAGCATTTTTCAAACACTCATCCATTGCTTCTCTATAGACTTCTCTGTGCATCATTTGTATCTTCCACTGTACCACGATTTGTCAATGATATTGAATGAATGTTTATACATTATTTTATCGGCGGTTCATGGTGCTAAGTATTGTACAGTAGGCAAAAGGCCCGAAAAAGACAATGTGTTTATTCAAGCTGTTTGAAACAGTGCTCGTTCTTTCTCCTTGGAAAGTTCTTCCTTGAGATGTGGGAGATATAATTTCTTGAGGAGATAGATCATCCTTGTTTCGTCTAAAGCATAAAGGTCAGGATTCTCTCGAAGAATCAGATTTCCCTCTACTCTTTTGAGATAGGACTTGGCAAAAAACTCTTGGAACTTCAGGGAGATATCTAGAACTCTTTCGGTAGTCCGTCGATTAAGCGCGGTTCGTTTTGAGAGTTCGAGAACTGAGAGTTCATCCTCAAGTTCGAGTGCGTCCAAGATGCTCTGGAAAGCGTTCTCAAGTTTCGTTCTATTTTCGTTCTCAATTGCAGTTCCTAGAATCTCTATTGCCTCTTCGGTCGTATACTGGTTCTTCTCTTTTCCCTTGAAAAACTTCTCTTGAATGAACCACTCTCGAATCTTGTTGGGAAGCTTCGTCAGGTCCACCCTCAACTCAACGAGGACAATCTTCCGACCTTTCCCACCCAAGGCACTAATCTTGTTAGCAGAGAAGAAATCCTGAATATCTATTGCGAGATTGATGGCGCGATTAGTAACAGCCCAACTAAGATCTGTTCTGGAGCTAATTTCACCTATTGTTGTAGGAGTATCAATTTGTAAATTATCCAGAATATTGCTCAATGCATCTTCAACAGAAGTCCTCTTTCGCCTTCCCATCTTAATCAATCTCGTGTTTTTGTTCTTAACTAAATATTAATTGTTGTAGATTAATACTATACTATTACTCTAATTACTGTATATGATAAGGTTTACATTGAATATAATGATATATACTTATCTACATATACGAAAATATCTATAATAATACACAACAAACACAAAGATTAAATCCAATTGCTCGAACCATTTACTATGCCCCTTGAAGACTTTGAACTCGGGATTCTTACTTGCATGTACAAGAAGAAAATCATAGGTTCCAGTCACAGACGAGTCGATTCCATTGCTGGACTATGTCATGTCCGCGACAAGAAAGGATTCAAGAAAACGTTGAGAAAATTAGCCAAGCAGAACTATCTGAACCAGTGGCACGGACCAGCCTACTCGCTCACCCCTGAAGCTGTCACATTGGTCGAAGAACACCTTGGACTTCGATGACGCCTTTCTTACAACCTAATAGGATTGGGACCAATCTTTCTAATCTCATCAGCGAATTTGTTGACCTCTGCCGCGAACTTATCTCCTTCAGCCGCAGATACAAAGACCATCTTCACTCTGCCTTCGTCTAGACCCAATTGCTGGATCAGTTTCTTTGCAAATCGAACTCTTCGCTCTGCCCCAAGGTTTCCCGTCTTGTATGCGCAGTCACCTGGATGGCACCCGACCACTAGCACTCCGTCCGCTCCTTCCTGCAATGCCTTCAGTATGAAATTGATGTCCAGTCTCGCCGTGCATGGCATGCGGATGATTCTGCTCGTAGCGTCATACTGTAACTTCATCGTTCCTGCAAGGTCGGATGCGGCATACATACATTGCATACACCCAAAAATCACGACATTCATATCTTTCGGAGGCATTCAGAGAGCACCACCTGTGCATGCAAAATAAGGGCAATATATTCTTTGACATTGGGAGCAAAAGGGTCACTGGAGGCAAGCTGTTCTTTACCTCCAGTGCATGCAGTGCCTGACCTATGTTAGGGAGTGTTATCATCCCTCCAAAAGGGTGAATGAAACTCGCACTCAGCCTGCAACTCCTGCGTTCCACCTAACTCGTGGCTGTCATCACTGACCTCAGACCCGTCAAGACGTTTCAAAGTGGCACGAGTATTATCCGAAATCATTGGAGCATGGCTCCTTTTTCGAAATGTGGCTTTTGTTCGCTGCTTATTCCCACTGGACACACCAGACCTTGGGCTGTCAAGGTATCCAGAAGCAGGCGATGTTTCCGCAGCTTTTTCCACGGCAGGATCTTCATCACTCTCTACAATATTGTCACCAAAATTGCAAAGGTCCTCTTGAACAAAGTGAACAACCGCGGACTCTCCTTCAGACAAGGCTGGTGACCTCTCGGAGAGTTGGGATTTCCGTTTAGAAGAATATTTACTCTTCCTTGCGGCCTTCGATGATGGCTTTCTCTTGGAGTAAATCCATCGACCTAATCCTCTGTGCTCATCCCTTAGCTTGGGAGTGAGTCGTATCATTCTTCGTGCTATATTGATTGCAGCATTTTTGTCAGCATTAGCTCTATGTCCACATGTATGACAGATGAAGAGATTTTGTTTTGGACGAATACCTCTATGTCCACATTTTGAACAGGTAATACTGGTACTTCCTTCATAGACTCCTAAGAAACGATTTCCAACTTTCCCTGCACTCCAACCGAGAAGCGAGAATCCATGTTCTAATGTCAAGATAATGCGTTGAAATGCCCATTTGTGTATCATTCCACGATATTTGCGACTTCCTCCATAACCTCGCATAGCAATGTTTCGGATACCTTTCGGATTTCCGACTGCTACATAGAGATCATATTTTGAAGTTAGTTCAATGGCATAGTTAATTATATCTCGGCACAGAACTCGATCCCAATCTTCTCGAATAGGTGCATGTTTTTGATTTAGTTCACGAAGTTTCTTCGCTACCTTGTCATAAGGAATATCAAAATTTTGACGAATTCGCATCTCCGCTTGCAAAGATGAAATTCGATTGTCGTATCTTGATAGACTTTCCACTTTTGCCTTTTGATGGAAATAGCGTACATGGTGAATTCCATCTTGAGTAATCACAACACCACAGGCGGCTTTGCTAATACCCAAATCAATTCCCAATACTGCCATTGGCTTTTTCTTTGAAGAATTGAAACCAGCACTTTCAACTATAATTGCTAGAGTTGCCCACCATTTTCCTGAACTATCTTTAACAATTCTGCAAGATTTCATTTCACCACGAGCAATCTGGTTTGTATGAAAAGGTGAAACTTTGAGAGGAATTGTCAGTTTGGCATGAATTGTTCGTCCATACCTTTTGGAATCAAGAGAATCTCTCAATTCTAGCCAATATTTGATTTTCAAATCAGGCCTGTGCACTAATTTGAATAGCTTTTGGAAAATGTTTCTCGGGATTTTTCTCTTACCATTGCTGGTTTTGAGTGGAGGACTACCACCCCTCTCAAGGTAACTATTCCACATATTTACAGCGATATCTCGACATTCTTGCAATTCATTTACAGAAATATTCTGGAAACGCTGTTTGAGATCATGTGGAACACTAGTTCTTCTTCTCGATGGGTTCATAGCTCTGAGAGCTGTTAGTGTCAGTCTATCTAGTTCTCTGAAGTCAATTCGTTTGTATCTACCACCAATTACTAGCACGTTCTTATGACGTTCAATTATACCCAGATAGGTCTTAATGACTCTAGTATCACGACTTGTTATTCTTTCAAGACGAGAACGTTGTCTGTGAGTCATTATATCCCAGTTAATGGGAATCCTGACACTCACAATTGTTTCCGTTGAATAAGCCATCGTTACCACTTCTGAATATAAATTTCCGACCTGTTTCAAGTCAGAGGAAATTCACTCAACCTCTTATGCAGGAGATTGAATGATAATCTCCACTCTTTCTTACTATGTTGCATGCGTCAACCTATGGTAAATCCAACGCACGATTACTTACCATCAATTATTTTGTTTTTACAATCAGATTGTAGAAAGCAGGTTTGACAGATTGGTCTAGTTTTCTTACAGTATTCCTTTGCATGAACGACAAATAATGCATGGAATTCCTTAAACAAAGAGACATCCTTCTCAAGAGAGGTTTCATAGTAGTCTTTCCAGAATTGTTTCTTAGTAGATGTTCCAAATCCCAAACGTGTACTTATCCTGACAGTGTACGCATCAATAACAAACTCAGGTGTTTCTAGCAAGTATAGCAAAATGCAATCAGCGGTTTCCGCACCTATCCCCTTCACTGCAAGCAACTCATCACGAGCTGGAGAAGGATTTTCAAGCCACAATGTACAGAAATTACGAAGATATTCTGCTTTTTGATGGGAAAATCCTGCTGGTTCTATCAATGATGACAGTAGTTTAGTGTCACATAACAAAATAGCTGCAGGTTCAAGTAGATCATGATTTTTCAGATTAGCAAGTGCTTTTTCCACATTTCTCCAGTTGGTATTCTGAGTGAGGATTGCACCAATTCCTATCTCAAACCCTTCTCCTGGCCACCAATACTGAGGGCCATAGTGGGCATAGAGTTTTTCATAGAGTAATTGAGGATTCATAACAAGCAGTCCAAAGAAGAATAGAAGAGGCTGGCATCGATGCACCATATAATCTTTCATGTTGGTTCTAGACACTGATGGGTACAATTTTAGGGGACATGTTTTGAAGAATAGATTGATAGATTACAGTAGGTGTTCAGTTTTGTTTAAGAGTGAAAGATTGCGTCAACAAATCTACTTTCTGAAAGAGATAGATAATCTGAAGCAGATTCTGCGACAGACTGTTTTAATCGCGGATAAGCGACAGGAAAATGATGCTGAACACTCTTGGCATCTTGCAATGTTAGTCATGGTACTTTCGGAGTATTCTAACAATTCTTCTATCGATCTTCTTCGAACGATGAAGATGGTTCTCATCCACGATTTAGTTGAGATAGATGCTGGTGACACATTCTGTTATGATGAAGAGGGTAGGCCGGGGAAAGTCGAGCGAGAACGAAAGGCAGCTCACCGACTCTTCAATATTCTACCAAGTGAGATGACACAGGAGTATATTGACCTGTGGGAAGAGTTTGAGGCTATGGAAACACCTGAGGCACAGTTTGCAGCTTCAGTGGATAGATTGCAACCTCTTCTACTTAATCTCTATTCTGAGGGATATGCCTGGAAAAAGCACGGGATAAAGAAGAGTCAGGTAATCGAACGTAATCATCACATTGCAAAAGGATCTACAACTCTCTGGGAGTTCGCTCAAAATCTCATTGATGAAGCAGTCAGTAAAGGATATCTAATCGATGAGTAGAACTGTCTATTACACTAGTTCCTCAGCATTTGGTTGCCAAGCAGGGTCTACCATACATAGAAACTCCAAATCCTCTGAACCGATATTTTCAATCCATTGGACTGCTTGTGGGGGTATGTAGATAGTATCTCCAGGAACCACTTCAGCAATTTCATCATTAATGTGCATCAATCCTTTTCCTTTGAGAATATAATAGACCTCTGATGCTTCGAAGAATTTGTGAGGGAGGGATTTCTCTTCTGGCTTCACGGTGGCATGGGCAAGACTGTAGTTGAGGATCATAGGTTGTGATTCGTGTTTCGGATTGAAGATCTCACGAATTGTGGTGTTATCTAAGGCATTGATTGGCTCTTGATCCTGTAATCTTCTGACTAGCATCGTAAATCATGCTATCTAGTACAGTTCCTGCAAATATAGCTGGTTATCTATATCACTAGACTACTGGAGTCCTTCTTGCGTTGCCACATCCAGTACACAGGAACCAATAGTCCTAGAACTGCTATGAGAACTATTGTGAAACTGGTAATCCCTACTTGGACAAGTGATTGCAGTCCAACAGTGGTAGCTAAGAGCCTGCTCACTTGGGAACCAACTCGACTCAAGATGACCAGAAGTACGATTGTCACTGCCATTGTTGGTTTTTCACCAATTGATTCGTGAATTTTGGATATTGTTGTAGATAGACCATAGATGAGTAGTCCTAGTTGAAGAGCTACATCAGCAATTTCCCACTGAGGTTCAACTAGGGAAACCAAACGGTAGGTGTGATAGATACCATAGACAAAAATTACCAGGGTCAATAGTGTTGTCTGAGCTGGTATCCCATCTGCATTCTTGAATAGAATAGTGAGAATTGGTAATATTGCGATACCTAATGGGAATACAAGCATTACGATTTGCTGATCAAATGGTAGAGTGGATAGTCCAAGAACGAAGTACAAAGCTCCGAAAATCATGAAATCAACTACCCAGAATATCACGAAGAATGCCCAGTGGAGCATTTTCTTTTCTCCAAGCTTAGATGATACAGACTTCCCTATATTCCAACCAAGCAATACTGCAAAGTAGGCAGTGATTAGTGCATCACCAAAAGTGAGTGGAATACCAACAATAGGTCCTGCTAAGGCTGTGATTGGACCTAGAATCATGAAAATAATAATGAACACAAAGCAGAGAGCTGCTTGATAACCCAAGCTCTTTCTTTCCCCACTGAAGAATAGGCTCTGACCTTGCGGAATAAGAGACAGAATTACCAATGCAATGACAAAGTACTGAAAGGATACAGTAACAGAGATAGCGAATCCCAAGATGGGGTTCGTAATTGCAATTAGTGAGTTCGGATCAACTGCAATCCACACTGAGATTATTGTTGTAGCAATCAGTGAAAGGATGAAGCTGAAGTTATACCATGAGTTAGTTAGAAGCGTCTTAAGTCCATCAATGAAGCGCATGTTTATCCACCTAGGGTTGTTTGAGAGCCCGATAATGGTGTCGGGCTCCCATTAAACCATTTTTTGTCTGAACTCAACTCAGAAATCAGGTGGATTATTGTTGTACCAGCGAGGAATCATCCCCATTGCAGGTTCATACCCTGAGAGAATGTAACGTGCAAGTATCAATCGTTGAACCTCACTAGTTCCTTCATAAATCTGGTATAGTTTTGCATCCCTGAATAATTTCTCAACAGGATACTGGTCGATGTATCCATAACCACCATGAATTTGAACTGCTTCGCTCGCAACCTCCATCGCTACATCTGTCGCGAATGCTTTCGCTGCACTAGCCGGAATTGTGGAGTCTCCAACAAAGTCTGCAGTCCATGCAGCTTTGAGGTACATCAGCCGAGCTGCTTCAATCTTCATGTACATATCAGCAAGTTTGAATTGAATAACCTCAAAATTGAGAAGTTTTTCACCAAATACCTCTCGTTTTCCCACATAATCGCGAGCAAATTCCATTGCCGATCTAGCCAGACCTGTTGCAAAAGCTGCGATTGCCGGTCTAGTCATAGCAAATGTCTTCATTGCAATCTTGAACCCTTCACCCTCAGTACCCAACATATTCTCAGCAGGGACTTTCACATCTCGTAACATCACGGAGGAAGTTGTTGATGCTTTATGTCCCATTTTCTCAACTGGCCGGCCAGTCTTCAGACCTGGAGTGTCTGCATCTACTATGAATGCACATAGTGCTTTGTGTCTTTTACTTGGATCAAGACTAGCGAAAACTGTGAATGTGTCTGCGTGAGGTGCATTTGTTATCCAGAATTTTGAACCATTTAGGATATAGTTGTCACCATCTTTCTTGACTCGAGTTTGAATTCCTGCAACATCCGAACCCATTCCTGGTTCAGAACATGCAAAACTGATGAACTTCAAGTCTTCAGTGAGTGGTCTGAGGTACTTCTCTTTTTGCTCATTTGTACCTGCAACAAGGATTGGTTCTGCTCCTAATGAATTGACATAGATACTGGTTGTCATTCCTGCACAGCCTGCAGCCATCTCTTCAACTACAATACACTGTTCGAGGCTACCAAGACCTAGGCCGCCGAATTCCTTAGGGATTGCTAAATTCATCAGACCTGCTTCCCAGCACTTTTGCATAATTGGTCGTGGAAACTCACCAGTCTTATCGTAGTAGTGAGCATAGGGAAGCATATACTCCTGAGCAAAGGCTCGAGCACGGTCTCTCAACTCGGTCTGTTCTTTTGTCAAGGTGAAGTCAATCATAATAATCACTCTAGTTCAGACTAATGTCATCAGCATTTCAAAGGATGCTTAAGACGGTTACTACGCAACTAAGCTATGGTACGTTCTACGTCTGTGATGTGATTTGTCGTACTACTTCTGGAAGACTCCACTTGAGATCGAGTACTAATGCTCCATCAGCTGGTCCTGGGCATCTACGTACACAGGTACGACAGGCTACACATAACCAAAGATCCACTTCTACAGATCCGAAACCAGGTGACTCCTTTTTCAGAAGTATGTTGTCCGTTGGTTTGGTGGTTGCAAGTGATTGTACTGTCCTATAGAACAGACTTCTATTCACAGGCAACTCCGCGAGTGCATCGTCTGAGAATGTAAAAATTTCTGGCATACGAAGTACAGGAGTGAGCTTGATTGCATCTTCTGGACATTCAAGTTCGCATGATTTACAGCCTAAGCAACGTGAGTGGGTCCATTCGATTGTACCAAAGCCCAACAATGGAGCATAACCCATTTGGCTCTTGTATTCTTCAAGAACTGAAGGAACATCGACATCTTTGAGGTCTTCCATAGTGACCTTAGGTCTCGTAGATGGCAACTTTGCTCGAGTGCGAATAGCGAGGAGGACTGCCGCCTGTATTTTCTCTTCTACTTCATTGAGAATAGCTTCAGCAATAATTGAACCATGAATACTTACTTTCGCTAGTTTGTCACGTGATCTTGAGAATGTTTCAAGAGCACTAGCTAACTTACCGATATCTTCAGCTTTCAGGTCCGCCAACAGTGTTTCAATCTCTCTTCGGGCTTGTGCAAGTTGAAGAACTGTGCTTGACACTGTTTGAATCGTGACTTCAGCTTCTGTTGGGGTTCGAAGTACATCGTATAGTACATACCCCTGTTCTTCTCCACCTATGACCAGCTCTTCATTTCGTTTCATCTGAACAAGATGGAGAAAGACCTTATCTTGAGAAATACCAGTCATTTCGGTCAGATTTTTCGAAGTCAGAGGTCCTTTCTCACGGACTAAAGCTAGAATTGCGCCACGCTCAACCTCATCCTGGAGGAATTTCTTCATCATCGGTCTGGTTTGCTCGGGGTCAATCCTTCCACCGTATACTGTAACATCCATATTTGAAATTGAACAATTGATGCACCTACTGGCCTCAATCTTTGCTATTTTTCCATCAAATCCAAGCTCAACCTCATCAAAAGTTGTCGCTCTATCTCCTGCTTCCAACATAGGCATAGCTACTCTTCGGTCTTCTGTTGCTTGCGCTTTTTCAGTGTCTATTGTAGCAGTAATTATTTTGGGAGTAGCAATCTCCTGAGGAACAGTACCTTGACGAATGTATCTGTCGATTGCAATTGCAGCCTTCTTGCCGGCTCCAACAGCCTTCACCACAGTAGCAGGTCCAGATACAGCATCGCCTCCTGCAAATACGCCTTGAACACTTGTCTGTAAAGATCTCTCGTCGACCTGTATCAGTCCCCATTCAGTGTATTCAAGATCTGCAAAATAATCATCAGCGTCAATTCCTTGACCGATTGCAACAACTATACTATCAACTTCTATATCAAACTCAGAATCTGGTATTGGGATAGGTCTTCTTCGGCCAGAGGCATCAGGCTCCCCAAGCTCCATCTTGACGCATCTCAGACCGGTCACTTTTCCATCTGTTTCAAGTATCTTGACTGGAGAAGATAATATCTTGAGATTTACACCTTCTTGCTCAGCGTCTTCAATCTCTGTTTCAATAGCAGGCATTTCTTCTCTGGACCGTCTATAGACAATACTTACTTCGCTGGCACCAGTCCTTAGGGAAACTCTTGCAGAATCAATAGCAGCATTTCCACCACCGATTACTGCAACACGTTTTCCAAGTTTGATTGTCTTTCCCATGTTGATATCATCGAGAAACTCTAACGCGTGAAAGACTCCCTTTGCATCCTCACCTTCAATACGTAACTTACGACTTGAAGATGCACCTGTACCGACAAATGCTGCACTGAATCCTTTTGCAAGTAGTTCACTTGGTTTCGTGATTCGTTGATTATTGAGTATCTCTACACCATGTTGTTGAACATAGGAGATCTCCTCATCAAGAATATCACGAGGAAGTCGATATTCAGGAATACCCCATCGCAAGAGGCCTCCATTCTTAGGCTTAGACTCAAAGATTGTTACAGGGTAGCCCATCCGTGCTAGATCATAAGCACAACCTATTCCTGCTGGTCCTGCACCAATGACAGCAACTTTCTCAGTTTTGTCTATTGAGGGAGTAGGTTTGTGTATCTTACCACTTGCTCTCTCATTATCTGCTAAGAATCTGTGAAGATTTCTGATACTAACTGGTTGGTCAATCAGGCCCCTTTGGCATCTGCTCTCACAGGGAGCATTACAAACTCTTCCTAGTGTTCCAGCAAAGGGATATGTATCACGCATGAGTTTGAGTGCTTCTTCAAATCGTTTATCACGTGTCAGATTGACAAATCGTTGAGTTCGGACTCCCGCAGGACATTCTACATGACAGGGAGGTTGTCCATAGCGAGTTGTGATGTCAAAATTTTGTTGAAGTAAGTACAATGCAGTTTCTGGATCAGTTTCAATCTTTGATGTTACTTCATGCAATCTCTCTGTAAATACATCCTTCTCTTTTCCAGCGGATTCCGATGCTTCTAATGTCTTTGTGAGTGATTTGAGAAAATCTTGCAATGTGTTTGTTGTAGAGATTTCAATTGTTTTTTCAAGACTATCAATTGCATCTTTGAGGACGATATTATTTTTGACTTCTGAAACGATCTCTACATTTTTGGCTGTACTAAGGAATTTTGTAAAATATGAATCTGGAAATGCTACAATATCATCGACTAAGGGGGATAATTCTCTTTTCAGATCGTCAATTGCTTCGTTTACCTTACTTAGAGGGATAACTTGCTCTTCCCTCATTCCACCAAGAGTTAGAATCATCTCCATCATACGCTTACGCTTTGGAGAGAGTTCCTTTGGAATAGATGATCCGCTCATTTGCCAACCTCCATCCATTTACCTGCGGTCCCTGTATGTACAGGGGTAGGTCCGAGCTCCTTAGCCCGACGTACCATTTCAGATATCGCAGTTGTGAATCTCTCTGGTTCAGCACTGAACATACGGAACATATCTACACGTTCACCTTTCCAACCAATAGCATTCAATATGTCTCGTGCAACATCTACCTGTACCTGCGCAATTTCATTGCCAGTTCCTCCAATGTGGCACCTATCTGTTTCACAAGCTGCAATCATGACTGAGCTTGCACCACTTTCAAAGGCCTTGAGAATGTCAATGATACTTACTCGACCTGCACAAGGTACTGGAATCAATCGTGTACTTGCTGGATACTCCATCTTTAGAGTGCCTACAATATCCATAGTAGAAACTGCACATTCTTCGCAATAGAAGCACAAAGTTATGGGATACTCAGGTCCTGCCCCTTCGAGAGTCGCATGAATTTCAGACCACATCTGGTCGTTAGATAAGAAATTCAATTGTGTAGCTCCAGAAGGACAAAGACTCTGACATACACCACAAGCATGACAATTGAGGGTATCAATGGCAGCTTTGAATAATATCTTCTGGTTCTCGTCTACCTCCTCAGAGTCAGTCTGCTCGATCATGAGGGGTACTCCACGAGGACATTGTTGTGCGCAGAGGCTGCATCCTACACAATCATCAACATTTAGAACTGCGCCTCTCATAATGGTCTGAATCCTTCCACCTTGAAGTTCATTATGTAATATGAGTGCACCAGCCTGCGCATCGGTAATGGATTCTGAAACAAATTGAGGTCGTGTAACTGCTCCAACTGCAACAACTCCTCTCCTGCGAGTTTCATTCCGTCGTAATTTTCCGTAGAGTTCTTTGATGTGACCATCGTATTCCAGTGCATATCCGAGGGTCTCTGAGAGTTCGAAGGTTCCATCTGGAGGAAGAATTGCAGATGAAAGGACAAGTAAATCAATAGCCACCTCAAGATACTCATCCATTAGTGAATCATAGATTTTGGCACGAGTCTTTCCGTCTTGTTCCCAGACCATACTGATTCTACCACGAATATAGTCCACGCCGACATCACGCGATTCTTTGTAGACCATTTCATTCTCAAAGGGTACTCGAATGTCCATGTAGACAATACGAACCTTGGCATCTGGTATCTGCTTCAGTATTTCAAGGGAGTTATCGATAGCAAAAGTACAGCAGAGTTTACTACAGTCCTTTTTATAATCCTCAGACCTGCTGCCAACACATTGGACCATTACAACCTCTTTTACTTGACCATTGTCTGAGGGACGAGTCAAAGACCCCTCGGTTAGCATTTTGGAGAGCTGAAACTGTGTCACCACATCGGGATTCTTACCGTATCGATATTCTTCCATACCTATTGGTTCGAATTCTTTGAATCCAGTAGCCATTACAACAGCTGAAGTCTTCAAAGTTAGTTCATCATCACGGTCACCTGTGACATAATGGATAGTGAAATCGCCCATCTCCCCAGTGACAAACTTGACCCGAGCCTTTGTTAGAATAGTAATCTTAGCGTCTTTTTCAAGAGCTTCTAGACGACCACTAAGAATTTCCTTACCAGGCTTACCCGAAGGAGCAATAATTGGGAGGTGTCTTACATGACCTCCAAGTTGATCACTGACCTCGATGAGAGCTACATCATATCCTAGATTTGAGAGACTCAAAGCTGATTCAATCCCTGCGATTCCACCACCAATAACTGAAACGTGGTTTGTGATCTCTTTTGTTTCTGGAACTAGTGGTACAGAAGTCGCCGAGCGTGCTAAAGTTCCGCGAATCATGTCTAATGACTTTTTACTCGCCTCGTCAACATCACTATGAACCCATGCAGAATGCTCACGGATATTGACATATTGAATTTGTGAACCATTGAGTCCCTTCTTCATAAGGTATTGATTAATACGAGGCTGTATTTTCTGGCTTGTACAGGCTGCAATTACAATGCGTCCATCATTTTCTGTCATTAGGTTAGCAATTTTTTCTAGACCTTCCTCTTGACAGACCAAATCTTCTACAGTAATTGAAGCAGTCAGACTGTTCTTCTTCAGTTCAGATTTAAGGAGATCATATGAGAGCCCTAGTTGTTTACCGCATGTGCATAGTAACACTGCCGATTTATTGTCACTCATCTCATTCTCACATCCTATTCTGAAGTATCTTTGAAACAACAGCTCTCGCCTGGGTTACACTCTCAGGAACCTCTGAAGGTCCAAGTGCGGAGCCACATGCATAGATACGGTCTCCAACAACAACCTCAGTTTCTGGATTTAGTGAACCAATGAAACCACTTGCTGATTTCAGTCCAAGAGAGGCAGTAATCTCCGAACTCCCTGCAGATGGTTCAAGCGCAGATGATAATACAAAGAGATCAACTGAGAACTTCAGATACTTGTTCAATAATGAATCAAAGACAATGATGTCAAGACTGCCATCACCTTGTGGCTCAATACGTGAAATTCGACCACGAACATATTCTACTCCTGCATCACGTGTATCGCGATAGTATTTTTCGTAGCGGTCATAGGTTCTAATATCCATATAGACCACGCTAACATCTACACCTTTGTGGTCTTGAGTGATGATTGCTGCGTGTTTCAATGCAAAAATACAACAAATTTTGGAACAATATGGATAGTAGTTCTCATCTCTACTACCAACACACTGAATCATCATGACCCGTTTTGCAGGTTTCCCATCAGACGGTCTTAGAAGAGCGCCTTTTGTTTCTCCAAGGGGATCCAATATCCGTGCTAATTCAAGTTGTGTGATGATGTTAGGATGCGTTCCATATCCATATTCATCAACATTTACAGGTTGCATCTCATGGTAACCTGTAGCGATGATAATGTCTGATGCAGTAATTGTCTTCTTAGCCCCATTAGCATCAAGATTGATCGCTTTTGTGGGACATTCTTCTGCTGCGCTAATAGTACCTGCATCTTCAATCTCAGGCTCATACATCACTGCCTGCGGTTGACATTGGGGTGATACCAGACTGAACGCCTTTGATTTCTCAATACAGAGACCACACATAGTGCATTTCTTGGGATCAATATATTGCGGACCAATATTCAGTTTGACACTGAATTTTCCTGGTGTTCCTGAGATCTCTTCTACTTCACAATTCATCTTGAGGTCAATATTGGGTTGCTCTGTGAGAGCACTTCTGTAGAAACACTTACGAATTCCAGGACGCCATTGATTCCCCTCAAAGCAATAGAAACAGTCGTCTGTAG
>Ga0307445_10001042_pt1 | contig 15530 bp, 12 predicted proteins | sample SalMarSW160330MG_FD_202147 | JGI IMG/M metagenome (GOLD analysis project Ga0307445, IMG submission 202147) | Salt marsh sediment microbial communities from the Plum Island Ecosystem LTER, Massachusetts, United States - SW1603-30 | ecosystem: Environmental > Aquatic > Marine > Intertidal zone >...
ACGGCCTGGGGGCCAATGTGGTGGTGGCGGAAGTGGATCCTTTGAAGGCCCTGGAAGCGGTCATGGACGGATACCGGGTGATGCCGATCGGCCGGGCCTGCAAACTGGGGGACATTTTCGTGACCTTGACGGGCAACGTGAACGTCATCCGCTACGAGCATTTCCAGCAGATGAAGGATGGCGCCATCGTCGCGAATTCCGGCCATTTCAACGTGGAACTTCAGCTGGACCGCCTGCGCCGCCGGGCCGTGAGCGTGCGCCGCGTGCGGGAATTCGTCGAGCAATTCACCCTGCCCAACCGCCGGCGGGTGAACGTGCTGGCCGAAGGACGCCTGGTCAACCTGGCGGCCGCCGAGGGCCATCCGGCCTCGGTCATGGACATGAGCTTCGCCAACCAAGCCCTGGCCGCCGAGTACATCGTCCACCGCGGCCGGCAGCTGGGGCGCAAGGTTTACCCCGTCCCGGAGATCCTGGACCAGAAAATCGCAGTGCTGAAACTGCGCAGCATGGGCGTGGCCATCGACACCTTGACTCCCGAGCAGAAGAAGTACCTCAATTCCTGGGAACTCGGGACGTAACGCGCACGAACCCATTCGGCGGAGGGCGCATGCGGCGATGAGTCGCCTCTTTCCAACCATCCTCTTGCTCGTGGCAGTCGCCCTCCGGCCCGGGATCGTAGCCTCCGCCTGGGCGCAGACCAGCATGCCGCAGGCTTCCCCGACCCTCGAGCCCTTGGCGCCGGAAGACGATCTGCTCGAGGCCGAGCCCATCGACACGCTCCTGCGGCCCGCTCCCGCACCCCCACCCTCGCCGACGCCCGCGCCCGCCGCAGAAACTGCCACCTCGGCCCCGGGGGGCGAAACGGCCCCCGCGGCGTCCGGCGGAGCATTGCCGCCCGTGCACAAGGAACGGCCGCAGAACCCCTATTACTTTTCCGCCTATATCCCCGCCGTCGACCGGACCGAGGTGGATCTGGGCTTTTTCTTAAGCCGGACCCCCGGGATTGAAGTGGCGCTCGGCTGGGGAGCCATGGAAGAGCTGATGATCTCCGCCCGGATGTCGGCTTTCGGCGCCAGCAGCACCGTGGGCCTTGGCCTGCGCTACCTGCTCCTGCCCGAGAATCCCGCTTCGTCCAAACCCGCCCTGTCCCTCCTGCTGCGGGGCTTGTTTCTCAACCACCGCACGCTGGGCGAAATCCGGGAGAACATCTTCCGCGGCAACCGCGTTCGCCTGGGCCTTACGCTGTCGAAGGACTTCGGCGCCTTGGGCCGATCCTTGGAGGTCACCGGCACCCTGCTCTCGCTGCTGGAAGCCATCCGCCTGCATGCCGAGGCCGCGGGCGAGTTCCAAACCGGGCGCTTAGGAGCGGACGAACGGGCGCTTTCCCGGGGCGAATTCGGGGCCCGGGCCGCCTTGGAAATCGTTCCCGACCCGGAAAGGCTCTACGTCTACCTCCTGTGGGACAGCCTTCCGGACTGGCTCGATGAGCAGAATTATTATCTCGGGATCCGCTACTTCACCCGGCCGGACTTGGCCTTCGATCTCCTGGGGGGCTTTTTGCAGAACGATTACGGCGTGATTTTGTCCCTGGCCTGGATTTTTTAAGCCTTGTTCGCGCCCGCCGCCGGCCGGCTCCCCTCGCCCCGGAACCGCGCCGCCGGTCCGAGCAGGCCTCTCGCTTGGCGCGCGGCGCCGAGGTTTGGGTTGACGCCTCGCTTCCGGATGAGTTATACTAAAAAAAAATCTTGAGGTGAGGGACCATGATTAGGGCCAAGACGGGGCAAGTACAACGCTTTAGCCTGGTGATCCTGGTCATGCTGGGGCTTTTACCCGGTTGCAATCTTCTGAAAGGCATGCACAGCGACGGCGTCGAGAGCAATCCCGGCGTCCTGGTGGCCGACGGAAAAGCCGCCTACTCGCGGGGGGACTACGGCAAGGCCGCGGAATATTTCTGGCTGGCCATCGGGCATGATCCCCAGAACTCGGAGGCGCGCGTGGGCTATGTGGAGGCCGCGCTGCAGGCACAGGGCTTCAACCTGGCGGCTTTTATCCAGACCCTGGCCACCAGCGACAGTTCCTCGGGGAGCAGCCCGCAGTTGGTCAATCCCGCGGACTGGGGCGCGACCAGCTATGCCGAGCTTACGGCCTTGTACGGCGGATTCATCTCCGTGCTCGATCCCATCGCCCAGGGCTTGACCACCGGCCCGTACACCTTCAATGATGTCACGGTCAACCTCAACCTGGGCTTTTTCTACATTCTGCGTTTCGCTTCCCGCGTGATGGAAGTCTCCACCACCTATCAACTGCAGCAATTGTCCAAGAGCAGCACCAGCGCGAGCCAGCTGGGCATCACCCAGGCCGAGTTCGACCTGCTGCCCGACGAATTCTGGTGGGTGACCAACAATCCGCCGGCCGGCCTGCTGAACGCGCTGCAAGGGGACATCGACAACGGCATCGCGCGCCTGCGGGTGGCGGTGGCCAACACGGCATCCCGCGACATGATCAACGACGTCATCGATCTCTTTGCCAGCCTGCAGATTCAAGCCACACCCTAAAGTTGAAAGGGAGGCACCTGATGAGCAACCGGAGGCATCTCCTGTTCCCGCTGGCGCTGGCGGCCGCCTGCCTGGCGTGGACTTCGCTCGCCGCGGCTGCGGAAACCCGAGAACAACAATATATCCTCGGAGACAACACCAACCGCATTTTCATTCAGGGGATCCGTCCCCTGGGTATGGGCGGAGCCTTCATCGCGGTGGCGGACGACGAAAACGCGCTCTTTTACAACCCGGCGGGCCTGGCCCGGTTGAATTACTGGCGCTTTACCTTCCCCTACTGGCTCATGGGGACCGACATCCGGTCTTTTGACAACATCCTGTTCTGGATCAGCCACGCCGGCGAGTTCAGCAAATTTCCGGACGGCATTTCCGAGGACACGGGCCGGGCCATCGCCAACAGCCGCATGCATCTCCTCGGGGAAGGCAGCCTGCGATACATCGGCCCCAATTTCGGCTTCGGGGTTTACCTGCTGGGCGACGCCTTGGCGCAAACCGATGCCGCGCTCGTGCCCGAAGTGAGCTGGGACGTCAAGATGGGCCTGATCGAGAACATGTCCTTCGGCTGGGGCTGGGATATTCCCATGTTCGGCTACGTGGCCGGCGGCGTGGCCCTCAAGGCCACCCAGCGCGGCTACAGCCGGCAGACGAAAAACGCCTTCGAACTCGCCGACTTTCAGGATGTGGACCTCACCCAGGAATGGGGCGGCGGCATGGACTTGGGGCTGCTCTATCAGCCCATCCAGGAAGTCACCGTGGCCCTGGTCGTGGCGGACCTGTACACCCGCATTCTGGAGGAGGTCCAGGTGCCGAATCTTAAAATCGGCGCGGCCTTTAAACCCTCGTGGCTCAATTACGAAGATTTGTCCACCACCTTGGCTTTCGACGTGGTGGAGCTGAACTGGCAGGGGGACAACGAGTTCAAAAACAACCCGAACAATGCCGCCCAGATCAATCTCTCCAAAGTGCGTTTCGGCGTGGAATTTCTGCTGTCCCGCCTGGTGGCGCTGCGCGGCGGCATCAGCCAGGGGTATCCCTCGGCCGGCATCGGTTTGAAGACTTCCTTTTTAAGCCTGGAATGGGCCTACTTCGGCCGGGAGCTGGGCACCTATCCGGGGCAGAATCCGGAGTGGAACCAGCGCATCTCCATCGATTGGCACACCGGCGCTTTGGTGGCCACCCCCACGCCGCTGCCCACGGCCACGCCCACGGTCACGCCCACCCTGGAAGCGACCATGACGCCGACGCCGACGCCCACGATGCGGCCCACGCCGCAGCCGACCCTGACCGGGAAGATCCCCAAATTGCAGGGGACCTTCGTGGGGTTCCTGGGAACGATCACCGTCGTGCCCAAATTGCCGGAGGACTTGGGAGAGCTCTCCGCCTGGAAAATGGTCATCGCGGATCCCAAAGGCCGGACCATGAAAAAGTATGCCGGCCGGGGTCAGCCGCCCAAGGCCTTCGTCTGGGACGGCAAGGACCCCCGCGGCCGGCGCGTATCCTCCAAACAGGATTATCCCTTCACCTTGAGCGTCACCAGCGCGGCCGGAGAGACCCGGAAGGTGGAAGGCAAGGCCTTCATCGTGGACACCATTCCGAAGTTGTATACCGCCAAGAATTACGAAATTTATCCCGATCGCGTCTATTTCTCCATCAAGGATCCGAACCCGGACGTGACGAATTGGAAGCTGGACATTTTCAACGACGCCAACCAGGTCGTGCGGTCCTATGTGTCCCAGGAGGAGTTGTTCAAGGCTTTCTACTGGGACGCCAAGGACGAGAGCGGCAACGTGGTGCCCAACAACGTGTCCTACCGCTACGAGCTTTCCACCACGGACAAGGACGGCAACCAGGTGCTCATCGCGGACCGCATCCGTCCGGTCCTGGCCCAGATCTACGAGAGCGAGAACCGGACCACCATCAAGATCGGGGGGATTCTGTTTGACATCGGCAAGGCCTATCTGACCTCCGAGATGTTCGACAAGGTCATCAAGAGCGCCTACGTGATCCACGACGAGCCGGCCTCGGAAGTGGTGTGCGACGGCCACACGGACTCCACCGGACCCTTGAAGCTGAACATGCGGCTGTCCCTGGTGCGCGCCGAGTCCGTGCGGCGCTTCCTGGTGGAAGAGCAAAACGTCCCCAACTACCAGATCACCATCCAGGGCTGGGGGCCGACCAAGCCGATCGCCACCAATAAAACGGTGGCGGGCCGCAAGCAAAACCGCCGGGTGGAAGTCATTATCCGCATGCCGCGGTGACCGCCGGGCCGTGTCGTTTCCCGCGGTGACCGACCGTCTTTAACCCAGAACCAGAGACCCGCCGGATCCAGGCGGGTCTCTTTTCTTTTTTTCCTCGGGAAAGCGGGTGAGGCGGCCCGCGCGCCCGGGACGGCATTTCTGCATAAGGAACGGACCTGCATGCAACTCTATTTGCGCTTGTTGAAATACGTCAAGCCCTACGCGGGCAGAGTGGTGGCGGCGTTTTTCTGCCTCGCGCTGACCGCGGGCTTGACGGCGCTCTCCATGTATCTGATCAAGCCGGTCATGGACAAAATCCTGGGGAACCCGGATCACGCCCAGGCCCTGTTTTACCTGCGCCTAGTGCCGGTCGCCATCATCCTGACCTACTTGCTGAAAGGCCTGTCCACCTACGGCCAGGATTACCTGATCAATTACATCGGCAACCGCATCATCATGGACGTGCGCAACCAGCTCTACCAGCACCTCCTGCATCTGGACATGAGTTTTTTTCACGGGCAGCGGACCGGCCTGCTGATCTCCCGCATCACCCACGACGTGACGCTCATGCAGGCGGCCGTCTCCAACGTCATGGGACGTTTGCTGGGCTCCCTGCTGACCATCGCGAGCCTGATCGCACTGCTCTTCTACCTGGATTGGAAACTGGCCGTCATTTCCCTCTTCGTGTTTCCGGTCGCCGTGTATCCGATCATCGCCATCGGGCGGTCCCTGCGCCGGATTTCGCGCAGTTCCCAGGTCAAGATGGCCGACTTGACCACCATTCTGCACGAGAGCATTGCCGGCGTCCGGGTGGTCAAGGCCTTCATCATGGAAAAGCACGAGATGCGCCGCTTTTTCGAGGAGCTGCGGCATTACTTTGATTTGACCATGCGCGCCGTGCGCAAGACCGCCTTGTCCAGCCCGCTCATGGAATTCATCGGCTCCATCGGGATCTGCTTCATGATCGTCTACGCGGGGGCCATGGTCATTCGCGACCAGTACACCGCGGGCACGTTTTTCGCCTTTTTAGGCGGGCTGGCCTCGCTCTACCCCCAGGTGAAAAATCTGGCGGGCATCAACAATACGATTCAGCAGGCCCTGGCGGCCGCCCAGAGGGTGTTCGAACTGGTCGACAGCCGTCCCGCCGTGCGGGACGACCCCGAGGCCCTCGTCCTCAAGCGCTTCCATTCCGGAATTGAATTCCGCGGGGTGAGCTTCGCCTACCAACCGGACCGGACCGTGCTGCAGGACATCAGTTTCAAGGTTCCGGCGGGAAGGGTGCTGGCCATCGTCGGCCGGTCCGGCGCGGGCAAGACCACTCTGGTGGACCTGATCCCGCGCTTCGCGGACGTTTCGGACGGTGCCGTCTTTCTCGACGGGCACGATATCCGGAAGATCAGCCTGAAGTCCCTGCGGGGGCAGATCGGCCTCGTCACCCAGGAGACCATCCTGTTCAACGATACCATCCGCAACAACATCGCTTACGGGCGCCCGGAGGCTTCCCGGGAGGAGGTCGAGCGGGCCGCGCGCGCCGCCAACGCCCATGACTTCATCCTGGAATGCAAAGAGGGGTATGACAGCCTGATCGGCGAACGCGGGGTCAAGCTTTCCGGAGGACAGCGCCAGCGGCTGGCGATCGCGCGCGCGATCCTGAAAAACCCGCCCATCCTCATTCTCGACGAAGCCACTTCCTCCTTGGACAGTGAATCCGAGCGGCTGGTCCAGGGGGCCTTGAACCGCCTCATGGAGCACCGGACGACGTTCGTCATCGCCCACCGGCTGTCCACGGTTCAACACGCGGACCAAATCATCGTATTAGACGCGGGCCGGATCGTCGAACGGGGCCGGCATCACCAGTTGCTGCAGCGCCAGGGCCTGTACGCCAAGCTGGTCAAACTGCAGTTTTCCCATTACCGGCGGGCCGGCGCATGAAGCGGCCCGCCGTCTTTTTGGACCGCGACGGAACCTTGATCCGGGAAAGGGAATACCTCTCCGATCCCGAGCAGGTAGAAATTTTGCCCGGCACGGCGGCGGGCCTGCGCCGTTTGCAGGGCGCGGGTTATTGGCTGATCGTCACCTCCAACCAGTCGGGGGTGGCCCGCGGCTACTTTTCCGAGCAGGCCGTGCGGGCGGTCCATGACCGCCTGCAAAGTCTCCTGACCGCCGAGCAGGTCCCGCTGGATGCCATTTATTATTGCCCCCATTTCCAGCAGGGTGCGGTGAGCGCCTATGCCCGGCAATGCGACTGCCGCAAGCCCAAACCGGGCATGCTGCTGGCAGCGGCCGCCGAGCGGGACATTGACTGGGAGAACAGCTGGGTGGTGGGCGACAAGATGCTGGATCTCGAATTCGGGCGGAGCAACGGGCTGCGCACGGTGCTGGTGTTGACCGGATACGGAAACAAAACCAGTGCCAGCGGATTTCCTCCGGGACTCGAGCCCGATGCCGTCGCCGCGGATCTGAGCGCGGCCGCGGACGCCATCTTAGCCGCCGGACCGCGGAAGGCGCAGCCATGAATCCGGTTTTTCGGCGCGTGTTGGTATGCCGTACGGACGCTTTGGGCGACGCCATCCTGGCGCTGCCGGTTTGCACGGCCTTGAAGAAGACCTTTCCGGGGGCGCGGGTCAGCTTATGGGTGGCCGAGCCTTTGCGGGATTTTTTTGCCGGGCAACCGGGACCGGACGAGGTGTGGGGATATGCCTCCGGAGGCGGCCGGGATTTTTGGCGCCTCTGCCGCCGGGTGCGGGCAGGCGGTTTTGACGCCGCCCTGCTGGTGTTTCCCGAGTTCCGTTTATCCCTCGCGGTTTGGCTGGCCGGCGTGCCGGTTCGCGTGGGCACGGCCCGCCGGTTGTGGTCCGTTTTATTTTCGCGGCGCGTGAGCCACAGCCGGGCCCAGGCCGTGCGCCATGAGGCGGACTACAACCTGGATTTGGTTCGCGCGCTGGGCGCGCAGGTTCAGCTGGAGCCGCCGCGTCTGCGCGTGGACCGTTCCGACGCCCTCTGGGCCGGCCGTTTCCTGCGGAGCCTGGGCTGGGATCCCCGCCAGCGCCTGGTGATCCTCCACCCCGGAGGGCGCGGTTCGGCGGCCAATTGGCCGCCCAGGCAGTACGGCCTGTTGGCCCGCCGGCTCCAGCGCGAACACGGAGTACGCGTTTTGTTGACTGGCTCCCCGGCGGAAGAGGAATTGCTTGCGGTTGCGGCCAGGTATTGCGACCCCGCGCCGTGGCGTTTGCACGAAGCGGTCAGCTTGGGCCGCTTGGCCGCCTTGATCGCCCAGGCGCGGATCTTCATCTCGGGCAGTACCGGACCCATGCACCTGGCCGCGGCTCTGGGGATTCCCACGGTATCCCTGTTTCCCGCCGCCGGCGTCACGGGCCCCGCGCGCTGGCGGCCGCTCGCGCGGCGGCAGGAAATTCTCGTGCCCACGGGTTCCGGCCAAGCCGTCCCGGATTTGTCTGGCATTCCCATCGAACCGGTGTACGAAGCCGCGCGCCGCCTGCTGTCCGGCGCAGGGACGAACCCGGCGCAACGGCCGCCACGCCGGGGCGGACGCCGGAAGGCTGGCGGCCGTTCCCACCGGACCCGCTCCAAAACACCGGGCAGCGCCAAGCGGCGCGCAACGTAGGCCAAGGCAAGGGCAGAGAGGCGGAATGCGGGTGGCTGGATTGGTCCCCTTCCATCGCCTGCAGGGACTCATCCTGGCGGGCGTGGTTTTTTTTGTCGGCGGGTGCGCCACGGGTCGAACCGATTTCCGAATCATCAAGGTCGCGCCCCAGGCGGTTCCGACCGCCGTGTCGGAAAGCGAGGCGGGACCGGAGATCCCCTCCCCGCCGGCCGAGGTATCCGGCCCCCCCGCCCCGGCGGCGGAACCGCTGACCCACCGGGTGGAGGAGGGGGAATCCCTGTGGCGAATAGCGCGGCGCCTGCTCGGCGATCCTCTCTTGTACCCCCGCATCGCGGAACGCAATCGCATCCCGAACCCGGACCTGATTCATCCCGGACAGGTGTTGCTTCTCGAGCGCGGCTGGGCGCGGGCGGGGGACGCCGGCTTGGCGCCGGCCGCGGGCAGCCGGGTTCCTCCGGAAGTTTCCCGGCCGCGGGCCGGGACCGTGCCGCCGGCCGCGGCGGAAACACCGCCCCCCCAACCGGAATTTCCCCGGCGGGAAAACCGCGCCTTCGCCGCGGGCGAAAAACTGCTTTTTTCCGTGGAATATTTCGGACTGTCGGCGGGGTTCGCCACCTTGAGCGTGGAGCCCGGCCCCGTCCGCTACGGCCGGCCCACCTGGCGCTTGGTGGCCACGGCCCGGACCCACCCGGCCTTCGAGTGGTTTTTCAAGGTGCGCGACCGCATCGTTTCCATTCTCGACGCCGGAGGACTTTTTTCCTGGCAATACGAGAAACACCTGCGCGAAGGGTCGTATGCCAACGACTCGGTGATTCTGTACGACCAGCTGCATCGTCAGGTCATCAAGGACGAAGGCCGAACGGTGGTGCCGGCCCAGCCCTGGACCCAGGATGTGCTGTCCGAATTTTATTTTTTCCGCAGCCAGAATCCGGCGGTCGGCGAAACCGTGTCGATCCCCGTGGTGGCGGACGACGGCAAGGCCTACGAGGTGCTGGTGAAGGTGTTGCGCCGGGAACGGGTGAACGTGCCCGCGGGAAGCTTCCAGTGCCTGGTGGTGGAGCCGGCCTTGAAATTCGAGGGCTTGTTCCAGCAAAAGGGCCAGGTGAATATCTGGTTGACGGATGATGTCCGCAAGGTGCCGGTTCTGATTAAATCCAAAATAATCATCGGCACCATTGATATAGTACTTCGCGAAGCGGTGGTCGTTGAGGTAGAATAACTCCCTTGGGAAACCCGCCGGGCGGCGGAGGCTCGGAAACCCGAGGCCGGCCCGCGGAGGCAGGGGAAAAGGGTTGGGGAGGCGCCCATGCCGGATTGGGAAGCCATGGTGCACAAAGAATTCCTGGAGGGTGTCGCCCTGCGTGAACAGGCCGGCCGGGAATTGGCGGGCCCGTTGGTGCGGGCGGCCGCGCTGATCGCCGACGCGCTGCGCCGGGGCGGAAAACTCCTCCTCTGCGGCAACGGCGGCTCGGCCGCCGACGCCCAGCATTATGCCACGGAGCTCGTGGCCCGACTCTACCAGCGGGAGCGTCCGGCCCTCGCCGCCGTGGCCCTGACCACGGACACCTCGGCCCTGACGGCGCTGGCCAACGATTACGGGTTTGAGCGCGTATTTTCCCGCCAGGTGGAGGCCCTGGGACGGCCCGGGGATGTGCTCCTGGGATTGAGCACTTCCGGGAATTCGCCCAATGTCCTCCTGGCCATCGCCGAAGCCAAGCGGCGGTCCATGCAGGTGGTGGTCTTCACCGGCGAGGGCGGCGGGCGCATGGCCGACGGCGCGGACGTCGTGCTGGCCGTTCCCGCCCGGAATACCATGCGCGTCCAGGAAATCCATCTGACCTTGGGACACGTCCTGTGCAAGCTGGTGGAGGAGATGGTGTTCCCGCGCGACCGGGGTGAGGAAGCATGAGAAACGTGAAAGCCGCCCGGCTCAAGAAGCTTGTCGACGGGTTCCGCGGCCGGAGGATTTTGGTGCTGGGCGATCTCATGCTCGACGAATACATCTGGGGCAAGGTCAGCCGCATCTCCCCCGAGGCCCCGATCCCGGTGGTCCACGTCCAGCGCGAAAACGCGCTGCCCGGCGGGGCCGCCAACGTGGCCAACAACCTGCGCGCCCTGGGCGGCCGCGTGGTCTTGGCCGGCGTCCTGGGCCAGGACGAGGTGGCGGAACGCATGCTGGCGCTGCTGAAAAAGGAGGGCGTCAACACCGACCTGGTCCTGCGTGATCCCTCCCGGCCCACCATCTCCAAAACGCGGGTCATCGCCCATTCCCAGCAGGTGGTGCGCATCGACCGGGAACAGACCCACCCCGTGCGTCCGCCGGTCGTGGCCGAACTCCTGGCGGGCATCCGGCGCTGGATGAAACGCGTGGACGCGGTCATCATCTCGGATTACAACAAGGGCCTGCTGACCGAGGCCTTGGTCCAGGGCGTCATCACCCTGGGCAACCAAACCGGGCGGATCGTCACCGCCGACCCCAAGCCCGCCAACTTCATGAATTTTCGCGGCGTGACCCTCCTGTCGCCCAATCAGGCCGAGGCCGAGGAGGCATCCGGGATCCGCATCGACTCCGCCCCGCACCTGCTCGCGGCCGGACATAAAATCCTGAAGGACCTCTTCTGCGAGGCCGTGCTCATCACGCGCGGCGAGGAGGGCCTGTCGCTGTTTGAACGCGACGGGCACGTTTCGCACATCCCCACGGTGGCGCAGCAGGTCTTCGATGTTTCCGGCGCCGGCGACACCGTGATTTCCACCCTGACTCTGGCCCTGGCCGCAGGGGGCAATTTCCGCGAAGCGGCGGTGGCCGCCAACTGCGCCGCCGGCATCACCGTCGGCGAGGTCGGCGTTTCCACCACCACCGCAGCGGCGTTGAAGCGGAAAATCGCGGAGGAACCATGGAGATAGTGGTCGGCCTGCCGCGCGACCCGCGCGGCAAGCTCCTGGCCGGGGCCGAAGCCGCGCAGCGGGTGCGGGAATGGCACCGCGTCGGCCGGCGGACGGTCTTCAGCAACGGCTGTTTCGACCTCCTGCACCTCGGCCACGCGCGCTATCTTGCGGCCGCGCGCGCCCTGGGCGACGCCCTGATCGTCGGGGTCAACGCCGACGAGTCGGTGCGGCGCATCAAGGGCGAACGCAGGCCGCTGGTGCCCGAGCGGGAACGGGCCGAGCTCGTCGCGGCCCTGGAGTGCGTCGACTTGGTCTGCCTGTTCCCGGAGGACGATCCGGGCCGCCTCATCGCGGAATTGCAGCCCAGGATCCTGGTCAAGGGGGCGGACTGGGCCCCCGAGGCCATCGTGGGCAAAGAGGTGGTGGAGGCCTACGGCGGGGAAGTGAAAACCGTCCCCCTGGTGGACGGGAAGAGCACGACCCGGCTCATCGAAACCATTCTCGAGCGGTACCGCTAGCCTTTTCGCCTCGGCCGGCGTTTCCGGCCGCTCCCTCCGCCGGTTATGGCCCGAAGCGAAAATTCCAACACCGGCAGCCGGTTTCACGAGAACCCGCGAAAGGGGAGGCACCATGTGCGGCATCTGCGGCGGCGTTCACCTGCAGGAGCGGCCCGCCATCGAGGAGGAGCTGCTGCGCCGGATGACCGCGGCCTTGCGCCACCGCGGGCCGGAAGAAACCGGCTTTTACCGGGACGCGAACGCGGGCCTGGGGCACGCGCGCCTGTCCATCCTCGACCTGCAGGGCGGACGGCAGCCGATTCACAACGAAGACCAGTCGTTGTGGGTGGCCTACAACGGGGAAGTGTTCAATTTTCCGGAACTGCGCGCCGACCTCGAGGCCCGCGGACACCGTTTCTACACCCACACGGATACCGAGGTCCTGGTCCACCTGTACGAGGACCGGGGCGAACGCTGCCTGGAAGCCCTGAACGGACAATTCGCCTTCGCGCTCTGGGACCGGAAACAGAGGCGGCTGTTTCTGGCCCGCGACCGCCTGGGCATCGCCCCCCTGTACTACACCCTGCTGGACCAAACCCTGTGGTTCGCCTCCGAAGCCAAGGCGTTTCTGGAACTGGAACGTTTCCAGGCCGGCCTGGATCCCCTGGGCCTCGAACAATTGTTCACCTTTTGGGCCACGCTGCCGCCCCGGACGGTGTTCCGGGATGTCCGCGAACTGCCGCCGGGCCACTGGCTGGAAGTCCGCGGCGGACGCCTGCGCGTGCAACGGTACTGGGGAGTGGATTTTTCCGGTGCCGACCGCGGCCGGCCGGATGCGCGCCGGGAGCAGGCATACGCCCAGACGCTCTTCGACCTGTTGCAGGACTCGGTGCGCATCCGCCTGCGGGCGGACGTGCCGGTGGCGTCGTTTTTAAGCGGCGGCCTGGATTCCTCCCTCGTTTCCGCCCTGGCGCAAAAGCGCACCGGGGGAAAGTTGAAAACTTTTTCGGTCCGCTTCCAGGACCCCGCCTATGACGAGGGGCCGCACCAGCTGGAGGCGGCGCGTGCCCTCGGCACCGAGCACGCGGAGATCACCTGCACCTACGACCAGGTCAGCCACATCCTGCCGGAGGTGGTCTGGCACGCGGAAAAGCCCCTGGTGCGGACCGCGCCCGCGCCCCTGTACCTGCTGGCGCGCCTGGTCCGGGACCACGGCATCAAGGTCGTGCTGACCGGGGAAGGCTCGGATGAAATCCTCGGGGGGTATGACCTCTTCCGGGAAATGAAGATCCGCCGTTTCTGGGCCCGGCGGCCGGATTCCGCCTTCCGCCCGAAACTGCTGCAGCGCCTCTATCCCGCCGTGTCCGGCTGGCCCCGCCAGGCCCCCGCCTACCTCGAGGCGTTCTACCGGCAGCGGCTGGCGGACACCGCCCTGCCGTATTACTCCCACCTTCCGCGTTGGGACACCACGGCCTGGAGCCAGCGCTTTTTTTCAGCGGAGTGGAGGCGGTCCCTGGGCGCCTACGACGCGCGCGAGGACTACGCGGCCTCCCTGCCGCCCGGATTCGCGGAGTGGGATGATTTGGCGCAGGCGCAATACATTGAAATCGACACGCTGCTCTCCGGCAACCTGCTGTGCTCGCAGGGCGACCGCATGGTCATGGCCCACGGAGTGGAGAGCCGGCCGCCGTTCCTCGACCACCGCCTGGTGGAATGGTGCTCGCGCCTGCCGCCGTCCCTGAAACTGCGCGGCCTGCGGGAAAAATACCTGCTCAAGCGGGTGGCCCGGCCCCTTCTGCCCCCGGGCATCGTCGGCCGGCCCAAGCAAGCCTACCGCGCCCCGGACAGCGCCAGTCTGTTCGGCTCCACGCCTCCGGAGTATCTCGAACCGCTCCTGTCTCGCGACTCCCTGGCGCAACGCGGCTATTTTGACGCCACGGCGGTCGGCCAGCTCGTCCAGAAAAGCCGCGCCGGCCGGTCCGTGACCAGCGCCCGGGAAAATATCGCGCTGGTGGGCATCGTCACCACGCTGCTGTTGGACGATCTGTTCGTGCGCAGGCGCTCGGGCCCGGCCCGGGCATCCGTTTTGCCCGACCCGGCTTGAGCCGCCGGGCACCGCCGCCGGATGGTAGCGGGGAACCTCGGGGGCGCGAGGGCGAAAGAACGCGGGCCTTCCCGCAGATGCGAAATTCATTTGGGAATCTCGGCCGCAAGGTCTACAATGAGGGCGGCCGGCTGCTTGACCACTCTCGGTTTCAGGAGCGAGCCATGCGCATCCTCGGCATCATCCCCGCCCGCTGGGCGGCAACGCGCCTGCCCGGGAAACCGCTGGCGGATCTGGGCGGCCGCCCGCTGGTCGAACACGTTTGGCGGCGGGCACGGGCCGCGCGCAGTTTGACGCGCGTGCTGGTGGCCACGGACGACCGGCGCATCGCCGACGCCGTGCGGGGATTCGGCGGCGAGGCGGTGCTGACGCCCCGTGCCTGTGCCTCCGGCACCGACCGCCTGGCCCACGCGGTCCGGACCCTGCCCTGCGACTTAGTCGTCAACCTCCAGGGGGATGAACCGTTCCTGTCCCCGGCCGCGGTGGATCGCCTGGTGGCTGCTTTCCGGGGACGCCGCAACCTGCTCATGGCCACTCTGTCGGCCCCCCTGCCCGCCGGCGGCCTGCAAGATCCCCATGCCGTCAAGGTGGTCTGTGATCCGGAAGGATTCGCGCTGTATTTTTCCCGGGCGGCCATTCCCTATCCGCGTGCGGGCGTCCGCCACCTGCGGCCCCGGGATTTCAGACTTCACCTGGGGATTTACGCTTACCGCCGCTCCTTCCTGCTCCGCTTCGCCTCCTGGCCGCAAACGCCCCTGGAACGAGTCGAACAATTGGAACAACTGCGCGCCCTGGAGCATGGGGTGAAGATCAAGGTCGTGGGTGTTCCGCGCCCGACGCTGTCCGTGGACACCCTCGCCGACCTGGACCAGGCCAGGCGCCTGCTGGCCACCCACCGGCGTCTGGCGGCGGGGTCAGCCTAGAAATCCTTGTATTGAAAGGACAAAATAGCACGAGCCCCTCTGCGACCTGCTGCGACAACCCCGCGGAGAGGAAGCCAGCCGCCGGCGCTCAAGGTCGAAAAGGATATTGTGCCGGCGGAGGCTTTTGGATACAATAGGTAATCTTTTTTGAAGGAGAACCAGCATGGCCCAGACGAAAGTCATTTTTGTTACCGGCGGGGTGGTTTCCTCGCTGGGAAAGGGCCTGGCTTCCGCCTCCTTGGGCAGCCTCCTGGAAGCCAGCGGACTGCGCATTTCCATGGCCAAGTTCGACCCCTACATCAACGTGGACCCCGGAACCATGAGCCCCTACCAGCACGGCGAAGTCTACGTCACCGAGGACGGCGCCGAAACCGACCTCGATCTGGGTCATTACGAACGGTTCACGCGTACCAAAATCACCAAGCACAACAATGTGACGACCGGGAAAATCTACGACACGGTGATCCGCAAGGAGCGCCGGGGCGATTACCTGGGCAAGACCGTGCAGGTCGTGCCCCATATCACCAATGAAATCAAGGAGCGCATTCACAAGATCATCAAGCAGCATCCCGTGGACGTGGTCATCATCGAGATCGGCGGCACGATCGGCGACATCGAAAGCCTCCCGTTTTTGGAAGCCATCCGGCAGTTCCGCCTGGAAGTCGGCCGGGAGAACGCCCTCAACATTCATCTGACCCTGGTG
>Ga0307445_10001043_pt1 | contig 15521 bp, 18 predicted proteins | sample SalMarSW160330MG_FD_202147 | JGI IMG/M metagenome (GOLD analysis project Ga0307445, IMG submission 202147) | Salt marsh sediment microbial communities from the Plum Island Ecosystem LTER, Massachusetts, United States - SW1603-30 | ecosystem: Environmental > Aquatic > Marine > Intertidal zone >...
ATTATCGGCAAGCTGCTTGACGACCGAATCGGCGCCTGATCTATTTTTTGACCCCCACAGGAGTCGTTCACCGTAGCAACAGGCAGCGGCAAGGGCAAACACGTCTACTTATATGTAGAGAACCCGCCTTCCACCACCCGCGCGCTCGATACACCTATCGGTCATATCGAGTTACGTTCGGATGGCACCTACATCGCTGCCGCTCCCAGCATTCACCCTGTAACCGAAAACCGTTATCTGGTTGAAAAGCCGGTCGACATCCTGCGTGTTGATGACCTTGACGAGTTGGTTCGCTGGATTGAGTCGTTTAAGGCAGCTGAAACCTCTCGCCCGAACTGGCGACCACCACGTAACCAACCGGCGGGCAGCAGCGAGGTTAATCCCGGCCTCATCGATGCCATTGCCGACACGCTGCGCGGAGGGCGCCACAAAGAACGCGGCGAGTGGATCAACTGCTCGTGCATCTACCCGGAGCGGCACAAGAACGGGGACCGCAACCCAAGCTTTGGCTTCAACACCGAATCGGGCTACGGGTACTGTTATAGATGCGGCTCGATCTTGACCAAAGACATCTGTGAGGTGCTGGGCATCAACCCCGATGCTCATGGTGGTTTGATGAATCAGGTGGATACCCCACAGGTTGAGAGGGCGCCTTCCGCAGGCAATGGCGCTGCAATCAGCCTTCCGCCCACTATCGAAGATACCCCGGTTGTTGAGCCGGACTTGCCACCGCCGGATCAGGGTCTGCCCGCCATTGGCGAAATCGATCTACCGGACTGGCTCAGCCAGTACACCAGCTGGGCATCGGCAGCGGGCAACCAGACGCCAATTATCTTCCATCAAGCCTCCGGCATCTGGCTGCTGTCCGTTGCCATCGCCCGCCGCCTGGTGGTCGAAGCACCCTGGGGAATTCGGCTTTACCCGAACATGTACATGATGTTCGTGGCCGACACCACCTTCTACCGCAAGACCACCGCCTTCAAGCTGGCCGAGAGCGTCATCCGCGACACCATCCCCCATATGCTGATGCCAACCCCCGGTTCACCGGAGCGTTTCCAGGATGCCCTATCGGGACGACTGCCCAGCAACTACAAGGAGCTGACCTACGAGCAGCAAGAACTGCTTTCACAGGCGCAGGCTTTTGCCGCCCAGCGCGGGCTGTTCAAGGATGAGGTCGCCGGGTTGTTCGGGGCCTTCAACAAGAAGGATTACATGGTAGGGTTGAAAGACCTGATCATGGAGCTCTACGACTGCCCCGACTACGCCGACAAGGATACCCAGTCTGGATTGACCATCGTTCGCAACGCGGCTTTGTCCATCCTGGGGGTGACCACGCCAGCTGGCCTTTCGGCAGCGACCAGCACTACCGACTGGGACAACGGCTTGCTTCCAAGATTCCTGATGCTCACCCCAGAACCCGACTACTGCGAACGTCCTACACTGGAGGTCTACCGCCCGGCACCGGAGATGGTGACACAGGGACTGAAGACCCTCTACGAACGCCTGCCCACGCCGGTGCAGGAGGGAGATGGCTGGAAATCGCCGGAAGCGCTGCGGGTAGACGTGCAGTGCTGGCCGCAGGCGCAGGCCTACAGCGACCGGCTGCGCAAGCTGTGTGACCCACATCAGGAGACACCGCTCGATGACCGATTAAAGGGGCTGTATGGCCGGATGCACGTGCAGGCCATCAAGCTTGCCATGATCCTGTCCGCCCTGGATTGGATGGAGAGTGACAGAGAGATGCCAGTGATCACAGAGGAGAACTGGGAGACTGCCGAAACGCTGTCCGAGCACTGGCGGGCCAGCGCCCACCGGCTCCTAGACCAGATGGACCAGAGCGGAGCGGGTCGTGAGGAGCGCCGCCAGCAGGACCGGGTGCTCAGTGCGATTCGGGCTGCGGGACCCAATGGGATCACCCTGCGTCGTATGTATCGCAACCTCAACCTGAGGGCTGCCGATGCCCGTCAGATTGTGAGTGAACTGCAGCGCGATGGTCAGCTGGTGATGACGTCCATCGGTAATGCGGAGGCCTGCCTCTATGCAGGTTACAGGAAATAGCTGCGTTATGCATGTTGAGCCGACCCGACTGACAGTACCGACATACCGACTCCACCGACAGCAGGAAGAGTCGGTGTGTCGGTACCGACGCCGACACCTACTGACAGTGTCGGTATGTCGGTGTGTCGGTGACCTTCAGAAAACACCGACACCAGGCGGATTGAACTCAAATCAGGGTGTATACAAATGTAAACACCCCCTGTTTACAAACGTATACACCTGCCGTTTACGAATGTATACACCTCAAATCAGGTTGGAGAAAAGACTATGAGCGTCATGATCCTCGATGCAGGGAATTCGATAATCAAGGGCAAGACCCCGACCCGTGAGACCGCCTTTCCTCATGCGATGAAAACGCTGACTGAGACTGAGTACGAACAGATCCTTTTGCGGGCTGGGCGTTCTGGCCCCCCTTTGGACTATATCCGCGTGAACGGTCAGCCCTATGTGGTGGGCGAGAGTGCCGAACGGCATGGCACACTCACCCGCCGCAGTGGGGCATCCCGCTATCGCAAGGGCTACTATGGGGTCTTTGTGGCAGCAACATTGGCCCGTCTCTACGAGCGCAGTGGTGATGTCGCCCTGTTTGGCAGCCATCCGCCGGGCGATGTCGCCTTCCGCGACGAGTTGATGAAAGCGGCAGTCGGCAGCTGGCATGTTGAGGTAGGTGGCAAGGAACGGGTGTTCCGCGTCACCTATGCCAACACCTTTGATGAGCCGGTGGGCGGGCTGATGAACGTCATCCTGGCCGAAGATGGGCAGCACTACAGGCGCACGGATATCAATGGAGGCCGGTCGTTGGTCATCGACTGTGGTGGTCACACCACTGACTGGCTGGCGGTCAACCCCGGTGGAGCAGTGGATTACTCGCTGGCCCAGAGTACGCCCATTGGTATCCAGGAAGTAGTGAAGAATTTCGAGCGCAGTTTCCGCGCCAACAACCTGGATGCTGTGCGCGATACGCCAACCCTACCGCCGGACCGGGTGCGCTATGCCATCGCATCCGGTGTCTTTGTCGGCGGCGGACGGGAGTTTGATTGTGAGAACGAGGCCCGAGAAGCCACTAATGTCCTGCTCAACCGTATCGCCGAGACCTACCAGCATGTCGCCGGAGGCGCTCTGCCCTGGGACAGTATCATCCTGACGGGTGGGGGCAGTGCAATGCTCTATGACCGATTACTGCCGCTGCTGGCCCACGACCATGTCATACTGGCCGATGATGCAGAGAGTATTCATTTAGCCAATGTGCGTGGCGGGCTGAAGTTGTGGCGTCTGTACGAGATGCTGGAGTTGTTATGAGCGAGGTGATCTCCTTCCGGCTCGACCGGAACAACCCCAGGGAAGCACAGGCGCTGGGGGTGCTCAAGAAGGGACAGGAAGCTGGCTACAGCCTCCGCCACGTGCTGACTGAGGCCCTGCTTGCGCTGGAGGCATCGGCGGAAGAAGAACAGGCGGTCGCGCAGGCGCTCTTGGAAGTAGCTGGTCGACTGGAGCAAATCCAGTCTGCATTAGAGCAGCTTCGGTATATGAATCCGGTACCTGCTAAACCGCAGAACAATAGGCCTGAGCAGGCGGTGCTGGCCGAGTCGTTTGTGCTGTCAGTGAAGAGCGCGGCCAAACCGGGACTTGTTTTGGACAGATGATAGGGATCAAGAGATCAGGGAGATGACCTGCACATCTCCCTGATCTCTCACTCATTCGCGATCCGGTCGAACATCATTTGCATAATATCACGGTTATCTGTACTATCTAATCGGGACACAGCCTTTCTGGAGCCAGGTATGCCTGTTTTCCTGCTTGACGAGAACGTCCACAAGCCAGACACGATCATCGACCGCTGTGCCCGGGTTGGGGTTGAGGTATTGAGGGTTCACCAGCTCAGTCTGAACCAGACTGATGATCTTCTGATCTTCGAGCATGCGCTGGCGGCTGGATACGTGCTGGTCACCGGCAACCTCAAAGATTTCCGGCCTCTGGCCGCTCGTTGGGTTGAACAGGGGAATGATTTCCCCGGCGCTATCTGGCTTCAGACCAACAAATATCGAGATGTCGAGGCGATCATCCACAAGATCATCGAGGTGGCGGAGGTCTATGATAGGGACCTGGTGAAAGAGTGGTGGTTGGACTGAATGATGGGTAGTTGGAGGGTGGCATGGCGGATACGGTAGTCCTTTCGATTGATCATATCGTCAAGACCCTTGGGGTCTGCGGAGGCGAGGCACGGGTAGATGGAACCAGGCTTCCCGTGTGGATGCTGGTGGCCCAACTTCAGAGCGGGGCAACCATTGACGAACTGCTGGAAGGTTACGCGCATATACCCTTGAGCCGTGCTCAAGTGCACGCGGTTCTGGCATACTATTATGATCACCAGCCTGAAATCGATGCAGCTATCCAGACCAATGACCTGCTCTTTGCGGAAGGCAAGGGGCAGACCAAAGCGGTTCGCCTATCGATCTCTTCAGGCGAGGCGATGATATCGGCTGGAGAGGCTGCTGACTTGCTGGGTCTGTCGCAAGAGAGCAGCCAGGTGGCCCATCTTTGCCGGGAGGGCAAGCTCGACTGCCAGAAGGTTGCAAACCGCTGGTTTGTCAGCCGAGACAGCATTGAGCGCTACGCCCAGAGCAACCGGAGCCCCGGACCCAAATCCGACTCCGCCACATACTGACCAAGGCACTTCTCACTTCACGCTGGGAGGCGGTCTCCAATTAGGGAACATTGTGCCGCTGACTCACAAACGCCGATCCGATTTTCCTGCGTGATTTGGCGAGTTATTGTCTGTAAATAGGGTAAAAACCCTCACCTTTCAGGTGAGCCGTTTTCAACAAGTGGCAGTACAATGCAGGCATGGGCTACCGGAAAACGGCACACTCGGTCTATGACATCAAGTATCATCTGGTGTGGATCACGAAGTATCGCAAACCCGTGCTCCACGGAGAAGTGGCGAAGCGACTGCGCGAATTGGTCAAGCAGACCTGTGCGGCAATGGATGTGTACATCATCAGTGGGCACGTAGCAGTCGACCATGTGCATCTGTTAGTCAGCGTGCCTCCATCGATAGCCGTGAGTGAGCTGATGAAACGAGTGAAAGGGCGTAGCAGCCGTCGCTTGCTGGAAGAGTTCGGCGAATTGAGCCGCCAGTTCTGGGGTCGTCATCTGTGGGCGCGAGGCTACTTTGCGGCCAGTTCCGGCAATGTGACCGATGAGGTGATCCGAGAATACATTGAGGCACAAGGCCGAGCGCCTGAGACAGATGACGACAATTTCAAGATTGGGGATACTCCCCTTTAGACGACTTTCAGTCGTTCTCAAAGCTATCGACTTCTAGTCGATAGTAGTTTACTTCTTAGGAACACTGAAATAGCAAGCTTGCCCCGGGGCGAATTAGCCGAAAGTACAATTTTGTCTCGAGAACCTTAGAGTTCGAGGCGGGGCTGTTCACTGGTGCTTAGTCTGCCTTATTGACCCTGTAGACCTGGCCAGGATTTCAACCGCAGTACATAGCTTGACGGGGGGATCATCACTGCATCGAGGACGTGGATGATCCCGTTGGAGGTGCGGATGTTGGCGTTGGAGATTGGCACACCGGCGATGTAGGCCACACCGTCGATCACCTCGGCGGTCGCGGTGTCGCCGTTGAGCATCGTGATCTCACCCATACCGAGCACGTCCTGGGCGTCCATCGCGCCAGCGGCGGCGTGGTAGAGCAGGATGTCGGTCAGGAGCGCCTGGTTGCCGAGCACGTCCTCGGCGCTCAGGCCCAGCTCGCCCAACGTTTTGTTGAAGCCATCGTTGGTGGGAGCGAACACGGTGAAGAGACCAGCGCCGGAAAGCGCCCCTTCCATCACCGATACCAACACTCCCGTCACTCTGGTTCCGCGATTCTTACGTTGAACGTGGGCGTTTGGACTAGGTGGACGGTCATTGAAGCCACGCTCACACGCCCCTCAGTCTCATCAAATGCATCCAGAATGCGGGAGAAGAGCCTATCCTTGGTGCTCCGGCGTCTCTGGTAGTCAACCACGTAGCGCAGCGTGAATTCCACCCAGTTGTCGGTAGCCACCATGGTAACCACAGGCTCGACGCTTGCGTCCTCCACCATGTATCGTAATGCCATCTGCTCCCAGGCGCTGTCTGCCTCACGGACATAGCTCCCGACGACGTCAAGCAGAACCCGGTTCAGAATCTCCCTTGCAAGCTGCCGATCCGACTCATACTTCACTGGTATTGTGATCTCATCCCACAGGAAGGGAAAGTTGGCCGTGTAGTTGAACACCGGTTCTTTAAAGACAAAGCTGTTGGCGATCCGGACGATGCGTCCATTGTACAGGTCAGCGTTGACCCAGTCGCCGCATTCTACCAGCGTGGTGCGAAGCAGTCCGGTATCAATCACGTCACCTTTGATACCACCTAACTGAACGCGGTCGCCAATCTTGTAGAAACCTCCTAGAGTGATCGCCACCCATCCTGCGATGCTGGCAATAACTTCCTGTAGCGCGAAGGCGATACCCGCAGCGGCAACTCCGAAGAAGACCGTTAGTTGTCCGAGGCTATCGCTGAAGATAGCGACCACATAGAAGAAGGCGAGGATGTAGCCCACAACATTTACTGCTCTACGTGCACGCCCGCGTTGTGCTATTTGCGAGACGAACCGGTTGATAACATTCTGCCGTAGTAGACGAACAAGGACATAAATGCCAATCAGCCCGGCGATTGTCGCAACAATCTTGCCAGTAGTGGGATCAAAGAGCCATCGGTCTACAAGTTCTTGGAAATTACCCAAAGCCAGTTACTCCTCATGACGTAAATGCGTCGAACCACTAGTATTCAGTCAATCTGAAATAGACGGATAAAGGCGATGCAACTTGACGCGAGCATCTTGAGACGAAAACAGCCAATTGACAGTAGTTTGAGCCGCATTGCGCTCGTTTTCAAGGATTTGCACGTTGAGTTTCAGCGTCTGTTCGTCAGGGATGTAGTCCGCCCAGGCTTGCCAGGCAAAGATACTGAACTCAATCTCAGCCATGTTTAGCCAACTACCATGTTTGGGCGTATAGTGAAGCGCCAGCCGATGACGCAAACGTTTAGCTTCAGCCGCCTCAAACGTTTCATACAAAGCAGCGACTGTATGGGTGTTCAGGTTATCCAGGACCACACGAATGACCTCGGCATCGGGATAAGCTTCATCCACCAGCCATTTCATGCAGTGGGCAAAGTCTTGTTTGGTACGGTGTTCCGTGACTTTGACATGCCGATAACCTGCCTGTGGCTCGAAAAACATGAACAGATTCCGCGTGCCGTTGCGTTCATACTCGTAATCATAACGAGTACGTTGACCGGGACGCGCGGGCAGTGCCTGCCGTGTTTCCCCAATCAATTGCTTGCTCGTTTCATCAAAACAGATTGTTGGTTGGGCCGGATCATACGGTTCCGCATACAAATCCAAGACCTCTTCCATCGCCGCCACAAATTCGGCCCCGACCTGCGGAATACACCACTGCTTCTTTTGCCAGGGCTTCAGGTCATTTTTTTCATCGTCTGGCGGACGGTTTCGTGCGAGATTGACTCGACTACACCTAACTCGACCAATTTGTCAGCCAGCAACCGCAACGGCCAATGGTCACGACCTCCCGGCGCATCGCTACAGGTCAAGGCGACCAAATGGGCTTCGGCGTTGCCTGCCAACTTGACACGCTGGCCCGGACGAGGGTCTTCGTTCAGGGCTTTGTTCAGGCCACCTTCAACAAACCGTTTGCGGGTTCGTTCCACCGTTGAACGGCTTGTATTCAGTGCCTCGATAATGTCTTTGTCTTTCCAGCTTTCATCGGCTTTCAAAAGAATCTGGGCACGCTTCATTTTGCGGGCCCCAATTTCACCTTTACGGGTCATCTCAAGCAATTGCTCGCGTTCGTCTGCTTCAAGTTTGACCTTGTACTTTTTTGCTGGCATGTCTGGCCCTCCACTTAGGTTGATCCAGACTTTACCTTAATTTATGCTTCATATCTATATGGACTGAGTACTAGCTTTCGTCGGCTTGCCCTGCTTCCAACTTCCCGATCTTCTTCCGTTGTGAGGCTATCTCCCTGCTGCGCTTCACAAGCGCGGGCAGCACAAACGCGGCCAGCAGCAAGAGCGCCAGCGATCCTTCCAACTGTCAGACAAGCAGTGTCACTGTAACCGGTGTGGCATTCTGAAATGCAAATACTACGGCCAGGGCCGCTATGATCAGGGCGATGACAAGGAAAACTATCATGATAATCCTCCTATTGAAACTATCATTCTGCACTTGAATCGGAGTGATGTTCTGTTTTTCGGGGTACTCTATCAGTTGGCATGACCCTAAACGCCGGAGGTACATATGCAGGCGGAAGATACTCTTCCGGTATGTTTATCTGGTGGCCGTCTCGCAGAGCCGAAAAGTGTGGTGACATGATCTCCACAGCCGCCTCGTTGAACTTATCCTGGATGTTCTGATGAAGCTCTGAGTATATAGAGGCCATCTTATTAGGCTGGTCGGTAAATGCATTCAGTTCGTAACTCACATAGAAGTCATCGAGGCTGGTCTGGAACACGAAGGGCACCGGCTGTTCCAGTATATACTGCGTTGCACGGGCAGCACCTAACAAAAGCTCATGGACCTGTCGCCAGGGCACATCGTACCCAATCGTGACGCCCGTGTGCAAGATGAGTCCCTGATGTACCGAGGAAGCACTATAGTTGATGATGTGGCTGCCCAGAACCATCGAGTTGGGTACGGTAATTTCTTCATTCTTGATGGTCCGAATACGTGTGACCAGCAGCGTCTTTTCGAGGACATCTCCCACCGTGTCAGCAATCTTGACCCGGTCTCCAGTCCTGAATGCGCGCGTATACGTAAGCACAGTGCCCGCGATAATGTTGCTAATGGCTGATGCCGATCCCAGAGAGAACAACAACCCCAGGAACACTGATATGCCTTGAAAGGCGGGTGAAGCAGACCCCGGAAGATAGGGGAAGATCATGATGGCCGCAAAAGCAATGATAATGAAGTGGACAATCTGGCAGGTAGGCCTGGCCAGCTCCGCGTCAATCCCAGGTACTGTGATGGTTCCAATCTCGATGGCGTTGAAGATGAACTTAACGAGCTTGATCAGGTAGTGGGTGGCAATCACGATTATGGCGATGAACAACACGTTGGGCAGGTAAGAGAGGACTGACAGCCCCAGCGTGCTCAGGGGCGCGATGATGTAGCCAATCAGCGACGCGGCGAGGCCACGCGTGTTCGGAAAGAAACTGAGGACGAGCGAGAAGTAAAGGGATGCCAGAACAACGGAGACAAGAAGACGGGTTCCCTTTGCCAGCGTCACCAGAAAGTTGATGATGCTATCAGATGAGAGCAACTCAAGTTGCTGAATCTTCAGCGTGAGAGGCTGCTTCCTGTGCCACGCCTCCATACGCTTATACACCTCTGAAAAGACACTTCTAAGTATCCTGAAGCCTATGACAAGCGCAACTGTAGATACTGCGGTCAGAGCCAGGCTACGAATGGTTGAAACCAGTCTATCGTAGCTTAACTCAATGCCAACCAAAGCTAACGGTGGGACAAGTCGCTCGTTCACGAACTGTTCGATGATCTGGCCGACATCTGACAGATCCAGACTTTGCGCAACAGAATAGATCGTGAACCCAAGGATGGCGCATAGTACAGCGCGCGGAACCCATTTTTCAATTGTCGCACGCGTTTCGGGTGTGTTGGCTCTCAGCAGAGTCGCCAAACGCTGCGAACCGAGCTTTCTACGAAGCAGCCACCGCATGACAGCGGCGGAGATGACTGCCAGCAACAACCCACCCACCCCGACAGCCAGGCTTATCAGACTTGATGAATTGTTCCCTGGCACCTGAATAATAGGTGTGATCCAGTCAGTTGTGCTTGTCCCAAAGCATTTCATCACCACCTCCTCTGCATAAGAAGTGGAAATCGATTGCTACCCTTATGGAGAATAGGCGGTATCGCAATCTCGAAAGGGTACAATGATACCTAATTGAGGGGTGTGCATCAAAATAGAAGCAAAACATAGTCAGCGAAGGGGTAAGCTCTTGAGAGAACTACCACATTCTTATCATTCTTATCAGGAGCATACCAAATGGAAGAACCAACCTTCACCGACTATGTCACCCTCATCTTTAACCTGTTTGAACGATTTGTAAAGAACGCGGCGCTGAAATGGATTGGAATTCAGACCGCTACGACTATGAGCACAAGACACTGATCGTATTCTTTGCCATGATGCAGTATCGACGGATATTCAAGTTCAAAGCACAATGGCGCTGGCTCAAAACACATCCGGCTGAGCGGAGTCAACTGGGCTTTGAGAACGTGCCAGACCGAACGACCCTGTCACGCCGCTACAAGGCACTTTACCCAATCCTGCAAGACTTCATTGCTTTTGTCGGTCAGTATGCCGAACCACTTGACGATCGTTTTGCCGGACAAGACTTGTTTGAGGACAAGAGCTTGTTCAAAGCTCAAGGCCCTGTCTGGCACCAATCTGACCGTAAAGCGGGTCGCATCCCCGACAAGTTACAGGGTCTAGATAGGGAGGCGACCTGGTCAAGGAGCAGCTATCATGGCTGGGTGTATGGTTACAGCGTCCATCTGACCTGTAATGCGGCGGCTTTTCCCAAACTGGCCCAGGTCGAAACCGGTGCGTTTTCCGAGAAGCAGGCTTTGGATACCAAAGCGCCTTTCTTGCTTGACTGCTTGCAGCCTCGCACGCTCACCGGCGATGATGGGTATACCAAAGCCCTACGCATTCGGCAGTGGGCCAAACAAGGTGTGGCTTTGCTGACCCCTGCTCTCAGGTGGGTCACCGGTCGTTACGCCGAAGCCTATCATCGCTACATCGCGCAGCCGGAAAATGCGTCTCTACTCCACAACCGTCAAACTGCCATCGAACCTTTCTTTGACTTATTGGCTCAAGTCATCGGGGCAACCGACAACCAGAAGCAGCTACCGACCCAGCGTCTTGTTAATGTGCGTACCTGCCTGGCACTTGGCGTTCTGATTATCCAGATTGCCATGCTTGCCAACAGCATTTGGGATTTGCCTTTACGTTCGATTTCGCATATTGGGGTGGCTTTCACTTGATTTCATGCACACCCCTCACCTAATTAGATACTGGAGTTTCGCCAAAATCACCTAAAAAACGCCCAAAAGTAGAGAAGCTGTCACCAGCCGCCACGATGTTGAAACTCCTGCGATGGCTAAGCAGGAGCATCCGTATATGGCGGGTAAATCAGAGGCAAGCCCCAGTGCGTTGTAATATCAAAGCAGAGTAAACATGGAGAGAGCAACGGATCTGAAGCATACTGTTGCTCCCTCCTTCCTTCAGCCTGAAGCGGTTAGTAGATTGAGGCTCTCTCAGATGGCTGTGTTTACTCGCTGCTATTCGTTCTGTCAGCACGAATTGAATCGAGAAATCCTTCGACTTCACGGGCTGCAATCTCACGACTGCCGAGACCAAAGGCCAGTGCCGCAGCCACCACAATCCCACCCAAAGTCAGACCGAAGGCCAGATTGATAATGTCGTTAGCGATACCCGTTTGGCGAATAGCCAACGCAGCGGCAAAGATGACTACAACTAACCAGGCAGCCTGGGCAACAAAGTTCGATTGAGCGCTAGCGGTTGAGCGAATCACAGTGCGGGCCAGGTTTGCCAGATAGAGCCCCAGGGCGAAGACCACAACAGCCAGAGCAACTTGACCCGCAAAGCTGATGAATTCAGCAGTAAGGTCGGCAACGATGGTGAAGCCAAGCAGGTTGGCGGCTTCGACAGCCGAGAAGAGCATGATGGCAATCAAGACCAGGTAGCCGATGATTTCAGAGGGGGTTCTCTGTCCTTCCTCAGGTTCCTTGCCCAATCCAACCCAGGCCAGCACCCGGTTAAAGCCAATGCTTGTGAGGACACTGCTAACCAGGGAGGCGACCAACTGGCCGACAAAATAAGCAATGATCAGAACAATCGCTGCGCCGAAGATAACCGGAACAGCCGATAGGATAGCGCCAAGCATCCGGGTTGCCGGCTCGGAAATGGCCTCAATCTGGAGTGCGTTTAGGGCGGCGATGAGCGCCGGGATCAGCACGAGGGCGTAGACCACAGTGCCAATCACCGAGGAAAGGGTTTGCTCGCCAAAGGCCGTTTGTAAACCCACCCGCTCACCCAGCTGATCCGCGCCTGCAGCAGTGAGCAGATTCGTGACCACCTGGCGCACAATGCGCGCGATGAACCAGCCAACAAGCAGCAATAGCCCGGCCCCCAGAATATTGGGTAAATAGGCCAGAAGCTGGTCGACCAAACCCTGGACAGGTTCCAAAAGGCCCTGCATCTCGAGCGCACCCAGCACAGCGGGCAAGAAAAGCAAGAAGATAAACCAGTAGATGACATTGGCAAGGGTATCACTGAGTGAGACCTGGCTGCTGATATCAAGGCCAGCCTGTGTGGCCAGGCGTTCATCCAGCTTGGTCATATTGAGGACGCGCTTGATAAGGAAGCGGGCGACGCTAGCGATCAGCCAGGCCGCCAGTAGGATGATTGCCGCGCCTAGAAGTTGCGGCACAAACGCAAAGAGCTCACCCAGCAGGGCATTGATGGGCTGCGTCGCCGCCGTCAGTTGCAGCGCCTGGAAAAAGCCAACAAGCACAAACAGCATGATCAGCCAGAAAATGCCCCGGCTTACCCATTTCCCGATCTGGGAGGCCTGATCCGAGTCTGCACTTGTCCACTCAGCGATGCGCTCATACAGTTTGGTTCGAGTGAGGATACCGCGTACGCCAGCCGCAGCCACCAACGCTATCAACCAGCCGACGAGGAGAATAAGAAGGGCAAAAGCAAAATTTGTGATTCCGCCACCAAGAGCCTGAGTTATTTGGTCCAGCAACTGTAGTATAAAGTCTTGCATTGTAAGCGTCCTCCTGAGAACGATTTGTCTATAACTCTTGAGACTCGCGTTCCGGGAAAAAGTCACACAAGACTTGTAAACTTACTGTAGTTTCCGGAATCTTAAGTGAAAAGCAAAGCCGTCCGTTATCGATCTCGGTTCAGATCTTCAGCCTGAAACAGCCCTCCATTTGGGAGTGCCTTGAGGTGGGCGCAGTGCCAGCCTACCGCTTGTAGCCGTTTCGAGCCTTTATCCTTGTCGGCAGGTTGTCGTCCAGAATCAGGAAGATGTCGGGCTTCTGATGAGCGGCCTCTCGCCGAGCCAGTGCGCCCTGTACCAGCTTCTCGCGCAAGGGGATGCGCAGGTCATTGGCCTGCCAGGGAACCAGGCGAAAGGTATCCACCCCAGCCTTGGGACAAGGATCACCCGTGATGGCTCGAAATAGGGCTGAGAGGGTTTTCCTCCCCTCGGTTGTCACCAAGGCATCGGCCACCTATGTGACGTGTTTCTCTTGAGCTTGATTGAGGGAAGGGCCCAATGAGTGATTGGATGAACGCTTGCAGTTCGGGAAAAAGTTGAGCGATGGGCTTGAGCATGGTGGCATTTCGTTGAACAGGATTGGTCTGATTAGTTTGTGCCACCTTTTTCCTTGCTCAAAACCCAGTTATACTGACCATAATGAAAGTATAGAGGGGTTAGACAATGAGCCACAATAGTAGCATGGCAGAATCCACCTCCTACGAATTGACGGATGAACGATTGGTCGACCTTGATCGGCTGAAAATGGCCCTGCAACCCGGCCCTGTTCTTATCCTGACACATCACAATCCAGATCCTGATGCCCTGGCGTCAGGCGATGCCCTTGCGTATTTACTGGAACGGACGTGGGGCATATCAAGTCGAAAAGTATACAGTGGCCTTGTCGCGCGCGCGGAGAATATCGCTATGCTGCGGTACCTGACCCCAGGCTGGAAGACCATTACCACTTGGGATGAGGCCTCGGATTATGGTAGCCTTGCCATAGTCGATACCCAGCCTGGAGCAACCAACAACATTCTGCCGGCTGGTGTGCTCCCCGATGCTGTCTTTGACCACCACCAAGCGGTTGGCAGGGAGTGGATGAAGGAGGTTACGTTTGTAGACTTACGCCCCGAAGTGGGGGCCGCCGCCACGCTGCTGTTTCAGCATCTTAAGGCTGCTAGAGCCGATATCCCTACCCAGTTGGCAACTGCGCTGTTCTACGGCATTAAAACGGACACTAGTGGCCTTTCAATCCATGCTGCTATAGACGACGAAATGGCGTATCGGGAGTTACGACGCAAGATTGACCCAGTTGCGCTGGTTCGGGTCGAGCATGCCCAGCAGCCAGCGGTGTACTTCAGAGAGCTAGAGCGTGGCTTGCGAGTGGCAAGGGCACACGCCAGTGCGGTGATCGCTACGCTGGGAGCGATGCACCGGCCCGACTTCACAGCCGACATGGCCGAACAACTCATTCGGTTGGAGGGCGCACGGGCCGCGTTATGTATCGGGCGTTACCAAGATCTCCTCTACCTGACGGTCAGAACTGTTCCACTGGACCTGCCCGCCTGGAGGTTACTCCATCGGCTGCTCAAAGGGCTGGGTCAAGGTGGCGGCCATCGCGTGGTCGCTGGAGGCCAAATCGTTCTAGATGGACGAGACGCCAGTGCAGTCGAAACCACAGTTGTCACCCGATTTCTAGTCATCATGGGAGAGGAGAGCACGCTTGGCTTGAAGCTAACGGACGAGTAGGACTTGCCCACAGGATTGAGTTGTTGAGCGGAGTTAAGAAGGAGTATATTACTCTTCGCTTGCTCCTGGGATGGTCTTTTCCACCACGTCTCTCGAGGGTGCCGCAGCGGATAGGAGTGCCTTGCGCACGCTCGACCCGGTTTCAGAGCCAACAGCATCCGCCACGCGGACAGCACCAACCACCGCTTCCTGAACGGCCTCGGTAGTATTGCCCCCAATCGAACTAACTGCTTCCAGCAACCCTTCGGCCGCTTATACTGCGCATTTCCTACGTCGCCGCCAATCTCAGTTGCGCCACGAACAGCCCTGCGGGCGGCCTTCCGCACAGCAGTCAGGGCATCGCCGCCCACTTCCGAACCGCCTCAACTTACCCAATTATTGTCTGTAAATAGGGTAAAAACCCTCACCTTTCAGGTGAGCCGTTTTCAACAAGTGGCAGTACAATGCAGGCATGAGCTATCGGAAAACGGCACACTCGGTCTATGACATCAAGTATCATCTGGTGTGGATCACGAAGTATCGCAAACCTGTGCTCCACGGTGAAGTGGCGAAGCGATTGCGGGAATTGGTTCGGCAGACCTGCACGGCAATGGATGTGTACATCATCAGCGGGCATGTGGCAGTCGACCATGTGCATCTGTTAGTCAGCGTCCCTCCATCGATAGCCGTGAGTGAGCTAATGAAACGGGTCAAAGGGCGCAGCAGTCGTCGCTTGCTGGAAGAGTTCGGCGAATTGAGCCGCCAATTCTGGGGTCGTCATCTGTGGGCGCGAGGCTACT
>Ga0307445_10001046_pt1 | contig 15509 bp, 12 predicted proteins | sample SalMarSW160330MG_FD_202147 | JGI IMG/M metagenome (GOLD analysis project Ga0307445, IMG submission 202147) | Salt marsh sediment microbial communities from the Plum Island Ecosystem LTER, Massachusetts, United States - SW1603-30 | ecosystem: Environmental > Aquatic > Marine > Intertidal zone >...
TGCTGTCCATATACCGAGAAGTACGAGAAACATCTTGAAAAAGCGGATCCATTCCGTATCCATGGCAAAAGAATCCACTCTAGAAGCAGAGGCTCTCTCAGAGGCTTTGATGATCGGGAGGACTTTCCGTTCTGCTTTACAAAATTTGCGCCTCTATCCAAAAGAGAACCAAAATGTCAGGAATTCGTTGCAGCAATTCATGAATCATCTCACGCCGTTTCTTGCCGAAAAGACTGAGGTTCTCTCCGTATCGCTAACGCCGGAAACGATCCTGTTCAACGGGATACCCCTCCCTCCCTATTTAGAGGACACGCGGTTGACGCAAGAACTTTATATCACCTTTAACAGTTTCGGACTTCAAGGGATTTTGTTCATGCGAGGGATTACACAAGAGGAGGCTGTACGATTTATCGAGGTTTTCAAACGGCTGCCTGAAGATGTCATCGGCCAATGGGATGTTTTATTGGAAAAACTGGGCATATCGCACATCCTCCCAGACCGGAAGATGTTTGTGGCGGTAAGCGAGCGCAAAATCATTCTCGGTGATCTGGAATTCCTCGCACTAACAGCAGAAAGCGAAGGAGAGCCAATCGGTGCGCCTTCTGCTCCTGAGGCGCCCATCATATCAGATGACCAATTGGCGCACTTGAAAGATTTGCTCGACCAGTTTTCAAGAGAAAAGCAAGAATTGCTGAATGCCATGCACTCAAGCGATATAAGCGAACAGGACATACAAAACCTGGTGAATATCCTGAATCGATCTGATATTGAAAAGCTGGCAAAATCGGTACAAACATCAGGAGGAATTTCCAGCCAGACTGAAAAACCTATTCACAGGGGACCTGACTATAGCGAAGTAAAACCCGACAGAGAGCTCATCAAGGAATTGGAAGAAGACGTATCGTTTGTGCTCGAGGATCTCGGCTCTGAGGATCCAGAGGTTCGGGCAAAAGCGGCAACATTATTGGTCACACAGAAGCCTGTTTTTCTCGCAGAAGCAGGTCTTAAAGCGATCACTTCCGACCTTCCGCTCAAAATTCGTCGACTGATGGCTGGAGTCATCAAAAAAGCGGGGAAAGAGGCCGAAGGGGAATTTTTCAAGAAAATCCATGTGGGAATGAGCGGTGTTACTTTAAACAAGATTATCCGCGTGAGCGACGTTTTTGCCGGCAATCCTGAACTAGTTCCTCTGTTGAGAGAGATCGCTCTGAATGGTCCCCTCGAGTCCATCCCCTCGATCATCGGCATACTGCACTCCATGCCGGGAAAAGAGGTAGATTCCGTTCTTCTCGATATCTTTGAACGGACAACAGGAAAGGTCAAATGGAATGTCATTCCCCTCTTTGCAGAACGAAAAATTCTCGAAGCTGCTCCTCGGCTCCTGGAATTCATCAAACCGACTAAAATATGGGAAAAAGAACAGGGAATATCGCTACAGCAGGATGTTTGCCGGACCTTGGGAGTCCTCCGCTCGCCCGAGACCACAGAAGCCCTTATCAAAACGGCACAGACATCTGTGATTACCCTTTTCCGCAGGCCAAAACCCGACGCTGTTCGGGCCATCGCTACATGGGCTTTAACACAGCTCCCTCGGGATCCAAGGATCGACAAAGCCCTGGCGAAGCTGAAAAAAGATCGGTCTCATTTGGTGCAAAAAGCCGTGAAATTATCCGAGATTATTCACAAATAATGTTTTTACTTCAAGAATTTTTTTAGATCTTGTGTTTCAGACCCAGATCTTTTTTGGGCAAACAACTGGAGACTTCCGTCTTCGTCCCTTACTCCATAAAATAGGAAATTCCGCGTGATGTGCAATCCTGCCGTGTTCGTGCGCCCGCGGACCAAAATATTTCCCTTTTTATCCAGGAGCCAATACTCCACATTCTCGATCCCTTCCTGGGCTTCCCCTGCAACCAAGATATTTCCCTCCGGAGTAAGAAAAATCCCTTCCAGATTTGGTTTGAATTCATAGATGGATTTTTTATATTTTTCAATGACCGTTCCGAATCTCTGATACCAATCTTTATCTCTTATCTGATCTTTTCTTCCCTTCCTCCAAAGGTCTAGATCTTTTTTTGTCACTTTTTCCGGTTCCGGAAGAGGAGATTTTATTTCTTTGCCTAGAGTCCCTTCGTAATCATACACCTGAAAGATCGGGCCCAGCCCTTCGGAGAACAAAACGGCCTCATCATCATAAGGACACCATATGAATTGGGGTGCGAACGGAACCGGAGAATCGGCGCCATCACTCTGGTAAGAAATCCGGGTGACATATCGAGTTTTTTTCAGCCTCGTTACGATTTTGCCTTCCGCGTCTATGCGGACGAGCTCCCTCGGAGATTTATACAGAAAATAATCATCCTTGACTTCCGGTTCTGAGAAAAACGCCAGCTGCAATAAAAATCCCCCATCCTCCAACGGATATGACCTGCTCACGCCGAAAACCTCCGAGATTTGGAGCTTGATGGTTTTATGAAGTTCACCGGAAAGCTCCATCAGGGTGATCCAGCGATGTCCATTGATAAATTCGGTAAAATACAATTTATGATCGGACGTGAACCCAAACCTGACACCCTCGGCCCGCTTGATCTCCCCTGGACCCTGGCCTTCTCCACCCATCTTCCTCAAATATTTCCCCTCAGGAGAATAGACCTTGATGTATGCATCGACCATATCGTACACATAGATATTCCCATCCGGGCCTTCTTCTGCCTGGCTGGGGTAAATCAGTTCGCCCTCCTCTCCGATCTTTCCGATGGTTATGGAATCTTGGCCAAAGGCAATCACAAAGTTGAAAAAAAACAAAAGCCCGATAAACAAAATTTTCTTCATTTTTTTTTGGACCTCACTGTTTATTTATCTTTATATACGCCATCTCCGATAGAAATGTTAATATATTTTGACGGATGGATTTACGATATGGTATGTTTTTCCTCCAAAGGAGACTACCAATGAAAAAAATCGCTATCATTTTCGTGTGTTTAGGCCTAATTTTCACTTCATGTTCCAAGCCTGCTGAGGAAAAACCAGCAGAAGCGGCTGCACAAAATCCGTTCTTCGAAGAATGGGACACACCTTTCGGAGTGCCTCCCTTCGACAGGATCGAAGAAATCCATTACATGCCCGCCTACCTCGAAGCCATGAAAAAACACAAGGCAGAGATCGAGGTTATCGTCCAAAACAGCGAAGCGCCCTCCTTTGCCAACACCATCGAAGCCTTGGACCGCAGCGGCGCTTTTCTGACAAAAGTCAACTATGTTTTCCAAAACATGGCCGGGGCCCACACCAACGAAAAAATCCAGCAAATCGAACAGGAAATCGCTCCCCTATTGGCTAAACACGGCGACGATATCAACCTCAACGAAGGATTGTTACAGAGAACCAAATCTGTTTACGAACAAAAAGACAGTCTTGATTTGACACCGGAGCAGAGCATGCTGTTGGAGCAAACATACAAAGGGTTTGTCAGAGGGGGAGCCAATCTGAGCGAAGAAAATAAAGCCAGGTTCCGGGAGATCAACGAAGAATTGTCCGTTCTTTCCGTCAAATTCGCTAAAAATGTCCTGGATGAGACCAATGCTTTCGCCATGGTCCTGGAAGAAGAGGACTTGGCCGGCTTGCCTCCATCCGTGATATCGGCGGCTGCCGAAGCGGCCGGGGAAAAGGGCCTCGAGGGAAAGTGGGTGATCACATTGCACAAACCCAGCTTCATTCCCTTCCTGCAGTATTCGGAAAAGCGCGAACTCCGGGAAAAGGTTTTCAAAGCCTTTGCCAACATCGGGAACAACAATAATGAATACGACAACAAGACCTCTGCCTCGAGAATAGCCGCCCTCCGTGTGGAAAGAGCCCGACTTCTGGGATACGACACCCATGCCGATTTCATCCTGGAAGAATACATGGCAAAAAAGCCGGAGAATGTCTACAAGCTCCTTCGACAGGTTTGGGAACCAGCTCTGGCCAAGGCCAAGCGGGAGGCCGAAGAATTCCAAGCCAAAATCGCAGAAGAAGGAAAAGATTTCCGGCTCCAGCCCTGGGATTGGTGGTATTATGCGGAAAAAGTCAAAATGGCCAAGTATGACCTGGATGACAACGCCTTGAGGCCCTATTTCAAACTGGAAAATGTCCGGCAGGGTGCATTCGACGTGGCCACAAAACTCTACGGGATCACCTTTCATTATCTCGAAGATATGCCCATCTACCATGAGGATGTCCGGGTGATAGAGGTCAAGGATGCCGACGGATCTCATATCGGGATACTGTATATGGACTATTTTCCCAGGGCCAGCAAGCAGGGAGGGGCCTGGATGAGCCCGTTCAGAAAACAGCATCGAAAGGACGGCGAAAACATCCGTCCCGTGATCGTCAATGTGGGAAATTTCACCCAACCCACTGCCGACAAACCCGCCCTGATCAGTTTTGACGATGCCCTCACTCTTTTCCACGAGTTCGGACACGCCCTCCACGGGCTTCTCACCGACTGCACGTATGAATCCCTCTCAGGAACGGATGTGGCAACAGACTTCGTGGAGCTGCCTTCCCAGATCATGGAAAACTGGGCTGCTGATCCGGAGGTCATCAAGACCTATGCCCGGCACTATGAAACCAACGAACCAATCCCGGATGAGCTGATCGCAAAGATCAAAAAGGCCGGGACTTTCAACCAGGGATTTGCCAACGTGGAATACTTGGCCTCTTGTTTCTTGGATATGGACTGGCACACATTAAAAAATGCCGAAGAAAAAGATTGCGCCGCATTCGAAAAAGCATCGATGGAAAAGATCGGTTTGATGCCGGAGATCATCCCCCGGTGGAGAAGCACCTATTTCGGGCACATCTTCGCCGGCGGGTATTCCGCAGGATATTACAGCTATCTGTGGTCCGAAGTTTTAGATGCTGACGCTTTTCAAGCGTTCAAAGAAACCAGCCTATTCGACCAGAAAACAGCAACCGCGTTCCGGAAAAACATCCTGGAAAAAGGGGGGACGGAAGACCCGATGACCCTGTACCTGCGATTCAGGGGTGCAGAACCAAAGATCGAGCCCTTTTTAAAACGCGAGGGCCTCAAATAATACGGCTCTCTTCCCTTTTATCTGGATAAACAGAATGAAAAGGGCGTCAGGCATGTCCTGAGCGATATTGAGGATCTAGCCTTTCCGAATTGCCCTTCGAGGGAATCCCCCGAGGGGACTCCGAGATGGCGTTAAAGATCCTCACTAAAGCGAAGGACTTGCCTGATGGAAGAAAGCGGCCAAAAAACTTGGATTATTCAGAGAGGATCTTTTTCAGCTCTTCCTTAAGCGGGGGAATGACCTGAAACAGGTCGCCGACAATCCCGAAATCCGCCACCTTGAAAATAGGCGCATCCGGGTCTTTGTTCACAGCAACGATGTATTTGGAAGAGGACATTCCAGCCAGGTGCTGGATCGCCCCGGATACACCAAACGCCATATAAAGACTCGGGGAAACCGTCTTTCCCGTTTGTCCCACTTGATGCTGATGGTCGATCCACTCAGCATCCACGGCTGAGCGGGATGCCCCCAGCGCGGAATGAGGAAGAATTGTCGTCAATTCCCGAAGCATATCAAAATTCTCCGGGCCTTTCATCCCTCTTCCTCCGGTGACGATGATATCAGCCTCTGTCACATCCAGCTCCGCCCCTTCAGCTTTGATGACCTCGCTAACTTTATCCTTGACTTGATCTTCGGGTATGACCACCTCTTTCTTTATGGTTTCCCCTTGACTCTTGACCGGTTCGGCGAGCGGGAACACATTGGGTCTCAGTGTGGCCATCTGAGGGGATGTTTTCAAAATGAAACTGGCAAAAGCCTTGCCGGCAAAAATAGGCCGTTTCAATTCCAGCTTTCCATCTTTTGTCGTCATCTGAATGCAATCTGATGCTAGACTCACTCCCAATTTGGCCGCCAACCGTGGAGACAGATCTTTTCCCATAGAAGTGGCCGCAAAAAGAATAGCCTCAGGTTTTATCTCTTCTGTGAGGGACTTGAGCGCCTGGGTGTACCCGGAAGGGGAATAAAAACTGAGGAGCACATTTTCTAGAATAAATACCTTCGAAGCGCCATACCGAAACACTTCGGGCGCAAGAGCATCCAGACCATGCCCCACCAGAACAGCGGCGGTATCCAGGCCCAATTCATCGCCCCGCCTTTTCGCTTCGGATAGAACTTCCAAAGAAGATTTTTTTATCCTGCCATCACGACATTCCATGTAGACCAGTATCATCATTTGTCTCCTCTCAAATCACTTTGGCATCCTGGCGTAAAAACTCCACCAGTTTTTTTGCCGCTTCACCCGGTTCATCTTCAATGATCTTTCCCGCCCCTCGCACAGGAGGGCTTTCCATCTTTGTCAACTCGATCTTTACCTCGAGATCATCCGGCTGAAAACCCAGCTCCTCAAGAGTCAACACAGGTATTTCCTTTCTCTTGGCTGCCATGATGCCTTTCAGGGTTTCATACCGGGGTTCATTCAACCCTTTCTGGGCGCTGATAACAGCTGGCAGGGAAAAATTCACTTTTTCTCCTGCTCCTTCGATCTCTCTATGAGCAGAGGCGGTGTTTCCTTCGACTTCCAGCTTCGTGATGACATTCACCTGAGGCAAATCCAGTATCGCCGCCACCATAGAAGGAACCTGTGCGTTATCCGCTCCGACAGATTGTTTGCCGAAAAGCAGCAAGTCGAACTCCGTGTACTTGGTCTTCAGGACCTGCGCGATGATTTTGGCGGTCCGCAATCCATCGAAGGTCTCGCCCGCATCATCCTTGATCAGAACCGCCTCATCAGCTCCCATGGCAAGACATTTTTTCAATATCGTCTTGGTTTCGTCCGAGCCGACAGAAAAGACAGTCACCTGTCCCCCTTTAGCTTCCTTGATCTGGAGGGCCTCTTCAACCGCATATTCATCATACGGACTCAAAACAAAATTCAATCCTTCCTCGTTTACACTGTTCGTTTCATGGTTTATCTTTATCTTCGATTCCGTATCAGGAACCCTTTTGACAAACACGAATAAGTTCAAAACTTCCTCCTTTATTCTTCAAACCTCTTGAACACCAAAGCTCCGTTTGTGCCGCCAAATCCAAAAGAGTTGCTCAGGGCATAGTTGATGCGGGAGGGCCGGGACTTGTTCGGCACATAATCCAGGTCGCACTCCGGATCAGGATACTCATAATTGATGGTGGGAGGCATGATCTGCTCCATCAAACACAGCGCAGAGGCCGCTGTTTCGACTCCCCCTGCCGCGCCCAAAAGGTGCCCGGTCATGGACTTGGTCGAGTTTATTCCGATCTTGCGCGCATGATCGCCGAACAGCCTTTTGATGGCCACTGTTTCGATCTTGTCGTTGTAGGGAGTGGATGTGCCATGGGCATTGATGTATTCTATATTTTCAGGTGCGATCCGGGCATCTTCCAGAGCTCTTTTCATCGCTTGATAAGCCCCTTCTCCATCCAAACACGGTGCTGAAACATGGTAGGCATCTCCGCTCATGCCATAGCCCGCTATCTCGGCATAGATCCGGGCCCCCCGTTTCATTGCGGTTCCCAGTTCTTCGAGAACAACGATGCCGGCCCCTTCTCCTATCACAAAACCATCTCTTTGGGCATCGAAGGGTCGGGAAGCTTTTTGAGGCTCATCGTTTCTCAAAGAGAGCGCCCGCATGGCACAAAACCCGGCGAGGCCCAAAGGCGTTATCGGGGCTTCCGCCCCTCCGGCAAGCATGATATCGGCATCTCCCCTGGCTATGATCCGGAAGGAATCTCCTATAGCATGTGTGCCGGTGGCACATGCCGTTGCAATTGCCGAATTCGGGCCCTTTGCTTTATACCTGATAGAAATCTGACCGGATGCCTCGTTGATGATCGAGGAAATCAGAAAAAAAGGAGAAACACGGCTTGGCCCTTTTGTGAGCAAAATCTCGTGCTGATCTTCGATCGCTCCGATCCCCCCTATACCGGAACCGACATAAACACCCGTTCTATTTCCCTCCAAAGCCTCCCTCTTGATACCTGAATCATCGACAGCATGAACCGCTGCAGCGACGGCATACTGAATGAAAGGGTCCATTTTCCGGGATTCTTTCTTATCCATGAACTCAAGCGGATCGAAATCGGGAACCTCACCCGCTATTTGGCTGGAGAAGGCTGCGGGATCGAATTTTGTGATCCGGCGTATTCCGCTCCTCCCTTCCAGCATCGCATTCCAATTTTTGTCCACACCCAAACCCAGAGGGGAGACCAATCCCAATCCAGTGATCACAACCCGCCTCGAAGAGAATTGTCTGGTGGGTAAATCAGGCTTTTTCATGAAAGGACTTGGAGTTTATTTCTTGGTGAGATGGCCTAGAACATAATCCATCGCTTTCCCGACAGTGTCCAATTTTTCTGCATCTTCATCGGGAATGTCCATGTCGAACTCATCCTCAAGTGCCATGACAAGTTCCACGGTATCCAGAGAATCGGCACCCAAATCCTCGGTAAAAGACGCATCTTCGGTAACCTGCTCTTCGCTAATGCTGAGTTTGTCAGAAACGATGGCCTTCACTTTTTTCAACAGTTCTTCTCTATCCATCTTGTCCTCCTTCGTAAAATTTGTAAATAAAACGGCTACATAAATAAACCGCCGTTGACATTGATAACCTGGCCTGTCAGATAAGAAGCTTCATCTGAAATCAGAAATCTGACGGCTTGAGCGACTTCTTGTGCTGTTCCGAACCTTCCCATCGGGATGACATCGAGAAATTGTTTTTGAATTTCCTCGGGGAGGCTTTCTGTCATAGCCGTTTCGATGAAACCCGGAGCGACGGCATTGACGGTGATTCCCCGAGATGCCACCTCTCTGGCCAACGACTTGGTGAGTCCGAGAACACCCGCCTTGGAAGCCGCATAATTCGTTTGGCCGGGATTCCCGATCAAGCCCACCACAGAGGAAATGTTCACGATACGGCCATAACGATTCCTCATCATGTGCCGGATCACAGCTTTAGAAAAATTGAAAACACCTTTAAGGTTGACCGCCAAAACAGTATCCCACTCATCCTCTTTCATCCGCATCAATAAATTGTCCCGAGTTATTCCAGCATTGTTGACAAGGTGATGGAGCTCCCCATGATTCTGGATCAAAGATTCCACCAATTCCATGATCTGCGCCGTATCCGAAACGTCAGCCTCATAGGCATAGGCTTTCCCCTTTCTGCCCTCGATCTTATGAACCACTTCATCCAGTTTTTCTTTTTGAATATCGACCAGGATGGTCTGAGACCCATTTTGTGCAAGATCCAAAGCGATGGCCTCTCCGATACCCTGCGATGCGCCTGTAACGATCGATACTTTCCCTGAAAAATCCATTTTTTCCTCTACGTCGCCAATCCTTGAGAAAAACCCACCATTTCGTGCTGGATTTTCTCGACCGCTTTACTGGCTACAAAATCTTTGGCTAATCTAATCGCGTTTTTCACAGCGGTTGGGTTGGACCGACCATGTCCAATTACACAGACCCCGTTCAATCCCAGCAGCGGAGCACCCCCATATTCAGCATAGTGCAGCCGCTTGTAAAGTTTCTTCAAGTTTCTCTTCATCAAAAAAAAACCGATCTTGGAAAAAAAATCCCGCATAATTTCAGTACGGGCCATGCTCAAAACCGTTTCCACAACCCCTTCGCTGACTTTCAGGGCGATGTTACCGGTGAATCCGTCACTGACGATCACATCGGCGTTGCCCGTATACATATCTTTCCCTTCCACGTTGCCAATAAAATTGAGCGGTGAGGCCTGGAGTAGCTCAAAAACTTCCTTTATCAGATCATTCCCTTTGGTCTCTTCTTCCCCGATGCTCATCAGGGCGATTCGCGGATTTTCAATTTGGCAAACATTTTTCATGAATATATGCCCCATCACCGCGAACTGATGCAAGTCATAGGCCCGGCAGTTCACATTGGCTCCGACATCAACAAGAAGTGTCAATCCTTTTAACGTGGGAACGAGAAGCGATAGAGCGGGTTTATGGATTCCCTGGAGATGGCCCAAGACTTTTCTCGAGATATAAACGACAGCGGCCGTGTTTCCTGTGCTGACAAAAGCATCCGCTTTGCCGTCTTTTACCATTTGAGTCCCCACGCGGATGGAAGAACGTTTTTTCCTCCGAAAGGAAAGGAGTCCCTCTCCCATACCGATTGCTTCGGCCGCGTTTACGATGGATACTTTCGAACCCGATGGGAAAGAATGGCCGACTTCTTTTCGGATCAAATCCTCGGCGCCGACTAAAAAAACCTCGATCTTATATTCATGTGCTGCCTTGAGGGCTCCTTCAACCATGATTTTGGGGCCAAAGTCCCCACCCATAGCATCCACAGCAACCCGCATAACCCCCTCTTCGTTATTCCTCTGATCCCTCGATCACCTGCCGTCCTTTGTAGTGCCCACACTCTGGACAGGCCCGATGAGGCATTTTTGGGCTTCCGCAGTTGGAACAAAGAGAAAGGGAAGGGACTTCAAGGGCATCATGCGCACGTCTTTTCTTTTTTCTTGAATGGGAATGTCTTCTTTTTGGATTAGCCATTTACCTTTTGTCTTTCAAAAAAATCTTTAATTTCTCAAGCCGAGAGTCGGAGTCCTTGGTCAAGCAAGAACAATCTCCGCTGTCGATGTTTTTTCCACACACAGGACAGATCCCCTGGCATGTTTCAGAGCAAAGGGGCTTGATAGGAAAAGTCAAGTTCAACTGTTCCAATGCCACTTCTTTCAAGTCGATCTTCCTGCTGTAATAAAAAGATATTTCCAGATCGTCGCTATTCAACTCCTCTCTCGCCACCTCGAGTTCTTCAGGAAGATAAACCAGATCAAAATGGGAGTCCACAGGAAACTCGAAGGGGACAAGACATCGACTGCACACAAAACTGAGGAGCGTTTTGATCTTGCCTTTCACATAGACTTCCTCTCCGATTTTTTTAATGGTAATATCCGCATGCAAAGGGAGGAGGAAAACCGCATCCTCTTCGACGATTTCATCATGAAAGAGCTCAAAGTTTTTACTGATCTTGAGCCCTTCTCTGGGGAGTCTGTCAATATCTACAATCATTCTTTTCTCTCTAAAAAAGTCATTCTATTATACCATCCTGCCTTACTTTGTCAATTCCAAGACCCGCGTCCGATCCTTTGGAAAACGAGGCCGATTCAGCAAAAGGCCAAATACGCTAATGAAAAAATTATCCTGGGGTGCAGGAGTGGCTTGATATTCTTTTCGCGGGGAGTATAATGAAAGGTGGAATGGCAGGATTTAACACGACCGTGACAAGAAGAGGAGTGGATTTTCACGTCCAAACACAGGACAAAGGAAGGACGGCCAATTATGTTGAATCGACACTTTACAAGTCCGGCCAGGTTTTGTCCTCGAGGAAGACCTTTTACACCTCTCTTCTCGACAGTCCTGATCTCCAAAAAAAGATCAAGGCGATCGTCGAAGAACAGCACAGCGCGATTTTGAGGGAGATCGCAGAAGGAAAATTTGATCCCCTGTAAATCTTTATCCTTTCGATCCTATCAGATCCATTGTTATATAACACATGCGGTTGATCATGGGTAAGAAACGACTTTTTTTGATCGATGGACACTCGCTTCTTTACCGGGCCTACTACGCTATCAGGCACCTCTCCAACTCCCACGGATTCCCCACCAATGCCATCTTCGGTTTTCTCAGCATGATAAAAAAACTTCAGGAAAAGGAGGGCCCGACCCACCTAGGAATCGTGTTCGATACAAAGGGCCCGACCATCCGCCACGAAACATACCACGCGTACAAGGCAAACCGCAAACCTATGCCTGAAGATCTGTCCATCCAAATTCCCGTCTTGAAAAAAATCCTCGAAGCCATGCATATCCCCATCGTGGAGCACGAAAAATACGAAGCAGACGATGTTCTCGGCAGTCTTGCAAAAAAGGCTTCTGCAAAAAAGATTCATGCCGTCCTCGTTTCCACAGACAAGGACCTCTTCCAACTGGTCGATGACTGGACGACCCTTTACAACCCAGCCAAAGAGATTCACCTGGATAAAAAAGCCGTGGAAGAACAGTTCGGCGTTCTCCCTTCCCAGGTCGTGGATGTCCTGGCACTCTGGGGAGATCCATCGGACAATGTTCCGGGTGTCCCGGGTGTCGGAGAAAAAACATCCAAAACTCTGGTCCGCCAATTCCATACGCTGGAGAACATGCTGAAGAACATCGATCAAATTCCTAAACCTCCGCTGCGAAAAAATATCGAAGAAAATTTAGAACAGCTCGAAATGAGCCGGCAACTGGTGACCATCGAGAAAGATTTGGATGTCCCCTTCGGTTTGGAGGATTTTTCCATTTCTGAGCCCAGTTATGAAGATCTCATTCCTCTGCTCCAGGAGCTGGAATTCTCCGGGATGCTTTCGGAATACCTGGACAGGCAAGATAAATCCGACAAGCAATACCATGCCCTCTTTAAATCGGAAGAACTTAACAGGCTTGTCTCCCGGATAAAAAAGAGAAAAGCCGTATCTCTCGACACAGAAACGGATAGCCCGCTACCCACACGAGCGCATTTGGTGGGTATGTCCTTTTCTGTCACGCCCGATCAAGCCTACTACCTTCCTCTTCGCCATGATTACGTTGACGCTCCCCCGCAACTTTCTATAGTGGAAGCCTTCAAAATTCTCCAACCGGTGATGTCGGATGACCAGATCAAGAAAATCGGTCAGAATATCAAGTATGACCTCATCGTGCTTCGAAGAGAAGGGATGGAGCTCCGAGGGATCGATCTGGACACCATGATCCTTTCCTATCTGCTGGAGCCTAACTGGGGAAAACACAATCTGGGGAAATTGGCCCTGAATTTCCTGAAGAAAAAAACAATTCCTTACGAGGAGGTCGTCGGGAAAGGAAAAAACCAGGTGACGATGAACGCAGTGGAAATCGAACGGGTGGTTCCTTACGCCTGTCAGGATGCAGATTTTGCCATGACCCTCAGCGAACAACTTTGGCCAAAAGTCAAGGAGCAAAAGCTGGATAGCATCTATAGGGAGTTCGACCTTCCGTTGATCACTGTCCTTGCGGATATGGAAACATGGGGAGTGAAGATCGATCCGGCCAAAATGAAGGATCTTAGCGAGGAAATCCAGGAGTCTCTGGATCGTCTGACAAAGAAAATATTCGAAATAAGCGGGGAGGAATTCAACCTCAATTCTCCGGCTCAGCTGGCCACGGTGCTGTTCGAAAAAATGGGACTCCCCACCTCGAGAAGGACGAAAAAAACAAAGGGATATTCCACGAGTCTCGCCATTCTCCAAGAGCTGGCACAAAATTTCCCGATAGCCCAGCATGCGCTGGAGTACAGGCAATTGGCCAAACTCAAGTCCACCTATGCTGACGCTCTCCCCCTTTTGATCCATCCCGAAACAGGGAGGATACATACTTCTTACAACCAAACTGTCGCTGCCACAGGAAGGCTTTCTTCAAGCGATCCTAACCTCCAGAATATCCCCGCTCGTGGAGAATGGGGCCCTCGTTTCCGGCAGGCTTTCATTCCCGAAAAAGGACACCTTTTTCTCTCCGCTGATTATTCCCAGATCGAGCTTAGAGTTTTGGCTCATCTCTCGGAGGACGAGGGATTGATCGAAACTTTTTTGCACGATCATGATATCCATCAAGAGACTGCAACACGGGTTTTTGCCGACTCCACAACACTCTTTCCCGAAGAGCAGCGCAGGCGGGCAAAAATAATCAATTTCAGCATCATTTACGGGGCTTCTGCCTATTCTCTTGCAAGAGAGCTGGGCGCATCCAACGCAGAAGCACAAGCCTTCATCGATCTCTATTACGAAAAGTACCCAAAAGTGAGAGAATATTTGGAAAAAAGCGTTACCGATGCTCTCGAGAGCGGTGTGGCAAAAACACTGTTCGGACGCATCAGGCCAGTCCCTGAGCTTAGGCACAAAGACAGGACCGGCCAACAGTTCGGGAGGCGTATCGCTCTGAACACTCCGATACAGGGCACAGCCGCAGACCTGATGAAAAAGGCTATGATCGATATCTGGCAGGACATCAATGAGCAGGGACTCAGAGCGAAAATGATCCTCCAGGTCCATGACGAATTGGTTTTCGAGGTCCCCAAGTCAGAGATAGAAAAAACAGAAACTCTGGTGAAAGAAAGAATGGAAAATGTCTATCCGTTGAAGGTTCCATTGAAGGTCCGCCTCGGTTGGGGAGCCAACTGGGCCGAAGCGAAATAAGCCCTATCTTCCCAAGAAACAGTCTACTGGAATTCCCGAGGGAGGGAAGCTTCCCATTGGCGCTCTTTGACGAGCTTGAACTGTTCGAAAATCTGGCGAACGATCCTCACGTTGAAATATTGTTCATCCGAATCGACGGAGATAAGCAGTTTCAACTCTAAAACGCGATCTTTAAAATGAAGGATATATCCTCCTTCCCCAAAAAAACTGGATCTGGCCGGATTCCGGTCATTCGTTTGATAGGCCACTTTTTCGATGGATGTGTACCTTCGCTCCTGGATTTCCCACTGTTTTTCTGCTTCCAGCTCAACCGTTGTGGTGGATCGATCCAGGTCTCGCGTAACTGTGTGTTTGTAGGGCCATCCCAGGCCTTCTAATGGGCGGGCATCCGGCCTTTCTTCCCGCGTTTCAGGAGGAAAAAAATTCGGAATCGGCCTTTGGGCAAAAGGAATCACAGGAAGCTTAAGGCTGGTGAATTCCCCACCCAAGAACAACTGTGTGGTCATCGGATAGGGAGTGGGCCAGATCATCGGGAACAGGGCATTGGAAATCGCCAGGCGAATGCGATGCCCTGGTTTAAAAGTCCATGTCGTAAAATGAAGAGGGAGTTCAAGCTCGTACACTTCACCTGGATTGAGATATTCGGGATAGAGCCTCGAGTTCCGTTGCGCGCCATTGAGCAAACTTCCTGCGACCAGGGAAACGCTTCCATCGGGAAACACATCCTCCAGCCTAACGATCCAGTGCGCCAGCTTGGCATCGGCGGAAGCGCGCAATCGCACATGAGGAAATCCGATGATCTCAAGCCCTTCTTCGAGTCTTTCGCTGTCATAAACGAGGCTCTCGGCATCCTCATGCCGCATATCTCCAGTCGGGTCTCCCCACCAATAAAGAGCCGCGATACCGCTGCTGGGAACATACCGCAGTCGTTCAACGAGAGTATCTCCGGGAGATGATTGCAGCAGATGGTTTTCGCCTGGATAAAGCGTCATCCAGTCCGTTCTAAGGATCGGCCATTCCTCATACCGCCAGTGGCCTGGCGTCGTCTGCAAGCGAACATCGGGAAGATGAGAATCCCTCACATAAACGGCAAACCGGGGTTCCTCCATGATTCCGCTATTCTTTCCCTTCAGCCAAAAATCCCACCAACGGACTATCTCGCGCCGCCACTCATAATTCGGTCCTGGTACTCCATTATCGGGCCAAGCGTGTGGCCAGGGTCCGATGACGGCCTTCAACGGAAC
>Ga0307445_10001049_pt1 | contig 15477 bp, 19 predicted proteins | sample SalMarSW160330MG_FD_202147 | JGI IMG/M metagenome (GOLD analysis project Ga0307445, IMG submission 202147) | Salt marsh sediment microbial communities from the Plum Island Ecosystem LTER, Massachusetts, United States - SW1603-30 | ecosystem: Environmental > Aquatic > Marine > Intertidal zone >...
CAACCGGTTCAGGTTGGAAAGGAGAGCTGGCTGCCGCTGCCCCAGCGGCTCGTTGGCGACAAGCGCTCCGAGACCCTGCATTAGCGCGGCGATGTGCGTGCATTTCCCTCCCGGAGAGGCACACATATCCAGGATCGTCTCCCCGGGTTTTGGATCGAGCACGAGTACAGGAAAGGTTTGTACCGCTTCCTGGATGTAGAACATGCCAAGCCAATGCTCTACCGTGCGGCTCACGGCAGCATCATCAACCGTTAGCAGATCATCCGTCCACTCCGCGGGAGCAAGAGAGAAGCCCTTGCGGGACAGACGCTCGCAAAGCGCAGACGGCGCGGCACGAAGCGTATTGACCCTTAGCGTCGTCGGAAGCGGACGGGAACAGGCAACGACAAAATCCTCCCAATCGGGAATGATGTCACGGTAGACATCCAGACCGCGACCAACTCCCCCCCTTCTCACTCCTCTCCCCCGGCAATGATCGCGATCATCTCGTCGTGCAAGCGCCCGTTCGATGCCACGATTCCATTCTCCGGATCGACGAGCGTTCCGCCGACAAGATCGGACACGCGACCACCGGCCTCGGTTATGAGCAAGTTAGCCGCCTGCACATCCCACGGGGAAAGGGAAAGATACCATGTCACGTCGAATCGACCGGCGGCGACATACGCCAGATCGAGGCAAGCTGAGCCTAAGGTGCGCAGCGCACGCACGTGGGGAATGAGAGAGGCGAGCGTTGCATGCGTGCGCAGCGCGCGTTCCGGGCGAGAGGAGAAGCCGACGCCGACCATGGCTCCTTCAATCCGCTCTTGCCCGCTTACGCATAGAGGGATGCCATTCATGAACGCCCCTCTGCCGGCGATCGCCGAGAACATCTCGTCACGCATTGGGTCGTAGATGCACGCCATCCGCGTCTGCGAATCGACTGCCAGCGCCAGCGAGATGGACAGATGCGGAATCCCGCGGAGGAAGTTGTTCGTCCCATCAAGTGGATCCATGATCCAGGTATATTCTGACGTTCCTTTCTTTCTCGTTCCTTCTTCGGACAGGATAGCATGATCGGGGAATGACTCCTCGACCGCAGCAACGAGAATCTCTTCGGAGCGACGATCGAACACGGTGACCGGATCATGCCGATGTGCCTTCTCCTTTGCACCCTTTTCCGCGTTCAATCCACCGCGCAGAATCGCTCCCACCCTTCGGGCAGCGCCGGCTGCCACCGCAAGCGCCCGTTCTTCCATCTATCTCCCCGCCTCCAGTCGCTCGCCAAACCTTCGAGGCAGGCCGACATGCTCAATTCGCTGCATCACGGGTTTGATGTCGTACGCGACACGTTTGAACAACACGCTGTCGCAGTCAAGATCGACAATTGCGTATGCGGCGCGGGGATCGCCATCCCGCGGCTGACCGACACTCCCCGGATTGATCAAGTACTGCCGTCCGGGTACGATCGCGATCGGCCGACCTGGAGTAATCGCGTCGACGTGTTCGCCGAAACGAACAAACCCGCCCTGAATATGAGAATGCCCGAACAAGCCGATCGACCGCGCAAGAAGCGGGAAGCTCTCCCTCGCGACGAACGCATCCCGCATATACTCCCATAACGGACCGCGCAGACTTCCGTGCACGAGGACAAAGTCATCGCCAATGTACATTTGCTCAAGATCGGCAAGGAATTGCAGATCCTCCTGATCCAGTGCGGCGCGCGTCCAGTCGATCGCGGCACGCGCATCGGCATTGAAGTGATCGCTCGGGAACGCACCGATTGAAGCGGCGTCATGATTCCCTTGCACGCAGAGCGCATCCACATCACGCAGACGCGCGATCACTTCTCTCGGCCATGGGCCGTATCCTACGACATCGCCGCAGCATACGATGCACTCCACTCCTTCTGCGTGGAGATCGGCAAGCACAGCCTCCAACGCAGTAATATTCGCATGCACATCAGAGATGACGCCGATCGACGTCATTTGGTGAGCCTGGTTTGAACCTGGTATATCGTCTGTTCGACAAGCGCGCTCGCACGCTCTCGCATTCCTGCCGCGACCACGGCCAGGCGATCGGTTTCGCGCTGATCCTGTCGATAAGCCAGGTTTACCTCCACATTGAGCAGTGCCGACCGCAGGGCTGCGTCTGCCATATATGCCGCCACACCGACATCGCTGATGCTGTGGCGCGTTCCCAGTGGAGCAAGTCGACATAATACATCAAGCAGTGCAACGGCACGTTCGGCCGTGGTTAGCGGCACCTCTGTTGCCCGCTGCAATGCCCGTGCTATCGCCTCAGCGCGCCCGTCGTCCGCACGATCCATGCCGTAGGCAGTCATCACGGAATCAAACGCTTGCTCATCCGCCGTTGCGAGGTCGAGCAACTCCGCTTCCAGCACCGTAAACGAATCGTTGAGGGCGGCCAGTTCCTCTTTGGCGCTCTTCTTCAGGGCAAGGCTACATACCATCCGCCCAAGATCTGCAGCGATCGCCCCGGAAAGAGCAGCCACACTCCCCCCACCCGGCGTCGGACTCGCGGATGCGAGATCGCTCAGGAAGCCGCCGATCGACCGTGACCGCATCTCCAACATTTATTCCTCCCTATCCCAGTAAACGCGCACCAGTTGATCGCGATCGGCGCGTTTCACAGCCAGCTCTCCCTTGCACGCATGCGTGATCGCTTTTCCGATTCTCATCGCCAGGTGACCGTTAGTGACGGCAATCTCTACTTGCCCACTATCGCCATCATCAATCCACATGATCCTTTGCAACGGACGAGCTGCCGTCGCCGCAGAAGTCTGGTTATGCACAATGTGCATGATCTGATCGCGATGCTTCTCCAGATAGGCGCCGCGCAGCCGCACCAGTCCTCCTGGGTAGCGATCGATCTCCCGCCTGCATGCCGGACAGTTGATCTCATCAAACGGCGGACTAAGCGGAATCTGCGTCGCCTGCCAGCGACCGTCACAGTACACAAGGCCACAGCGCGGACAGCGCGTTACCTCTGGATACTTTTGTGACTCGTGATAGGGATTAGCGGTTCCTTTGCCCACTACAGTACGCCGGTCACCCTCTCGCATACCGATCACCTCGATATACATGATAGGTCACCCGCTCGGGGAAAAGAAAAGAGGGACAAGCGTGTCTCGTTGCCCCTTCAGCACGCGAAAAATTGCTACTCTTTCTTGTCCTTGTCTCCTAACAGCTTGGTCATGTAGACGACCGCTTCGCCAACGGTCGAGATCTTTTCAGCGTCTTCATCCGAGATCTCTACACCGAACTCATCCTCGAACTCCATGATAAGTTCCACTGTATCGAGCGAATCTGCCCCCAGGTCTTCCACGAACGAAGCCTCATCAGTGACCTCCTCGGGATCCACCATCAGTTGTTCGGAGATTATCGTACGCACCTTGCCCGCAATATCGTCCATTTTATGTACGCCTCCCTTTGCATTTTGCTCTACTAGTCTTCTACTAGGGATAAAGCCCCCCATTAACGCCAACAACTTGCCCAGTTATATAAGAAGCATGCGGCGAAAGCAAGAATGCCACAACCTGCGCCACCTCATCGGTTGCGCCCTCTCGCCGCATTGGAATACGAGAGAGATACCCGGAACGGACCTCTTCACTCAAAACATCGGTCATTTCTGTCTTAATGAATCCGGGGGAAACGACGTTCACCCTTACACCCCGGCCGGCCACCTCTTTGGCAGCACTGCGGGACAGTGCGATCAGGCCGGCTTTGGAGGCGGCATAGTTCGCTTGACCGGCGTTTCCCGTCTCTCCGACCAGCGACCCAATGCTGACGATGGCACCGCTTCTTGCCTTTACCATATGGCGCAGACAAGCGCGAATGCAATTGTATGCTCCTTGAAGATTAGTCGATATCACCTGCTGCCAATCAGCTTCGCTCATGCGAAGGATGAGGCCGTCACGCGTGATTCCGGCGTTGTTGACAAGGAAATCGATGCCCCCTTGCGTTTCGTACACGTCTCGTACTGCATCGTTTACCTGTTCTGCATCGGCGACATCAACCGGATAGTACTGGCAACGATCCATTCCCTGCTCCAACGAACGCCCCGCACCTACTCCGCGCGCAAAGACCGCAACGCTGCAGCCTTCGTGGTGGAGCAGTTCGACAATCGCTCTCCCGATCCCGCGTGTACCCCCCGTGACAATCGCAACCTGGCCATCAAATCGCGCCATCGGAAACCTCCTTCAGCGCGGAGAATTCGATCTCCTTGGTAATGCGTGCACCCAGGCCGGTCAATACCCTGCCAGCGCCGACCTCTACCGCAGCATCGATATTCATTTGAACAAGCGATTCGATCACGCTCACCCACTGCACGCAGGCAGTGATTTGCGTCAAGAGCAGTTCTTTGATCTCCAACGGATCCCGCTCCTCGTGGCCGCTAACGCTTGACACAAACGGAACTGATGGCGCGCGAAAACACAATTCCTCGATCATCGGCTCAAGCGCCGCCTCCGCACCCGCCATCAGCGGCGAGTGAAAGGGACCGGATACGTTCAGCTTGATCGCCCGCCCGCCAGCGCCTTCGCAGGCGCTCATAGCTTGTGCGAGCGCATCATCGTTTCCGGAGATGACAACCTGCATCGGCCCGTTGATGTTTGCGACACTGATCTCAACATCGAGACGATCACAGAGATCGGATACTTGTTCCGCCGGAAGCTTCACGATCGCGGCCATTCCACCACCTTCTACGAGCCCCATCAGTCTGCCCCGCTCAATGATGACCCGTAGCGCTTCGAGAGGATCGAGTACGCCGCCGGCAACGAGCGCACCATATTCTCCAAGGCTGTGGCCGGCGACAGCCATTGGCAGCATCCCGCTCTCTCTTAGGGCCATGTACTTGACGATGCTGTCGATGAAGATCGCCGGCTGTGCGGCATCGGTCTGACGCAGGCGATCGTTATCTCCGTTTGCTATCCATTCTCGCAATGGAAGGCCACTCTGCTCGGCAAGTGCGTAAAGGTCACACCCGATCGGATGCGAGCAAGCGACCGCATCGGGGATCGTCCCTTGACCGGGGAAGAGAAACGCGCGCTGTTCGTTCGCATTCACAGTTTCACCACCACCGCACCATAAGTCGCCCCTGCTCCGAATGCCGTCATGACAACGATGTCGCCAGCTCCGAGCTTGCCTTCACGGTACGCTTCATCCAGGGCAATGGGAATGGAGGCGGTGGAAGTATTCGCCACTCGATCGAGGTTGACAATCACGCGCGATTCGTCGACCTTCAGCCGCTTGACAAGTGATTCAATAATTCTGATGTTTGCCTGGTGCGGAATCACCCAATCGACGTCGTCGAGGCCGAGCGAGGCTGCCGAAAGCGCTGCACGGGTAGCTCTTTCCATCATTGGAACGGCGCTACGGAACACACCTGCACCCTCCATCTTGAGATAGTGTTCGCGATTTCTCACCGTCTGCTCGCTCGCCGGCATGTCGGTTCCGCCTGCGGGGAGGTGAAGCAGAAGCGCCTTGCTGTTGTCACCGAACAGGGCGCTTCCGAGCACGCCTTCGTCTCTTTCGCCCGCCTCGAGCAGTACGGCTCCGGCGCCGTCGCCGAATAATACACACGTCTTCCTGTCACTCCAATCGGTGACACGCGAGAGCGCCTCGCTACCCACGAGGAGAATCCGCTCGTACAGACCGGATCGAATCAGCCCGTCGGCAACGGCCATCCCATAGACAAAGCCGGAGCAACCCGCCTTCAAGTCAAAAAAAGGCGTTTGATCGAGACCAAGCCCGCTGGCGATGAACGGCGCCGATCCTGGGCAGATCATGTCGGGAAAATTGGTCGCCACGATAAGCAGATCGACCTGTTGTGGGACGATCCCGGCAGTGGCGAGCGCCTGCTTCGCTGCGGCAATTCCCATATCTGCCGGTGATTCATCCGGAGACAGGTGGTGGCGCGTGTGGATGCCCGTTCGCCGTACGATCCATTCGTCGGATGTATCCACGATCTTCTCAAGATCGCGGTTTGTCAGACACCTAATAGGTAGATTGCTGCCGGTCCCACTGATCCTAGCACCCATCGCTGCTCCATCCCGACATTCCTTGGGCTATCGTCTCATTCAACCGACACTCGCCCGCGCGACACGCAACATCGATCGCCGACTCTATCGCCTCGGCATCAGAACGGCCGTGCGCAATGACCACGCTTCCCCCCACGCCAAGTAGAGGAGCCCCTCCAAATCTGTTGTAGGCCATCTTTTCGCGCAAACGTGAGAAAACAGGGCGCATCAGAAGTGCCCCCACCTTCGCTGCGGGAGCCTCCTTCACCCCTTGTTTGATCAGATCGGTCACTGCTGCGATACCTCCCTCCAGCGTTTTGAGAAACACGTTTCCGATGAATCCGTCGCAGACGACAACGTCAACCGGCCGCTCAGACAAAAGATGATGACCTTCCACATTCCCGACAAACGGGAGGGGGCTATCCTGTAATAGATCGAACGCACGATGGATGAGCTTGTTTCCTTTGGATTTTTCCGTACCTATGCTGAGAAGCCCGATCGTCGGATCGGAGATTCCCAGCATGTCACGGACGTACGTCAGCCCCATCAACGCAAAGTGAAGGAGATGCTTCGCAGTACAATCGACATTCGCCCCTACATCTACAACCACGATATCTTTGCCTGAAATAGTAGGTATGGTCGCCGCAATGCCCGGCCGCGGAATCCCCTGAATCCTTCCGACAATGAAGATCGCGCCCGCAACAACAGCGCCAGTATTCCCGGGAGAGACAAAGCCATCGACTCTGTGTTCTCTCAGCGCCATAAGGCCGTTGACCAAAGAGGAATCACGCTTGGCGCGTACCGCTCGCACCGGCGGCTCGTTCATTGAGATGGTCTGAGAAGATGGGAGGATCGAGAATTGTTCGCCTTCGCGCTCGTGCAACACAACGATGGCATTGCGAATTACATCCACTTCACCGGCAAATAGAATGTCTGCACCTAGACGATGTCCAGCCGCAACTCCCCCCTTCACGATTTCAAAAGGCGGGAGATCCCCCCCCATAACGTCCAACAGGATCCGCATAACTGGGCATCTCCGGAGCGTTTTTTGAACTGGTGCCGAGAGCGGGACTTGAACCCGCACGGACGTTCTAGGTCCACATGGCCCTCAACCATGCGCGTCTGCCAATTCCGCCACCTCGGCAACGATTCTGATGTTAGCCAACCAGCACATGCGTGTCAACATTCGATTCGCAGCGTTAAGACTTCTGTTTACTTGTCATTTAGCGCGAATCGTCCTATGATGGTTTGACGAATACGCTGCAGACGATCGGGGGTGATCCAATGAGCAGCCGATATCGAGCAATGATCACGGGTACGATTCTACTTCTGATGGTCGCCATCGCGGCCACAACCCTGATCGCCCAGTCGACCACTTATGCGGGGGTGACATTCCCGCTTGGTGATGTCTCGTTCGCCGACCGAGCGATCTCTTACACTGCAGCAAGTTGTGTCGACTGCGCTTACGGCAATCCTAACGCCGCTCTGGGTCCGCCTGATTGCACCAGTGGGACTTGCAGCGGGTGCTCGGGCTGCGCTCCGTGTGCCGTCGCGCTTGGATTCCGCCTAAGCGAGATTGACAATCGAGGGAGCCTCGTCCTTGAGTTCACCGACAACATACTCGTCGACGGCCCGGGGAACGACTTGTTCGTTTACATCACCAATAACAAGAAGTGTCGTGTCGAGATCAGCACGGACGGAATCAACTTCACGCTTGTAGGGGAAGTGACCGGCTATCCGGCGGCAATCGATATCGGCCCCTATGCTGCTGCGAACGAAGAGTTCCGGTTTGTTCGTCTGTCAGACGTTCCGGCCGATGAGGACCACTCCCCTTGTCCGGGTCCGAGTATCGATGCCGTAGGCGCAATGGGGAACGCTGTCTCGCTGCAGCAACAGGGCAGTGATTTTGGATCTCTACAGCTCCTCCCGGCTGGCGCCCTCTCGCTTTCCGTCGGCGGAGGCCCGGAGGATGTGTTGATCATCCTTGATACCTCGTCAAGCATGGACGAGGCATTCGAGACATCAACGAAGATCGTCGCCGCCAAGCAGGTCTTAACCGATGTGGTCTCGGAGCTCCCGGAAGGAATAGATGTGGGATTGCGCATATTCGGCGGATGTGAATTCAGCCGGCTTCTGCTCCCCGTCGGGCCGCTCGATCGCGCTGCCCTGCATGCACAGATTCAGGCGATTGAGACCGGCGGACCAACTCCTATTGCGTATACATTACAGCAAGCCGAGGGAGACTTCAGCAATCCAGCTGATTCGAAGCTCGTTCTCCTAGTGAGCGACGGCATGGAAACTTGTCATGGGAACCCAGTGTCGGCCGCGCGTGAGCTTGTCGCTTCTTGGCCCAGCCTGCACATAGACGTGGTCGGATTCAATGTCGCTGGACAAAGCAGTGCTGTTGATCAGTTGCGCCAGATCGCGGAGACGACTCAAGGCACCTACTATTCCGCTCAGAGTAGCGAGCAGTTGCGTATTGCCCTGCAAAGCGCAATTCGAATGACCTATCAGGTATTCGACGATCAAGGGCAGAAAGTGTTCGAAGGAGTATTGGGAGAGACCGGACCTCAGCTTCCATCAGGGACCTATCGCGTCGTGATTCTAACAAGCCCGCCCCTCGTGCTGGAAAACGTCAACGTTCAATCGGGGCAAACGACGCAGATAAAGCTGAATCGAACTGACGCAGGTTATACGGCGGAGACTCAATAGCGCGTTCTATGCTTCGATAACCTGCTCTTCTCCGGTATCGAAGTCTGTGATGATCGCTGCCAGGTCATCTTCGATCCCGTGTAGACGATCCGCGATCCCCTCGCGATCGATGGACGCGATTTTCAGCAGAGGATCTTCATCGACCCGCTCCAGATATCTATTGATCTCGGCGAGCACCGAGGCAAGTTCCGTGACGCCGTTCGTATGTTTGGCCGCATCGAAGAAATCGATGCAGCGGCGCAGACTCTCAATGGAAATCTCGATTAACCCAAGAAGATCGGTTGCCATATTACACATCTCTAATATGATTCTACCTAATAGCGGCGGTCTTCAGTCCCCGGTGTCTGCGTCACCGCCCAATCTTTCCTTCATCTGCAGCAAGGCTTTCTCTTTCAGCCGTGACACCTGACGCTGAGACAATCCCAGTTCTTCGCCCAATTCGCTTTGGCTCTTCGCCTGATAGAACAAACCTCTGATCACCTGCTGTTGTATCGCCACCAGCTGCTCAATGGCAATTGTTATGCGCACGTTTAGTTCAGAGGAGACCGATTCGTCTCGAGGATAAATGCTATCCAGCGACGGAGCCGGCGGACGTGGATCCTGGCCACGGCGCTCCTGGTCTATTGACACGTATGCCATCGCATTGCGTCCGCGCAGCAGATCGATCACTTGTTTCTCACCCAATTCCATGCGCTCGGCGATTTCACCAATCAGCGGAGGCCGCCCGTTCTCCTGAAAGAATGCCTCTTCCACCTCTTTCAGTTTCTTCCCCATTGACTGTGCCCACTGGGGGACGCGGATGGTGGAGTGCTTGTCGCGAATGTAGTGCCTGATCTCCCCCCTGACCAAGTAGGTGGCATAGGTCGAGAACAGAATGTTGCGCGCCAAGTCAAAGTTGGTGACCGCGTTCAACAGCCCAATGTAGCCGGCCTGCACCAGATCATCAAGCAGCTCGCCGGAATTGAGGAACTGAATCGCAATCGCCTTCACCAGCCCGATGTTGCGTTGGATGATCTCTTCTCGCAGATGAGAGACATACGCCGAGTCACAGCCTTCATCAGCCAAGTGCCGAAGAAGTTCGATTAGACGCTCATTGGAAAGGCTCGCAAATTGGCCTGATCTGGTTTCATCCACGCTCTCCATCACCTCCCGCTATCAGCGAGCCAACGTATTGACGGAGCGTGACCGTCTCATGAACCGCTTTGAAATAGTAGCAGCGCAACAAACAGGCCGATGAACGCGCCGAGGGCGAGCAGGTCGCGCAGTACGCTCCAGCCTCCTTCTACATATTCGAGCGGCGATGGACACCCTTGGCTGATACAGTCGCCGATTGCCGTTCGCAAGGTGATTTCCTGTGTCCGACCCGCCCCCACAATTGCCTTATCTCCCACGAATATCACTGGAACCTGCGTAGTCACAATCCCATAATGCGCAGATAGCTTCCACAATAGCGCCGTGCTTCCGGGAGCGTTTATCTCATAGCGCACAACTGTAACGTCATCGTGGTCGGTGAGGAGGTTGTCCAAGAGCCCTTCCATGCGTATGCAGTTTGGACAGCCGTCTTCGTAGAATACGAGTATCATTGGCGTGGGTGTCTGCGATTCCGTCTGGACCTGCGCAAATAATGCCGGGCCGATCAGTGCAACAAGACCCAGAAGCATCAACAATATACGTCTCTTCGTCATCCAATCCTCCTACATATATCCAAACTGCATCAGAACCAGCATGGTGATCCCCAGCGCTACCATGATAATACCAGTGATCAAATGCAGCTTGTCCAATCGCTCACGTCGCCACTTCTCCGCCCTCGCGGTCGTGGTGAAACCAAAGGCAACCCCTAACGTGATGATGATGAACGGAAGCACGAAGATGAAATTGTAGAGTGCCAGCATCATGATCGCGTACTCACGCGTCGTCGTCTGTGCAAGGAGGCCGAGGATGATTATGTACGGACCTGACGTACACGGCAGGAGGAATAGGCTTACCAGGAAGCCGACCGCAAATGCACCTGGAACGGACGTCACGCTCGACGTGATCCGCTTAAGGGCCGGACGCCATGAGTTCGGTACTTCAATCGTAAACCAGCGCCCGTACCACAGGTAGTCCTTCATCTCCCATAGACCAACGACAATCGCCAGACAGGCAACGATAAGATAGATCATGTGCTGCAGCCGCGTCGCTTGAATGGCCGTGTACAGCCCAAGGCCCATCAATAGGTATGAGATGTACGTGGCCGCGGTAAACGCGAGACCGGCACCGATTATCTTGCGCCGCTTTCCTGCCGCGATAAGCGTTCCAAGAAGTAGGATCAACACTGCGCATGCGCATGGATTGACAGCATCGACAGCAGCGGCGGCCAGAACAGCAGGTATCGTGAGCTTGCGAGTGGCAGTGGAATTCGCGTGCTCAGATTGCGCCAGTCGATCGAGCGGCGCCGTCGACCCGCTATCGACCGCCTGCCTGATCTCCTGTTCGATGTTGTACTCAACCGCCCGACCTGCTCCGTGGAAGCACTGGTCGTCGATAAACACGATCGGCACATCCAACTGCTCTTCTCCGTACAACGCTTCTAAGCGATGCAGGAGCGCAATAGCGCCTTCCGCATGAATCTCATAGCTGTCGATCACGATTTCCTCATAGGTTTGCTGCATGCGCTGGAGAAATTCGTCGATGCGTGCACAGTGAGGACAGCCGTTTTCGTAAAAATAGACGATATTGACTTCGCTTGCAGCTGCAACAAACGCATACGAAAGCAGCACCGCTATCAATACAACTACTGTTTTGTTCACTCTAGGGCCGCTCCTTTCGCCGGTCCGTTGCGCGCAGCCGGCCACGTCGCCTATTCATCGGCCATACTATGGACAACAAACTGATCGCCCAGCACGTCGGCCCACTCGTCGAAACCACCCATCAGGCTCTTGGCATCTGCGAAACCGTCGGCGTTCAGCATCTGTGCCACCTGATCTCCAAGGGTTCCATCTTCGTCGTAGAAGACCAGCAAGACGTTCTTGGGAAAGCGATCGATCCAACCGCCGATCTCATCATACGGGACATTGATCGCTCCCAGTAGATGCGCAGATGCATACTCGTCCGGCGTACGCAGATCGATTAGGAGGTAGAACATGTACTCAAGGTCACCGACGCTCATGTGGAACGGCTTCGCCTTCTCAACCACACCGCTCAGGTGAAGGACGAGTGTCGGATTCGTCTGATCATCGCTCTCCACGTATACGGTTTTCGCCACCTTTCCAAGATACCCGTTTGTGTTTAGTTTCGCTTCCAGATCAACCGATTTCCCGGGCGCAAGAACCTTCTGAGTGAGATCAACGACGGTGCATCCACAGCTGGTTCGAACGTTTCTGATCGATAACGGAGTGTCACCTACGTTGGTGATAACGAACTTGTGCGTCACAAACGTTCCGGCAACGGCACTTTCGAAGTTGTATGTATCAGCATCCACTTGTATCTTCGGCGTAGCGCTTACAACAACACTGCAAAATACAAAGACCGCCAACGTGAGAACCGCCGCTCTCTTCATCTCAAATCCTCCTTGTCATTGCGATGAGATCCTTAGAATTTATACTGAAGCTCATTCGAGCTGCAAGGACACCGGTAAGCGCCACTCATTCCAGCAGGACAAGTAGAGCCCTTGCCGTGCGCGGTCCAAAGATGGTAACGTAGCTTCGCCGTTCCTCCAACCAGAGCCTGCTTGTCTCTGCGGTGCACAGAATGAGGCGAGTGGCTGTTTCGCCTTCCTCGCCTCACCAGAGTGCTCTGTTGTCTTACTTATCTTGGTCAGAGATGACAAACTTGTCTTTGAATATCCGCGTCCACTCGTCGAACCCACCCAGAAGGCTTTTCGCCTCAGGAAACCCGTTCTTATTCAGCATCTGCGCCGCTTGATCGCTCTTCGTACCATCTTCATCATAGAGTACGATCAGCACCCCTGTAGGGAGGCGGTCCATCCAATCGGTCAGCTCGCTGTAGGGAATATTGACCGCACCAAGCATGTGCGATGATGCGTATGAATCTTGATCTCGTAGATCGACCAGCAGATAGAAGAGGTAGTTCAGGTCGCCGCAGGCAATGTTGTATGGCTGCGCGCGATTCACATTCCCCTTCAATTGAAGCACGAACTTCGGTTGTGTGGGATCGTTCGACTCTACATAGATGAGCTTGGTCACTGTCTGGCCGCCAAAGCCGACCGAGTCGAAATTGACGTCGAGATTGACCGAATCTCCGGGCGCAAGGCTGGTCTGCGAGAGATCGGTTGTCGTGCAACCGCAGCTCGTTGTCACGCGCGTGATTGTCAGCGTCGCATCACCTGAATTGGTCAGCACAAATGTGTGCGTAACGAACGCTCCCTCTATCACTGTGCCGAAATCGTACACTGCGCCGCCAGCCGTTATCACCGGCGCCGCCAGCAACGAAACCCCAGCCAGCAGGACAATTGCCATCAAACCGACGATGATCCTGTTCACTTTTCCCTCCTAAGGTACGATTGTTGTCTTCTCATGCTTGTTGCAGTATCGCCTTGATCTCGTCAATAGTCAATGCCTTTCCTTCCGCCTTCACCACGCCGTCGATCACCAGTGCCGGCAGATGCTTGATACCCCGTGCTTGGGCATCCCCGATATCATTCACCTGCAGCACTCGCGCGGTCAATCCGAGGTCGGAGAGAGCCTTACTCACGGCTTCAGGAGAGATCTTGCATGTAGAACATCCCATAAGGCATCCCGTGCCAAATACCTCAATTTTATTCACCTACCGCCTCCTCTACACATTATCATCCTGCTGTCTCTCCTCAATCAAGCGGTCCACCACACTGCAAATCAAATTATCCGCCGTGCACCACAAAGCGCAACGGCAAATCTTGATACGTATGACGGAGACGTCTTCTATGCTTCCATTAGACACTTACACGCGAAGTGCTGGTATCGTTTGATTCCCATCTGCGAGTTGGTGTACATTTTCACGCGAGCAATAGCAGTTCGCGCCATTCTATCGCGATAACTACTGTAACTGACTAGAAAACAAGGAGGGAATCGTGTCTCGCAGTCAACTTATGGATTATGCGCGGCCATCCTCGCTGGATGAAGCGCACGCCCTGTTGCGAAAGTGCGGAAAAACGGCGCGCATCATCGGTGGGGGGATCGATCTTGCGCGCTTCCTTCCCGCTGATGTGACAACGTTGATCGATATCTCCAAGCTTGGCCTTTCCTACGTCGAGGAACGTCCTGTTGCGATTGCGATCGGCGCTGCAACAACGTTTGCGCAGTTGTTGGGCGACCGGACAATCAGTCGCGTACTGGGCGGAGTTATCGGACAGATGTTAAGGAAGGTGGGATCGCCACTTCTACGCAATCTTGCGACCGTGGGAGGAACGATTGTGAGTGCACACTCGTGGTCGGATGTTATCCCGCTTTTCATTGCACTCAATGCGCAAGTTGTGTTACACGACAAGGAGGCAGAGCCAATTCCCTTGTCCGATCTGTATGGGTCGCGCGCCCTGCTGACAGGATCAATTGTGCGCGAGGTGGTAATTCCCGTTCCTTCTGCCGGCTGCGCTGCAGCGTTCCAGAAATTCGGTCGCACGGAACTCGATATCGCTCTTGTCAACTGCGCTTGCGCGGTAGAGATACACTCAGGTAAGTGTGCGACAGCGCGCATTGCAGTCGGAGGGACTCCATATCTCGCGACAAGGCTGCCTGAAGCTGAGAATGCCCTGCTTGGAGCAGCTCTTTCACTTGAGACGATTGACAAAGCGGCCCGCGTGGCACGGAATACGACCGTTGTCGCAGACGACCGCCGCGCAAGTGCGGACTACCGCAGACAGCTCATCTACGTACTGATCAAGCGGTGTCTGCTTGAGATCTCGGAGAAACCGGAGGAGGGATGATGAAAATCACGCTAACCGTCAACAACGAATGCCGCGAATTCGAGATTACGCCGGGCGAGAGTTTGCTTGAACTGCTGAGGAGCGCTGGATACAAAAGCGTCAAGAAGGGGTGTGGATCAGGGGATTGTGGTGCCTGTACAGTGATTCTCAACGATCATGCAGTGACTTCGTGCCTTGTCTTCGCAGCCAAGGCAGATGGCGGCTCTGTCATTACCGCTGAAGGTCTGGAACACGACGGGAAGCTGCACCCGATTCAGGAGGCGTTTCTTGAGGAAGGAGCCGTGCAGTGCGGATATTGCACGCCGGGAATGGAGATGGCAACCCTTGACCTTCTCACTCATAACCCTAAGCCCAGCACAGACGAGATCAAGGAAGCTCTTTCCGGGAATTTGTGTCGTTGTACCGGCTATGTCAAACAGGTGAAAGCAGTCAAGTCGGCCGCGAAAAAGATGAGCGGAGGATCCTTATGATGGGCGAGAAGAACAGAGACTTTTCCATCGTGGGGAAGAGTAAGCAGAAGGTCGACGGAATCGGCTTGGTGACGGGAAAGCCGAAGTTCACGAACGACATCGATCTTCCCGGTACGCTCAAAGTGAAGATCCTCCACAGCCCGCACGCGCACGCAAGGATCATCTCCATCGATACGAGCAAGGCGGAAGCGATACCCGGTGTTGCGCTCGTCCTGACTCACAAGAATACTCCGGCGACCCGTTTCACCACTGCTGGACAAGGATTCCCCGAGCCATCCCCTTACGACACCCGTATGTTCGATGACAAGGTCCGGTTCATCGGAGATCGCGTCGCCGCCGTTGCAGCGGATTCCGAAGAGATCGCACTTGCAGCGTTGAGC
>Ga0307445_10001051_pt1 | contig 15460 bp, 29 predicted proteins | sample SalMarSW160330MG_FD_202147 | JGI IMG/M metagenome (GOLD analysis project Ga0307445, IMG submission 202147) | Salt marsh sediment microbial communities from the Plum Island Ecosystem LTER, Massachusetts, United States - SW1603-30 | ecosystem: Environmental > Aquatic > Marine > Intertidal zone >...
TGACGAAGTTCCAAACGAGTTTTCTATTTTTGCCGATGGAATAGAATGTAAATCAGAATTCAAGGAATACCAAACAGATGAACTAAATCACGAATGGGCTGTTTATGAGTTTTATTTTGAATCAAAAAATGAAACTATAAATCTCGAACTCTATGTCAATGGTTTGCTGTATGATTATAAAACAGTTGACGAAACAACGGAAATAAGTTTTCTGGTTTTTGATAGACCTATTATAAGGCAATAAAAGGAGGGCGTTATGAATAAATTTAAATTTAAACAGTTTGATGTTGTTGTTTTGCGTAATGGAAGATGGTATAAATGGTATGATTCAAGAATAATGAATGTAAAAGATCAAATTTATATCGGGTCATACAATGAAAGCCTTGAAAATCCAATTGATAAAGATCTTGATGTAGTGGAAGTACGCAGACACGGCGAGGTAGTATGGGTGAGAGGAGAAATAAAGGGTTATAAAGTATTTCCCACGGCCACAAGCACTGTAAATATTGGGAATAGAAAATTAACAAAAAAAGAAAAGAAACAGATATTCAGGCATGTTATTGAAAACACGCCTTTGCCGGACTTAGATTTTAGCAATTTAAAACATACAGTAATGCACACATACAGAACAATCGAAGACATTGAGCGCACAGCTAAAAAAATACTTGCAGAAATGCCTACACCGGATTCAAGGTTTGATGATCTAGGAAGCAATGCCGAATTATTATCAATGATGCGTGAATACCGTGCCCTTAAGTTTCTTGGAGTACACAAGCAAAGATCTCTATATGATCAACTCTGTATACTTAAAAAAATGGCGGTTGAACACAAGATGTATGCAGCTGATAATTATTTAATAAAGGCATTAAATATAATTGAACGGGGGAAATCTGCTCAGAGTAAAGTCTCAAAATGGGTAACACATAGGGAGATAATTAAAAATGCAGACAAATATTGTCGTATATGTGGAACTAATTTTAAATATGATAAAGACAAGGACGCGTATTACTTTGCATGTGCCTGTTTTTTTGATAATGAAAAGGCAACATAAATCCCTTGACAATACTATTTTAATTAACTATTTTTAAGCAAATAGGGAGTTCTTCGAATGAATCACACCAAAAAGATCAATCCAAGCAGACAAAAAGAAGTGGCTAAAAGTATTTGGCGGGCTGGGATTTTCCCCCTTCCCTATTTGTCCTGGTTCGCCAAAGTTTTAAATGTTATTTTAGTATATTGGTATTATTTTTTTGGAGTGGTAGCATCTAAATTAATGCTACATTTTAATTTAGGTTGGCTTTATAAATATTACAATAATTGTATGATAATGTCTTCCAGTTATGACATAGAAGAACTTTTTTGGAAATCAAATGAAAATAGATGATAAAAAAATAGAATCTGATTTTCAAGAAAAAGATTGGTGGAAAAACATTAAAAATACACGATCCATATACACAAATAAAACTAGATATGTAACCGATTATAAACGGATCAAACGGTATGGCAAAAGAAGACACACAATTTAAGAAAGGTAACCCAGGTGGTCCGGGTAGGCCCAAAGGTGGTAGACGTTTAACTCTTGAGGCCTTAGATAAAATGCTTGCAAAAGCTGATAATCTAAAACAGTTTGAAGAAGAACTACAAATAGAGTTCAGCAAAGACGCTTTGGCATTCTGGAAAACGTACGTATTTCCTTTGATGCCTAAAGATTTAAGACTTGTTGACGAAGATGACAATCCAATTTTAGGTTTTAACGTAACAATCAAAGACAGTAGAGATGATTCTTAATGTTGAACTTTCGCCAAAACAAGGTGATGCGTTTTTACGACTCAATGATAAGGTTACTGAGGAGCTTTTATTTGGTGGCGCTGCAAACGGTGGGAAAAGTTGGCTTGGTTGTTTCTGGTTGGTTTCAATGTGTTGCCAATATCCAGAGACCAAATACTATATTGGCCGTGAGGAACTTAAACGACTCAGGGATTCAACATTTATTACATTCTGGAAGGTCTGTAAAAAATATGAAGTATCAGATTATTTTAAATACAATGGTCAAGATCATTACATTCAACACAAAAACGGTTCAAGAATTGATTTACTTGACCTTAAATACCTTCCATCAGATCCTTTGTACGAACGGTATGGATCTAGTGAATATACGTCCGGTTGGGTTGAGGAAGGCGGAGAGGTTCACTTTGATGCTTATGACACCTTAAAAAGCAGAATAGGCAGACAGTTAAATGATAAATATGGAATACTTGCAAAACAACTCATCACAAGCAATCCAAAAAAGAATTGGCTTTATAGATTATTTTATAAACCAGATCACGAAGGCACACTCCCACCAAATAGAGCATTTATTCAAAGCCTTGTTACGGATAACATATTCAGAGAAGCAGGAGCAAAAGAACGCCTTGAAAGTATTGAGAATGAAGCAAAAAGGCAAAGGCTTTTATATGGCAATTGGGAATACGAAGATGAGCCGGATCAACTTATACATTTTGAGTGGGTTGAAAAATGCAAGACGGTTGAATTTGTTGATGGCAAAAAGTCTTTTGGTGGCGATGTTGCAAGATATGGGGACGACTGGTCGGCAAGGTCTATTATGCAGGGAAACAAATTATTGAAGATAGAATCAAAATATGGGATGTCAATTCCAAAGACATCAGAGTGGATGCGACAAGCCGTATATGAAAATAGGATAGACGCTGATAGAGTCGGAGTTGACGGTGTTGGGATGGGTGCAGGTGTGGTTGATATTATGAGAGAAACTTATAAGTTACAAGTACGGGATATTCAGTCAGGTGGTAAAGCGCCATTTTCAGAGATGGGACGTTTTAATAATTTACGATCATATATGTGGTGGTTAGCAAGAGAAGATATTCGAACTGGAAAAGTGTTATTGAGTGAAGCCTCTGAAAAATTAGTTGAAGATTTAACTGCGCCAAAATATGAGTATCGAAACGATAAAATGATATGTGTTGAGTCAAAAGAAAAAATCAAATTGAGATTAGGCAGAAGTACGGATGAAGGGGATTCATTTGTTTATAATAACTACATGAGACATCTAAATAAAACAGATATTACTTCTAAGACCATAAACACATTGAGGAACCTACGATGACCATACAAGACATACTTGCCAAACCGGAATTTAAAGACGTGATTGCCGAGTTGACTAAAAATAAGTATCCCGATGAAACGGATAAATACATCGAACAGTACACGGGGAAGCATGAGATATTAAAAAAGATGCCTCGAAGTGTAACTTATAACGTTACAGATAAAGATGGAGCCAAAACAAAAAAGACAGAATTGGTTCCATTGGCTAAATTACCGGTGTCGTTTCAAGAAAGCGGTGTAAAATTTGCAACCTCTATGTTGTATGGTAAACAGCTTAAGTATAATTTGAAGAACAAAAAAATGGGTCTTTTAGGCAAAAAGAACAAATTTGACGAACCTATGAATTTTTTGCTTGACGTTTTATATCAGAATAAAATAAGCTATTTTAACAGACAAAAGGCCCGTAAAGTAATGAGTGAGTGCCGCGCTGTTGTGTATTGGTATATTCGGCCATCTGATACTACAATTCATGTCCAATTGTGGTGTAAAACTTTAGGAAGTCTGGTATATCCTTACTTTGATGAATATGGTAATCTTATAGCTATATCAAGAGAGTACACAACTACAGCTGGTGACAAGACATTAAAGCATTTTGATATTTATACAGCAGAAAAAACAATCAAGGCCACTGAAGACAACAGTGTTTGGACACAAGTACAAGAGGGTAATCCACACGGAAAAATAACGGGTGTATATTATGAGTTTGGTAAACCAGTATGGACGAATGTTCAACCAGAGATTGATAGATATGAGTATTCAATTTCAAGGCTTTGTGATTCAAACGATAGTACTGCATACCCTGACATTGTAGCAAAAGTTGCAAGCGAAGATGATATAACGAATTTTCCGAGAAGTGGAACGACTGGTAATATCTTTGCAATGACACCAAATATATCAGCAGATGGGGCTCCAACTTGGGGGGAGTTGAGTTATCTTGAAAGCGACAACGCGGTTGATTCAATTAAACTTGAGCTTGAGACTTTAGAGAAAATTATATATGGCAAAATGGCAGTAGTTGATCTTTCTTTTTCAAATGTTAAAGGTCTGGCAACAAATCTTTCTGGTATCGCAATAGATTTAATGTTTATGGATGCAAGGTTGGAAGCACTAGCAAATGAGGAAGTATTTGGAGCTGGGGAGCGTAGGGAAATCAGCATACTTAAAACTTTGTGCGGGTATGTGGAGAAAAAATATAAAAAGTTGTATGAAGAAATGAAGATCGTTCCAGAATTTCAGAACCCGCTACCGACAGATGTTGAAACGCTTATCAATTTGCTTTCAATCGCAACAGGAAACAAACAGTTTATGAGTGTACAGTCTGCAATTGACAGGAACGTATTGGTTGAAGATGCAGAAGACGAACTTGAACGCATTCAAGGTGAGCCGCAAGAGGGTTTAGGTGAGAGTATGCAATTATGAAAATACCAAACAAAATAAAACTTGGTGGTCATATAATAAATGTTGAATTGGTTGATATGGCACATATTAATGGACCCGGTGACTATGACAATTACCATAACCTAATAAGAATTGAGGACGAACTTAACGCAAGAGAAGACAATGTTTCTGAATGTCTATTGCATGAAATATTAGAAGCAATCAAGGCAAAGAATAACTTGAATATTGATCATACAGAATTAACGGTTGTTTCTGAAGTATTGTTTCAAGTTTTGAGAGACAACGACCTGAATTTTTATAATAAAGGGGAATAATTATGATAGATATTGAAAAGTATTTTAAATACAACCAGAAGAAAGAAACGCTTGTTTGTAAAAAATGTGGATGGCATTTGTGGCAAGGTATAAATTGTACGATTGAGCAAAGGAATATGGTTTTATTGGGACATTTAAAACTACATTACATAATAACAACCGATGAAGTAAAGGCGTATGAAATACTATCAAACAAGTATGATTTTATACCAAAGGCCACTATTGAATCAAAATTGATGATTAGATTAAAAAATCAAAGATGGACTGTTGCTCCGCGTCCCGCTTTTGTGCAGGCATGTAATGAAATTTTAGATAACAACCGAATTAAATATGTAGAGTTTATAAGTTGTGGCATAAAATATCGAATGATACGCATTAAAGATATAGCAGAATACAATATTAAGGGTGAAATAAAACCCGAATGGATTTTAGACCCTGAGGATATTAAATGACAAAACCTAACATATTGTCTTTTTATGCAGAAAAGGACGGCAAAGACGTAACATACATAGATGTTAATGGTTGTATTGCAGATGAAAACGGGACTCCTATGGAATGTAGGCTTGTTTATAAAAAAGAAAATTTAATAAAATCTATTTTTAAAAAATTAGAGGCGTTTAACCGAGGCAATTAATTAAAAGGAGTTAGACATGATTGATCCTAGAGAAGAAATGCAAATTAAGGTTCCAGACGATAAAGGCTTAAGAGAGTTGGTGCAAAAGAAACTGTTTAGTTTGGGGTTTAAATGGGCATTAGATACCAGTGGAAGGTTATTTAATAACTGGTACTTTCCTTATATTTGTTTGAATTCTAGTGATTGTGGGGATCTAACACAAAACGATACATCTTGTTATAAAGAAATATCCCTCTATGATCTATTTGAAAACCTACCATGTTTAAACACCACAGGAAAACTGCCTTACATTACAGACAGCGGGAAGACTGTATCAAGAGAAACAATAAATAGCCTATTAAAAGATTTGGCAGAATAAATTTAATGGCACTAGATAGACATAAATGTATTGTGAGAGTGCGCAAAATGCGTAAATCTAAAAAATACATCCCAAATATTGAAACACAAATGGTGAATGTTGGTTCTAAGAAAAACATACATCTATTAAATGTCACCATACAACCAAATTACAAAGACAATCCGAATCACATATTAGCAAGCGGTGGGCATTTGATATGGTATCAATGCGATTGTGAACTTGTCTGTCATAAATGGTGTCTAAAAGAAAACTATTTATATAAAGACACGGCTCGACTTTTTAATATTCCCTATTATATTTATGCTAAATGTCACCAGAATGATTATAATAGCAATCTAAATAAAATTGTTTTTGCCAGAGGACGACACAAGTTTGAAGAAAATGAATACTATTATTTTTTGATTGGCATTTTAAGTTCGCCACAAAACAGTATTAGACATATTACTTTACTTTATGGTGGGTGTTAATTGGCAATAGATCCACAATACAAGCGAAAGCTTGACCGACTTATGGCTCAAAGATTCAGAGCGATAAAGAAGATATACAAACAGACCGCAGAGAATCTATCACGGGATATTATAAACTATTCCCGAAACCGCCTCGATACCTACCAGGGAACTTACTACTTCCAACGCAATAGACTGCTTTACAATCAAGTCACAGAAACATTGAAAGGTATGAGTGATCAAGTGATTGCTGAGATTGAGGCCGGTATGCGTGACGGTTGGGCTTTGGCAGATGAAAAGAACAACCTGATTGCAAAGAATTATGCTGGCTTGATCGATGTTCCAGCTAAGGCTTATTTAAACACCGATGCACTCAAGGCATATATTGACAGACGCTACGGAATTTCCCCAATATCTTCCAAAGTCTGGGATTATGCAAGAGTTGGACGTGACTATATCGACAATTATTTAGGAGCTGGGATATTAGAAGGCAAGAGTGCTGCCAGAATAACAAAGGATATTAAAGACGCACTCAATGAACCAAACAGGCTATTCAGAAGAGTAAGAGACAAAAACGGCAATCTTGTATTAAGCTCCAACGCAAAGAAGTTCCACCCTGGCCGTGGTGTTTACCGATCAAGCTATAAAAACGCCTTGAGACTTGCACAAAGTGAAATCAATTTAGCGCATCAATATGCAGACTACGAGAGACGAATCAACGCACCTTATGTAACGGGAATCGAGGTTAAATTGAGTGCGTCTCATCCCGAATATGATTTGTGTGATCCAAACGCCGGACATTATCCGAAAGAGTTTATATTCTCAGAATGGCATGTAAAATGTATTTGCTATTCAACATCCATCTTGATGTCAAGGGAAGAACTAAAAACATTCCTAAGAACAGGTGAAGTTCCAGAACATAAAATGGTGAGAGAGTTGCCCAAAGGCCATGTAGATTGGGTAAAAGAAAACCGTGACAAGCTTGTTAAATATCAAAGTAAAACGGCATGGTTGAAAGATAACTATACTCAAAAGATAACAGTTCGAAAGAATTTGAATTTAGGGAAAACTCTAAGTAGGGTTAACAGTGAATAGGCGTGGTTTTATTAAAATATGTGGTGTAGCAACAGTAGCCGCTATTGTTCCTATTCCTGTTTGTAATTTAAAAACGTGTAAGCCTGGATTGCATTTTGGTAAAGACGGGATATTCTTTTTAAGGGATAAAGATTGTAATGGAATAGAATGGAATAGTGAGACGTTGATGATTAGGGGAAACATTGAAAGGAGTTAATGATGTTCTGGAATAAAAAAGAAAATGCTGAACTTATTAAAACAAAGGCAGACATTGAACTTAAAATTGCAGAGATAGAAGCCTTTAGGAAAGATGGAGAAAAATTTAAGTACATGGGTGTTGAGATGATCAAAACGGGCAATATGAGATATGCTGGTTATTTTTTAGATCCAACACCTTGTATCCATGCAAACTATGTTGACAAGAACGGAGTAATAAGAAGTGTAACATTTTCATATTCTGAACTTGAAGTTTTAAAAAATGAAAATAGGGGTGAATGATGGCAACTAAAGCTGATTTTAAGAATTTAGAGTTCGGAAGTACGCTTATAATAAACGGTCAATTATATACAGCGATTGGACGCCAAAAATCTAAAGTGTTATTGCATAGAGCAGATTTCTATTATGATACTGATGAAGAAATTTTAGGTGAGACGTCCAGTGAGACCCCAAGGCCGATATGCATTCGAAGATCAGAAATTGACATAGTGTGATAAAACATGAAACCAACAGTTGACATACAAGAAGTAATTCAGAAGATAGAAAAAGAAGTGAAGAACAAGGAAGTTCTTTGCAATGGTAAGCCTCTGCATGGATATATTACTGTCACGCTTCATGAAGGGTTTTTTCAACTAGGAGAGTACAATGTTAAATGGAAATAGGGGGGAGTTATGTTTATAAGTAAAAATGATTTAAATAATATTGAAAAGGCAATAACAAGATTAAATACAAATGTTCAAAAGCTGAAGAACGAATCAATGTTTTATAGAGATAGGTTGATAATGGTAGAAAATAAAGCGGACTGTATTCATCCTTTTTTTGTATTTGTCTGGACAAATGAGCAATATTGTATGGATGGCGGAGTATTAACTGCATTTGGTGTCAAAAAGTGTGATAGGTGCAACAAGGTGTTAAAACACTATAAATTAGAAAGCGAGTTAAGAGAAGATGAACATAACTATAAATTAAAAATAGCAACCGAACAACTCAAACAGGCCAAAGATAATTTAAAGAACGTTCAGGAGGGGAATGATGTTCATTAGTAAAAATATGTGGGGCAAGCTTCAATTAGAAATAAAAATATTAAAGAATACCATTAAGCAGATGGAATGCGAACATCCACCTTATGCGATTGAATTCCATTATGATGGATTTGGGGCTGCTCAAGGTGCTCACAAGAAATGCTTAAACTGTAATAAGGTTCTAAAATGGTATAACAATTTTAAAGAATTTTCTATTGAAAAAGCCGAGTATGATATTCAACAAGCAAAAGAAACAATAAAACGTTCAGAACAAACAATAAAACAAACAACTGTAATAATTAAGGATAAAAAAAATGAAAGCTGAAAGAGGGCTCACAATTCCCTATAATGTCTGGACTTTCATACAAAAACACAATACAAATAGCAACCTTCTCAGATTTCGAACCAGATCAAGAGAAGGCCAAACTCTGGGGTGACTATTGGGTGAAAAACGACCTTGAAACCGAGTTTCTAAAACAAGGCTTTGAGATAGTCAACAAAGACCCTGATATATTTCTACATTGCTTCGGTGTGCCTTTAAAAGAAATGCCTGACTGTTACCGGATATTGTGGATTCATTCGCATCCTGACATGATTACATCGGACGTTTTAAGCCAGTACGACAAGATCTATTGCCTTTCTCCAATGTTCGCAAAGAAGATCGAAGCGACTGGTTTTGACTGTGAGGTATTGATTGGGGGGACTTCTAAAAAGTATATGGATCAAAACGGTTATGGTGATGATATTTTATTTATCGGAAATGCAAAAAATGGCAGTCGTAAAATATTGGATGACATTGATCCTAAATATAATATTTCTGTTTATGGATCAAATTATCAAAACAGGGTTGTCAATGATGAATATGTTCCAAATGAAATAATAAATACATTATATCGTTTTGCAAAAATATCTTTAAACGATCACCATATAGACATGGCAAGAGAAGGTTTTTTAAATCCAAGAATATTTGACATAGCGGCTTCAGGTGGGTTTTGTATATCAGACCGGAACCCTGCCATTGATAAAATATTTGGGGATTCTGTAATTCAGTACAACACTAAAAAGGGACTGAATGAGCTGATTGAATACTATCTTGATAACGACTATGAACGCGCCCAACTTTCATCAAAAGCCCATGAGATAGCTAAAAATTACACATGGGAAAAGATGGTTCAAAAAGTGGTTGATGATTTAAGTAAACCAAAGCCCGTCAAGGTTGACTTGGGTTGTGGTCGTTTAAAGCGGCGTGGGTTTGTTGGTGTGGATCAGTACGACCTTGACGGGGTTGATATTGTTTGTGACGTTTCAAAGGAAATTAAGATGGAAGATGATTCGGTGGATTTCTTAATTGCTGATAATTTGCTTGAGCATATTAACCCCGGTGCTGATTCAATTACAGCTTTTAACGAGGTCCACCGAGTTGTTAAATCTACAGGTAAAGTCAAGATAATTGTACCAGGTATTCATATACCAGCGGCTTTTCAAGATCCGACACACGTAAATTACTATGTCATGGAGCGGTTTGATTATTACGATGTTGATCATGATCGATGGAAACTGTACGGCTCAGAATACGGGATCAAGCCTTTTAAAATATTAAGCAGAGAGACACGGGATCGTTTTCTTGAGGTTGTGATGCAACCTGTAAAAGAAAGCGAACCAATGGGGCCGTGTGGTGCGACAGCACAAGAAGCTTCTGATGCACTATATAAAGCAATGCATAATATTGGCCACAAATTAGTTGAAGACGCAAGGCAACATCATGATTCCCAAAACAAAAGACCATCAACAACTATTGCGGCTGTAGGAAATAAAAGGCTTGTAAATGCCAAAAAATGGGGGAATGATGAAATTATATGATGCTGTAACGCATTTAGGCATGTCGGCAAAAGAACAGCAAGTCGTACAGGATAAAGTCTTTGCCGAATGTACAAGAGCAAAAACAAAGCCAATGGGACCTAAAATAAAAGATCATGAAAAGGCAGACAATGAAAGTGCTTATTTTTCAACAAGCTTTAAAGCAGAGCCAGAACAAGATGTTAGGGTGTGCATAGGTTGGAACGATGAAGACCGGAAAGGCAAGAGCGGGACCATTGCAATGCAAATAATTAAATGGGATGGCAATAAGTTATACCCAATTTCACAGGCCAACTTAAATGCCGAAGAAATCGATGAAGTAATCAAGGGACTTGAGAAGGCTAAAACAATGTTGGGGGAATAATGGAAACAATTATAAAGATTAATCAAACGTCAATTCTGATGTTTATTGCTTTTTTGCTTTTGGTTAAATACCATGCAACCACAGACACCATAAAAAAAATAGAAGGCATTGGGTTGGTGTTTTCTTTTTTTGTATGTATAATATCAACGCTCATAAGAATTTGGGGATAACATGAAAAGAAGATCGGTTTTGGGAATTTTAATTAGCGTTCCATTTATTGCGCAAGGAATTGCAAAAACTCCAACAAAAACGGATTTATCGAATGATGGGAAATTATATGTTAACTATAACATCCCGACCCAATTGTACTATACAGATGACAATGGAAAGGATAGTGTTGTTGATGTTTGGGGTGCGGTTGGCGAGTATAAATTAAGGGAATCAACATTATGAAAATCTTACTTTCATACGGTTACACACCATACACGACCGGCTGGTATATCGAACGGGCTTTAAGGCAGGATCATGAAGTATTTACATTGGGAACGTCAAACAACGGGCACCATGATAATGAAATGGAAAACGGTCAAGATTTAAGTAAGTGCCTCGTTGTGGGTGATTTATTCCTATGGGTTGAAGGTTCAGGTCGTGTTCCAAATTTTCCCAAAGGGATTGACAAACTTAAAATACCAACTGCCTGTTACATGATAGACTCACACACTCAATTAATGTGGCATGTAAATTGGGCCAAACAGTTTAGCTTCGTGTTCGTGGCACAAAAGGAATACATTCCAGCGTTTGAACGGGCAGGATGCAAGAATGTATCATGGCTGCCGTTGGCCTGTGATCCTGAGATACATAAACCACACGAATGGAAAAGTGAAAAGTACGACATTGGATTTATCGGGAATGTTTACGAGGGTTCAGGAATCTATAAAAGACGGCGTGATTTGATCGAAAAGCTAAAAAGAAATTTTGACGTGTACGTAACTACGGCATATGGTGAAGATATGTCAAAGGAGCTTTCCAAGTGCAAGATTGCGTTCAACTGTGCCGTAAAGAATGACCTGAATATGAGAGTCTTTGAGGCAATGGCAACAGGTGTGCCTTTGTTGACTGATGAGGCTGTTGGTTTGACTGAGTTATTTGATTCATATCAACATTTTGTTTACTATAATGACAAAGATTTAATCCCTATGGTTAAAGAATATTTGGCAAAACCAGAACTTTTAGATCGTGTTTCAAAATTAGGCATGGATGAGGTTTTAACAAATCACACATATAGGCGGCGTTGTCATTATATCATGAATGTAATCGAACGACACAAAAGAAAACAAGCGTCTATTGAGTCAAAAAAACAACTAGACAAGGACGTTCCCGGGTGGGATGATTGGGATAAACCAAGTCTACCATTATTTAAGAATTAGGGTTGACGCTATATTGGAGAAAGTGAAATGAAAAGAAGATCCGTTTTAAGAATTTTAATAAGTGCACCAATTGTTACTCATGAAGTTTTTAAGATGCACACTGAACCGAATATTGATAATACCAATACGGCTGGTTATGGTCAAATATGGGTAAGTAGCAAAATGCCAAACAAACTATATTTTACAGATGATTTTGGCAAAGATTACTTTGTTGATGAATTTATCTAATAGGTAATGAAATGAGAAAGCTTTCAAAGAGTTATAAGTTTGATAAATATGCAAAATGCCCACATTGTTTTGAAGTGTTTCTTGATGACATCCCATTATGTGGAAGCTTAAAATGTCCAACATGCAAAGGAGTCTCATTAGAGAGAGACGTTGAAAAAAGTGATATTGTTTGGCCTAAAAAAGCAATCCCACCACTATATAAAAAATGGTTTCCAAATGAAAGATAGAATAGCAGATTTGATTCTGATTATCTCAGGGGCATTACTTTTTTTATTGGCATATATGGTAATTAGGCAGGATTACACTCGTTTAAGCTCAACAATAATATCCGTTGCTTTTGCATTTAGTGGAATTTTACTATATGTTGGGACGAAAAATGAAAATTAAAATCATATTGGAGAAAATGGGATGACTAAACTATCTCAATGTTGTGTGAAAGACCAGTTAAATAGGATCTATAAAATAACAATGACACCAGAATTTGTACACGGTGGTCGTTTGGTTATTACGCATAAATTTAGTGACGATGAAACAGAACAAAAATACTGCGACATACTTATGTCAGATGATTTGGCCTATTGTCTATTAGACGCATTAAAAAAATGGATTGAAGTTGCAAGATTTGAGCAAGAAGAAGTAACTGTAAAACTGTTGGAGAAAATAAAATGACACAAAAAGCTGAGTTAATATCGGTATTAAAATTTTATGCCAATGAAAAAAACTAGCAAAGTCCTTCAAGCGGGTTTGCACTTCAATATGATCCAGAGCCGTCTATGATTAAAAAAGATGGTGGTAGGAAGGCAAGGGAATTGTTAAAGACATTTTGTGGTATACAATTAACGGCTTCTCGAAAACAAAAAATACAAAAAGAATGTGAATTTTGGCACTATTTGCACAATTGGTGTAGCTTACGCAATGCTTCTTGTGTGCTTACAAAGTGCCCTTTAGGTAAAGGCAAAAACAAATGAAAATTAAAAGTAAATCAGAAATAACAATAAAAACAAAGTCTTTATATCATGGGGATTTGATTGTTAGACAAAAAATTGTTGAGGGTGAAAAGATCATTGCAGAAGGCCAAAGATGCAATTTACTTCTTACTGAAGACTTGGCAATATCTTTACTTGATGCGTTACATATATGGTGTGATAAAGCTAGACTAAGTGGCAATGAAGTAAACATAAAATTAACAGAAGAGATTTAATTTTATGAAAATTAAAATCATATACCCCAATTGGGCCGTAAATCCTTACAACGTAGGTGACACTATTTGCACAACCTCAGTAGTCAAGGCCGTACTGGATAGATACCCAGATGCAGAAGTTACCTATGTTTCAAATGAGTTCGCCTGTGAGATGTTCGCAAATCATCCACGGGTGAAAACTGAATTGCCTGATAATGTTTTGCTTTATTTTGCCGATAGAGATTGGCGTGAAGCATTACGCAAAGGTTGGAGATTCGCTGATGAAGATTTAATTATTATGTTATATCCTGAATGGCAAACCGATCTATGGGATTACTTGGGAGTGCCTGACAATTTAGATAATATGCTTGATAACCCAGAGGCCAATATAATTACATACAACTTTTGCAGAATGGCAGGGTTTGAAGATTTCAGAGAGCAACGGCCAGAAATTATATTGAGTCATGAAGATCGATCAGTTGTAAATACGATTATGCTTCCAGGTGATAAATGGGTTGCCTTGAATGTAGCGCCAAAAAGACAATCACAAATAAAGCCGGATGAATCACAATTTAGATATGATATTTTATTAACGGCTCAAGTAGCCAATAAATTAAGAGAGCACGGATATAAGATTTTAGAGGTTGGATATAAAGACTATTTAGGAATTGGTGATACCTGGTTAGGACACCGGCCACTAAGGGAATGTTGTGCAATCATGGAGAAATGCAAGCTATTTATCGGTAATGACGGGGGCATGCACAATGTTGCAAATGCTGTGAATATGCCCGTGTTACTTTTCCAGAGTTACCCCTATAATCCACCTGAATTGTTTACAATGGGAAACGGAACTGTTTTAGATAATGGATGTCCATATAATCAGTCTTGTGATCATTGGGCAAAAATAAAGCATGTCAGTGATGCTAAAACTGGTTGTGATAAAATGTGTGAGAACTTAAGCCCTGAATCGATTGTAGAAAAAGCATTGGAGATATTACGATGAATGATTTAGATTTATTATGTCCAAGGTGTGGATGCACAGAATTTATAGAGCAAGATTCTGGCCCAGATGGATATGATGATGATATAACATATACTTCATATATTTGTAAAAAGTGCAAATTGTTTTATGATGGATGGGTTGATAAATGGTTTGTTGACATTGAATATTGGTATGAAGTTGAAGGAGCAGAGGAGTTTGGTAGAATGACAAGTGATAAGCTAAAAAAAGCAATGTTAAACAGTGACCACACATCAACTATGGACATTATGATTCATTGGGCCGAGACGTGCAGAGACTATACCGGCAATCATCCAGTGGTTGAGATAGGTACACGACAAGGCGGTTCTGCATTGGCTCTTATGAACATTTTCAAACACAGAATACTTTTAACAATCGATCCTTATCAGGATTTCTACTTTGAAAATGATGATACTGTAAAAGGCAAAGGGACACGGATGTCAACAGACTTTTACCGTGATGCAATGGTGTTATTATCAAACGAAGCAAAGGAGTTGAATGCTTCGTGGACTCATTACCTGATGCAGGATAACCATTTCTTTGATGCTTCACCTTATATTCAACTTTGTATTAATGGAGAATGGAAATCACTTGATAAGATTAAATATTCTTTTGTCTATTTAGACGGGCCTCATTCCACAAAATATGTTACGCAAGAGATTAATTTCTTCAAGAATAAAATGTGTGACAATGGGTGTATGGTAATTGATGACTGCAATAACCTGAATGACATCCCGGCCATATTGAAAGCTTGTGGCGTTGAAGATTGGTTTAGCTATCACAGCAAGGATAAGTTTTTATTGTGCAAGGCTCCGATTGGTGGGTGTGAAATGAAAGAAAACAAAACTGTTAGGATAGACT
>Ga0307445_10001054_pt1 | contig 15426 bp, 10 predicted proteins | sample SalMarSW160330MG_FD_202147 | JGI IMG/M metagenome (GOLD analysis project Ga0307445, IMG submission 202147) | Salt marsh sediment microbial communities from the Plum Island Ecosystem LTER, Massachusetts, United States - SW1603-30 | ecosystem: Environmental > Aquatic > Marine > Intertidal zone >...
ACATTTTCTATTTTGATATATTTCGCCTTAACAGGCTTTTCGAGTTCTATATAGTCATGACAGGCATCTGCAGTGTTGTTGCTTTTGTCAACTATGACATCCCATGATTTTCCGTCATTTGAGGCAAGAATACAATAACAATAAAATATGTTTTTACTATCAGGCTTTAGATTTGATTCGTTATCGGCAAAGTTTACCTGTATAGCATTCACGGTTGATTTGTTATCCAATTCCACGCTAAGCCATTCTCCCGCATCCCCGGTACTGGCAGACCACCAGGTTCTTATGTCTTCATCAAAGGCATTTTTTACTGGATTGTTTTCCATTGCGGATGACGCTTCAGCTTTCTTTTTATAGGATAGAAGCATCCATCCCCTGAAAAGATCCTCTTTGTCAAAGTTTATTTTATGATCTGGCACAATGGTTGGATAATCTCCGAATGCTGTAAATGTCCTCATCACGCCATCTTTATCAAAGGCAACCGGAAAAATACCGAGGCGGCGTTCGAACATGTGACGTACTGAGATTGACATTGAGGAAACATGCCAGTAGTTGCCGTATTCATCCTGGTATGTTGAGCTGTGGCCTGCTCCCCCGATAAATCCTCCCGGCTTATATGAAAAAGGGCTGTAGGTTTCATAGGTGAACGGACCCATGGGTGAATCAGATGTATAAATGCCGTCGGCATAGGTCTTGAACTCTGTACCCGGGGCTGAATACTGAAGGTAATAACGGTTGTTGTGTTTTGTCATCCAGGCACCTTCATTCCAGCCGTTCCTCGTCAGTTCATTGTGTTCGCCAGGAACTTCCCACCCGTATTTATCCTGGTTATGTTTTATAAAGACCCCGGGTTCGGTAACAGCCTGCATCTTTGAATTAAGCTTTACTCCATAAATAGGCTGGAAATTTGAGCATCCCCAGTAAAGATACCTTTGTCCGTCGTCATCCCTGAAAAAATGTGGATCCCAGACTGCGAACGGGAAGGTATCAGGGAACTGTTTCCAGTTATCCTGAAACGGATCAGTTGTATAAAAGAAAGGTTTCCGCGCTCCTGCTGAAGCGATAAAGTAGACTGTATCATTGATTGCTATCGCATCTGGTGCATAGTCTTCAATTGGCAATGTCGTGATCGGAAGATATTTCCAGTTTAGCATATCATCTGAATACCAGTACCCGCCGCTATGAGACACGAACAGGATAAATTTATCCTTGTATCTTATCATCGTCGGGTCTGCCGCTTCCCTGTATGAGGTATCATTTGTGAATTGGAAGCGATAGTTAAGGTTCACAGGATTGCAATAGCTCTTTTCTTTTTCAGGTTTTTCTGACGAACAAGAAATAACTAAAAGGAGTAGTACAAGAATCCTTTTCATTTTTCTGAGATTAATTTCCATCTGGTAGCTGGTTATTTTAAAGTTTAAAATAATATGTTTACATCTATTTTTCCAAAATTAATCATTAATTTAATATCTACAGACTCTATCAGCCATTCGTAAGTCGGGAGCGTCTGATGGAAAGAATCAGAACTCCCATAAGTAGTAAAGCTCCTCCCAGAATCCATAGAGACATCTCGATACTACCTGTCCTGTCGTTCACAACTCCTACCAGGGTAGGGCCGACAAATCCGCCTAGATTACCTACTGAATTGATAAGTGCAATGCCTCCGGCGGCTGCCGTTCCGCTTAAAAAGGTCGTTGAAAGCGCCCAGAAAGGTCCCATCGCAGATTTCAACCCGACCAAAGAGGCCATCAGTGCAATCATCGCCAGATATGGATTCTGCAGATATGCACTGAAACCGAAGCCTGCTGCTGCAGCGAAAGCTGCTATTGCGACATGCCACCGTCTTTCCCCTGTTTTATCGGAATGGTATCCGATTATAAGCATAACTATAACAGCTATGAGATAGGGAATTGCATTTATCAATCCTACAATGGAATAACTCTGTACGTAGAATTCTTTTATGATCGAGGGCATCCACATTTCGTAGCCGTATATTCCTACGGTAAGCAGAAAATATATGAAACAGAGCAGCCAGATACGGCCACTCATAAAAGCCTCAGACAGCCGAAAATGCGCCCGACCCTTAGACTGAAGTGTTTCTTCGTCGAGACGTAACTGGATCCAGACCTTTTCAGTTGAGGAAAGCCATCGTGCTTTCCGGGGACGGTCAGGAAGGACGAAGATAACAACCAGGCCCATAATTACAGCCGGGATGCCCTCAAGAAGGAAAAGCCACTGCCACCCCTCCAGACCACCTGAGCCATGAAGTTCAAGAATGGCCCCTGAAAGCGGAGAACCAACAATTCCTGCAACGACGGTCCCGGTTGCGAAAAGCGCCACTTTATGAGCTCTCTGCTTGTCAGGGAACCAGTATGTAAGATATAGGATCATTCCAGGATAGAAGCCGGCTTCAGCTATGCCGAGAAGAAAGCGTAATAAATAGAAACCCGTTGTACTGCGAATAAACATCATAGAAGAGGAAACAATACCCCAGACAATCATAATCCGGGCTATCCATATTCGTGCTCCGACACGTTGCAGAATAAGGTTGCTGGGTATTTCAAAAAGGAAGTAGCCGATGAAGAAAAGTCCGGCCCCTAAACCATAAACACTTCCAAAAATCCTGTCATCCACCCCAAGCACTTCCCGCAACTGTAGCTTTGCAAAGCCGACATTTATGCGGTCAACATAAGCTATTATGTAACAGATAAACATCAGCGGAATAAGACGCCAGGTGATCTTCGAATAGAGGCTGCGGGATTGTTCAGGAGTCAAAATTACCGGTTTATAATTTAAAAAACGACACTGGCGAAAAAATAAGAAAAATTGTTGTAGAATATGCAGTTACTCAATATTTTTCTACTATTATTTCTACTACTAACAAGAAGACCACTGTAATTTACTGATTTACAATAGCTTATTCTTGTTAATAGTCGGGGTGAGAAGACTCGAACTTCCGGCCCCTACGTCCCGAATCCCGATAAGAAATTGTCGGAGAGGCGGGATTTGAACCCGTCCCGCCTCTGGCGGGATCCCGAACGTAGTACCCCGCCAACGGCGGGGCTACTCCCCTGATCACTTCCCAATAAGTCTCCGGAAGGCTTCTCCTCCCTTTAATGATTTTATATAATGTTCTCTCTTCAGGGCTTCCCTTTTACTCGAAAAGCTTTCAGTATATATTAAAACAAAGGGTATCCTGTAGCGAGTTGATCGTTGCCTTCCGGAATTATGAAATTTGAGTCGTTTTTCAACATTACCGGTGCTCCCAATGTAATACCTGTTATCCTTTTGGCTTTGGTTTATATAAACAAAATAAGACATATTTTTTGTCGGGATGGCGAGATTTGAACTCGCGACCCCTTCGTCCCGAACGAAGTACGCTACCGGACTGCGCTACATCCCGTTTTTTAGAACCGACCTCCAAAATTAATAAAATTTTATAATCTTTACATGCTTAATCAATCGATCCCATGCCTAACAATAATCGGATATACTCATTAGATATAATGAGAGGACTTACCCTCCTCCTCATGCTATTTGTCAATGACCTTAACATGCAGATCGCCCCGTCATGGTTAAGCCATATACCTGCCGATAATTACGGCATGGGCCTGGCCGGTTGGGTATTCCCGGGTTTTCTTTTCATCGTGGGAATGGCAATTCCATTTGCTTTCTCAAAAAGATTCTCCAGGGGTGATTCATTGTATGATATCAGCCGGCATATTGTGACCAGGACCGTCAGCCTGCTGATAATAGGGGTACTTATGCTCAACACCGGCAGGGTTGATCCGGAACTTACCGGCATGGGTAAAAACCTTTGGGCACTTCTGATGTATATAGCCGTATTCCTCTTCTGGAACGATTACCGTGATAAGGATAAACGCATCTTCACTGTTACCGGATTAAAGCTGGCTGCCCTGGCTATATTCATAATCCTGATTTTTAAGTTCCGGTCAGGGGAACCTGAAAATAACGGTTCGCTGATCATTGGGTGGTGGGGCATACTGGGACTGATCGGATGGAGTTATCTTGTTTCTGCCTATACTTATGTATTGTGTCGCGATTCGATATTAAAAATAATACTTGTTACTTTATTATTTTTTACGCTGAATATCCTGTCGGGATTAAAGCTCCTTGATTTTCTCAATCCTGTTAAACCAATTCTGGGTGTGGTGATTGACGGAAGCAATCCTTTAATTGTACTTACAGGACTGACAGGTGGAGTTATTTTAAAGAAACTCCTGTCATCTGACTATAGAAAAGTAATCTTTGTTTTTTTCGGGCTTGGTCTTTTTTTTCTCATCTCAGGATTCTTATTACGCAACCTGTTTGTAATCTCAAATATTAAGACTACACTAAGCTGGTATATAATATGTACTGGTATAAGTTATATTGTATTCACCCTTATATACCGGATTACAGATGTTATAGATAAAAAAAACCGGGCGAAATTTCTGAAGCCTGCCGGAGAAAATTCACTTACCACCTATCTGGCAACTAATATTTTATACCACCTGATATGGATGACCGGTGTTCCTATTCTTATTTATAAGACATCATCAGAATTATTTATAGTTATAACCGGTTCCCTGATCTGGGCTCTGCTGATGCTTGGACTGACAATCTTGTTAGTACGTTACGGCATACGGCTCAGGATTTGAAAATTGTACAGTCAGCGAGGTTGCAAGCACAGATTATAAATCCTCATTGGCAGAATTATTACAATAATTTCAAATTCATTATTCTTCCAAAGACCTGTTCCGGGGTCAACCAGTTCATACATGCAAAATCGCCCCTGCGGCATTTACCTTTACCATAAATTGTGCAAGGCCGGCAGGTAAGTTCTTCAACAGGTATTCTTATTGCGAATTCATCCGGCTGCTGCCATGCACCAAAACCTGTTATGGGATCAGTACCACCCCATATTGATATTACCTTTGTTCCGCTCAATGCTGCCATGTGCATATTTGATGAATCCATTGAAATCATGAAATCAAGATTGCTCATGAGATCAAGTTCTTCACGCAGACTCATTCCCCCTGAAACAACAAATGATTCCGGGACCCTCTCATGAAAAGAGTATAAACGGTCAGATTCCTCCCTGCCGCCAAATAACCAGTACTTTGCATTATTTTTTTCTGAAATAAGAGCAAGAAGCCTGATCATATTTTCTTCCGGCCAGATTTTAAGTTCATGTTTTGCGTATGGTGCAACACCTATGTTAATCATGTCAGGCACCAGGGGTAAACCTGTTATTTTACTCACTGCCCCGGGGGAAGGTTTTAATGATTGTACCTTTTCAGGAATAACAAGAAAACCTGCTTTCTGGAAAACATCACAATACCTCTCCACAGAATGTTTTAATGGTATACGGGTTCTCCCCTTTATTACATGTTTCTTTTCTGCTCTGCCTTTGTCAATCACTGAAGCCGGTATTCCATATAATCTGAATATCCACCTCAGGATCTTTGATCGGATAACATCATGAAGATCAATTATATGGTCAAATCTGTACTGTTTTCTTATATCACGTGAAAGACGGATTAATCCAGTAAAGCCTTTATGTCTTTTGTTAAAATCAGGGGTAAAAATGTTCAAATCCTCTATTGAGGTAAAAAAAGGAGTAAAAGCCGGTCTTGTTACCATTGTGATCTCAGTTTCAGGGTACTTCTTCCTGAAGGCAGTTAATACGGGTGAAGTTAGAGCAACATCACCCATTGAAGATATCCTGATAACAAGAAGATGCATTTCAGTATTTTTCGTAAGATTTTTCTTCAATGAGACCTGATGAGGTATGCAGGTTTATCTGACGTTTGATTTCAGCTCTTTTATCATTCCTGAAATATACCGAGCGTGCGGTGGCAATAAAATCTTCTCCAAAATCTTTCTTGCGTTCCAGGTCGCGGATATGATCCTCAATGTCCCATAACTCACAATTAATCTCATACAGAGCCTTATAGAGGGGATCGGAAGGCTTCATTATTGAGGCAGCTGTTTTGCTAAGCTCATCAAATTCCTTTTTCAGGTTTTTAAGCTTTTTCTCTTCTTTTATCCGTTCGATTTTGATTTGCAGAATCGTAAGCTTGTCTATTATTTCTCCATTGGAGACTTCGATCTTCATCCTTACCTGTATTAAAGCTTAAAAATAATATCTTTTTACTTTTATCTTTTTACTTTTATCTTTTATCTTCTTAATAAGGGTCCACATCGATCGAGATCCTCATGGATGTGGCTCCCTTTTCCTTTTCAAGCCTCTCTATCGATTCAAATATCAGTTGTCTTGCTTTTGCTGCAGGTTTTTCTTTTTCGATTTTCAGAAGAATGGTTTTTATATACCACAGCTGGACCCTTGATATCAGCGGGAACTCCGGGCCAAGCACCCTTCTGCCGAATACTGTTTTAAGATCATCGCCGAGGATCGCGGCATACCTGTTTAGAAGAGCTTTATCCTTATGTTTCAGGTTTATCCTTATCAGCCTGCTGAAGGGCGGATAATTGAAGTTCTTTCTTTCTTCTGCCTGCATTCTGAACATAGTATGATAATCATGTTGCAGCACCAGCCTTATGATTTTATTTGCAGGATCAGATGTCTGTATTACTACCTTTCCCTGTTTCTGTCTTCGTCCGGCTCTTCCGCTTACCTGCTCCATTAGCTGGTAACTTCTTTCATGAGCCCTGAAGTCGGGATAGTTCAGAAGATTATCGGCATTAAGGATACCGACAACCGTAAGGTTTTCAAAATCAAGACCTTTAGATATCATCTGGGTGCCTATAAGGATATCTATGCGTCGTTCTTCAAGATCCTTAATGATCTTATTGGATGAATTTCTTATTCTTGTTGTATCCTGATCCATTCTTGCCACCCTGGCATCGGGAAAAACGATCTTAATTTCATCTTCTATCTTTTCAGTACCGAATCCCCTTGTTGCCAGTCCGGGAGACTTACAGTTGCCACATCCGGCCGGTATTGCCGTACTGTATCCGCAGTAATGGCATACAAGGCGGTTTATCCCCTTATGATATGTAAGGTTAACAGCACACCGGGTGCAGACAGGGATCCAGCCACATTCCGGGCATTCAATATAGGGGGAGAATCCTCTTCTGTTCTGAAAGAGAATAATCTGTTCATTTCGTCTTAGAGCCAGATCAGCAGCCTCCATCAGTTCGGGTGTGAAATGTGAGACCATCAGTTTCTTCCTGTAGGCCTCACGTGTGTTTGCAATGATAATGTCAGGCAGCTTTATCAACCCGAATCTTTCTTTTAACCCGGTATATCCATACTTCCCGGTTTCTGCATTATTATAACTCTCAATGGATGGGGAAGCAGACCCCAGAAGTGTTTTTGCCCCGTGGATCGATGCCAGTATTATGGCTGAATCGCGCGCATGATACCTTGGCGAGGGATCATGCTGCTTGTATGAGGTATCATGCTCTTCGTCAATAATCACTAATCCCAGATTATTAAATGGCAGAAAAATTGATGATCTGACTCCAAGAATAAGCCTGTATCCTGTACCGGGATTTTCATCAGCAATCCGTTTCCATATCTCGACCCTCTCCTGGTCATTGAAACGTGAATGATAAACACCTGTCTCCCTGCCAAAGTGCTTTTGCAACCGTAAGATGATCTGTGTGGTCAGGGCAATTTCAGGGAGCATATAAAGGACTTGTTTGCCTTTTCTTAACTGTTCCTCAATCAGATGAATATAAATTTCAGTCTTTCCGCTTGATGTAACTCCATGCAATAAAACAATATCCTTTTCCTTAAATGAACTACAAATGGAATTATATGCAATCTGCTGCTTGTCACTTAAGGTTCTTAATGGTTCATTCCTGTTTCCGTAATCTCTGAGTCTACCCACTTCGAGTGAGATCGACGAAAATATTCCCTTTTTTACAAGAGAATTAATTATCCCCGGTGATGCACCCGACTCCCTGATCAATATGGATTTCCGCAGGGATTTTACATAAGAGCCCTGAGTATAACCGGTTAAATGAAGATAAGCAGTAAGGGCTTCACTTTGTTTTGGAGACCTTACGAGTTTGTCCAGTATCTCATTTAATTCTTCATCTGAGAATTTTGCTGAGAGTTCAATGAAAGTTTCTTCCCTGGGTCTGTATTTTTCTATCAGCGGGGCTGAAGTCTCTCCTGCCGGAATTAATGCTCCCGGCACTGCTGCCTTCATTACCTCTCCTTCGGAGCACATGTAGTATTCTGACACCCATTGCCAGTGTTGCAGTTGCTTTGCGTTTACAACCGGCACAGGATCATCCACTTCCATAATTGATCGGATATTCCTGTAAGAAGGAGTGTCATTATGAATTCTGCAGACTATCCCGGTATAGATTTTCCTGCTGCCAAGTTGAACCATTGCTTTAACTCCAGGTCTGATTAATTCGGAAAGGTGTTCCGGGATCATGTAAGTGAATCTTTCTCTTACAGCTAATGGCAATATTATATCTGCAAACTTGCCGGTCATTGTTGTCAAGTTATATGCAATGTAATAAGAAATAAGGAGAGAATGATCGTCCTTTTTGTCAATAAGGCGAGAAAAATCAAGTCGATTTTAAAAAGGATGTCATCATAGTCAGCAGATGTTCTTTTCGGATAGGTTTTATAAGGCATGCATCGCATCCGGCCTGCAGTATAATATCTTTATCATCTTCAAAAATGAAGGCTGTCTGGGCAATTATCGGAAGGTTTTTCCTGATCTTCCTTATTTCTTTTGTTACTTCTATTCCGTTCATCTCAGGCATTTGCATATCGAGGATAACTATATCCAGATCAGGAACCTCTTTAATGATTTTAAGGGCCTCAACACCTGATCGTGCTTGAATTACCGAATCAAGCAGTATCCGGTCAAGGTAGATCAGCACATCTTTATTATCGTCAACAATAAGGCATTTCCTGGAATTCCAGTTCAACAGGTTATCTTCCTGCTCATTCAGCAGTGCTTTTATCCTGGCTTTTGTACTTCCTGCCGGCCTGTAGGGAATGTAAAATCTGAATTCTGAACCTATTCCCTTTTCTGACTCAACAGATATCCTTCCACCCATTCTTTCGACTACCTCTTTAGCAAGCGTCAGTCCAATGCCAAGCCCTTCAAAGGGACGATGATGACCTCCAATTTCCTGATGGAATTCTTCGAAAATATGTAATAGATTTCCCTTGCCAATACCTATTCCAGTATCTCTGATTGAAAAGACAAGATCCTCATTTTCTTTAAAATAGGAGAATTCAATCGATCCATCAAGTGTGAATTTCACAGCATTATCCATGAGATGAAACAAAACTCTTTTAAGCCATATCCTGTCAGTAAAAATAAGGTCACAATTTTCTTCAAACTGGTTTTGCACATTCAGGATTATAGATTTTTCATTTCGTTTGATACCTTCTCTTGCCTCATTAACTACCTCGTTAACAATCTCATTTACTGATGCTTCCTCATAGGAAATTTCGGTCTGAGAGCTTTCAAGCCGTGAAAGATCGATAATGTCTCCAATGATCTGAAGCAGTTTTTCACTGTTGTGGTTTATATGTTCAACATATTCTTCCTTTAACTCTTTTGAGATATCATTGCTGAGAAGAAGGTTAGAGAATCCCACTACACTGTTCAGGGGAGTTCGTATTTCATGTGAGATATTAGCCAGGAAACTTGATTTAAGCCTGTTGCTTGTTTCTGCTTCAAGATTGGCTTCTACAAGATCTTCGTTTACCTGTTTGAGTTTTGTTATATCTCTTGATATTGTTAATGCCCCGAGTATTTCTCCTGTATCGTCCCTTACAGCCACTGAACGGGTGGAGAGTGTAATAAAATGCCCTTCCTTGTGCTTAAGACGGATTTCACTGACAAATATTCCTTTGTCTTTCAGGCCCTTAATTCTTTGTTCAGTGTAATCCTGGTCATCAGGGTGGATAAAATAAGAAGCATCTGTCGAGTGATAAAATTCCCTGTCATAACCAATAACTGAATAGAATGCAGAATTCGCATACTTGAGGTTCCAGTCACTGTCATAAAAGGAGATACCATCATCGGCGGATTGTATTAAATTACTGAAGAACTTATCCGACTCATGATACTCCCTGGTTATCAGGTTTTTCTGATTCTCAAGTTCCATATTTGTTTTTTGAAGTTCAGCGTTGATCTCTTCGATTTTTCTATTTTTATTCCTCAGTTCCCTGTTTATCCTTTTAAGTTTTATGGTAAAGAATATAATTCCCGCACAAATAATTACCAGTGCTGCCAGGATCGTCAGAAGCAAATTCAGAAAAGTGGTTGTCATTAAACAATAAGGGAAAAGTGATACTGCGGGATTTTCATACATTAATCCGGCTCCTGATAAATTTTCAGAAGCATGAATAAGCAGAACGAGCATAATAATTGCTTTGAAAAGCCTGCCATACTTTCCTTTAACTTTCTGCCAGGGCTCTCTTAATAATTTCATATTCGATTATAAGTCCGGGAATTCAAGACTGACTTCGAAAATTAAACAGGGCATAAATTTATACATTCATAACTAAAAGAACCCTGATAAAATTCACAAAAAATGTTAAATTGCAGACAGATACTAAGTAATTAATCATCAGGCACAGATGGAAAAAGAAAGGTCCTTCACAAACGACAGGAGATATAGTAACAAGGAAATAACTGTGTACTGGAAACCATTTGCCTGTATTCATGCCTCATATTGTTACAGGGAACTGCTCGCAGTATTTGATCCTATAAGAAGACCATGGGTTAATATGAAGGGAGCTCCCACTGAAAAGATCATAGAGACAGTCGACATGTGTCCTACAGAAGCCCTGACCTGGAAGTGGAATGATGATGAAAAAAACAAAATGGTTGGTAAAAACCATACAAATCATGTTAAATTTCGCAGGCCTGAACTAATGGACAATATAGATAAGTCAGTCCGGAGGGAAAATCCTGTCACGGTAAAAATCATGACTGATGGTCCTGTTGTTATTACTGGCAACTTCACACTGAAATACAAGGGGAACACAAAAGAGATAAGGGAAACTCTTATTTCATTATGCCGCTGTGGCAAGAGCGATAATCAGCCATTTTGTGATGGATCACATAATAAATAATCAGGTTATGCCTGTACGGTTTTGAGCAGAGAATTTACTTTTTCGGCAGCCTCGCTGAATGAGATAGCAGAATATACTGCAAGACCTGACTCATCAATAATATTTTTTGCTTCCTCTGCATTGGTCCCCTGAAGTCTTACAATTACGGGTACTTTTATTTCTCCTATCGATCTATATGCTTCGACAATACCGTTGGCAACTCTGTCACACCTTACTATTCCGCCAAAAATATTTATGAGAATTGCCTTTACGGCAGGGTCTTTAAGGATGATCCTGAAACCTGCCTCTATTGTTTCTGCACTGGCTCCGCCACCCACATCCAGAAAGTTTGCAGGAGATCCTCCTGACAATTTAATAATATCCATTGTAGCCATGGCAAGACCTGCTCCATTGACCATACATCCCACATTTCCGTCAAGTTTAATAAAGTTAAGCTTGTAATCTGCTGCCTCAACTTCTACGGGATCCTCCTCATTCAGGTCTCTCATTTCTGCAAGTTCGGGATGCCTGAAAAGAGCATTATCATCAATTACAATCTTGCAATCGACTGCTACAATCCTGTTGTCACTTGTCTTCAGGACAGGGTTTATCTCAAGAAGCTGTGCATCACATCCTGTAAATGTATCATATATCCCACACAGGAATTTTATCATGTTTTTATGAGCAACACCCGACAACCCAAGGTTAAATGCAATATTCCGACACTGGAACGGACACAAACCAACTGCAGGATTTATTTCCTCAGTAAAGATAAGATCGGAGGTCTTTTCTGCAACCTCTTCGATTGACATCCCTCCTTCAGGGGAATACATTACCGTATATCTCCCTGTATTTCTGTTCAGTAAAATACTCAAATACAATTCCGCGGGGTCTGATTCACCCTTATAATAGACATCCTGAGCTATCAGTACCCTGTTGACTCTTTTACCTGCAGGTCCGGTTTGAGGTGTAACCAGTTGCAAACCAATTATCTTTGAAGTAATCTCGCCTGTTTCCTCAACGCTTCGTGCCAGTTTTACACCACCACCTTTGCCCCTGCCCCCTGCATGGATCTGTGCTTTAATAACAAAACACTCTGATCCGAATTTTTTCTGCAGCTGTCCGGCTACCAGAACAGCCTGATCAGGTGTTTCAGCAACAAATCCTTCCTGGATATCTACATTATATGCTTTAAGTAAAGACTTACCCTGGTATTCATGAATATTCATCTTACATTTGTTAAGTTAGAAAGGACCTCCGGTCATTGAATTCGCTGTTTACAAAATAAAGGTAATAAACCGATTTTTTAGTTATTTTGAAAAAAAAAGAATGCGTAAGCTTAAAAACGAAGAGCTTGGAAGAAAGAGTATTGACCAGTTCAGGGAATCTGATAAATCTCCCTTTATAGTTGTTCTTGATAACATCAGAAGTCAGAGCAATGTAGGTTCTGTATTCAGGACTGCTGATGCTTTTATGACAGGCAGCATTTATCTCTGCGGCATTACCGCTACCCCTCCTGGCCGGGAAATTCAAAAAACTGCTCTCGGGGCAACAGAATCAGTAACATGGAAATATTTCAAAGAAACAAGAGAGGCCATAAGAGAGCTCCGGTCACAAGGTTATAAGATTATCGGTATTGAACAGGCTGAAGGTGCTGTCGGGCTGAGTGACTTTGAGGTAAAGGAGAATACAAAGTATGCTCTTGTATTTGGTCATGAAATAAACGGAGTGGCCCAGGATGTAATTAATGAATGTGATTTTGTGATTGAGATACCACAGTTCGGCACCAAGCACTCATTTAATATTGCTGTGAGTGCAGGGATAGTTTTGTGGGAGATGAACAGGGGAAAAAAGCAGGGGCGTTGAATGCAACGCCCCTACATAATATTTGCTATTAATAATTACTGGACCACAGATTTGAATGTATCGTCGTTCCAGTATTTGGCAAATTCAAGGTCGGTTTTTGCATATTCTTTCCAGTCAGCTTTTTTCCCGATAGCTTCACGCAGTCCGTTAAGCATATAGTCTCTATCATCAAGACGTGCACCCACAATTGCTTTGAGGTATTCACCTCTTCCATCCGGGCACAATTCCTCAGCACTGTCGAGGGTTACTTTTGCCTTATTAACATCATTTTTAAGTACCTGAGCAAGAGCAAGGTTAAAGCATGGTGCTGTACCAAAATAGTTGACAGCATTGTCATATTCTCCTTTAGTTATGGAAATAACGCCAAGTCCCCATTTTGATTCAGTTGTAGCAGCAGTCATTGATGTGAACAGTTCTTCGGCTTTAGCCATATCTCCTTTTACAAGATAGCAGAAACCAAGGTTATTTTTAACCACATCATTATTGTCGATAGCTTTTGCCACCTCATATGCTGCTATTGCTTCATCGGTTTTTCCCTGAGCCATAAGTGCATAACCTATATTATTTGCTGCACGAATACACTTAGGATAGTTTTCCAGGGCAGCTTTGTATATCGAAAGTTGTTCCTCTGCATCTTTTGTCAGGGTGCCGGCATATAAAATCTCCTCGAGACTTAATGCTTTTGGATCAGATTTAGCCAGAGCAAGGATCTCTTCATCACTGCGGCCCGTTTTTTCAACATCGACAACCATTTTAGATCTTCTCAGCTTTGGAAGTATATCAGTTTTAAGGGCTTCAAAAGCTGCTGTCATGTTCTTTATTTCCTTCTCACGAACTTCAGGATCGGAATACATTGACAGTACGCGCAGAATAAGGTCTTTGTCCTGCAGACTGGAATTTTCAACTTCGGTCTTGAAACCTTCCCAGTCTTCCGGAGTGGTTTTTGAATCGTAGAATCCTTCAGCTTTAGCACTTTCAACTTTATTAAATTCTTTCTTCAGAAATTTATCAGCTGCAGTACCCCTGTTGCCGGAGAGTCTTGTATTAAGATCGATTCCGCCGTCAGGTGAAGCATAAGAACTGATACCAACCTTCTTAAACTCACGATTAGGATCAGTTTTAACAGCTTTTATATACTCCTGAAGAGCTGTTATGTCCTCTTCTTTCAGCTCAGAGCTGCGAATATTATACTGGTTGATAACATAGTGAATATCGGCAGCTTGTGTTTCAGGAACGACTCTAACAAATTTATCCTTCATTGCAACAGATCTTGCATGCTTATTCACCAGTGTGGAAGTTGCAATGACGCCATCCGCTAATTTGACGGGATCAAAATCGAGGCTTTTTGCACCTCTTACGGCCTTGACCCTCAGCATCAGTTCAGATACCTTCATGTCCTCCTTATAAGGAACGGATGAGTTATACTTAAAATTACCACCGTTATAGGTGATAACCGGGTTATTTGCCTGTACACTTTCACCCTGAACAACCTGGACTTCATCAAAAACGGTTTCACCGCCAGCATACGTAATCACCGGCGTTGCCGTTAATGTTGTTTTTTTGTCGAAATAGCTGGCAGGGAATGTCCCTGTGATTTCAACATTTACAACGCCAGCATGGGTTTCAAGTACCTTGGGATTAACCTCATACTTTACTAACCCTGCATTTTTTTTCATTTTATTCAGTCCGCTGCAACTGGTCATCAATAGTGCGGCCAGGATAAGGATAGAATAGCTTCTGATTTTTTTCATAGTAAAAGAGTTATTTGTTTATGATCGGTTTAACTGCACTTTAATTCAACAATATACAAACTTTATTGCAAATCTAAAAAAAATACTCATAGAATCTGCGAAAATATGCAAAATAATTATAAAATGACCGAGTTGAGGCCCGGAGAATAATCCCTGACAAATATAGTGTCTGCCAGGTTTCTATAATGATCTTCATTTGCTACAAAATCGATTTCATTAATATCGATAATAAGGTATTTGTTTTCAGGATTCTGCCTGAAAAATTTGAAATAGCTGTCCTGTATCTTCCTGAGATAATCGCTGGTTATTGATTTTTCATAATCTCTGCCGCGTTTTTTAATATTTGAAAGCAGTTTTTCGGGACTGAGATGCAGATAAACAAATATATCGGGCTTTGGCAGCGAGCCATAAATTATATAGAAAATGGTTCTGTAGAGGTTGTATTCATCGCCGTTGAGTGTTGCCGCAGCAAAAACAAGAGACTTCATGAAATAATAATCTGCAATAGTAAAATCATTGAACAGGTTTTGAGGTGCAAGTTCCTCTTTTAACTGTTTATAACGGCTGGCCAGGAATGAAAGTTCGAGCTGGAAAGAATATTTATCAGGATTATTATAGAACTTTGGAAGAAAAGGATTGTCGGCAAAATGCTCAAGAATAAGCCGGGCATTGAATTCCTCTGAAATCCTTGTTGCCAGGGTGGTTTTCCCAGCACCAATATTGCCTTCGATCACTACA
>Ga0307445_10001056_pt1 | contig 15390 bp, 12 predicted proteins | sample SalMarSW160330MG_FD_202147 | JGI IMG/M metagenome (GOLD analysis project Ga0307445, IMG submission 202147) | Salt marsh sediment microbial communities from the Plum Island Ecosystem LTER, Massachusetts, United States - SW1603-30 | ecosystem: Environmental > Aquatic > Marine > Intertidal zone >...
GACGAAATGGAGAAAGGGCATGCCGCGGAGCCGTACAGGCTTTGTCCGTACGCGCGCATCCAGCGGCCGACGGCTTTCAACCCCGCGCGGGTATCCCACGGCAGGCTGCCATCCGGTTTTGGCCCGACGTTCAAGAGCAGGTTGCCGCCTTTGGAAGCGATGTCGACCAGGCTGCGGATCAGCTCGCGGGCGGGTTTCCAATGGTGATCCTCCGCGTGGTATCCCCAATGGTCGTTCATCGTCAGGCAGCTTTCCCAATCGCCGCCGGGCGCGGATTCGGGAATGAATTGCTCCGGCGTGCGGAAATCGCCGAGGCCCTTATCGCGCTTGACCCGTTCATTGACGATCAGCGACGGTTTGAGCGTCCGCAGGTAGCGGTACAGCGCCCTGCCGTCGGCGGCGGTCCACCACCATGCCTCCCCGCCCCAATCCCCGTCGAACCACAACAGGTCCGGATCGTAGTGCTCCACCAGTTCTCGCAGCTGTTCCTTCATCTCCGAAACGTAGCGGCCCTTCATCCCCGGGAGCATATCGGTCAGCCCGGAGCCGTCTGCGACGGGCAGCTGCGAGGCGTGGTGCCAATCCAGGATCGAGTAATACAAACCGAAACGGATTCCGCGCCGCCGGCACGCGCGCGCCAGATCCGGCAGCGGATCGCGGCGCCACGGGGAAAATTCGACGGCGCCGTAGCGTTTATCCGATTTCCCGCAGGCCGCCGGCGCGAAGCCGCGCACGCGCGTATCGAACATGCTGAATCCGTCGTGATGCTTGGCGGTGATTACGAAATAGCGCTGCCCCGCGTCCGCCAGCAGCCGGATCCACCCTGCGGGGCGGAAGCGATTCGGCCGGAACCGCGCGGCGGCCTGTTCTTCATATTCCTCGCGCGGCCAGTTCTCCTGATACATCACCCATTCGCCGCGGCCGAGGACGGAATACGGCCCCCAATGGACAAACTGCCCGAAGCGCGCCTCGCGCCACCAGCGCATCCGCTCCGCGCGCTGCGCGGGCGTTTCGCCCTCCGTCTCCTTCGAAAGGGCGAACCAATCCAATCCGACCGGACCGCCGGGGAACGTCAGGTACAGCTCGTGCCCGCCTTCGACGGGCGCGAGCGGGGCATAGTGTTCGCGGAAAAGATCCGCTGCCCCGGTCGGCTCAACCCCCAGGGTTGCGATGATCCGCCCCGTGGGCGAATCGATCCGGAGCTCGATCCGGCCGCCGCGTTCTTGCGCGGCGGCGTACGCCATCCACAGATCCGGCGCGCCGTTGAAGTCCATCCGGCCGTATCCCGCCCAGGCGTCCTTCTCCAGCACCTGAATCGAATCCCCATCCGGGGCGCGGTCGTCGATCCGGATGCCGCCGCTCTGCCGCCGGAATGCGTGGGCGTGGTGAATCCCGGATGCGGGCGGAATGGCTTTACCTTTTGGACGGTGGAAGAAAGACATCGCAGCTGTCCTCGCCCTCCCTCATCCGGCCTCCCGTCGCACGCTCCGGGACATGTTTGGCCACCTTCTCCCGGCGTACACTCACTTCGTGATCGCGCAGGTTCAAGGAACGAAAACCGAACCTGCGCACTCCGCGAGGGCGGGCGCCGGGAGAAGGATGGGATGAGTCGGAGGCCAAGCGCAAAGTATCACACCCCGAATTGGAACGTGCTGATCCGCAGTTTACCTTGGAACACCAGGTAGACATCATGGATCCCGGAAAAGCCGCTTGCCGGCGCTTCCACCCCGACATAATCATAACGGTCTCTGGTGGGCGGAACCGCCACCCGCGCCGCGACCGGACCTTGCGGCCGGTCGAGCCGGATTTCCAGGCCGACGGGCTTCTTCCCCTCGTTCGAAACGCGGGCGTGGAAACGCGCCGCCCCTTGTGAAAAATCCGAACCGCAAAACGCGATCCATCCGCCGGAATCCGGCGCGCCGACCGCATTCCCGCGGATTTTTGTTTCATCCACCAACCGCACGTCTGCGTAGGCGTCGAAATTTTCCGCGCGCGTCAGGAGCGTCAGATCCCGGTTTGGGATGGTTTCCCCGTCAACCGTGATCGACGCCCGCAAGGGAAGATCCGCCGAAGAGCGCCCGATCATCACATCGTACACTCCGGATTCGATCGCCCATTTTTCCCGGGTGACATCCCAAAACGCCAGCTCGGCGGCCGGAAGGGTGAAGCGAACCGCATGGGTTTCCCCCGGCGCGAGGCGGATCCGCTCGAATGCCTTCAGCTCCCTGAGCGGCCGCTTCACGCGCGATGCGCGCGCATGCGCATACAACTGCGCCACCTCATCGCTCGCCCGCGAACCGGTGTTGGTCACATCACACGAAATGGAAACCGATCCCGCGGCCCGGACTCGATCCGCGTCGAGTTGCAGATTGTCATAACGGAACGCCGTGTACGTCAATCCGTGCCCAAATGGGAAGAGCGGTTCGCCCTCGAAATACCAGTAAGTCCGTTTTCCGCGGATGATGTCGTAATCGGCGACCGGCGGGAGGTCGTCCAGGGTCCGGACCCAGGTCTGGGTCAGGCGGCCGGCGGGGGCCGATGAGCCGAAGAGCGTATCGGCGATGGCGCCGCCAAGCTCCTGGCCCCCATGCGATGACCACAGGATCGCCGGGAGGTTCTCCCGCGACCAGACGATCGTATAGGGGAAACTTGAGATCAGAACCAGGATCGTCCGCGGGTTGGCAGCGTGCACCCGGCGGATCCATTCCTCTTCCGCCAAGTGAACCGCTTTGCGGTCGACCGCCTCCTTGCCCTCGGTCGGGTCCGGGCATTGCGCCCAGCCCGCGTTGCAAGTGGGATGGTTGCCGGCAAAGACGATCACCGCGTCGGCGGCGCGCGCAAGCCGGCGGGCGGAATCGGCCGAGCCGTCCGCCGCATAATCGACCCGCACCTTTCCGGCAAGCTTTTCCCGGATCGCGGCCAACGGGGTGACGGAGAAAGGCAGCGTGCCGCTGTAATGATCGACGTGCACTTCGTCCGCCCGGCGGCCGATGACGGCCAGTTTTTTCAGCCGGGCGGCGTCCAACGGAAGCATATCCCCGTCATTTTTCAGGAGGACCATCTGCTGCCGGGCGGCTTCGCGCGCCAGCGCCGCGTGTTCCGGGGCGAGGATGACCGAGTCGGTGATGCCGGCATAGGGGTTGTCCGGGTCGAATTCGCCGAGCCGGATGCGGATGGCGAAGATATGGGAGACCGCCCGGTCGATATCCTCCGGCGCGAGCAGTCCGCGCCCGAGTGCTTCCCGCACGTATCCCGCGGTGGCGGCTTTCGTGTCCTTCGTTTCGGTCAGGCTGTCGACCCCGGCCCGAAGCGCGGCGGCGTGGCTTTCCGCGTGATCCGAATAATATTTCTGCTTATCGACAATCAGGGAGGGGCCGCTTGCGTCGCTGACGATGAACAGAGTCTGGCCGTTCCAGGTCCGGACGGCGTCTTCCAGGTGCGGGCTGAGCGTATTCGGCCGTCCGTTGACCAGGTTGTAGGAGGTCATTACGCCCAGGGCCGCGCCGGCCGCGATCGCCGGCCGGAACGCCCTCCAATAATATTCGTGCAGATTGCGCGGGTCGATGCTGCAATCGGTTGTCTCGCGCGCCTCTTCGTTGTTGTAGGCGAAGAAGTGCTTGAGGGTGGGTGCGGTCTTGAGATAGAAGGGGTGGTCGCCGCGCAGTCCGGAGGCATACGCGCTGGACATCACCCCGGTCAGGAATGGATCCTCGGAAACGCCCTCCTCGTTCCGGCCGGCCCGCGGATCGCGCAGCAGATCCACGACCGGCGACCAAACGTTCAGGCCGTTTTTCTCCGGGTCGCGGAAATAGAATCCCCGCATTTCATCCCCAACCGCCGCGCCGATCCTGCGCATCAGGCCGGGGTTCCATGTGCTCCCCAGGCCGATCGCCTGCGGGAAGACCGTGGCTTCCCCCAGCCAGGCCACACCGTGCAGGACCTCGGTGCCGGTTTTAAACGCGCGAATCCCGAGCCGCGGCACGGCGGCCTGGTCCTGGGTCAGCAGGGCGATTTTTTCTTCGAGGGTGAGCCGCGTCACGAGGTCGCGTACGCGTTCGTCCAGGGGAAGCCCGGGCTTTTGGAAAGGATACGGAGGGGCAGCCTTCGCAGATTCCACACGGTTTCCATTTTCCGCCGGAACGAAACACGGCGAGGAAGTGAGTATACCAACAACCGCGTCAAACCACCGGCACCATTCCACGCGAAGGAATTAACGTCTGTGGACAGTATTGGCAAGATTATTCAGGATGTACAGGATTGGATTTTATGTATAAACCGGAAAGGCTCTTTCCACCGCGACCGGTGTTGATGCGGAAAGAAATCCCGTAACGCCTGTCCAATTCTCTTTACGCTTTTTATCAGGGGACAGCGGATTGCAGGAGAGGCTGATCGTCTTTTTGGATTTTTCAGCCTTAGGAATAATTAAAGAAAACATCGGAAAAATGCCGCAAAATAAACGGCGCGCAGAATGTCGCTTTTCTACAATGGGAGAACGTCAAAGTTAACCCATCTTACCGTACACTGAATGCGCATCCTTTCTCCGGGACAACGCACAATCCCATCCTTCTTTCCGACCACGGCCGCAGCCGTGGCCGGAAAGTTTTCGGCACCCAGGCAAAAAAAACCGACGCGGGTATGACGGACCGCGTCGGTTGGCTGTTTCAGGACCGGAACTAGCTTCCGGAAACGGCATCCCGTCTTTCCCAGGGCGGGCGGGATCCGGATTTTCCCTCAACGCCGGCCCGGTGGGCCGCGTCGCACAACGGCTTCTTCTTGGAAAGGCCGCAGGAACACAGCGTCACGCGGTTGCGGATTTCCATCAGCTTGCCGTCGGAGCGGTAGATCGGGATGTTGCCCATCACCCAGTATGCCCCCCGCACCGCGCCCGTGGAAAGTATGTCGGTCGTAATGGCGATCGCCTGCGGGAGATCGGGCTCGATATCCTGCGCCTCGCCCTGCAACCGGTAGGTTAGAGACCCGGACGGGCAGCGCTCGACCATCGAGACTACGTTCGAGCGCGCGCCGATCTCCTCAGTGAGCAGAACCAACTGTTTGATCGTCGTCCAGCGCGTTCCGCAAAATCCGGATTCCATGCAGAGGTAATCGTCGTGCCGGACTTCGATCTGCGTTCCGCCGGGGAAGCGTTCCTGCCGCTCCGCGGTCGGGCGTTCATCGGCCGTATCGGTCCCGTCGAAGGCGATCTTTGCGTGCGTGCTGTCGCAGAACGGCATCTTTGAGGATTTTCCGCAGCGGCAGAGGAGGTAGGTATTGCCGGTATTGTAGCGCTGACCCAATTTCCACGTCAACGGCTCGCCGTGTTCCGAGACGATCTGTAATTTGTCGTAGAGGGGTATTCCCCCCTTGACCAGGAACGGGCCGTTCTTTTGGGCAATAATGACTTTTTCCGGGATGGGGTTCTTCTGTTCCGTCATCGTCCGATCTCCTCCGGAGAAATTTTGCAGATCGGCGCGCGAGAGCACTTCCGCGCCGCCGGCTTATTGTACTCCCCGCGGATCAGTCCTTCACCGAGAGCAGAATGATCTGCCAATACTCTCCCTCCGGGTAACTTTTTTCCCCGTCGAAAACCTCCGCAGTGAATGTGAAAAGAATGGCCAGTTCGTAGGCATGGTTTTCCCATCCTGAAAGCACCGTCTTCCAGCCGCGGCAGGCCCGCGTACCGACATTGCTTGGAAACATCAAGATAGCATTTGGCGAGACCGGGAGGTAATTAATGATGAAGGAAACTTGGGTGTTGGAAAGCAGGGCGTCCAAGCGGGGTTGATCCGTGGCGCACAGGGTGAAATCCCATTCCCAGGTGTCGTTGCGGGAGGTGGACGCGGAATAGGCATTCACGGCCGGAGCCGTGAGGCCGCGGAATCCTTCCGTCAAGCTCCAGAGTGAAGGATACTTTTGCGGACCGTTAGCCATGGGCGCGACCGCCTCGATCCCCGAATAATAATAATGAAGCACGGCGGGATCCAATCCGAGAGGAATGGAAGAGGAACTCGGTTTTAAATTACCCAACTGCCAGCGGTAATTATCACCCCAGCAAGCTATCCCGCCATTCTGCAGCAGCGCGCAGGCGTGCGCATTCCCCGCCGTCAGCGCCGCCGCCCCGGTCAACCCGGCCACCGCGACCGGCCGGCTGCGGCTATCCGCGCCGCTCCCGTCGCCCAACTGCCCGAGCAGGTTGGCGCCCCAGCATGCCACTCCGCCCGCGCCGTCGAGAGCGCACGCAAAATCCGATCCGACGTGGATGGAAACAGGCTCTCCCTGAAAGCCCGCAACCTCCCGGGCCGCCAGGGAATCGGATTCCGGCACGAGCGATCCCATACTTCCCCAACACTTGATCTTCCCGACGGCGGTCCGGGCGCAGGAGTAACTTCCGCCCGCCGCAATTTCCACGGCGCCTTCCGGCATTTCAACCGCCTCGACCGGCAGATTGCTTATCTGCCGCAGACCGGTTCCCAGCTGCCCCTCGGATCCGTTGCCCCAGCATCGGATGCTTCCCGCCGCCAGCAAGGCGCAGGCATGTTCATCACCGGCGGCGATCGCGATTACCCCGCCGGACAGCCCATTCACATCCGCCGGGAGCGCGCGGTCCGCAAAGGTTCCATCCCCCAACTGCCCGCGGATGTTCCACCCCCAGCATTTCACACCGCCCGTTTCGGTAAGGGCGCAGGTGAAAGATTTCCCGGCAGCCAGCATGACCGCCCGGGCTTCCAACGCCGCAACCGCCGCCGGAACGGAACGGTCCGCCGCCGCGCCATCCCCCAATTGGCCTTTGCCATTCCCTCCCCAGCACCAAACCTTCCCATCGGCGCCGATGGCGCATGTGTGATCGGTGCCCGATGCCACCGCCGCCGCGCCTTCCGGTATCTCCCCCGCCGCCACCATAAGCGACGCCGTTCCCGTTGTTCCATTTCCCAACTGGCCGGATTCGTTGCCGCCCCAGCAGCGGATCTCTCCGGCACGGGTCGTCATGCAGGTGTGCCTGCCGCCGGCGGAAAGCGGGACGGGAACAATCGCCAGAACCGTACCGGAGGTGTTTTCAACCGGAGGCGTGGCGGCCCGGATCGTTACGGCGGAGTCGGCGGCGGTCGCGGCGGCCGCCGTATTGGGGACAGGCGTGTGATAGGCGGGAGTGAGTGCTTTTGACCCACAGCCCGCAAGCAGCATCGCCACAGCGGCGAAGGCAACCGATCGGAAATTTTTCCGATGCGTGCGCTTTGGCCTCATAATAGCGGTCATTGTACTGCCATTTAAAAAAAGACTCCGCGAAGGGCGGGAATCCATTGAAATAAAAAAGGGCATGCCGGCCGGCATGCCCTTTGATGACCCAATAATCGGAATCTACAAGTCCGCGTGGATTCCGTCCAGCCTTGCCTTGGCATCCGGGATGAACTTCAGCAGGCCGCTGATTTTTTCGCAGCCGTAATCGGGGCATAACCCGCAATTGGCAAAACCGCGTTCGACCGCGCACAGGCGCGGTTCGCACTCCTTGCAGTGCCCGCCGAGCCGGCCACTCAGCGTCAGGCAGCCGTCGCAGGTCACGTAGGCGGCGTCGATACCCGGGCTGTTGTAATTCTTTTGCCACTGGGCCGCGATTTTTTCCTTGGCGGGCTCATCCTTGGCCTGCGTGGCGATGTACGCATCACACGCAGCGCAATCCAATCCGCAAACGGCTATCATCTGACCCATCGGTACCTCCCGAAAAATAAATCCCGGTTTCCGGCTGTGCTAATCCGCCGAATAAATAATTGACCTCCAATTCGACGATATCGAGGATTATAGGATGGCGGACACCCGCCGAGAAGGGTGATTTTTCAGGAAGTACCCTTGCAGCGATTCATTTTTATGCCGCGCATAAATGGACGCGGATTTTTCATTGTTACGGATTACCAACCCAAGCGGAAAAAAATTGAGTTGCATTCCATTCCCGTCACCACGCTTAACCGAACCGGTCCACCGGTGCGGCCAGCCACCAAGGTGGATACCGCGCACACTGAGCGGATTACCGTTCCCGGCCGCCAACCTGGATCCGCAGCATGAAGGGTTGGTAAATCCCTCCTATCCGCCTTTCGCCTCGGCCGCCTGTACGTCGGCCACCGCCTTCTTCACGTTGACGAACGGCAGGACAATCAGCCCCATCACGAAGAAGAAAATCAGCGAGAGGATCGCCGGGCGCAGGCTTCCGAACACCTGGTTCATCATCCCGAACAGGAACGGCCCGATCCAGGATGTGCCGCGCTCGCTGACTTCATAGAAGGAATAGTATTCGGCTTCGCGGCTGGTGGGGATCATTTGCGCGAACAGGCTGCGGCTGATGGCTTGCGACCCGCCCATCACCACCGCGATGCACGCCCCGAGGATGAAGAACTCGACCACCCGCGTATCCCCGCGCAGCCCGAGGTACGCGTAGATCACCACGCCGGCCCAGATCACCAGGCTGAGGAGGATCGACGGCTTGGCGCCGATCCGCCCGGCCAGCCTTCCCCACAGCAGCGCGCCGAAGTAGGCCATGAACTGAATCATCAGGATGACGATCGTAAGAGTGGATTGGCCGATCTCCAACCCGCCGCGCAACAGCGGCGCGGCGGCAAACGTGGCCGAGACGGCAATCACGGTCTGGATCCCGTCGTTGTACAGGAAGTAGGCCAGCAGGAATTTAAGCGTTTCCGGAAACCGCCGGACGCCCTTGAGAGTTCCCCACAACTGCTTGAATCCCACGCTGACGTAATTTTCGCCGGCGGGGATGCGTTTGGCGGCATGGCGCGGGCGCAGGCGCATCCAGGTAAAGAAGGAGAAGCCCAGCCACCACAGGCCGGCCGAGGCGAGGTTGATCCGCACCGCCATATCCGCCGCCAGGCCGATCTTGTCGTGCAGGAGATAGATCGCCAGATTGACCACCAGCAACAGCGCGCCGCCCAAATACCCCATCGCCCAGCCGTAGGAAGAGACCTTATCGCGCTGATCCGGGCTGGCGATATCCGGCAAGTAGGAGTTGTAAAAGACCATCGCCGCGCCGAAGGCCAGGTTGGCGATGATGTACAGCAATCCGCCCAGCCACCAGACCGGGGCCGTGGTGAAGAACAACGCCACGGTCGCGACCGCCCCGAGCACGGCAAAGAGCTGCATCATTTGCTTGCGCAAGTGGGAGTAATCCGCGATCGCCCCCAGGATCGGGAGGAAGAGCACCTGCAGCCCGACCGAGATCGAGATGCAGAAGGGGAAGAACGAATCCGGCGCAACCGCGACCCCGGCCACCCGCGCCATGCCGTCCGCGAACGGTTTGGCCGCATCCGCCGCGAGCCCGGCCACATAGGGGGCGAGGAAAACGGTCCCGACCGTGGTCGAGAAGGCCGAGTTGGCCCAGTCGTACATGGCCCAGCCGAAAATTTCCCGCTTGTCGTTCACCTGCGCGTGGTCGTTCGTTTTTGGCTCCATGGGCGCTCCCTTGGGGAAGAAGATCCGTACATAAATTGTATTCAGAACCCGGCGGCAATGCCAGTCCCGGAAATCGCCGGAAGGGATCAATGGTATACTTGGGTTCTCAACGTTCGGATTTTTGAGACCACCGTACAATCCTCTTTATTTCGCCGGCTTTTTTATTGCGGCGCGCTTTTTTTCCCGGAAACGAGGTGAAGTGTGGCATTCCACGTTGGCGACAAGGTCATCCATGCCTCGCACGGTCTGGCGGACATTGTGGGGATGGAGAACAAGGAAGTGGCGGGAATCGACACCCGCTATTATGTCGTCCGCACAAAAGATCTGACAATCTGGATTCCGGTCGACCATTCGGAAAACGGAAGCCTGCGCACGCCCGCCTCCCGGTCCGAATTCGAGCGCCTGTTCCCCATATTGCGCGCCCCCTACGATCCCTTTTCCCAAAACCGGATGGAACGCAAAACCCAAATCCAATCCCGGATCCGGGAGGGCAACTCCGGCGCGCTGTGCCGCCTGGTGCGGGATCTCTCCTATTACAACCGGAACCGCAAGTTGAACGATACGGAAGGGATTATCCTGGAACGGGCCGTCAACTGGCTGGTCGACGAGTGGCAATACGTCATGTCCATTTCTCAAGTCCAGGCCAAGCAGGAACTCAACCAATTGCTCGATGAGAGTTATCAGAAATCCAAAGAACAGTAAACGCGGCTCCGTTTTCCCTCCCCGGCACCGTGTTCGGGTCCGGGACAAGCGCTCGGCACAACACCCCCATCGGAAGACCAAAATAAATCGCGCGCCCGGCCGGGCGCGCGATTTTCTTATGCGGGATTTTTTTCCCGGACTCCGGACCGTTTTTCCTTCTCCCGGGCCGCGATCTCCGCAAGCTCTTCCTCGACACAGGGAAGGTATCCATCCTCGAAGGCTTCCTTCGCTTCCTCCGTATCGCGCGGGAAAACAATGCAGACTCCGGGTTTGAACGGCGTATTATGCAGCCGGCAGCCCCGCTCCGGGAGGAGGAAGATGCATCCGCGCGGACCAAGCGCCGTTCGATAGAGCATGACCCCGTCATCCTCTTCGGGCCCGGTGAATTCTTCGGGCACGGCGAGGTGATGGTCGATCAGCTGTTGATATTCTTCAATTTCCACATCCGCCCCGTACGTGCAGCATTCGTCGGAACAGGGGAAGGTCAGGCAGGGAGAGAGTTTGGGCTTGTCATTACGGGAGATTTTTTTCATATCCGGTTTGGGGATTCCCTTTACCAATTCCACTGGAAAGCCGATGGTTCCTTTCCGGTAAAGTTGCGCACAGCGATCCGCATGCACTCCTTCCAAGATTTTTCCACCGCGGTTAACGCACGGATTCTTTCCAAGCGGCGGATTTTCGTAAACCATTTTACTCGAATACGCGATGAATGCAAGCCGGCGGCCGTTTTCGTTTGCGTTCCGCGCATCCGATGGATCGCCGGATATGGTAATATCCCCGGAATAATTTGTCCGGCCGGCATCCGCCTTGGAGTTCAAATGCGGCGGCATCGCGAAAGGAGTTTTTCCATGGACATCCGCATGCGCGTCGATCCAACATTTGACGAATTCCATCATGTGAATCTGCTGCTGGCCGGAAGGTCCGGAATATTTAAATTATTAAATCTTGCCTTCCTCCTCCTGTTTCTGTTCTTCGCGATCATGGCCATGGTCTTTTTCAGCCTCGACGGGATGCCCGCCGCCGGGTTCCTGGTCTGCTTCACGGTCATCATCACGCTGATGGGAACGGGGCTCGTGCAATATTTCATCGTTCCGCGAAGGCTGAAGAAAGCCTATTCCCAATCCGTGAATCTATCCGGCGAACCGGAATTCCGGTTCACAGACGGCGGCGTCACCCGCAAAGACCGGAACGGCGAATCGACCATTCCGTGGGGGAAGTATGCCCATTGGCTGGAAGACGGAACGGCGCTGGTTTTATTCCCGACCGACTTTACCATCCACCTGGTTCCGAAGCGGTGCGCATCCCCCGAGCAATTGGGGGAGATCCGGCAGGCGATTACAAACGCGGAGCTTCCGGCGCGGAAGACCCCCCGGCTTGTGAATATTCTTTTGGCGGCGCTGTTGCTGCTGGTCTTGATACCGGTCAACTGCCTGTTGACGACGGGAGTGGCGGTTTCCTTTCTTCGATAAACGCGCTCCGCCCGCTCCTCTTCCTCTCGCCTCGTAGTGCGATTATCCCGCCGCCTTCATCCGACAGGGTTTTACGCATCCCGCCGCGCGGGATTGGCGGATGATTTTTCGGCTCCACTCCACCGGCGGGAAAAAATATTCCCTTAAAATGGCGGGGAGAAACGCGCACGCGGGTAAAGAAAGAATTAATTTTCCCCCGCTGTCTTTATCGAGATAATATTCAGCAGTATAGTACTCCAGATATCCATCGGTACCGGACCGGTTTTTTTCGGGATGCAGGATGGTGTCTCACCTGATCACCGCCCATCCTCCGATCCGCCCGAATATTTTTCTTGAGTTTCAACGCCCCCCGGAAAGGAACGCATATGAAACAGAACCTGGCAGTAATATTCCTCACAGGATCGGTGCTGGCCGGATGCGGCAGCGTCGCGCCGTCCATTTCTCAGCCCCCGACTGCCGCGCCGGCCGACACCGCCGCGGCCCCGGCGGCCGCATCGGATATGCACGCCGCCGATGTGCTGGTCGCCTCCAAAATGGCCGGGCTTCTATTCAACACTGAAACCATCCAGCAAAAGCTGGACGCCGACACCACCGCCATGGCCAAGACAACGCTCGATACATCCACCCTCTTTGCGGGATTGCCCGGGGGGAGTGGCAAACTGGCAACGCACCCGGAACTCCCGCTTGTGCAAATCGACAAGGTGCCGCAGGGCTTCCTCGATCCGCTGCCCGAAAGCGGCGCGATCCCGGGCGAGGCGGGATCCTGCGGCGCGGCCGGAGCCAAACCCGATGTGACTTTCATGACCGCCGGCGGCCAGGCCGTCACACCCGATCTCCTGCAAAGCAAGGCCTTATCAACCATCCCGACCGGGATGGTCACCATCCCGCAAACCGACTCGGAAAGCCTCGGCTCACTCATTAATTCGCTTGCGGCGTTGAAGCCGGGTGATCCGCGGGCGGGAACTGCGCAGGGCTGGAACGACATGCTATGGGATAAGCTCAAGGAACAGCAGCAGCCGGCCGAATCCCTGATGGATTATCAACTTTGGAACGCCTCACCCGACATCGAACAAGAGGTTGTGGGCCAGTACCGGGCGCAATTGGCTAAGATGGGTGTGCCGCCGGTTGTCCTGAACGCCTTCGACGCCTCGGATACGACCGGCTGGTACGCCAACACGCCTCCAACTCCGGATGACGCGCTGGCCGGGATGGCTATCACCGCCCAAATGAGCGGGAGCATCGAAGGCACCGTGCACGAACGCCGCGATTTCTCTATTCCCGGCGCCGGACAGACCCCCGAGTACGGAATCCAGACCGGCGAAGGGACCGTCACCTGGGATGCGCCCGGCCTGGGACTGCTGACCTTCGACGTGAATATCCACCTGGATGTGTTCGATGAGCGGGGCCACGCGGTCGGCGGGAAGGTAACAGGCGTGGATGCGGAAAACGGATATACGGTGGAGATTACGTTCAAAGCCGACGGCACGCGCGAGGGAGTTATCATGCGGGATGGAGAGATCGTCGGGAAGCTCAGCATGAGCGTCGACGAAGCGCAATTCACGAACTTCCTGGACGTGGAGACGAATCAGAACGAACCGTTGCCGCTGCCTTAGGAAAAAACATCCTGCCCGAATTAAGATCCGGGCCGCGCAATTCCGCGCGGCCCGCCCTCTCCTTTTTCCTCCCCCATTTGCTTCGTGAAGAATTCTTTTTGCGCGTATTTAATCCGTGAAGCAAATGGGGGAGGGTTGGGAGGGGGCGCCGATTATCGACCCGTAAATTCCGCCATTGTGGTATCAAATGCTCTTGCGCTTAACTCTTCCAGCGGCAAGCCGGCCAGTTTTTCCGAGATGACTTCGACCGCCCAGGGCCCGGTATAGCCCATCGTTTGAATACACTCAATGAAACCCCTGATGTCGTACCCGCCCTCCCCGCAAAACCTTCGATTGGATGGGTCGTGCTGCGGGTTTCCGGAAAGAGTACCGTCGTTCAACTCGGCGCCCATCAAATACGTGACCGGTATCCGGCGGATGTCCTCGCAGGTCCATCCCAGCGCGGCTGCCTGGTAGATGTCGAGTATTACACCGCCGTTTTTTACCCCCGCCGTTTCCACCATCGTGACGGCGTCCCGGATAGTGTTGATCATCGCGCAGCCCATGATTTCAAAACCGATCGCGGCGCCGTACGCCGCCGCTTCCGCACACAATCCCGCAAAGGTATCGACGAGCCGCGGCATGGGGCAGACGGAGTTGTAGAAATCGCCCACCTTGGCGTGCTTGGCGCCCAGCGCCTGAGAGGCCTCGAACAGCCGCCGCTTGCGGCTGTCGGATTCCGCCTTCCGGCCGCCGTCGAGGAACCAGTCGGTGAGGAACTCCAGCTCGAGGTGTTTCATGCCGTTGTCATCCAGGATCGTTTTCATTTCCTTGAGGGATCTGTGGACGAGGATATGCTCGAGATCGGTATGCCAGATCCCGATTCCTTTAAACCCGGCCTTTGCGGCGGCTTCGACCCGGTCTTTAAAATCGAACCGGCTGATTTCACCGCGGCCCGGGAACACGCCGGCGGTCGTCCAATACAGGCACATCAGTTCGGGTGGATTATCCATATGAATTTCCTTTACCCCGTTCTGCCGGAACAAAGCGGTTCGATCCCACCCTGCTCCTCCCTCATTTCTTCCCCTTCCGTTCCAACCCGATCCAATAATCCAAGTACTCCCGGATCCTCCCCCAGGCGTCGAACTCCAGGCCGAAGCCCTGCTTCATATCCGAAACATCCCACATCTGCGGATTGGCGCTCCAGCCCGTATCCTCGAGAATCACTTCGCTGCGCGAGCCGCTGCGTTTGACGGCTTCCTGCGCTATGGCATACCAGGAATGGAATCCAGGAAAATGCGTGATTGTCCCAGCCGGCGACCCCTTCGCCGGCAATGCCCATCCAGCCTTTTCCCTTAATCATAGAAGTTCCGGTAAGCCATCGGCAGAAGATCCCGGATACCCACCTTGATGAGCGCGCCATCCTTGTCCAGGAGGACCGCGGAATCCGGCGCATAATCCCACAGCAGCTGGCGGCAGTTGCCGCAGGGCGGGATTACCGGGAAGCCGGTGGTTCCCCCCTGGACAGCCACCATCGTTACAATTTCCTTCTCCCCCCGGCTGATCGCCGCCCCGATCGCAATCGGTTCCGCGCACGGGCCGTATCCGACGGATTCAACATTTACTCCCGAATACATCTTTCCGGATGGGCACAGTACCGCCGCGCCGACCGTATGCCTTTCCTCGCGGTAATTCTTCGTGACCACCTCGATCGCGGCCTGAACCAGGAGCCGGTCTTTTTCCGTTATCTCTAGATATTTCATAATCGTTTTTTCTCCAGACCCTTGGGATCTCGCCGTGCTCCCCGCTCACGAAGTATACAGAATCCGGGACCCTAAGGGTCTAGGGTCTCAGGGTAATTCCATACAGGATGCCCAGGATCAGCATCTCCCCCAATCCGGAGCCGAGTTCGTACAAAGCGGTCTTCCACGGGATTGTAAACATCATCCATTGTGAAGCCGCGCTCATCACCACCCGCAGGAACCACACGATCAACGCGAAGCAGATCCCTTTAACAATGCCAAGTTCTCCCGGAAGGCTGGTGTAAAAAAGGAGGAACAAACCGGCGAGGATGAACCCGTACGCAAGGTCGATGAGAATGCCCGCTACGAAATTCACCGAGGTCCGGGCGATCGGCTTATAGACCTCAAACAGCTTTACCGCCAAGGGATTGGCGTGGA